>BNJS01000477.1_pt1 | contig 367440 bp, 419 predicted proteins | sample 8540461 | NCBI WGS metagenome assembly BNJS01 (sample SAMD00202454, study PRJDB9452) | human saliva metagenome | isolation source: human saliva | place: Japan
AATATCCATCCTCAACCATTAGATCAACCGCCTTTTTAAACATAGGCAAGCGCACTTTTGAGCGCCGAAAGTAGTAGTAAGGTCTTTTTAGGATCCCTTTGCCAAAACGCCTCATTGTGTAGCTGTACCTCTTGTGTCGTTTCACAAAGCCAAAAATGAGCCATTGTAGGTGTTGCTGTATCCACCACTACCTGAAGCAATGTGTGCAGTTCCAGTCTTGCCACCTATCTCAAGTCCTGGCGTAAAGGCTTTTAGTCCAGTACCTTTTCTCAACCGTTTTTATTAAATACTCTCTTCATTATCTTTTGCAGTCTCTTGTGATATAACCTGAGCTGGCTCGGACTTTGGCAAATCGTATCTGCCATTTCTCTCTAAGTAGGCAACCATGTGAGGAGTAACTTCAATGCCTTTATTGTTAAATGTATTATAGGCTTTTAAAAGCTGCATAAATGTCGCTTTGCAAGCCGTATCCGTAGCTCACAGTCGCCTTATATGTCGATGAGTTTAGCTTTGTAACTGTTGGCATCATACCCACTTGCTCGTAAGGTAGATCTATGCCTGTTTTTCTTGAAAAAGCCAGAAATTAAAAAGTCCTTGATAAACGTGTGGCTCATTTAGTCGCTCAACAAGCTGAATCATGCCTATGTTTTGAACTGTGTACGATTATATCCTCAGCACTCATAAAAGGCTCTGGATGGGTATCTTTGATTATCCTTTTTGCCAAGTTGGTATCGGCCATTATAGGTATTTACAAGCTCAAATGGATTTACTTTTCTTCTCTTGAAGTAAGATAGAAAATATAAATGGCTTAAAAAACCGAGCCAACTTCATAAGCATATTCGCTAACGGTCGAATTTAGAGCGCTATAATCTTGCTTTTCTTATGTTTGAAGGATCATATCTTGAGCTAGAAGCTAGGGCTGTAATTTTCTCCATTTTTGCTATTCATTATGCATATGACTAACTCTTTTGCATCTAGAAATTCACGTTTTCATCTAAAAATTTGTCTCAGTTTGGTTTGAATGTAGCGGTATAGAAAGCACCGCATTGTAGCCATCTCACCCTTGTTGCTAAATTTGAGTCACTTGTTAAAAATAATATTATTTCCAATATCGCGAGGGCCTCTGTACTTTGCATTTTGTATAGAGCTAAATAATCTTCATAATATCTCTCAAGACCTTTTTACGCCTTTTGCTTTTTGTAAGCGCGTCACTTTCAGTTTTGCTCACGTAGCCAATAGCTGGTGTGAGGCGTCTTTTGACATAATTTACGATTTTGGCCGCTCTCCATTACTCTCATGCCCTGAAAATGAAGCAAGACCTGTTTTTGGATCAAGATATGAAACCAAAATGCTCTTGCGATTTAGCTTTTGAGAGCTCTTGAAGGTAGGTAGCACCCTTTGCATCAATACTATATGAGAGTGTAACGATGCCTTTTTGTACCATTTATGATCTTTCTTACTTTGTTTGGATCGTCGCCGCTGTAAAGCGAATATAGCTTTGATAAACATTTCTTTTTATTAGGATCGATGTTTCTAGTATCAAGCATCACTTTGTAGAGTTTTTGGCTTGAAGAGATGCTAAAGCTCATCTTTTGTGATTATATTGCCACGGAATTGCCGTATTTATATCGCTTGTTTGAAGCCCTAGGAAGCTTTTCGTTCGATACTTGCCCTATAAAATATGACAAGTACAAATATTGAAATCTCAAAAGTAATTAATAAAAAAAGTATGGTTATTTTTGATTTTCTGAATTCATTAATGACTCTAAATTTGTTCTAGAAATTTCTTTATAAGCACTTAGTGCTTTGTTGCGAATTTCTAGCATAAGCTTCATGCTAGTCTCTGCTTTGCCTATCGCAATAGCAGCTTGGTGAAGATCTTTACCTCGCCAGTTGCAAGATCGGCTATGGCTTTATCTGCGTTGATTTGCACTTTATTTAGCTCTTTTAAAAGAGTCGTTTAGAGCATTTTCAAAGCCACCTTCTTCGCCTGCTTTTTGCTATTTTATTTTGAATTTTTCATTTTTATTTATTTTGTCTCAAATTTATACTATTTATCATTATGCTTGTCCTGAATAAGTGATATCGCACTTTGTGCTATTGTTTTTGCATTTTGAAAGGCTGCCACGTTTGCTTGATATGCCCTTGTTGCTTCAGCAGGTCAGACATCTCAATAACTGGGATTTATATTTGGAAATGCGACGTAGCCATTTGCATTTGCGTCTGGATAGGCTTTGGATCATATTTTAGCTGAAAGTCCTTATCGTCACGCACCACTTTATCCACGATCACGCTAGTTAGGGCAGGGTGAGCGTTTCTTGGTGAGCTTGGGTCGTCGAGTGGATTTTTCATACTCGAGTGAGACTTTGTGAGCTTTTTAAGCTGATCGTTTAGAATACTTTATCAAAGTTCATCTCTTTAAAGATGACCTCTTGCCTTCTATAAAGTGCCACCTTCAGCCGTTCTTGTAGTTTGAGCATTTGCTATGTTTGAGCTGATGACGTTCATCCTGAAGCGTTGCGCACTTAGTCCGTATCCACTAATATCAAAATCATTTAAGTATGACATCATCTCTCCTAGTTTTTAGCACTTGCGTCTATTACACTTTTTAAAAATATTGCTTTGAGCCTTGTAGGCGTTATCAAGAGCGTTTATCATAACTGTATTTTTGCCCATTTCTGTTGTCTCAACATCAAGATCAACCGTGTTTGCGTCATTTCTAGCCATGTGACCATCACGCAAGAGTAATTTGAGCTGTGTCACTTTTTGGAAAATCAACCACAGCCATATGCGCTTCGTTTGTCTTAGCAAGCTGTAGCTTTTTGGTTTGAAGTGTTATAAATTTCATTTGCTTTTTTCTTTTAAGACATCTTCAAATCTTATATCTCTAGCTTTATAAAACGGTGTATCAACGTTTGCAAGATTGCCAGAGATTAGTTTTTGATGTAGTTCTCTGCCTGCAAGAGCTGATTCAACAAGTGGGCTAGATTTTTGATTTATCTAAAACAAACATTTAAAATCCTTATGAAACTTCACATTTTTTTATAAGCAAAACGATGTTCCAAATATAGAGCAAATTTATTTTGTCTCATACTTTTGCCAGATCTTCTTTCATTTTTGTGACTTTTTATACCACCAAGATAGTATTTTTCACTCCGTATTGTCCGCTATCTACGTCTGTTGTAATCTGATATTCGCCATTTTTATCACGACCTTAAAAGGTAGTGCGATCTCGTGTTTGTATTCGATGTCTCTTACGATCTGCTCGGCAAGTCTGTCATTTATCTTTTGATCGTTTGTTATGAAGTAGTAGGCGTTAGAATTTTTGCATCAAATTCGTGCAAAAACATACTCATTTGTGACATTTTTCAAAATGAGTTAGTCCTATTAGCGTAATTTATCTTTGTTTTTCAAGCTGATATTTTTGTAAGCTCAACTGCCTCTTTTTGGCAAGGTGGGCAAAATGTACCAAAAATATCGATCATTAAAACTTTATTTTCATCATTTTTTGATAGCAAAGCCATGATTTTTTCGAACTAAAGTAAGCTCCTTGCCGCTTACATCTACAAGCTTTAACCTCTTCATTTGGACTAAATCTTTAAAAATTTACACTACTGCTCTCATCGTCACCACAGCCAAAAAGCAAATAAAGTGATTATTAAAACAAGACCATTCTTCATCTTATCCCTTAAACATATCTTTTTATGGCAGCTCTTGCCTCTTTGTCTGCCCTCGCGTCTTTTTAGAGTCTCGCGCTTGTCGTGTAAATTTCTACCTTTTGCGAGTGCAAGCCTTGCTTTTTATGATGTTTTTATCACTCAAATAAAGTGCTAAAACAACTAGTGCTAGTCCATCTTGTGAGACTTGACCGAGTACTTTTATCGATCTGCTTTCTATGCATCAAAAGTTTTCTAGCTGCTCGTTCATTTGGACGAAATGCGCTGTGTGTAGTCTCAAGATAGCTGATGTGGGCGTTTAATAAAAAAGCTCACCCTTTATGCACACGCACAAAGCTATCTTTTAATTTGCCCTGCCAGCCCTTAGTGCTTTGACCTCGCTGCCTTTTTAGTACAATACCAGCCTCGAAGGTCTCAAGTATGCTAAAGTCATGCAAAGCTTTCTTGTTTTTGCTAGATCTTTTATCGTACTTACCTTTTTAATTTACGCTAAATACGCTACTGCCACTGCCACTTAGAAATTTATCTCTAAACTCATTCATCTGTGGATAGAGGTTAAAACATGGCGCAAAAAGATCGTTTAGCTCCTCGTTTTTATAACTCAAGTAGCTCTTTGCTTTTTAAATTTTGCATCTTTTTGCAGCATTAACGTCTATGTATTGTAAGAAATTGCTTCAAATTCTTTGATAAACCATCGGTGTGGAGCAAAAACATTTGGTGTGAAAAATATTTAAATTGGCACTTCGTCATCAATCTTCTTCTATGATTTCGCCTATGCCGCTTGCATTTGCTGCCCTTGTAGCCACTTACGAAAAAGCTACATCTGCGCCGATTTTAGACGCTATTTGCATCAATTTCTCATGTTTTATACTTACATTTAGCTCATCATTTACCATTAGCAAAAAGGTGGCAGCGTTTGAACTACCTCCACGGCACGCACCAATTGGGATATTTTTGTTGATGATGATTTTTATGAGAGCTAAAAAAACTTGTCGAGCTCGTTTGAAAAAGCCGGCTTTTTAGCTCATCTACCGCTTTTTGGATGATGTTATCTTTTTATATCGTGGTTATTACATTCTATGGCAAAAAGAATCTGACTTTTTCAAAATAAATTTCGTCAAAAAGCTGCTCACAGAGGATAAAGCGCGATAGTACTCGTGGTAGCTGCCTCTAGTGCCAACTATCTTTAAAAATATATTTATCTTTTGCAAAGCTTTTCATTTCTCAATTTTTTAGCTAGCTCATGAATATCGGCTTCACTTGCAGTTTTTTTGTGGCATGGATATTTTTCGTTTTTGATATCGTTTGCTAGTTCGCTTCTTAGTATCATTGTATTTCGTGGCGCTTCGATACCGAGTTTAACAGTATTTTTTTGAAATATTTACTATGACAACTTTTATGTCATTTCCTATTAAAATTCTTCATTTTCTTTTCTTGCTAGGATTAACATTTTTCAACCTTATTTAGAGTGTAATTTATAGTATCATCCGTGATTTGGATTACGCTCATAAATTTATCATAATTTAGCAAATAAATTCCTTGCTTTTTGTGTTTCAAAATCGTTAATTTTTAATTTCTTACCATCAAGAATATCGTTTATATCCCCAAGGTATGTATTTTTTTCTGAATGTTTAGAAAATCACAAATATTCAAAATTTTTCATTTTTGTAGCAAAATTTACCTTCACTTATCCTTTTTAATGAGCTTAAAAGTTACATTATAACCAAGCTTTTTTTCCAGAAAATTTCTGTATACGAACGGATATAACTTCCTTCGCTTACACTTAAACGAAGTGTCAAAAATGGATGCGAGTAGTTTTAGAAATTTGGCTATCAGAAAATTTCCATAGTTTCTTGCTTTTAGCTCAAATTCTTCGCCACTTCTTGCTAGCTTGTAAGCTCTTGTGCCATTTACGTGTTTAGCGCTCAATTTTGGCGGGACATAGTTTATCTTGCCTGTTAGCTCGCCTCTTATGGCTTCAAGTTTTTCTAAATGTAGCTCTTTTACATTTTGAAATTTCAGTGATATTTTCATTGTCCATACTAGGACTACTTACCCCTAGCCAGATCGTCGCCCTCATAGACCTTTGGGCTTTTTGTCTAAAAAAATCTAAAAAAATTTCGTATACGAGGCCAAAAGCGACTATCAGACAACCACTCGCAAATGGATCAAGTGTGCCTGAAAAATCCAGCTTTTTTTAACACCGTATTTTTCTTTTAAGCTTTCCTAAAAAGTGGTTTGAGCTCATGCCAGCTGGCTTGTTTGCCACAAAAATGGCGTTCATACAGCTTTTTCCACGAAGCTGACACGATCTCTCTTACGTTGCCACCTGAAATTTATAGTTAGTTTAAACTCTTTTTGATCTTACTAACCGCGCTCACCCTACCGATACCAAAAATTTTATGCTTAACAAGGTCGCCTTTTTAAATTCATTGCTTGTTTCGATGACTAGCGAGCCATGTGTGATACCACTTTCGCCTAGAAATCTACTTTTATTTAGTCTTGTTCGCTGACCCTTGTAAAGCGTGAGTTTGCAAAGCTTAGGCTAAGTGTTTTTGGCTCTTGTGATCGCTACGTAAGCTAGCCTGCGTTCTTCTTCTATATCGCTGCCGTCGCCAATGAGTGGAAAAAAATCCCTCTTCAAGGCCGATCACAAAAAGGTGTTCAAACTCAAGCCCCTTGCTCGCATGTACACTCATGATACTAATTGCCTCGTCGCTGATACCGTCTTGCTCACTTGTTAGCGTGATCTCGTTTAAAAACTCCTCTAGATCAAAGCTTGGATTTTGCTTGATCTGATCTTTTAAAACAGCGTAAAACTCGTCGATGTTTGCCGCTCTTTCAGCGCCATCTGGCAAGCTCTCGTAGTATTTTTTTCACGCCAAATTTAGCTTCAAATTTATCTATCAGGTCAAAAAAACCGAGCTGCTTTCTTGAAGCTCTTTTAGGTTGTTTGCAAACTCAACAAGAGCTGATTTCACCTTTTTGCTAAAGGCTTCGTCGTTATCAGAGATGTTTGAGATCGCCTCAAAGATGGAAATTTTTCGCCATCAAATGCCATTTTTTCAAGCTTATCAAGGCTCACTTTTGCCTAGTCCTCGTTTTGGGCGGTTGATGATGCGTCTTATTGAAAAGTCATCGTTTGGATTATTTATCAGCCTTAAGTAGCTTATGATATCTTTGATCTCAGCTCTTTCGTGAAATTTCACGCCGCCGACCATTTTTATAAGCGATCTGCTCTTTATTTAATCCATCTTCAAGCGAGCGAGAGGTGCATTTATGCGGTATAAGATCGCGATATCTTTTTGCTTGCACGCCTTTGCTTAAAAAGCTCTTTTTATACATTTTTGCGATCTTGCCAGCCTCGACGCTCTCGTCAAAGCTCTCTATCAAATTTACAGCCTCGCCTTCGCCCATTGTGCCCACAAGCTTCTTGCCAAGGCGGTTGCGGTTATGATCCATCAGCTCGTTTGCAGCCTTTAGTATCGCCTCGCTCGAGCGGTAGTTTTTTTCTCAAGTCTGATGATCTTTACGTTGTTAAATTGATCTTTGAAATTTAAGATATTATCTATTTTAGCGCCGCGCCAGCCGTAAATGCTTTGGTCATCATCGCCCACCACGCAGATGTTTTTCGTGGCATAGACAGAGCTTTTTTTAGGGCTTTATACTGAAGGTCGTTTGTATCTTGATACTCATCGACCATTATGTATTTGTAGCGGTTTGAAATTTCTCAGCAAGATCTTCGTTTTTCGTCTAAAATTTTATATGTAAGCCCCTAGCAAATCGTCAAAATCAACAAGGTTGTTCGCCTTTAAATAGTCCTCATACTTTTTTCATAAATTTGCGCTGCTTGCTTGTAAAAGTTGTCCTTGCTCTTGTCAAATGAAGAGAAATTTGCATTTTTATAGACCTCTTCGACGCTTAAAAGCGAGTTTTTATAGTTTGAAATTTCACTTGACAAAAATCGCAGTTGCGACCGGACTTTCAAAGCTTTTTGATGATGCGTTTTTTTATCGTCTGTGTCGATTATTACGAAATTATTTTTTTCTGCCAAGCTTTTCAATGTAAAGCTTTAAAAACAAAAAGTCCAAATTGTGAAATGTGCAAAGTAGCGGCGAATAGTTTTTACCGCTTTGGCTTAGCATCGCCATGGCTCTACTACGCATCTCGTTGGCGGCTTTGTTTGTAAAAGTAAGAGTTAGTGTATTTGCCGCATCTATACCGACCTCGCCGATGAGGGTAGACAAGCCTAGTAGTGATCGTCTTTGTCTTGCCGCTGCCAGCTCCTGCAAGTATGAGCATCAGATCATCTATATGAGTAGCTGCTTCGCGCTGAGATTCGTTTCAAATTTGATAGTAATTTTTTTCCATTTTTTTGCTTTTTTTAAATTTTTCTTTTTGATTTTAGCCAAAAATGCTTAAAATTACTATTTTTTCTTAAATATATCTTTATTTTTTTAGGATTTTTGTAAAAAGACTGAAACCGATTTTTTTGTGGTCGCTTGCTTCTCTTTTGGCTTATGAATAGAAAAAAATTTACAAGGATCGGGCTATTTTCAACCAAAAATTTGAACCACTGCACCGAGTGGAAAGGAGACCACAGAGGCAAAAGTACCACTACCAAATCCAGCCTCGAAGCTAAGCTCATCTTGCGTTAGTTTCGCACTCTCAAAGCGTATAGCCACCAAGTGAAAACATAATGACTGGCATGCTAAAAGCTTCTACTTATCTCATCTGGCAAGCTTGGCTCAAAGCTAACTAGCGGTAAATTTGCCATAACTGAGAAATTTACCCCTTTTTCAAGCAAAAAATCAATGCACTCATAGACATGCATCTTCATCAAAAGTGAAAATTTCTCATCATCTAGAAATTTCGTCTAACATCTTAATCCTTTGAAATTTCTAAAAACTCATCTACTAGCTTTTTAACCTCGTTTATGCCGATCTGCCAGAAAATTTTTATCATTTATGTCAAAAGCCAACTAGCCACAAGCTCCTTTTGGACTAAGGCTGCCGCCAAGGCTCAAAAACTCGGTGTAAATTTCAACAAAATTTTCGCATTTGCCGCTTTTATAAAGTCCAAAAGTGCAAGCACAAGAAGCTGCGCGTAAGAGTAGGCGTAGCAGTAAAATGGTGTGTGTATAAAGTGCGGGATATAGCTCCACCAAATTTCGTAGTAGTCATTTAGTGTGACGCTTTTTGCCAAACATCTTTTTTTGCTCTTTTAGCCAAATTTTATTTAGCTCATCTAGGCTGATCTCGCCCTCATGTGCGTGCACAGCTCGCTCAAATGTGGTGAAAGTATCTGGCGGTAAAGCGTAGCAAATATATCCTCGATCTTGCCAGCGAGCAGCGAGAATTTTTCTCCTTTTTGCTAAGGCCGTCTTTAATGTGATCAAAAACTAGCATCTCGCAAAAGACTGAAGCCGTCTCAGCCGTGGTTAGCGGAGTGTCTGGATTTAGGGTAGCTTACACCATATGAGAGCTTTTTGATGCACGGCATGGCCAAGCTCGTGAGCTAGCGTGAAAAGGTCTCTTCGTTGGTTGGTGTGATTTAGCAAAACATAAGGGTGAGTGTCGCTTGATCCTGAGTGAGAAAACGCCCCACCTCGCTTGTTTGGCGCTGGATAAACGTCGATCCAGCCATTACTAAAAGCGCTTTTTACGATCTCGCCAAATTTGGGCGAAAAATGCCCCAAAATGCCTTTAAAACTATCTTTTTGCACTCATCAAATGTATACTCACCCTCGCTGCTAAGAGGCGCGTATCTATCGTAGTCATGAAGCCTTTTAAGGCCTAAAATTTCTCTTTTTTTCGCTCATAAAAATTTAGCAACTGAGATCAAAATTTTTTCTCAGTTATAGCAATTAGCGAATCAACGCTTTTTTACTGATTTGATTTTCAAGGTGTCTTGGTTCTTCGGGTAGCTTGAAATTTCTAAGCTCGCAGCTTGTTTTTAGATCAGTTTTTATCATATTGTATATATAGCCAAGAAGGTGCTGGTGTTTGCTAAGCTCGTTTGAGAGGCTTTTTGGCGGCTAGTTTTCGCACGCTTTGGTCGTTGTCATGAAGCTTTGCTGAAAAATTTCCTCTTCGTTTAAAAAGCTCGCCTTTAAATTTAAACCTCATCTTGCTCATGCTCTCATCAAAAAGCCTTGAAAAGCCCTCAGCTCCAGTGCTAGCAGTGCGAAGTAGTACCCTCTCTTCGGCAACGCTTAGTTGGTGCGGTTTTTGCTTTGGCGAGGTTGCTTAGATAGTAGCCATATTTTTTTAGAGCTTTTTATGATCTCTTCTTGTTTTTTTAGGGCTAAGCTCATTCAGTTTGATCTCAAAAAAATATCAAATTTTTCATTTGCTTTTTGTCGCTATCTCATCGATCTTTGCATAAAATGCACCCTTGCTTTGTATCTTTGGCAAAAATTTAAAAAGCGTAAGTCATTACTTTTGAAATTTTAGCGATTAAATTTATCATATTCGCCAAAATGCCTTTAAAAAAACTCGTCTGTTTTTAAATTTTTCATAATTTTCTAGGTATTTATCTTTACATTCTCGCACTCTTTTTTGTAAAATTTAGTGCGTTTTTGCTCGCACTCTTTTTCGTTTGCAAAAAGTGCTTTTTAGATCCCAAATTTGCATATTTATCCTTTAAATTTTTTGGGACATTTTACAAAAAAATGGATAAAAGTAAAATTTCAGCCAAAATTTAGCTGAAATGTTTATGAAGATTAGTTTGAAGTCTCTGAGGCTACGGCTGTAAAAAAAGAACGTCTGATGAGCTATTTAACGCAGTTTCAACTGAGTCTTGGATGACGCCTATCGTAAAAGCCAACTGTGACAAACTGCATTGCTATGTCATTGCTGATACCAAAAAGACCGCACGCTAATGGCACTAGAAGAAGCGATCCTCCAGCCACACCTGAAGCGCCGCATGCACCAAGAGCTGAGATAAAGCAAAGAAGTAGCGCATCGCCAAATGTAACTGTGATAGATGGGATAGAATTTACCGCGGTAAGCGCTAGGATACTAATGGTAACTGCCGCACCGCCCATGTTTATGGTGGCTCCAAGTGGGATAGAGATAGAGTAAAAGCTCCTCTTTTAGACCAAGCTTTTTGCAAAGTGCCATATTTACAGGGATATTTGCGGCCGAGCTTCTTGTAAAAAAATGCTGAAATAGCGCTCTTTTTAGACAGATCATGACAAGTGGATAAGGATTTTTTTCTAGTTAATACAAAAACCATGGCTGGATAGATGATAAATGCGACAACAAGCATTGCTCCAACAAGAACTAAAATTAGTTTTAGATATCCTGCAAGTACTTCAAATCCAGTTTCATGAATGCTAATAGTAACCATACCAAAGATACCAAACGGAGCTAGTCTAATGATAAATTTAACGATATGAGTTACGCCATCACTTATATCTTTAAATACTTTTTTTGGTCTCAGCTGTGGAGTTTCTAAGTGCGATACCACTACCAACCGCCCAAGTGATTATACCTATATAGTTACCATTTGCTAAAAGCATTTATCGGGTTTTCAACCATTTTATAAATGAGATCTTTTAAAACATTAGTAATTCCCTGAGGCGCTGACATATCAGCACTTGCAAGACCTTTTTAAAGAAAGCTCCACTGGAAATAAAAAAAACTAGCAATAACTGCAACAACGGCTGCTAAAAATGTACCAATTAGATAGAGTGTAATGATCTTTTGCATACCTTTTGTATGACCAAAATCTCTTAAAATGATGGATGTTGCCACTAAAACAAAGACAAGAATTGGTGCGATAGCTTTTTAAAGCGCCTTTGAATAAATCGCCTAAAACTGAAGCTGAAGCTGCGATAGAATCGGCTGAACTAGCTTTTTCTTTGGCTTCGTTTAGCTGCTTGGCTTCATCTTGACTAAGGTGAGTTTTTATAACTTCATCTACGCTCAAACCAGTTTCGTTTTGAATAGTTTGAATTTTAGCCGAGATCTTGTTATAAGGGAGTAGCTTCGTAGTGTGTGTAAAAAGCCAACTAGGGCACCTAGGATGATACCAACTAAAATTTGAACTATCAAATTTTCCATCGGCGTATCTTCTTGCTATGTTTTTTTAAGCATATTCATTTGACACCTTAATAAATTAGTTTTTTTGTTGATTTTAGCTAAACAATTTTTTTAAATATAAAGAATTTGATAAAGATTAATTAGCCTTTTTAAATAGATTTGTTACAATTGCACAGAAATTTAGTCAAGAAAAAAAGGATGAAAATGTATCTATTTACCTCTGAAGTTGTAAGTCCAGGTCATCCAGATAAATGTGCTGATATAATCGCTGATAGCATAGTGGATACTATTTTAACACAAGATCCAAATGGGCGTGTTGCAAGTGAAGTCTTTGTGGCTGGGAAAAAAACATAGTAATAGGCGGAGAGATAAACTCAAAAAGTAAAACTCTCTTTTAAAGATTATGAAAAGATCGTAAAAGATGCTCTTGCACATATCGGATATGATGGAAAGAGTAATTTTACAAAAGAGCAGTGCTTGCATCCAGATGATATCGAGGTCAAAGTCTGCATAAATCAACAAAGCCCAGATATAAATCAAGGCGTTGATCAAAGTAGCGGTGAGATAGGGGCAGGCGATCAAGGTATCATGTTTGGCTTTTGCAAGCTGCGAAGCGAAAGAATTTATGCCTGCAGCTATAACTTACGCAAGAATGCTTTGCGAAAAAAAGTATATCATTGCCAAAGCAAACCCTGATAAGCTTGGTGTTGATATAAAAACGCAAGTTACTATTGATTACGGTAGCAAAGATAACTTTGAAAACTGCAAACCTCAAAGTATCCACACTATCGTTGTCTCTGCCCCTTGCGTGGAGAGCATGAAGATAGAAGAGCTTCGCGCACTAATACAAAATTTAATAGATGAAACTGGTCTTCCAAAAGAACTATATAATAAAGAAAAAAACGATCATCTATATAAACCCAACAGGCAGATATGTAAATCACAGCTCACTTCACGATAGCGGTCTAACAGGCAGAAAACTAATCGTCGATAGCTTTGGCGGATATAGTCCAATAGGCGGTGGTGCTCAGTCAAGCAAGGACTACACAAAGGTTGATCGTAGCGGACTTTACGCAGCGCGCTGGATAGCTAAAAATATCGTCGCAGCTGGCCTTGCTAAAAAAATGTATCGTTCAGATAAGCTACGCGATCGGCGTTGCAAAGCCAACTTCAGTTAGCGTTGATACTATGGGAACTCACGCAAACGGCGTAAATGACGATATGCTTTTCAAATTTTGTAAGCGAGCATTTTTCTCTAACACCTCGCTGGATAACAAATAAATTTGGTCTTGATAAGCCAAGTAAAGATACATTTTTATATGCAAAAGTAGCTGCAAAAGGTCAAGTAGGAAATGCAAAATACCCTTGGGAAAAGCTTGATGCGGTTGATACCTTCAAGGCTTTACTAAAAATAATCAAAAAAAGTGGCTTTATCTAAAAGCCACTTTACATTCTCTTCAAAAACTCATCCCAAAACGCTTTTTTTAGGCTTTATGATCTCACTTTTTGAGCCATTTACGCTGTGATAGACTGCTTTTATTGTATTTTGTGGCAAGGTAGCTTTTATTAGTAGCCTTTGAAGCACAGGTTCGCTACTTGGCACAAAACCAACCATTGTTTGTGATAGCTACAACCACGTCAAATTCACCATTATAAAGCTCTTCTCTTGTCGCCTCGTAGCAGATAGCATTTCTAATTTTAACTCCGTCTATCTCATAGTCGCTAAAATTTTCAGCCTTTTTTTAAAGTCACTAGCTCCACCAAAAAAATAGCTTATTTACCGCATCTTGCATAAATTTTGGCAGAGGAATTTTCTTCGCCAAAAAGGCACTAAAAATTTCTTATCCATTCGCCTTGAGATCGCCATCTTGAAACAAAAAAATGCAGAGTTATAAATTTGCTTATTTTTCATAGGCAAGCGCACCAGCTACGATAGTTATCTTTTTAGAAAGCTCTTTTAACTCATCAACAAGTAGCGGCTCATTTGTCATAAATAGTGGAAACGCGCTCTCTGGAAGGACAATAAGGCGTTTTTGCCCAGCTATAGCGCTACTTATCATGTCTAAATTTTTCATTTGTAAAATTTCATACGTAGATTTTTATCCCAGCGCACCCTTTGAGCGACATTAGTGTTTATTAGCTCCACGTTAAATGGCAGAGTTTTTGCCTCGCCACTTTTTAAACTGTAAAGCGGCGATCAGGCAGATAAAAAGCTAGGCCAAATTTAGAAATTTATTACTTAAGCTTAAAGAGATGGCTGCTAAAAATATAAATATAAGCCCTCTCGTGCTTGGTTCAAAAGACCCTAAAAACAAGCGTGGCTTCAAGGTTAAAACCAGTTAAAGCCAAATGGATGAACGTAGCTTACTAAAAAAATAGTAAAACAGCTCTTAGCATGACAAAACTGGGAAAAAGAGGCTGCCCAAAACATAAATCCGTAAACAATGGCCACAAAGAGAATGACAAATGGTATAAGCCAGACTAGTTCATAGTAGATAAAACTAAAGCTGATCCAATAAAACCATAAAAATTCCCTGTGAAAAAAATCCAGCCACGAAAAACCAGCTCTGCTTAAATTTATGATGATGTAAATTCCAGTCAAAGTTAAAAATGGCGAGATAAAATTTAAGAGTAAATTTCTCGAAGAGGCTTAAAAATAAAGTTGGAGAGCAAAAAGCACCGACAAAGGCTTTTATTATAATTTTAGTGCTAAAATGTCCGTTTAAAAATCTTACAAATAAAGGAAATCCATGCAAAACGCTGATTTTTTTAACATCATTACTACCTCTTGTTGTGCTTTTTCGCCATATTTTACTTTTTTTGGTTATCAGACCTCAACAAAAACAACAAAAAGCCCACGCAGCAATGCTTGCAGCTCTTGACAAAGGCGATAAGATAGTAACTAATGGTGGACTTATCTGCGAAGTGATTAAAGCCGAAAATGATTTTTATCAAAGTTAAACTTAACGATGATGTAATCGTTCGCATAACACGCGAGTTTGTAGCTAAAAAGATCGAAGATAAATAATGCGTAACGCAAGAGTCACATATAGGCTAATTATCTTAATATTAGCCCTGATCTTGGTTTTGGCTTTTTCGGTGCCATCTTTTTTTCAAACACAAAGCGGAGCTAAAATTTCACTTGGCCTTGATCTTCAAGGCGGCCTTCATATGCTGCTTGGTGTTGAAACGAGCGAAGCTATTCACTCAAAAATAAAAATCAATAGCTGGAAGTATAAATTATTATGCTAAAAAAAGAAGATGTGTTAATTGATAAATTTAAGATTAAAGAGAGAACATTGACTTTACTCTCCTTGATGGCGACGAGGCTCCAAAAGTAGATAAAGCACTAGCTGAGATAAAGGGGCTTGATATTAAAAAGATGGTTTAAATTACAGCATATCTTTAACAGAGCAAGAAAGAATGGATACGATCGAATATGCGATCTCGCAAGCTGTTGAAACTATTAGAAATAGACTCGATCAGTTTGGTCTAGCTGAGCCAACTGTTGCCAGACAAGGCAAAGACAATATCCTAGTTGAGCTTCCTGGTATAAAGACTGAAGAGGATGAGCAAAGAGCAAGAGATCTTATCGCAAAGGCTGCTCACTTGCAGCTTATGGCAGTTGATGATAAAAGGCAAGATCAGGCCAATACAATGAGTGAGGCTGAAGCTGAGAGCTACGGCGACGTGATCTTTAAGGATGCTAAAAATGACCGCGTGAAATATGTCGTTAAAAAAATATCCCAGTGCTTGATGGCTCGATGTTAACTGATGCAAAGGTTGCATTTTCTCAGCAAAAATAACCTACCGATCATAAACTTTCACTCTTAACTCAGAAGGCGCTAGAATTTTTGGTGATTTTACTGGCGCAAATGTTGGCAAAAGACTTGCTATTGTGCTTGATGGGAAGGTTTATTCAGCTCCTGTTATAAATGAAAGAATAGGTGGTGGTAGTGGTCAGATAAGTGGTGGCTTTACCCTTGATGAGGGCTCACGACGTAGCTATTGCCCTTAGAAGTGGTGCACTTTTAGCCCCTGTTAAGATGCTAGAAAAAAAGAAGCGTTGGTATCTTTGGGACAAGAGAGTATCAATCAAAGCATGGTAGCTCTTGCTGCTGGATCGGTTTTTGGTTGTGCTATTTATGCTAGTTTATTACAGGGAATTTCTGGCGTTTTTGCAAATATCGCACTAGTTGCAGACGTCGTTATATTAGTAGCTGTCATGGCGCTTTTTTTGGAGCGACGCTTACTTTGCCAGGTATGGCTGGTATCGTACTAACGATCGGTATGGCTGTTGATGCAAACGTCATCATAAATGAGCGTATACGTGAGCTTTTTGCGTGAAGGCGTGGCGATAAGGACAGCTGTGCAAAAGGGTTATGAGCACGCTATGAGTGCGATTATCGACTCAATTTAACTACTATCATCACAGTTGCGGTGCTTTACGCTTATGGCACTGGCTGAGTTAAAGGCTTTGCAGTAACAATGGCGATAGGTATCATGGCTTCGATGCTAACAGCTATACTTGGTACTCATGGCATGTTTGATGCTGCTATGGACAAGATAGAAAAAGTAGAAATACCAGACTTTTGGTTTGGTTATAAAAGAGCTAATGATGCAAATTTTACTAAAGCAAAAGTTTATGATTTTATGCGTTTTAGATTTGCTTCACTAGCATTTTCTATATTTTTTTATTTGTTGGCTCTATTGTTTTACTTGCTACAAAGGGGTTAAACTACGGCATTGATTTCTCTGGTGGTACGCTTATTCAGCTAAAATACGACACCAAAGCGCCACTTGATAAAATTCAGTGATGCTTTTAGCACAAATGAAGTGCTTAAAAACGCCTCTGTTACTGAGTTTGGAAGCGAAGATGAAGCTGTTATTAGATTTTTCAGGTTCAAGCTCAAATTAACTGGCGACATCGGTACTGAGATAAAAGCAAATTTTACAAAAGATACTGGAGATTACTGAAGTAAGGCGTGTTGATATCGTTGGATCAAAAGGTTGGTGACGAGCTTAGAGAAAAAAAGGCTTGATGGCTCTTGGGAATTTCACTAATTGGTATATTAATCTACATCACGTTTAGATTTGAGTGGAGATTTGCGCTTGCTGCGATCGCAACTGAAAAATTCACGATATAGTTATAACTGTCGGTGCTATTTCGCTATTTAATATTGATGTAGATTGGACACGCTAGCTGCCGTTTTAACGGTACTGGCTACTCTCTAAATGATACGATCATCATTTTTGACAGGATAAGAGAGGGCATAAAAGAGGTAAAAGAACTGATATAGAGGGTGTTATCAATGAGTCGGTTTCAGCCACACTTTCAAGAACTATCTTAACTTCAGCAACTACGATGATGACAGTTCTTGTGTTATTTTTATTTGGTGGAGATATGATACATGGATTTTCATTTATTCTTATCGTTGGTATTGTCATAGGAACGATCAGTTCGATCTACATCTCTTCGCCGTTTCTTATCTGGTTTAAATTAGCATCGAGCATTTTTAGAAGTAGAGAGACTGAAAAGCAAAAGATAAAAAGAGCGCGAAAAAGAGCGTGCTATGTTTGAGAAAGGCGTTGTGTAAGGAGGGATAATGAACTGGGGAAAAAGTTATCTACATATTTTTTTGCATTGATGAGTCTTACGACTACAGCAAGATTACTATATGATAAAAACGAGATTGCCCTTTTTGTGGCAGCTAGTATAAATTTAGTTTCAACGCTACTTAAGATCGGTGTTAGAGTACTCTCAGCTGAGCTTTTTGCAAGCTCGCTGGTTGCTGATTACACCTTATACCAGCTTTTTGTTATTTTGCAAGTCTCTGAAAATATAACACTTAGCTATTCGTTGGCTATTGGCGCAGTCATTGCAAATATTTTTCACTAGCCTTGGTTTTAATAGAATCAAGCAAAGCTCAAGAAAAATTTTAGGAGAAAAAAATGGCTGAAAAGAGAAAATATGAGCCTTTAAAGATAGATGGCAAGAGATTTGGGATAAAAATGAGGAATTTGAACCAAAAGACGATCTAAGCTACCAAAAATATATCCTAAGTATGTTTCCTTATCCAAGCGGACGCATACATATGGGGCATGTAGAAACTACTCTATCGGCGATGCACTTGCTGAGATCATATAGAAAAAGCGGCTACAACGTGCTTCATCCTATCGGCTTTGATAGCTTTGGTATGCCAGCTGAAAACGCAGCCATAAAACATAAAAGTCACCCTAAAATTTGGACTTATGAAAATATCGACTATATGAAAAAGAGCTAGCAAGCCTTGGCTTTTCATTTTTCTAAAAAGAGAATTTTAGCCACGTCTGATCCACTTTACACAAAAATGGGAGCAAAAGCTTTTTTTATAAAGATGTTTGAAAAAAAGGGCGTTTATAGAAAAAAATGCAATTATAAATTGGTGCGAATACGATCAAACCGTGCTTAGCAAATGAGCAGGTAGAGGATGGCAAATGCTGGAGATGTGGTAATGAAGTGGTGCAAAAAGAGCTTCCAGGATATTACTTCAATATCACAAAATACGCTAGCGAGCTACTTGATGATCTAAAAACTTCTTGAAGGCAAATGGCCAAATCAAGTAATCACAATGCAAGAAAACTGGATCGGCAGAAGCTACGGCCTAGAGTTTACATTTTATCTTGATGAAGCTTCAAAAGAGGCTTTGGATGGTAAATTGATGGCTTTGAGGTGTTTACTACAAGGGCTGATACGATTTACGGCGTTAGCTACACAGCTCTTGCACCTGAGCATCCTATCGTAAAAGCGTTGCTTTGAGAGTGATAAAATTGATGAAAGCAAAAAGACAAAGATAAAAACAATCCTAAATCAAAGCCCAAGAGAGCGCCAAGCAAGTGATAAAGACGGAGAATTTTGTAGGAATTTACGTCGTTCATCCGCTTACTAATGAAAAATCCCAGTTTGGGTTGCACATTTTATCCTAGCTGACTACGGTAGCGGCGCTATCATGGCTGTCCCCGCACATGATCAAAGAGACTTCGAGTTTGCAAGTAAACTTAATCTTCCTATAAAGCCAGTAGTAAAGCCACTTGAGGGCGAAAGTGACGGCTCTAAGGCCTATTCGGAGTATGGAATTTCTATAAATTCTGAGCTGATAAATGGGCTTGCTTCAGAAGAAGCTAAAAATTTCATAATAGAAAATGTGAAAAAAAGATGGTCTTGGCAAAAGGATCACAAACTACAAACTAAGAGACTGGGGGATTTCTCGTCAAAGATACTGGGGTGCGCCAATACCGGTCGTGCACTGCAAATACTGCGGCGTAGTGCCTGAAAAAGAGGAAAAATTACCTATCGCGTTACCAGAAGATGTTGAGATTACAGGCGAGGGCAATCCACTTGATAAACACCCAACTGGAAAATTTACAAAGTGTCCAAAAATGCGGTAAAGATGCGATCAGAGAGACTGATACGATGGATACGTTTGTGGAGAGTAGCTGGTATTTTTGCTAGATTTGCAAGCGATGAGAAGACGTGGGAGCAAAAAGCACTTGATGAAAAGAGTGTGAATTATTGGATGAATGTGAGATCAGTATATCGGCGGTATCGAGCATGCGATTTTGCACCTTTTATACGCTAGATTTTTCCAAAAGGTCTTAAGAGATCTTGGTTATCTAAGGGATGACGAGCCATTTGAAAATTTACTAACTCAAGGCATGGTTTTTAAAAGATGGTAAAAAGATGAGCAAAAGCAAGGGTAATGTCGTGAGATCCTGATGATATTATCAATAAATATGGTGCCGATACGGCAAGGCTATTTATCCTTTTTGCAGCACCTCCTCAAAAAGAGCTTGAGTGGAACGACAGCGCAGTTGAGGGTGCGTTTGGGTTTTAAATAGACTTTGGGAAAAGGCACAAACTATCAAAAAGATAGATAAACTGCCTGAGATAGACCATGAAAGCCTAAACAAAGATGAGAAATTTGCAAGGCTTAAAATTTATGAAGCGCTTAAAAAATCAACCGAAGTTTTTGGAGACACATTTGCTTTTAATACACTAATCGCTGCTTGTATGGAGGCACTAAATGCTATAAATGCTCAGGATAACGACGATGTAAATACTGAAGGCTTTTTCATTATCTTAAATTTACTAGAGCCTATCGTGCCGCATATTGCAAAACGAGCTTAGCGAAGAGCTTTTTGGTAGGAAAAATTTCACAAAGATAGACGTAAAAGAAGAGGTTTTTTTGTAAAAGATAGCATCGCTCTTGCAGTTACGGTAAATGGCAAAAAGGGCTGAGTTTGAAGTGGCAGCAAGCGAGGTGAGGGTGAAATTTACTAAAAGCTAGCTAAGCAAAATGTGGCTAAATGGCTTGAAGGAAAAGAAATTTACAAAAGAGATTTATATAAAAAGGCAAATTAGTAAATTTTGTCATTAAAGGATAAATTTGAGATATTTTTTTAGCGTTTTTTTATTGCGATATTTATCTGCGGATGTGGTTATAAACCAGTTTCAAAGATCACACATGATCTAGTTGGCGATAAAATTTACGTTGATGTGATTATCAGCAAAGAAGAGCCAAAAAAATAGTGTTTGGATAAAGGATGCTGTAAAAGAGGGTATGGTCGCAAGGCTAAATAAAAATCTATCAAGTAAAGAGAGTGCTGATACTTCGATAATAGTTTCAGTTAATAATTTTAAGCTATGAAGCGATCATTTATGATGAGTTTGGCTACATTACGTCATATAAAGCACATTTAAGCTTAAATTATAAGACTAAATCAAAGATAGCAGCGTAGTTGATATTCCAGCCACTGGCGAGTATGACTTTAGTGTCGCAAGACGTCAAAAAGATGTAAGATTTGCTGACAGTATTCTTAGTGATACTCAAAAATACGAAGCTATCAAAGAGGCATCAAAAAGAGGCCTTTGATGAGTATATCGCAAATTTAGCGGTAAAAAGGATATAGAAATGGCAGCAGTAACCGTTAATCAAATAGTCAAGGAAGCCTTAAATGAGATCAAAGATCGCCATTTGATGCTAACGCCAGAGAATTACACTGAAGTCTATAATGAAAATTTCTAAAAAAACATGGCTTTACAACAGAAGAGAGTAAAAAGATAGAAAAATATATCTCAAGACTTGGTGATGAATATAAAAATCAAGCCCTAAGCCTTCATATAAAGACGGTCGATGAGTTTGTCGCTTTTTATGACTGCCAGGCTCTCAGAGGTGCTCAACAGGGAGTAGGACTTGCGACTGATGATAAAAAAACTACAGTCACTAAATGCATTTGCTAGAAGAATTCTACAAGCTATCTCAATGCTTCACAATAAAAGATGCAAAAAGCTTAGCAGAGCAAAGTATGCAGCTGCTTGCCAGAAGATATGATGAGAAAAAAACCTTGAAGAGATGTGCCTTAGATGGTTTGATTTTTGTTAGCTCGTATGACACTGAATTTTTAGAATTTTTTTGAAATATTATGGTGTTAGAAAATTTTGATGATTTAAAGACAATGAGTTCTGAACTTGAGAAAATTTCTTACACAAAAAGACGAAAAATGGCGAAGAGGATGTTTTGATTCAGCTTTTAAGCCTTACTCTTGAGCCTTCTATCACAAAGGATCTTGATGAAGAGCTTAGCACGATAAGAAGTGCTTTAAAACAAAATCCTAAAAACTTTAAATAGCAAAAGAATTTCAAGAAAAGGTAAAGGCATTCGTTGATCGCAGAATAGAGGAAGATAGAACAGAGATCATAGAAAAAGTTGGTTCGCTAAATAATGTCTTACAAAATATAAGCGAGAGAATTTCTGATATTGCAGTTAGTTCACAAAGTAGTTCTGATAAAGTAAAAAGCATTAAAAATGATCTAAAAAAATGTAAATTTAAATACAAATAGCATTGATCAAGTAAGAAGCATGCTTATTGAGGATCGCTGGTGCTTTGGAGATCGAGAGCAAAGAGCTAGGGTATCGAGATGCACAATAGACAAGCTACTATTTTAGAGCTTCAAAATAGAGTAAATAGTCTTGAAAAAGAGCTTGAGGAAGCTAAACTGGAGAGCAAAGAAGACTTTTTGACAAAAGTATCTACTAAACGTGCTTTGATGAATGAGATTCAACGCATTGAAGAGGCATATAAACGCTATGGGACTGATTACTCTATATGCTTTGTTGATATTGACTTTTTCAAAAGCATAAACGATACTTATGGGCATGAGGCTGGAGATGTTATTCTTTCAGCAGTGGCTCAAGTACTTAAGAAAAAAACGCTAGAAAGGTTGATTTTTGTTGGTAGATATGGTGGTGAAAGAAATTTGTAATCTTGCTTCCAAGCACTGGCTTAAAAGATAGTGTTAAATTTGGAGATAAGCTAAGAAGTATGATAGAAAATTACTAAATTTATCTATAAAAATGAGCGTATTAAGGTTACTATCAGCTCCGGTATAGCGACAAGAAGTGCAAATTAAGCGAGACGATGACGCTTGAGGGCTGCTGATAAGATGCTTTATCTCTCAAAAAGAAAATGGTAGAAATCAAGTAATGCCAAAAGATAATCGAGGAAAAAAATGAGCCTAGCTAAATTTCTTGATGGCAAAACCACTTTACTATAAAGAGATTGACTATGGCAGGATTATTAGAGCGTATGCGACTATAAAAGACACATAAAGCCATTTAAGATTATTCACATAATAGGCACAAATGGCAAAGGTAGCAGCAGCCGCTTTTTAGCACAAATTTCTAAGCCAAAATGGCGCAAAAGTAGGGCACTACACAAGCCCTCATATATTTAAGTTTAATGAGCGATTTTTGGCTAAAATGGCGAGGTCGCTAGTGATGAGAAATTTTAGAGGCAGCTCATGAGCGCTTGCAGGCTCTTCTAAATGATGAATATAAGATAAAAAAACGAGCTATTTTGAGTATATGACATTGCTTTCTGCGGTGCTTTTTTGAGGTTGCGACTATTTTGTCTGCGAAGCTGGTATGGGCGGTGTGCTTGATGCGACAAATGTTTTTTTGAAAAAGAGCTAAGCATCTTTACTCCGATCGGCTTCGACCACACGGCGATACTGGGTAGTAGCTTAGAAGAAAATTTCACGTACGAAAGGTGAAGCCATGGGCAAAAAGAGCTATTTTAAATGATGAGATGAACGAGATAAGCGTTGCTATCGCAAAAGAGATCGCAAGCGAGAAAAAAAGCGGTTTTAAGCTTTCCAAGAGAAATTTATGACCAAAGAAAAATTTAAATGAGGATCGCAAACTATGCAGATAAATTTAATCTACCAGAGTTTTTGCGCTCAAGTTTAACTCTAGCCTACGCCGCAGCTAAAATTACTAGATAGCAGCATAGATATCAAAAAGCTTGGCGCTCTTACGCTTCGAGGCAGATGCGAAAAGATCGCTCAAATTATACGTTGATGTCGGCCATAACGAGCTTGGTGCAAAGGCTGTGGCTAAGAAAGTAGCCAAGGTGAGTTTACCGGCAAAAAGCTTACCTTGGTCTATAATTCGTTCTTAGATAAAGATTTCAAAGCGGTTTTGGCAGCTTTAAAAGCCAGTTGTTGAAGAGGTACTACTATATCACTATCACTGCGAGGGTAGAGAGCTTGGCGGACAACTTATAAGCAAGGCATTAAGTGAGCTAGAAAATTTCATATAAAGACTTTGAGTCAAGTGATATGAACGACGTAAAAGAGGCTATAAACGGCAAAAGTATCTAGCTTTTTGGCTCATTTCATCTAGTTGAAGCTTTTTTAAAAAGAGTACTATGCAAGCAAAGGTTTATGAGTATCTTTTAGCAAACGCTCCGCAAATTCTTATCTGTGAAGATGATAAGGAGGCAGCTCTTTGTGCTGATGCGGCTAGTTTTGCTGGTTTTAATGCATTTAGGGTTGCCTGATTTTAGAGCTAAAAAGGGTGATGATTTAAGAAGCTTTAACGAAGAGCTTTTTGAAATTTCATCAGTGCTTAGCAAATACTATAAATTTGATGGCAAAAAGATTATCATTAGTCCATTTAGCACGCTTTTTAAATCCACTACCAACGCAAAAAAATTTAGAGAGCTCCACGGTCAAGTTAAAAGATAATATAAACTTAAATGAATTTGCCGATCTGCTTATACGATTTGGCTATGAGTGTGTAGATATCGTTGAGAGCGTTGGTGAGTTTAGTATCCGTGGCGAAGTCATTGATATTTACGGCGTAAATATGGATGATCCTGTTAGGATTTTTGCTTTTTGGTGATGAGGTTGAGAGCATGAAACTACAACACCGCCACGCAAATTAGCAATAAAAGCCGAGCTAAGCGAGGCTGAGATCGTTCCTTTTATCGCAAATCTTAGCAAAAGACGAGTTTGAAAAAAAGTTAGCCAAAAGATCGAGGATATGCAAAGCGACGCCTTGGTGAGTGATCTAAATTCGCTTGGGTTTTTGGGCGATAGATAGCTTTAGTGACTACTTAAAAGAATTTGACTCAAAGCTTGTTAAAAAGATCGATTTTTGAAAAGTATGATGCGCCCAAGGAGAAATTCAAAGGGCATTGAAATTTCTACCCGAGCCAAAGGTCTATAAAGATCTAGAAGTTACTTTAAATTTCTGACTTTTTGAGCTAAATAAAAGCAAAAGCATAACCGTTCTTTCAAGAAATGAGGGGCTTTTTAAGGGCTATGAGCTTGATAGCTTTGCCAACGTAAAGCTTGAAATTTCGCCTCTTGTGGTAAATATAACTTCAAGTGATAAGATCGTAGTTTCACTTAATAAATTGAGAAAAAAAGACGAGTTAAACGCTCAAGTCTTGTGGTAGACGAGCTAAAAAGTAAATGACTATGTCGTGCATGAAGATTATGGTATAGGTAAAATTTCTAGGGCTTGAAAAGATTAAAGTTTTGGGTGCTACGAAGGAATTTGTGGTCATTGCTTATCAAAATGATGACAAGCTTCTTTTGCCAGTAGAGCATCTAAATCTAATCGATCGCTACATCGCACAAAATGGCTCTATGGCGGTGCTGGATCGCTTAGGTAAAAGCAAATTTTGCCAAGATAAAAAGAAAAGGTTAGAGAAAAAAACTCTTTGCGATCGCTTCAAAGATCGTAGCTATGGCGGCAAAAAGAGCTTGTGGCTGGTAAAATTTTTGCAAAAAGAAGACATCTCTTATCTAAATTTTGTCCAAGACGCTGGCTTTTTCATATACGAGTGATCAGCAAAAAGCGGTAAATGATATAAGGGATGAGCTAAAAAGCGGAAGGGTCATGGATAGGCTGCTTAGCGGAGACGTTGGCTTTGGTAAGACCGAAGTTGCGATGAATGCTATATTTACCTGCATAAAAATCAGGTTTTAGTGCATTTTTCTTTTGTGCCAACGACGCTTCTTAGCTCACAGCATTACAAGACGCTAAGCCAAAGATTTAGCAATTGGCATAAAGGTCTTTAGGTTGAATCGCTTCTCAAGTGCTAAAGAGAAGTCGAGCCTGCAAAAAGCACTAAAAAGAAAATGAGCCAATAGTTTGTGTGGGTACGCATGCGCTTCTTGGCGTAAAGGCTGAGGTCGGGGCTTATAGTGGTTGATGAAGAGCATACAGTGGCGTTAAGCAAAAGAGCAACTAAAAGAAATTTTCTCAAAATTCACACATCTTAAGCATGAGTGCCACTCCTATACCAAGAAGCCTAAATATGGCGCTTAGCAAGATAAAAACATATAGTATTTTAGCCACTCCGCCAAGTTCAAGGTTGGATGTTAGAACAAGTGTGAGAGAGTGGGACGAAAAAGGTCGTCAAAGAGGCGATCATGCGTGAGCTAAGACGTGGTGGGCAGACTTTTTTACATTCACAACCACATCGCAGACATCGAGCAGACGGCAAACGATCTAAGAAAAAAATTTCTGCCCAAAGCTTAGGGATATTGATCCTGCATTCAAAGGTAAATGCGAAAGTTACCGAAGATGAGATGATGAAGTGAGCGAGGCGAGTATGACTTGCTGCTTTGCACCAGCATCGTTGAAAGCGGCATCCACTTGCCAAATGCAAACACCATAATCGTAGAAAATGCCAATAAATTTGGCATGGCTGACTTGCATCAGCTCCGTGGTCGCGTGGGTAGAAGCGACAAAGCAGGCCTACTGCTACTTTTGGTGGAAGATAAAAACGCCATTAGCAAAGACGCACTAAAAACGTCTTGTCGCACTTGAGGGCAACTCATTTTTTGGGCGCTGGCTCAGTGCTAGCCTATCACGACCTTGAGATAAGAGGTGGTGGTAACATCATTGGCGAGGCACAAAGCGGTCACATCGAGGGCTATCGGCTACTCGCTATATCTAAAAAAATGCTAGAAGATGAGATAAATAAGCTTCTTAATCAAGACTCCGCAAAAGCTTGACAAGATCGATCTAAAAGCTTAGTGTGAGCGCCTTTTTAAATCAAGGATGTATAAGAGAAGATAGACTAAGGCTTGAAATGTATAGGCGCCTTAGCAAGTGCAAAAGAGGTTGCCGAGGTCTATGAGATACAAAGTGAGCTTGAGGATAGATTTGGCAAAATAGATACGTTTACAAAGCAGTTTTTAGATGTCATTATCATTAAATACTTTAGCTCTAAAAGCCGGCATAAAAACGATCTCAAACAGCGAGCAAAACATACTAATAACAAAAAAATGATGATGAGAAGATCAGGCTAAAGTCACGTAGCAAGGACGATGACGATGTTTTTGGCTGAGATACTAGTCTATCTAAGAAAGGATAAGAAGTGATAGATTGGGGTGTGAAATACGCAGCGATTTATAAAAGCACAAAAAGCATGCTAAAACCAGTTGATGATATTGATTTTTGTAGATATCGACTCACTTTATGGACTAGAAAAAAACAAAAAAAGAAAATTTTTACTAAAAAAATACTCTAAATTTTATAGAAGGTAAAGACGCAAATCACGTGCTTCTTTGGGGCGAGAGAGGATGTGGCAAGTCAAGCCTTGTAAGGGCTGTTTTTACTAAAATTTTTATAAAGCTGGGCTTCGCATCATTGAGATCGGTTTGCGAGGATCTAAAAATATCTTGGCGACATCATCGATGGGATCAGAAAGAGTGAGTTTAAAGTATCATTTTTTTGTGATGATCTAAGCTTTGAAAATGGCAGCAATGAGTATAAATTTCTAAAAGCCTATAATGGATGGCTCTATCCAAAAAGCCGCCAAAAAAACGTACTTTTTTATACGCTACGTCAAACCGCAGACATCTAATAAGCGAGTTTAAAAGCGAGAATGAAAACTCAGAGCTAATTGACGGAGAAATCCATTACAGCGATGCAGCTCAGGGAGAAAATTTCTCTATCCGATCGCTTTGGCCTTTGGATTAGTTTTTTTATCAGGGTAACTACGATGAGTATCTAAAAATGGTTGATTTTTTTACTTTAAGGATTACATAGGCGACAAAGATGAGCTTTACGCACTTGCTAAAAAATTTCGCCACGCTAAGAGCTAGCAGAAGTGGTAGGGACAGCAAAAGCAGTTTTATCTCACATTTAAAAGAAAAATTTCAAATGACATCAACTGATTTATTTTTTTAACCTTATTTAATCACAAAAAGCAGAAAATTTGGATGAGCTAAAATGGCCAGGTGAGGGTACTTTTTGAGGGTTATTTTAGGCGCTATTTTTGGTGCAAAATACCAACTGGAAAAAAATGTAGAAAAAAAGCATTAAATAATCTAAAAAAATGCTGGAAAAGATAGCCTAAATGGTATTTGCGAGCTTGAAAACAGCGAGCTTGCCACGCTCATAAAGCCAAGTGGTTTTTACAACACAAAGGCAAAGCGGCTAAAAAAACGCTTTGTCTAGCCATAAAAAAACGAGTTTGGCGATTTTGAAAAATTTACAAAAGAAAATACCAGTCGCGAGTGGCTCATAAACGTAAAAAGGTGTTGGGGCTGAGACTTGTGATGCTATACTGGCATATGCTTGTGGTAAGCCATACATGGTCGTTGATGCTTATGTGCTTAGGATAATGGCGTATTTTTGACTATAATTTCGAGTGCTACGACGAGGCGGCTGAGTGGCTTAGCTCGCTTAATTATGATGAGATTTATACATTCTTGATAGCTCGAGAGTTTGATGAAGTTGAAAGTTTTCAAAACTCTATCACGCTCTTATTTTTGGAGTTTTGTAAAAGAAAAATTTCAAAGGTAAAAATCTTAAGCCAAAATGGTCAAAAAAATATTAAGTAGCATTAAAAATTAAACTACTAATATGTAACAACTCTTTATAAATTGCCAAAGATTGGGGCTTTTTATAATCTATTTTAAAATTCTGTGCTAAATTTACACAAAAATTTATCTTATTTAATTTAGGAGGAGTGATGATTTACGATAACATCGTTAAAACGATTGGTAATACACCTATTGTAAAGATAAAAACAGGTGCTGATGAAGCCGAAAATGTACGTAAAACTAGAGTTTTTTTAATCCAGGTGGCTCTGTAAAAGATAGGATCGCATTTAATATGGTAACCAAAATGCTAGCTGATGGCACTCTTAAATATGGCGATACTATCGTTGAGCCAACGAGCGGAAATACTGGCATTGGTGTAGCGATGTGCGGTGCTGCACTTGGCTTTAAAGTGATCCTTTGCATGCCAGAAAGCATGAGTATCGAAAGACGCAAAAATAGTAGCTGCTTATGGTGCACAGCTTGAGCTTACTCCTGCGTCTGGTGGCATGAAAGCAGCGATCGCAAGAGCTACAGAGCTAGCAGCTCAGCCAAATCACGTAATGCTAAGCCAGTTTGAAAACAAGTATAACCCACAAGCTCACGAACTAACAACAGCTACTGAGATCGTGGCCGATTTTAGCAAGCTTGATGCCTTTGTAGCTGGTGTTGGCACAGGTGGTACAATAAGTGGCGTAGCAAAAAAATTTTTAAAAAGAAAAAAAGGCTATGATACTAAGGTCATCGCAGTAGAGCCTGAAGCATCGCCAGTTTTAAGTGGTGGCAACCCAGGATCGCATAAAATTCAAGGCATTGGAGCCGGATTTTTTTACCAAATACTATGAATATGAGCCTAGTTAGTGAAGTAGAAAAAAAGTGAGCAACGATGATGCGCTAAACGCAGCTAGAGCAATCGCTAAAAAGTGATGGACTCATGATAGGGTATAAGCGGTGGTGCTGCTTACGTGGCTGCAAAAAGAGTGGCTAAAAAGACTTGGCGCTGGCAAAAAGTACTTTTCATAGCTCCAGATAATGGCGAAAGATACTTAAGCACAGAGCTTTTACGGAGCATAAAAAAATATGTGGGAGAGTCTAAAGGAGCTAGTTCAAACTGTTCGTGAAAAAGACCCATCGGTACATAAGTGTTGCTTTTTGGCAATACTTATAAACACTCCTGGTATTCATGCGGTTTTTGTTTCATGAAAATTTCTCATTTTTTTATAAAAAGAGCATTTTTTTCTAGCTAGACTCATCTCGCAAATTGCGAGATTTTTTTAACGGGCATCGAGATCCATCCTGGAGCAAAAGATCGGCAAGAGATTTTTTTCATGAGATCATGGTATGGGTGTGGTTATCGGTGAGACAGCTGAGATAGGCGATGATGTAATGATGTATCATCAAGTAACACTTGGAGGCACTGGAAAAGAGTGTGGCAAAAGGCATCCGACTGTAAAAAAATGGTGTGACTATCGCAGCTGGCTCGAAAATACTAGGTGCCATAACGATCGGCGAAAATGCCAAGATCGGCGCAAACTCGGTCGTGCTAAAAAAATGTCCCAGCAAACGCGACAGTCGTTGGTATACCAGCGAGAATAGTTCGAGTAAATGGGACAAAATTTGAACCAGAATTTATTATCTAACCTTAAAGATTAGATAAATTATTCTTACTTTTTATGCTTTAAAAATTTGAGCATAAATTTCGTCTTTTAGTTTTAACTTCTCTTTCTTTAAATTATCAATTTCAGATGGTTTTGCCAGATTGTCGTCTATTTTTTTATTTAGCTCATCATGTTTTTTTGCAAAGAGCAGCAAAACGAGCATCGGTTTTCTTTAGCTCATTTATAAGGTCTGTATATTCATGTAACATATCGGCTCCTATAAAAATTTGAGAAATTTTATCAAGGCTTTGTAAATGCTTGGATATAAAAAAAGTACCAAGACATTGCTTAAATTACTAAAAAGAGCGAGTAGAAAAAAATTTATTTTATACGTATTTAAATTCTTCAGGTTTGTGTTTGCTTTTTTACAACGCGTTTGGTTAGACGTATTCCATCAACGGTACCGATGACTAAAAAGCTTTGATCCTGTCCCCACTAATGTATCGCCATTTGGCATTGGTACAAAAATTATTATTTATATCTCTAATGCCCACTATGTCTGCATTTGTTATGTTTCGTAGGTGAGTTTCTTTTTAATCTTTTAAATCTTATCCAAGAGTAATCAGGCACAAGAATTTCTTCTATATCGATAGGTGAATTTCTTTGTATACAAAAACTGCTCTAATAAATTTTTCCATGTCCGGCCTTACGCTCATGGCGCTTAGGCGTTGTGCGACCAGACGAGATGGGCTCACCACATTGTCAGCGCCTAATTTTTTAATCTTTGTGTATCGTCTTCTGTCTCTGCATTTGTTATGATATGATAAGGCTTTCTGCGACCTATCTCTTTTTCATAAAGTCTTACAGATGCTATAAGGGCGATGTTATCAGCAATATTTGAGCTAAGAGTTATAAGTCCTTTTGCGCTTGATAGATGTGTTTTTTTAAAAAAAGGCAATTTGTGTATGTGGCTGAGCTTTTTATGAAATATGGATATTTATAAATTTGAGCTAGCTCTGCAATATCTTCTCTATCATCGACCACTACAAAAGGTATATGATTTTTCGCGAAATTGAGCACTAAGTTCGATTGTGTATAGATTGTGATAACAAATAACGAAGTGATTTTTTTAGTCTTGCGATCCTATAAAAGCATGCGTCGTTCCTTTAAAATGCTAATTAATGTACCTCTTTTTAAAAACCTCAACCACAATACCGATCGATAGTGTAAATATAATAAAACCAATAAGTATAAACGTGATAGTAAAAATTCTGCCCTTTGGAGTTATTGGAGCAACTTCGGTAAAAACCAACTGTTGTAAAAAGTCATGCCAGCTTGGTAAAAAGGCATCTATTAGCGAGAAATTATCTATTAAGACATAACCTAATGTTCCAAAAAAAGTAACAGTAATACGACTGAAATTAGTGGAAATCTAAAAGGTTTTTAATTGTTCGTAAAGCTCAATATCTAGAGCTTATTTCTGGTTTTGTAGAGTTTGACCAGTTGAGGAATTTTTAAAAGTCTTGAGAGAAAAAGACATAAATTCCTCTTCATTTTTATATTCTTAGTTTGATTGTTTCTTCATCGTTCTTAGAGTAGAAGCAGCAACTTTTTATCTTTCTTGTAGTACCATCTTCTAGCGTAACGCGAATCGTTCTAAGATTTGGCAAGAATCTTCTTTTTAGTTTTATTGTTAGCATGGCTCACATTGTTGCCTATCATCGATTACTTTTGCCTGTTATCGCACATCTTTTTTTGACATTTTTTTCCTTATAAACAAAAATTTCTGCTGATTTTTATCTAAAACAAACAAAAGTAATGCTTAAATAGATTCTCTTTTTAAAAAGAATTGATTTTTTTATTAATAATCTAGATAAAATAACACCTTTGCCTATAATTATAAATAGCAAAAAAATATTTAGAAATCTTGAGTGATATAAAATGCTTAGTAAAGAGTTGATCGAAAAATGTTGATTTTTGTTTTTGCAGATGCCAACTCTTTTTGAAAAAGGTCGAGCGTTTTTTTATTAGCTGGTAATCTAACTGAGGCAGTTACTACTTTACAAAAATATAGCATCTTTTAAAACTTATTCTAACTCCATTTTTTAAACGTGCAAAAATTTGATATTCCTTATGATGGCAACGATTTGGTAGTAATAGCAAATATGCTTGGCATTGATACTTTTAGAGCGATAGTGCTTTCTTATTTTTATATTTTTTTAAAATCCCCAAAATTTATAAGGTATTTAATTTTTAAAATCGTCGATTTGATCGAGCTTAATGCTAGAAATTTCTATCAGATTGGCTAAAGATATTAAACTCTTTTTAAAGAAAAGCACTACAACTATTTATCGCTTGCTCCGTATTCTATGGCCTGTATTATAGTGTGTGAGAATTTATTTTTCGAAAATTTCCATCTTGCATGTCAGATGTTATTTTTGTATTCTGATGTAAGCTATAATAAAATTTTTGCAAAAAAAATATGGCTTTAGTCTTTGGGATATTTTTTTAAAAAGCAATGAATATGAATAAACAATCATTAAGCAAGATTGATAAAGAGATGCTTTGCTTTTTTTGAGATTTTTGCTCTCTTATGAGTCCAGCAGGCCTGAATTACTATGATTTTTGGAGTTGATAAAATTTCTAGATATCAATGTTTATCCAGAGATGCAAACCATTATATTTATTAAAAAAAAGCTCTACAAAAAAATGAAATTAACTTTTAATGGTTCTATGGCAATTATAAGGCCTTTTTGGTTTTTTTGGAAGCAGAGAATGTTCCATTAAAATTAAGTGAAAAAAATATAAACCAAATTTCATCGCGTGATATCAGTGCTATACTGCTTTCACTAAAAAAATGTTACATTTTTTTAGCCCTATTTAGCTTGGTAGAGTAATTGAGAAATTTAAGCGAAGAAGCGCAAAAAGCTAGCGTAGTATTTGCGATTTGCGATTACAATGAAATTTTCTTTATGAATTGATGATGAAAACAGTTAAGAATATTTTAAATATTTCAATGTTTGAAAGTGAAAATATCGCAAGCTTGTTTTTTTAAATAAATTTCTAAATAACACAAATGACAAAGTTTTTCATTTATAACTCAACTGAGCAGTACAAGCACTATTTAGCTAATTATCTCAAAAAAATCGCTCATTTGATGTGGTTGAGGGCTAGAGATACGATCGAGTTTAATAAAAAAGAGTTTATATAATTATGCAATATCACAGCTAAATCATGTAAGATTAAGACAAAATCAGATAGATACTTTTTATAAAAGATGGTGTCGTTATTTATGCCATAAAAAAAGTTTTATGGACTCAGATTTTTATTGAAGATTTTTGATATGTCAGCTCATGACATTATGCTAAAAAAATCGGATATAAATTTTTATTTTTATGGGTAAATATTTCCGGTGCTCTAAATATAAAGGGGTGCAAAATTTCTAATCAAACTTGCTAGCATTAGCAAAAGATCAGGTGCATTTATTTCGCTTTGTGGCATAAACGAATCAAATTTATCTATTGAATTAGTAACGTATCTTAAAGATGCAAATATATTTATCTATAAAAAAATTTAAATGACTTTTACAAAGACGACACTATTTTTTTATCTTAAAAAAAGAGACTTTGATGCAGAGCCAGTAGATATTAACAAGAGCGTTGCTCAAACTTTCATCTTATGTGACGCAAATTGCGAGCAAAATTATCTCACAATTAGCAGAAGAAGAAATTTCTGTGTTGATACCAAAGTTAGTGCGCTTGACATAGAAGATGAATGCGATTACTTGCGTATTTGTGTTCAGTATTATGGTGATATTTACGCAAGAGTGCTATTTGGAGTAAAAAGATAAATTAGACAAAATTTGCTCTATTTTTTTATGCCTGAAGGCAATGATTCAAATGATTATTTAAGTGGATATTCTCAAATTTTTTAGTATCATTACGGATAAATTACTGACTCATCTTTGGCAAAAAGGCATAAAAGTAAAAGTTAGTTTGCCTAAAATTTTATCCGATGATGTTTTTTTGATCACAATAGTGTAGGCATCATGAATAGACTAGATGTAAAAAGATGACGAAATAGGCTTTGTATTTGTAACCAAGTGAGGAGAAGAAATGTATGTTGCACCTAGTATTTTATCGGCTGATTTTGGAGATTTGGCAGCTGAGATAAGAGCCATTTGCGAGGCTGGGTGCGATCTGGTGCATGTTGATGTTATGGATGGGCATTTTTGTGCCAGTTAACTATCAGCTCAGTTGTGGTAAATGCCGTTGCAAAAAGCAGCTACAAAAGCCACTTGATATACATTTGATGGTTGAGAATAACTCGTTTTTTTGCCGACCTTTTCTTGCCGCTAAAGCCAAAAATTTCTAACCTTTCATATCGAAGAAGAGAAGCACCCATTAAGGCTCATCGATCACATCAGGAAAAAAACGGCGTTAGCCCCTGGCATCGTGCTAAATCCGCATACGCCAGTTAGTGCGATCGAGTATATTATTGATGAAGTTGATATGGTGCTTTTTGATGAGTGTAAATCCTGGCTTTGGCGGTCAGAAATTTATGCCAGTCGTGCTTGAAAAAACAAGGGCGCTACGAGGCTGATAGAACGAAAAAAAACGCTAAGTGTCTGATTGAAGTAGATGGCGGCATAAACGGACTAAATGCACCTGATCTTGAAGAGGCTGGAGCTGACATCTTGGTGGCTGGCAACTACATCTTCTCATCAAATTCTTACGAACAAGCCATCCGTGCCATAAAGCTTTGAGTTTTGAAACCAAAAAAACAGCGTTTAGAAAATAGCATAGAAAATTTTTAGCTAGGCAAAATTTAGCTATCATGAGTTTATTTTTAAGATTTGGCGATATAGAAGAAATTTCGTCGCTAATTGACGTGCGTGACCTTGATATGTGGCGAACTCTTGGGCTTGACATCACTAGAAATGAAGAGAATGAGATCGAGCTTGGCACGAGATTTAGAGATATTAGCGAGCAGGAATTTTTGCGTGGTTGATATCGAAACGACTGGCGGTACGACGAGCGGACAGATCATTGAAATCGGTGCAATAAAAAAATGAAAAAAATGGCGTTGAGATAGGGCGTTTTGAAAGCTTTGTGGCAGCTAATGTGGTGCCTGAAAATATCACCGAACTAACTGGCATAAAGACTAGCGATCTAGTTGGTGCGCCAATTTACTAAATGTGCTTGAGCGGTTTAGAAATTTTCTACTAGGAACTAGCGTCTTTATCGCTCATAACGTAAATTTTGACTATGGCTTTATCTCTCACAGCCTAAATGAGATCGGCCTTGGCATGTTGCTAAACAGAAAGCTTTGTACCATCGATCTTAGTCGCCGCACTATCGCTTCGCAAAAAAATACGGCCTTGGCTCGCTAAAAGAGCTTCTTGGCATAAACAATACCCACCACAGAGCCCTAAATGACGCAATAGCTGCAGCTGAAATTTACTAAAGTCTGCCTTACACGCTTACCTTTTTAGTATCCAAACGACAGAGGATCTCATAAACTTTAGCAAAACAGCTCCAAGTGTGAAGCTAAAACCTGAACCAGTTTTGTGTGCGAATTAGCGATAAAAAAACTATTCACAATCAATATAAAAATCGCATTAACTTTTATGCAATCCCTGGCTTTTTAAAGGTTTATAGATAATTTTGCTAAATTTTACGTTTTTATAAAATTTACGGCGATCTTACAAAAAAAGGAGACAAATGAGCCAGAAAAAAATCCTATTTCAAATTTCATCCCAGCTGACGATGAGGTGCTTGCTTTTTTTGTCAAATTTTAGTGAGAAGTGGCGCACGAGCAGTGATGGAGCGGAGTTTATAGAGCAAAATTTTTCACCTTTATTGGCTCAAAGCCAGTTTTGAGAAAGTTTAAAGTGTTATAAAACGGCTGAATATAAAAATTTTGCCGACATTAAAAAATTTCTCAGCTCAGATCCAAGCATCAAAAGTAGAAATTTCTAAGCGGCGAGATAAGCTACATCGGCGACAATCTAACCAGTGCGGAGGTTAAATTTACACCTGAGTATTTTTTTACGATTTTTTTAAAATTTGTAGTTGAGAATATCCCAGAGCATCACTATTTTTTTGTAACCCTAAGATAGGCTGGATATTGTTCATTGCGATGGAGGGATATGTGGAATTTGGTGTTTTGCACTAATAAATTTATTTTTTTAAGCAGTTGTCTAAAATTGTCAATAAAAAAACAAAAACGTGAAAGAAAAAAATTATTCGTAAAAATTCTTAAAATTAACAAAAAAACTGAGCTTGTATTCCAACACCGCTTATTGCTAGCAAAAATTTAATCAATTTTTTTATATAATCCCTATTTTTTTCACAAAGGCAAAAAGATGGATAGAAAATCTTGGAGTTCAAGGCTCACATACATTTTAGCTGTTGCAGGAGCTACGGTTGGCTTTGGTGCGACGTGGCGCTTCCCGTATCTAGTCGGGCAAAACGGTGGTGGCGCCTATGTGCTCGTGTTTTTGTATCGCGATGATCGTGATTGGCATACCGATGATTCTAGTTGAAAATGCGATCGGTAGACGCCTAAAATGCAACGCTGTGGATGCTTTTGGTGGATCGATAAATGGCAAAAAGATCAGCAAAAAAAGTGGCGAGATCGTTGGCTGGATGGGGCTTGTTGGTGCTTTTTGGCATTATGGCTTACTATATGGTTATTGGTGGCTGGGTGCTAAACTACATCGCCCAATTTCATTTGGTTTACTTGATCTCTCGCATGTGGTTAGTTTTGAGGAGACAAGTGCGTTTTTATGAGCAAAATATCGTAAGCAATCCACTTGCTATCAGCTTTGCAACGCTTGTTTTTGTGCTAGTTAATTACGCTATTTTGGTACAGGGTGCGGTCGGTGGTATCGAGCGATCAGCGAAATTTTCTAATGCCACTACTTTTTATTTTAATGCTTATTATGATCGCTAAAAAAATATCACGCTAGATGGTGCAATAGAAGGTGTGAAATTTTACTTAACGCCCTAATTTCTCAAAGATAAATTAAAAGCTTTTTTTGTCGATGTTTTTGGGGCAGGTCTTCTTTGCTCTTTCGCTTGGTTTTGGTGTGATGATCACGCTTTCTAGCTTTGTGAAAAAAAGGATGAGGGTTTGGTTAAAATTTCTATCATTACAGGTATTTTTAAATACGGTAATTGCCGTACTTGCAGGCTTTATGATATTTCCTTCTCTTTTTAGCTACGGCGTATCACCAGATAGTAGCTCAAGTTTGGTATTTAAATCACTACCAATTGTTTTTTTCTCACATGCCATTTGGTGGTTTTTGCGGTTGCGTTTTTTTACACTATTAATGATCGCTGCACTTACAACATCGCTACCAATATATGAAGTAATAATCACAACACTTCAAGAAAAAATTTAAGATAAAAACGCAAAAAAAGCAATATTTTTGATCGTGGCGGTATATTTGTTTTAGGGAATTTACCTTCGCTAATGGCTACAAACATACTAAGTCACGTAAGCATTTTTTGGTAAGAATATTTTTTTGATGCATATGATGCAATAAGCGCAACGATATTTTTTTGTATTTACTTCATTTGGGTGTGCAATATTCGTAGGTTGGGTGCTAAAAAGATGATGCAAAAAAAGAAAATTTTGCAAGGTAGTGAAAAAAACATACAAAACTAATAAATGTCTGGTTTTGGTATATAAAATTTGTCGTACCGTTTATCATTTTGGTGCTTTTTTTATCAGCTCGTTTTACGATAATTTTTTTAAAATAGGGCGTAAAAATATGTTTTTATTTTTTTACTTGGTATTTACTTTTTTTACGTTGCCGCAAAGGCGATTTTGGCGATTTTACAGATAAATTTTATACGTGCGGAGGCTAAAAAGCCGGCCGTCGTGCTAGAAAGCAGGGGGAGTATAAAACCGCCGCCGCTGCAGCGATAACGAATCAAAAAATTTGAGATAGCAAGCCTTTTTTTATCACGCCGTGATATTTATGATGTGGTCGTGCTGGGGGCTTGGCGCGATATCGGGGCATGCCTACAAAACGGGAGATATAGGCGATAACGTCTTTATGGTTATGGTATTTTTTTACTCGTTTCGTCACTGCTAGAACTGCCGCTAAATATCTACGAAACCTTCGTCAAAGACAAAAAGCTCGGCTTTTCAAACGTAACGCCTAAAATTACGCGCTCGATCTACTTAAAACGCTCGCACTAACGCTGGTGTTTGGCACGCTGTTTGTGTGGCTAGTGCTGCTTTGCATTAGATTTTTTTGGGCGATTTTTTTGGTGGTTTTGGGCGTTTTTGCTTAGCTTTGCCATCGCGCTTGTTATAAATCTCATCTACCCGACGCTCATCGCGCCAATTTTTTTAACAAAATGCAGCCGCTAGAAGAGGGCGAGCTAAAAAAAGCCGTATTGAAGGGCTTTTGGCGCGGTGCGGGTTTAAAAAGTAGCGGCGTTTTTACGATAGACGCTAGCAAGCGCGATAACCGCCTAAACGCCTATTTCGGCGGCCTTGGCACGACTAAACGAGTGGTGCTTTTCGACACGCTCGTTAAAAAAAGCTAAGCTTTAGATGAGATAATCGCTGTTTTGGGGCATGAGCTGGGGCATTTTTAAGCATAAAGATATCCTAAAAAAATGATCGCTCTAAGCGCGGTTATGCTTTTTGCGATGTTTTTTTATATTTGGCAACATCCCTGACGCGGCGTATCAAGCGCTTGGGCTTCATAGCGGAGGCGGCGGAGTGATCGTGTTTTTGCTACTTTTTCGCCGATTTTTCGGGTTTTTATTTTTCGCCGGTGAGCTCGTATTTTAGCCGCGCGAACGAATTTGGCGCCGATAGATTCGCTGGCGAGGTCTCAAACAAAGCCGACATGATAAGCGCGCTAAAAAAAGCTAGGGCTCCGAAAACAAGGCCTTTCAAAGGCTCATCCTCTCTATGCGTTCGTCTATCATTCGCACCCAAGCCTTTTTTTGAGCGTATAAATGAGCTAGAAAATGAAAATTGAAGAAGCTCTTAAAGAGGCTAGTTTAAGGCTAAGCTCACTTTGTCAAAAATCCAAGCAGAGTTGCTAAAATTTTGCTTATGAACTATCTTGATGTAAGCATTGAATGGATATTTTTAAATCAAAAAAATGAATTTGATGAGAGCGGCTATTTTGCTCTAGTTAAAAGGTATGAAAACTACGAGCCTCTTGAATATATAACTGGTAAAAGCTAGCTTTTTATGGGCTTGATTTTTTTATGTGGAAAGCGGAGTGCTTATCCCAAGACCTGAAACAGAAATTTTAGTGGATAAAGTAATAGAAATTTTCACGCGAATATAATGAGCCAAAGATCGCAGAAATAGGCACAGGAAGCGGCATTATTAGTATCATACTAGCTCTAAAAAAACAAAGGCAAATATCGTAGCGACAGACATCAACGAAAAAGCTTTGATGCTTGCTAAAAAAATGCAGATAAATTTGATGTAGGCGGGAGGATCAAATTTTTAAACTGCTCTTATGTGGATGAAAATTTCTAGAAGATATTGATATTTTTGGTTTCAAATCCGCCATATATTGCAAGAGGCTATAAACTTAGTAAATTGTACTAAATGAGCCAGAAAGTGCGCTCTTTGGAGGCGAAGTAGGAGATGAAATCTTAAAAGATATTATTCTCATAGCCAAAGATCGTAATATCAAAAACGTTGCTTGTGAGGATAGGGGTACGATCAAAAAAAGCAAGTATACAAAATTTCTTAGAGGCCAATGGTTTTGAGTATAGCTTTTTACAAAGATTTGGCTGGCTTTGATAGAGGCTTTTGCGCGAAGTTAAAAAAATATAAAGGAGAGAGTGAGAGGAGTTTATTTTTTTGCTTTTGGCAGTACTTATAGGAGCTGAGCTAACGCTTGGTATTTTTGGTGGCGCCAGTCATATTTTTTTCCCACAAAGCATCATAGGAGATGGCATACTTACGCATTTTATGAGCGGTCAAATGATGACAAAAGATATTTTTTTGAAAGTAATTATATTTTTGCTTTTTTTATAAGCATAGTTGTAATGATTAGCGAGCTATTTGATCTTAGAAAAAAAGCTTATTTTTTTCACTAAAATTTAGCATGTTAATGCTTGCTTTTTAAATGTAGCCTTAGCTTTAAGCTTTGTATTTTTCTTTACTCCTTTTTGTAGTTTACGCTCAAGATTTGGGTGTTGACTCGACACAGACGGCCGAATTTGCCAAAATGCATAGTGCGAGTGAATATGTGATGAAAATTATGCTTGTTTTACAAATTATTTTTATTTTTTTGTGAAATGTAAGATTAGCCAAAATGAACGCGAAGCCTGATATTCAAGTCTTAACAAATTTCTTTAGCCAAATACACGACGGCGATGGTGAGCGCTGGCACCTACACCGCACGCGTAGAAAAGTGCGTAGACCGCATAGCTAACCACTACGGATACGACGTTAGCGTGACGATTTTTCGTGAAGTATTTTACCATTAGCGTCATGGACTCGGCTGACAACTCCCTACGCCGAACCTACGTGAAAAAGATCCCGCTGGGGCAGGTGAGCTTTAACCGTATTTCCGAGCTTTCGTCGCTTAGCTGGCGGATTTTGGATGAGTGAGCTTAGACGAGGCCAAAGAGCAGTTTGAGGGCGTCATGCGCATCGGCGCAAATAAAGTTGCAAGCTCGCTTATTTTTGATCAGCCTTGCAAATGCGGCGTTTTGCAGGCTTTTTTGGCGGCGACGCGGGCTCGGTCGTATGCGTATTTTTTTCGCGACGCTTGTTGGATATAGCCCTAAATTCGCGCTTGCTAAAATTGGCGTAAATTTAAAAATCCAATACGTTTTGGTCTCGTTCGTCGTCTCTTTTATCGCCTATCTTGGCGTATTTTTACGGCTTTACGCACACTAGCGACGTGGCGATCGGCTCGTCGATACTCTTTTTAATGCCGGGCGTTTTTTTCTCATAAACTCGGTCTTTGATATCATAAACGATAACACGCTTGTAGGCATCAGTAGAGCCGTGAGCACGGGCATCCTGATACTTTGCATAGCAGTGGGCGTCTATATCACGCTCTCGCTTAGCAATGCGGAGATTTTACATGTTTGAGCTTTTTTACCGCAACTCTCATAGACGGCGCTTTTGCTGCGGTGGCGGGGCTTGGCTTTGCCTATGCTAGCTCGCCGCCAAAAAGGACTCTTGCCTTTTGCGCGCTGCTTGCGGCGTTTGCGCACGCTAGCCGTTTTTTGGATCATGCAGATGGGATTTTTTTAACATCAGCGTCGCCACTCTTATAGTATCATTTTTTTAAGCGGGATTTTTAGGTATGCTCTTTGCCAAACGGCTAAAAGTGCCCGCCGAGATCATCGCATTTCCCGCGCTTTTTGCCGATGGTGCCGGGGAGTCTATGCGTATAAAGGCATCTTGGCGCTGTTTTCGTTTCTAAACGAGCCTGATATTGCTAAGAAAAAAACGAATACCTAATCATATTTTTTTCGATAACGCGATCACGACCACGACGGTCTCGCTAGCGCTTGGCGTCGGGGTTTCGGTGGTGCTGATTTTTATTTTATGATCAGTCCTTGATGATTACCCGCGGCGCTAAGTGCGATCTGGCTACGAGAAAGACGCACGGATAATTTTTAACTTTGGCATAGAAATTTGTATGGCTTTTTTTGATAGTTTTTATTATTTTTTTACTAGATATTTTTTTCAATTTTGCCGATCTAACTTAAAAACCAAATTTCAAAAGGATTTATGATGTTAAGCGGTATCGGCGGATTTTCTAGCGTCGCTAAAAATTTTTCAGCTAAATGAAAAACATAGCATAAAGAGTCAAATCATATATAAAAATGAAATCTCGCAGCCTGACACAGTCGAGCTACAATTAACGAAGTTTTAGGATATAAAAGTAGGTGCGGACGGATATTTTACGTCCGAATTTAATGAAAGCCGCAGGTATCCCGAAGGACTACAAAATCCACTCAGATACCTTAAAAATCTCTCGTGAACGTAAATGATAAAAGCGATCGCATTTAATAAAATGTTTTTCAAAAAAATCGACATAGCAAAAAAACAGTCGGCAATGCATATAAAAATTTTTATCCCAAGTAGTCGGCGTGGACGTTTTAAATTCAAAAGAAAGTTTTAACAAAGAAGACATCACCCAAATTTCCTCAAGGATACGAGTATGAGAAATCAAGTCTAAAAGTAACTAAAGTAAATAAAAAAACATCTACGACTATGCGTCGGCACGTAGCGCCTTTGACGATAAGTCTGGGAAAACCAACATGGAAACGCTATTTTTTTAATAGCTCATATCATGCGTTAACAACGACGCCGCAATATAAGCCGTCAACCAATATCTTTGATAACAATAACGGCGGCAAAGAGGCGAAAAACGTGAGCGTGTTTATAAATCCTCACGGCGAAAGATACACTAACCCTGACGGTAGTATAACTAAAGGAGGCTTGTTAGCAGCCGTAATAAACTCAAATTTAGATGTACGAGAGGGCGAAACTACGGTTTGGGGCAAGATGCAAGGTTATGACAAAAAGCATAAGCAGCAAAGAATACAGACAAAAAGCTGGACGCCTTTATTGATTCGCGCAACATCTACAGCATCAAAGGAAGCGAGCTTGACGGGCTTAGCAAGGATTACCAAGAATATGTACTAACGTTTCAAAAAAATGCAAGAGTCGCTTTTTACCCGGTAGCACTGCCTTAAGCGGCAACTCTAACATAACTTCCGACGGCAAAGAATCAAAAAAAGCCTCTTTGAAATAATGCAAGAGGATATGAAAGAGGCGCAAAAAAACGCCTAGAAAAAGCTAATAGAGCAAGAAAAAGCGAACGCAAAAGATGCTGGGTAAAAACAGAAAAATACGACAAAGAGCTAGAGCAAAAATACTAGAAAAAAATTTAGAAGAACTTGAGGCGATAATGAAATTTAACGCTAAGAGCGTGGATATAAAAGGCTTAAAAAGGATTAATATGATAAGCAGCATAAACGGATTTAACGCAAACGTAAATTATGATTTTAGTAGTGCTCACGAGCGAAAGTAAAAAGCACGCGAGGGAAAAAAAGAGGCGGAAGTAATGGGGCTTTTAAGAAAAATTCAGTAAAATAGGGCTTAATGTAAGAGCCTAAGGAAATATTGTGAAAATACGAATCTACTACGAAGATACCGATGCTGGCGGAATAGTCTATCACACAAACTACATTAGATTTTGCGAGCGAGCCAGAAGTGAAGCATTTTTTTCCAGGCTGGATTAAATTTCACAAAAGAGGGCGGATACTTTGTGGTTTCGTCGCTGGAGGCTAAATTTATTGCTTCAGCCGTACTTGGAGATGAAATTTTCTGTGCAAAGCAAGATATTGGAGATTAAAAAAAGCAAGTATTGTTTTAGAGCAAGAAATTTATAAAGTTTGATGATAAAAAAATACGGAAAAAAACTACTCTTTAGAGCGACGATTACGTTAGCCTTTATGAAAGAAGAGAAGCTTGCTAAGATAAATGATGAGATAAAAAAAAATTTTTGGAGAATTCTAAATTTCTAAATTGTGGCTAAATTAAAAAAATTTAACTTTAGCCACTTTGTGCTTTTACATCGAGCTATTTTTGATCGAGCAAAATTTCTTGATTTGCTTCGTCAAAGTGGTCGCCTTTTGCGTTATAAATTTCAACTCCATATAAGACTTGAGAGTTTTCAACCCTTTCGGTAAAGATTCTATCAGTACTTTTTATCTATAAAATTGTATATATATACTCGGCACCAAAAAGCACTTGAATAGCCGATTTGCGAATATCTAAAATCTACATCAAAAAGATCACCAAGCCCCAAAAAAATAAGTCGTTAACAGGATTTAGTGAGTTCGCGATGAAAAGATTTTGTCTATCTCTTTGTGCGATGGCATTAAAGATATTTGGTAAAGAAATTTATCTGCGTACTTAAAAAGTGCGTATGGTTTTTATCTCAAAGCCCCTCATCTGCGTTGCTACAAGAGAAGCTTTGACGATTGGGATGTTTAAAAATATACTTGCATCATCAAACTTGGATTTTTTTACTTAAAGTGTCGTTTAAATTTATATCTTTGCCTACGATAGAGGCCTCGTGATAATCACTACTTTGCATGCGGACATATTCATTTTAGCTTTTTGCCCTAATGAACTGCCATCATCAAATGCAACTATCTTTTCATTCGAGTAAGCTAGCAAAGCTGAAATTTGCTCTTTATAATCAATGCCACCAAAGATCAAATTGGCTTTGGATTTATGATAAAAGAGCTATGAACACTTGGAATGTAGATAAGCTCATTTGATAGAACTAGCGAATTATAATGTTTGCACCATTTGATGTAAGGGCTGCGATAAAAATAATTAAAAGCCTTGGACTCTAGCCGTTTGCATAGCATTTGTAAGACTTTGTGGGCTTTCATCGTTGCTATTTATAAATTTGATCTCAATATCTGCGTCTTGCTTTAAGACATAGCTTAAGACCGCATTTGATACAACATTTGCATAAGATTTTATAATCTTTTTGTGGGATGATTACAGCGATTTTGCCGCTTTTTATTAACTTTTAAAATAGCTTCACCACCAAGAGAGATATAAAGCTCTAAAAGAGCGGTATCGTCTATTTTTGCTGGCTCAAATCTCGCCATAAAACTAGCCAGTAAATCAGCCTTGATAAGCTCATTTAAGCAGGTATTATCACAAAATTCTGGTTCTAAATTTATATAAGTAATCTTTGCTGGAGGTATGCTTGATAGACTTTGGTTTTTTGTAACGTTACTCTCAAAAATTTATCTCATCTTGTGATGCAAAAAAATAGTCGAAAAAAATGGCTAAAAAAAGTAAAAATTACTTTCTCATATCACTCCTTTGATCTTTCTTAAATCATCTATAAAAAAATATTTTTCAAAACTAGGATTTTTTTGCTGATCCACTCTGGCGAAAACGTTGGTAAAATAAGGCTATTTTTCATTTTTTTAAAATACTACCTCTTATGCTTGAAAAATCCACCTTTTAACAATAAATTTGGATATAAATGCATAAAAGCTTTTTTTCCCCTAAAGTCACGATTATCTTTGGTTTTATCAGTCTAATCTCTTCAAACAAATAAGGACGACAAAGTTCGATAGAACGGCTTAAAATCGGACTTTTATCATCACTTTGTGAAATTTCGCACCGAAGTAGAGAACTTATATAAATTTCTTTTTATATCTAAATTTAAACTATTTTTTTATGGCATTTTTCTAAAGATTTACTTTACTGTTATTTTTCATAAGAATCATTTTTAGAAAATAATATAAACATGATTTTTGCTATTTTTCATTGCCGATGCCGGCTGTTACACCTTTTGAGCTATTTCGCAAAGAGCAAAGAGAACATTTTTTTACTTCGCGGTTTAGCTCATCAATATTGTTGTAATCATGATAATTACTTAGACTAAGAAAAATTTTTTTATCAATAAACTTATAGCCAATTAGTTTTAAGAAAAAAATAATTTTTTTAAAAAGCCTATTGTCTTTATTAAAATTCATTTTTTTGGATTATAACTTGATTTGCTTAAAGTTTGAGTTATGGCTTTTTTTAAGCTAAGTTATTCAAAGGAATTTAAGTATTGCTTTGATAAAATCCCACTTTTATATTAACTTTAAGGGATAGAAATGAAAAGGACTTATCAACCTCATAAAACCCTAAAAAAACGCACTCATGGCTTTCGCTTAAGAATGAAAACTAAAAAAATGGCCGAAAAAGTAATAAATGCTAGACGTGCCAAAGGTAGAAAAAAAGATTGGCTGCTTAGCTGGTTTTGAGTCGTTAAACGGCTCAAAAAGAATTCTCTCAAGTTTATAAAAGAGGCTAGCAAGTGGCATTGTGATGCTTGCATTGTTTTTTTATAAACCAACAAATGATAGCAGTAGTTGCTAGTAAAAAAAAGTAGGAAAAAGCGGTAGTTAGAAATAGAGCTAAAAAGACTTTTTGAGAGCCGCTTTTTTTAACATTTCTAGTGAATTAAAAGATGAGCACATATATTATGATCGCAAAAAAATGGAATTACAGAGATTTCATTTGAAAAATTTGTAAAAATTTAAGTTGGTCTACAAAAAAATGGGATGTTTAAAATGAAAAAAATTGCGATTAAAGCTATCGCTTTTTATCAAAAAAATATTTCCATACTTCTACCAAAAAAAGCTGTCGCTATTATCCGACTTGTTCACAATACGCGATTTGGGGAATTTCAAACAAATAGTTTTTTTCTGCTTTTTTTGCAACATTTATGCGAATTTTTAAGATGCAATCAACTTTTTCAAAGGCGGTATCAACTACCCAATCATCTACAAAGAAATTTAACTTATGTTTTATATCTCAAAAAAGTGATACCAAAAAAATGTAAATTTTTGGTTTGTCCCTTGTCAGAATAGTAAATTTTATGTCGTAAAAAGTATTAGATAAATTAAAGGAAAAATAAAAATGGAACAGATGTCTATGCAAAAAGGTTGCTTCTTGCAGCGCTTTTTATCTATTGTTTTTTATAGTGTATGATTTTTTTATGCCAAAAAGAGTGGTGCCTGAGCAAAAACCAAACTACAATGTCTCAAACAATGAGATCAAAATAAAGCTCCAAATACAAATCAAAAATACTCCGAAATCAAATGAAAAATTTAGCTTCAAATGAGATAATCGCTACTATCAAAGGTCAAAAGCTACGAAGCAAAAAAATAGATAAGCTAGGAAGAAATTTCAAAATTCTATCTAACTGAAGAGAAGTATAAAACTGAAGATGGTAACAAAAATCGAGCTTGTTTCGCAAAAATCCATTGCCACTTGAGCTTAGATTTAACGATAGTACGCTAAATGCCGATGCTTTTAAGGTTGCATATAGCAGTGACGCTAGCGAGATAGATGCCAGCAGGGAGCCTAGAACCATAAAAACTTACTCAAAATTTAGATGGCGTTACGATTACAAAAAAATATCAAATTTTACCCAAATGGTAGATATGAAGTTGAAGTAAATTTGAAAGTAAAAAAATGTTGATTATTTCATCACTCCTGGCTTTAGGGCCAAACATCGCAGTAGATAGCTACACAGTTCATGGCGTTATGCTTAGAAACACGGATGATAGCCTAAATATTATAGAAGATGGTGACGCCAAAGAGGTTAAAAACTATGCAAATACCACAATAGCGGCCGCATCTGATAGATACTATACGACGCTATTTTACTCATTTGAAAAAGCCATTTGAAGTAGCCGTAGACAAAGATTCTAACAATAATCCTATTCTTTTTTGTAAAGGCAAATGATAATTTAAAAATTAGGCGCATATATCAGGTCAAAAAGAGCATAAAATTTTAAGTTCGATGGACGAGAGACTAAACGATGTTATTGAGTATGGTTGGTTTACATTTATAGCAAAACCGATGTTTGCATTTTTAAATTTCTTGCATAACTACATTGGCAACTGGGGCTGGGCTATAGTTGTGCTAACACTTGTTATAAGGATAGTTTTATTCCCACTTACATACAAGGGTATGCTATCTATGAATAAGCTTAAAGAGCTTGCTCCAAAGGTAAAAGAGCTTCAGACAAAATATAAAGATGATAAGCAAAAAATGCAAGTTCATATGATGGAGCTTTATAAAAAAAGCATGGAGCAAATCCAATGGGTGGCTGCTTACCGATCTTGCTTCAGATCCCGGTATTTTTTTGCGATCTACCGCGTCTTACTAAATGCGATCGAGCTGAAAGGCGCTCCTTGGATACTTTGGATACACGATCTTTCGGTAATGGATCCCATATTTTTGTATTACCTATTTTGATGGGTCTTACGATGTTTTTTACAGCAAAAAGCTTACACCAACGACATTTACTGATCCTATGCAAGAAAAGGTGATGAAATATTTTCTACCTCTTATATTTACATTTTTCTTCGTGACATTCCCAGCTGGTCTTACACTTTACTGGTTTGTAAATAACGTTTGCTCGGTTGTTCAGCAAGTATTTGTAAATAAACTTTTTTGAAAAAAACATAAAAAAAGCTGCGGAGGTAAAGGCTTAATGAAAAATAGAAGCAAATACCCTTCAAGAGGCATTTCAAAAGGCAGCTGAGAAGCTTAACTGCTCAGTAACCCAGCTTGATATAAAAGTTTTACAGCATCCAAGCAGTGGTTTTTGGATTTTTTTAAAAAGAAGTGCGATCATTGAAAGCAAATTTAGAAAATCAGCCAAAAACCACAACACAAGCCAAAAAAATGATAAAAATTTCTGTTAAAAAAATGATGAGAATGAGACCGTAAAAGAAGATAAAAAAAGCAAGCTAAAAAAACACGATCATAGTGATAAAAAAAGCGAGGCCTAAAAAAACATAGAGATGAAAAAAAGCGAAACTAAATTTGAGCAAAAAGAGCATAAAAAAATGAAAAGTCAAATTTAAGTGAAAAAAATGAAGCTCTAGCTAAAGATGCATTTGCTCAAAAGAGTGAAGAAGAGGCCGAACCAGGATATGTGATAAAGAGACTTGATGAGCCAAAAAGAAATAAAGGAGTCACAAGCTGGTAAAAAAATGCTCCTAAAAAAATATTTTTAGATAATTCTATTATTGAAAAATTTCTAACCAAACTGATGAAGAGAGTGCAGCTCAAAGCTTTACAAAAAGAAAAAAAGAAAAAAAGCAGCAATCGACTTTGATAGAAATTTTCACCTGAGATCAAAGATAGCATGGATAGTCTTTTTTTAAAGGCAAGTTGTTTTGATATTAGTAAAATTGAAGTTAGCAAATTTGACGATGAAACTGTACTTATAGAGCTTGATGGAGCTGACGCGGCTCTACTTATAGGTAAAGAAGGTTATAGATATAAAGCGATATCTTACATGCTTTATAACTGGTTAAACTCAAAAATACAACCTTGCTATCCGCCTTGAGATCGCACGATTTTTTTACAAAATCAAGAAGCGATGATGGATCAGTATCTAAATGGCGTGATCGAGCGTGTGCAAAAATAGCGGTAGAGCCCAGACGAAGCCACTTGATGGGGTTTTTGGTTAAGATCGCACTTGAAAAGCTTCGTGAAAAATTTCCAGAGAAATATGTCGGCATAAAAAGTGGCAATGACGGCAGATTTGTCGTTGTAAATGATTTCTTTAAAAAAATGAGTGAAACTATTGCGGCCTTGCCACAGCCTATGGCATTGGCTCAGTTTCTATCGTAAGGCTTAGTGGCAAGGATGCCTTAACTACCTCTTTAAAACTTCTTAAACTTTCAAAAATTAGAGCCAAGATACGCGAAACTAGCAAAAAGTACTCTCTTGATGATGAAATTTCTAGACGAGGGCATTGTTATATATTTTAAAGCCCCAGCTAGCTTTACTGGCGAAGATATAGTCGAGTTTCAAACGCATGGCGGTATCGTAGTTAGTGAAAGAATTTTAAACGAACTAATTAAAGCTGGTGCAAGGCTTGCTATGCCTGGCGAGTTTAGCAAGCGAGCATTTTTTTAAATGGCAAGATGGATCTAGCAAAGGCAGAGGCGATGCAAGGGCTTATCACTTCAAAAAAAGTGAGATCGCAGCTAAAATTTCTAACTCGTCAGATGCAAGGCGATCTTAGTAAATTGTAGGAGAGATAAGGGGTGAAGTGGTCAAAACTCTTGCCTTTGTTGAGACGATGATTGATTATGCTGATGACGATCTGCCCACAAATTTGCTAGATCAAACTAAAGAGATGCTTTTAAGAAATAGCGAGAAGTTAGAGCATATAGCCACTCTTAGTGAGCAAAGAAGAGGACTCATGAGATGGCTTTTAAGATCGCGATCGTTGGCAAGCCAAATGTTGGTAAAAAGTTCTATTTTTGAACTCGTTTTTGGCCTACGAGAGAGCGATTGTAAGTGATGAAGCAGGCACAACCAGAGATAGAATAGAAGAAAAAATTTCTAAGATAGGTTCGCATTTAGTTCGCATAATAGACACTGCTGGCATCAGAAAAGATGCTGGAAGGATCGAACAAATCGGCATAAACTACTCGATTTCTGCCATAAACGAAGCTGATATTATCCTAGCTGTTTTTTTGATGGCTCAAACCCAAGCGATGAGCAAGATAAAGAGATAATCAAGCTCGTTTTAGACTCAAATAAAAAGGCTTTTTTTATATTAAATAAAAAGTGATTTATCTTTTTAAATTGACACCAAGCTGAGATGGCGCTATCAAAATTTCAGCAAAAAAACCGATACGAGCGTAGTTTTAAAAAGAGCTTGAGGGCTACCTCAAGACACAAGATACCGACGAGATCATGCTAAGCTCAAACCGCCAAATTTTTAAGCTGTAAAGAGGCGAGTGAGGCTTTAAAAAGAGCCTTTTTGAGACTCAGCGAAGAGGAGCTAGAAAGTTTTGCTTATGAGCTAAATAGTGCGATAAAAAGCACTTGCAAGTATTACGAAGCCGTTTGAGAGAAGCGAAATTTTCAGACGAAATGTTTAGCAGCTTTTTGTCTAGGGCAAATGATCAAATTTACTCTCTAGAAAAAGGAAAACAATGAAAAAAATCATATCTATAGCCGCTCTAGCTGCGTTGCTGGGCGGTTGCATGCCTTCACAGGATCATCTAACGGCTAACGTAGTATCGCCTGAACCGGACTGGATCAAATATCTAGAAAATGACGGCAGCGTCGGCAATATAGCATTTTTCTCGGAAAGATTTAAGCAAAACTTACGCGCTAAAAAGACGGCGACGTCATCGGTATGGCGATCGTAAAAAGGGCTGATATGGCGCTGAAACTGGGCGATATGTATGCGCTAAACGGGCTTTCGTTTACGGTACTTGAGCTTGACGACAAGGAAAAAATCGGCTATCGCTACGTAAATATGCGCGATAAAAAAATGAGCTTGCGACTCTAAGAAATGCTAAAAAGGTCACATTTTCATCAGTTTGGCGGCGGCATGATTAGAGAGCGTAGTTTTTAGCGCGGACTCGGGTGCGGTGTGCGAGAGTTTTGCGGCGGATAAGGCGGTAAAAGCTCATGCCGTGACTAATTATTACGATAAAGAAATCGCCGATAATAGCGAGTTTTTTTGCGACCGTGATGGATATCGGGTGAAAAAAAGGCAAAAGCGCCGAGATCAAAAATCTAGATTTTAAATTTTTCTCGTTAGCGACGGTAAGCTAGCTAGTATGCAGACGCGGGCTCGATCTGCGGGAATTTAGGAGTAAAGTCATCAGACGCCGACGCTAAAAAAAGCAAGAGCAAATCCTATCAAACATCGTTTGCGCCGCGCCCAAAAACTGATCGTTTTTTTATCAAATTTGAAACGCGAGTGCGAGATGAAAAAGTTTATTTCTAGCTGCTATTGCGGCATTGGCGTTTTGCGGTTGCGCTGGCATCGCTAGCAGCGCAAATATAGCGGAGCGAGATGTCTCAAATATCGATGTTCCGGAGGATGACTGGACGAGATATCTGGATACGGACGGCGTCGTTAGAGAGGTTGCCTTTTTGACAGCGTTTTTTTCTCGCGTGATTTTTCGCACTCAGCCTGAGGGACGGCGAGGCTACCGGCTTTGCGCTTACTAAAAAAAGACGGCGCCAGGCTGCCTTTTTAGGGCTTGGAGCCGTCTATAAAAGCGGCGATAGAGCGTTTATGCTAAAAGATGCCGATACCGAGGCGGGGATTTGATCTAAAAAGATGAAGCAAGTGTAACCGAGCTTCGGGACGCTCGGCGGATCACATTTTACGAATTTAGCTCACATTCACGAAAGTAGCGGTTTTTGAGGCGCCGATTTCGGTTTGCGAGGCGTTTCAAAAAGGCGATAACGTGAGCGTGAAATCAGCATCTAGCTACTATGGCGGCGGGCAGAGTAGAAAAAAAAGGTATTTTACGGCCGTTATAACGCAGGCAAACATTTCCTCTAAAAGCGGTGCGCCACTTTTTAAAAATCTCATATAGAAAAATTTTCACAAATCCAGACGAGCGCGAGAGGTTGCCGTAAAAAAACGCCTCAAATTGAGGAAAAAAATCCAAAAATGAGTTGCGCGGGTATGAGCTGAGGCTTAACCAAATTGCGCTTTTGGCACGAAAAAAAGAGCAAAAAAATGAAAAAAACACGATTATTTTTTTAAGACGGCTGTCGCGGCTGTCGCGGCGTTAGCATTTAGCGGTTGTGCTGGCATCACCAGCGACATAGGCGGCGAGAGGCGTGGCGTACGTATATGGAAAACGACGCTAGCATACAGCAGATCGGATTTATAACCGAGACTACGGTCTACGAGATGAGCGGCGGTAAAAACCGAGGAAAAATTCGGCGATTATATGGGTAGAGCCGAGGTGAAATCGCCGGGCGAGAGCGACTCGGCGAGCCAAAAATCTAGGCTGGGTTTATGCAAGCGGCGACGGCGTAAAAAAACTCTGATAGTGATTGATCTGGATAGCGGTAAAAAAATGTAGATTTGAGCGATAAAGACGAGATAAAAAGCTGCAAAAGCTCAAAAGAAAATTTAAGTTTTACGAATTTGGCGGCGGGATCCTTGAGGTGTGGTTTATAGCGCGCAAAAAAATCTCCCGTTTGCGAGGCGTTTTTTTCGGCGGCGAACCTATAAACGCCAGAAGCGTAACGAACTACTACGTGGGCGCATCTGACGAGTTTTTTTCGCTACCGTGATCGACGCGAAGATAGTCGGCAATAAGGGCTTTGAGATAAAGAAATTGGATTTTTAAATGTAACCTGCCAAGCGGCAAACTAGCCGAAGCTAAAGAGCAGGCGACCTCTGCGAGGTAGAAAAGATGTCATCGAGCAAGACCTCAAAAAAAGCAAGGGCGTATCCTGCTAAACATACTTTGCTACTATAGCATGCCGAACAAGTAGGCGTTTGTGGCGGGTAATCACCCGCCGAATTTGACGCAGAATCGAGATTTGCTTGCGTCAAATTTGAGGCTACTAATATATTTAAATTTCTAATTTCCACAGCTACTTCAAATTGGCATTTGTCTAGAAATGTGAGCCGCTCGCCGTGACCCGCACTGCAAAAATGCCGATTTTTCGGTTACATTTAGAGCCGAATCAATAACTACAAACAGAATATTTTTTTAGCTTGCCGTATGAAAGTTTAGGGCTCTTGTTTTTATTTGTCAAAGTGTCTCGTTTTTCGTCCCTTTGGTTTTATCAAGTTTTTATGCGAATTTAAGTAAAATCAACCAAAAATTTTTTTAAAGGCTAAAAAAATGGACAAAACTACCGTAGAAGCGCACAAAATCAGCGATGAAGAGTATGAAGAGATCTTAAAAATCCTAGGCCGCGAGCCGAATTTACTGAGAGCTTGGCATATTTTTCAGCAATGTGGAGCGAGCACTGCAGCTACAAATCAAGTAAAAAAATACCTAAACGGCTTTCCGACAAAAAGCACCTTGGGTCATCCAGGACCTGGCGAAAAATGCTGGCGTCATCGACGTTGGCGATGGGATCGCAGCTGTGTTTAAGATGGAGAGTCATAACCACCCAAGCTTTATCGAGCCATTTCAGGGTGCTGCCACTGGCGTTGGTGGGAATTTCTAAGAGATGTCTTTACGATGGGTGCAAGAGTCGTTGCAAACATGAACTCACTTCGTTTTGGCGAGATAAGAGGCGATGGCGAACTAGCCAAAAAGCATAGATATTTACTAAAAGGAAGCGTGGCTGGTATTGGACACTACGGCAACTGCATGGGTATTCCAACAGTTGGCGGCGAAACCACATTTGATCCTAGCTTTAATGGCAATATCCCTAATTAATGCCTTTGCACTTGGGCTTTGCAAAAAGTGATGAAAGTATTTCTACGGTAAGGCTGAAGGTGTGGGCAACCCAGTCATTTACGTGGGCTCAAAGACCGGCAGAGACGGCCTTGGTGGCGCTGTTATGGCTAGTGATAGCTTTAATGATGAGAATAAATCGCTTCGTCCAACTGTGCAAGTAGGCGATCCATTTGCCGAGAAGCTACTCATGGAAGCGTGCTTGGAGCTCTTTAAAAAAAGACTATATCATCGGCATCCAAGATATGGGCGCAGCAGGACTAACTAGCTCTAGCTTTGAGATGGCTGGCAGAAGCGGTAGCGGCATGAAGATGTATCTAGACCGCGTGCCAATGCGAGAAACTGGCATGACGCCTTATGAGCTAATGCTAAGCGAGTCTCAAGAGCGCATGCTAATATGCGCCAAAAAAAGGCTTTGAGCAAAAAGTGCTTGAGAAATTTTCTAGAAAGTGGGATCTTGACGCTGGGATCATCGGCGAGGTCACAAGTAGCGGCGTGATGCAGCTTTACTGGCATGGTGAGCTAGCAGGCGAAATCCCTATCGACCCTACTTAGTGAGGCAGCTCCGGTGCTTGATCGCCCAGTTGCACGTCCAAAAATACCTTGATGAGATAGCAAATTTAGAAATTCCAAATAATGTTGATAACAAAACCGCATTTTTTAAGCTTTTAAAAAGAGCCAGAAGTACTAAATAAAAAGCTTTTATCTATGATCAATATGACGCAAATATCCAGACAAATACTATAAAGCAGCCTGGGCACTTAGGCGCTGCAAGTATCAGAGTAAAAGGTACTAAAAAGGCTGTCTCTATGGCTGCGCAGTGCGATCCTAGAGCAAATTTTTCGTTGATCCTAAAATTGGCGCTGCAAGAGCGGTCGCTGCAGCTGGCAGAAAGGTAGCGATGAGTGGTGCTGTACCACTTGCGATCACCGACTGCCTAAACTACGGCAACCCACAAAATCCAGAGGTAATGTGGCAGTTTAAAGAAGGATGTGAAGGCATAAAAGAGGCTTGCCGTGAGCTAAATACACCAGTCGTTAGTGGCAACGTGAGCCTTTATAACGACACTGACGGCGTTAGCGTCTATCCAACGCCAGCCATCGTCACGGTTGGAGTAAATGAAGATGCAAAGTTTAAACCTAAAAAGCACATTTTTTAAGCGAGGGCAGGGGCGATTTACCTTCTTGGCGAGACAAGTGGAGAATTTGCAGCTTCGCTTTACGCAAAGGCGCTATTTGATGTGGTCGGCGGAAAGCTAAAAGAGATTGATTATAAAGCTGAGCGAGCTCTTTGGGATCTAATAATCGAAGCAAATAAAGAGCAAATTTTAGAGTTTGCAAATAGCGTGGGTGTGGGCGGTCTTGCTATCACGCTAGCAAAAATGGCTAGCATCTCAAACATCGGCGTAAATTGTGAAGTGAAAAGTTAAAGAGCCAAATTTTATCTTTGACGAGAGCTTTTTCAAGAGCGGTTGTGGGCGTGAAAGATGAGGCTAAATTGAAGCGCTTGCGGCTCAATTTGGTGTGGTGAAAAAGATCGGCGTTAGTGGTGGCAGAAGATTTAAACTAAAATGATATCGATGAGAGTGTGGATGAGATAAGAGAAATTTATCTAAATGAGTTTGCAAAAATCGTTAGAAAAAGAGGATTAAAAAAATGGCTTTAAAAAAAGAGCAAGGTCGCTGAGGCTGAAAAATGAGCAAAAAGGAAACAGAGCAAGTTGAAAAAGCGAGGCGTAGCAAAAGCCGCCAGTGCTTTTTAGTAAGACACAGAAATTTAATAAAATCGATCGAAAAAAAGACTAAATGCTACTTTGATAACTTACTATAATTCAAATGCTGGTAGCGTTTGTGGCAACGATGCGAGTGCTATGTATGAAAGTAAAGGGTAAAAAGATAGATACTGCTTATCTTTTTTATAAAAGTGACGGCGGAAGTGGTATTGCCGCTCTTAGGATCATTACTACACTTAGAAATTACTGCAAAAATTTAATAGCCTTAATACCTGCAAACTGCGCCTCGGCTGCTACCATGATGGCGCTGGTGCAAATGAGGATCGTCATGGGTACTTGCCTATCTAACGCCTGTTGATACCTCGCTCAAACACGAGCTTAGCCCGACAAACAAAGGTAATGAGCTTGTGAGCGTTTCGATGGATGAACTTAGTCGTGTGGTCAAGCTTTGGAAAGAGCAAGATAAAGATAGGCCAAATGATACAAACCCTTATAACTCACTTTATGAGTATATCCATCCGCTAGTATTTGGTGCGGTTGATCGTGCTAGCTCGCTATCGCTTAAGATTTGCACCGAGCTTCTTAGGGTATCACATCGAGGACGATAAAAAGATCGCGAAAATTTCTGAAAGGCTAAATGGCGACTACCCAGCTCATGAATATCCAATCCTCTTTAGAGAGGCGCACGAGATCGGCCTTCATGTAAAAAAAGATGGATGATAATCTAAATGAAATGCTTCAGGAGCTAACGCTACTTTACTCTGAGATGGGTCAGCGAGCTTTTTTACTGACTATGATGAAAATAGCTACCACGATAACAATATCGCAAAATATCATTGAAACAAATGGCAAACCAAATTTATTATCAGATAGATAAAGACTGGTTCTACCGCCCTGAAGAGCGTCGCTGGAATGTGATGAACGACGAGAGCTCTTGGCGTAAAAACGAGCTAGTAAATGGCAAAAATAAAAAAATACTATCTATCACTTGTGGTAACATGTCTGGTATCTTATTTTTTTATTGATACTAGGCGGTGCTATATTTTTGCTGCTAAAGGTACAGTTAAGCAATAACCGCAGAAAACAAGCAAACGTAAATGAGGCTAGATTTTCTAGTCTCACTCTTGGCAAAAGTGGCTAAAAGTGACGGCAGAGTAGGCGAGTTAGAAGCTAGGCTTATTAGTCAGGTACTTGATGATCTAAGTAAAAAAAGTTAGTGGCGTTAGCGGTGTGCGTGAGTATCTAAAAAGATGTCTATAATAGTCAAAAAGAGAATGTAGATAACGCCTATGAAACTGCTAGAAACTATAAGCGTGCGTTTAATCTAAACTACGATACATGTGTCGCTAGACTCACATTTTTTTCTAGATTAGCCTATATTGATGGAGAGTTTAACAAAAAGCGAGCAAGATGTTATAAGAAATATCGCTTATGGATTTGGCATCGACAAAGAGACGCTTGATGAGATAATCTATAAATTTGATAGCTTTTTATGGTTCAAGATTTGAGGCAAATCCCGATGAAATGATTCAAAGAAAAAGATGCATTTGAGGTTTTAGGACTTAGTAAAAAAATGCAAGTCTTGAAGAGGTAAAAAGCTCGCTATAAAGAGCTTGTAAGGCAGTATCATCCCGACATTTTTAATGGGTAGGGGCGAGAGTAAAGAGGTGATAGAGCGCTCAACTAAAAAGCTTCAGGAGATAAACGAGGCTTATGGACGATTAAAAGAGAAAATTTGGAGTTTAGATGAAGAAAATTGCTATTTTGCTTTTTGGCGGCGGTTGCCTTTTTGTAAAAGAGCTAAGCGTGACCGATCTTAATGGCAATGAGATCAAAATTTGAACTAAAAAAATAACGCACTTTTTTTGAAAATGGTAAAAAAATAGGCGACTACAACAAAACAAGTAGTGTTAGTATTATTCTCGCCAGCTATAGTGGCATGGAGGGTAGTTTTAAGGCCGTAAAGACTAAAGAAATTTAAATGAATTTAAAGAGTATATATTTTTCAGATGAAGGCGGCATAAAGGTCGTCAAATTGGCTCAAAAGCGCCGATATGTGAGGGCTTTTTAGCAAAGGTGAAGCGATAAATTTAAGCGTGCTAAATTCTAGCTACTTTAATGGCAGACAAATTTCAAGATATGCTTTTTAGTGTTGATATCGTTGATGGCAAGTTAGAAAAATTTAAATAAAAAAATAGCCATTTTGTCATAAAAATCAAGCGATGAAAAAGTTTAAAAACTTGAAAGCATAACAGAACAAAAATATTAAAAAAAGATACAGCTATGGGGTTACTTGTGCTTGAAAAAAAGCGATGTGTTTGGCAGAGAAATAAAATAAATTTAATCAATCTAAAGGAGAAAAAAATGAGGAAAATTTTGCTAGCAGTTATTATAGCGATAGGATTAAGCGGGTGTTTTTGCTCCTCCAGAACCTATGTATTTTTAAGACGCAAGACAAGGTTGTCGAATATAGTTTTGACGACAAAGGTAAATTATATGAAGATGGAAAAATTACTCGGAGACTACACTGATATCTCACGGGAAACACAGGTGTTACTTAGAGATGATAGTGGCAAATCCTATGTAAAATTTCAATATTTATAAAACAAAAAGGCGTGAAGTCGGCAACTATATATCTGTTTCAGCGAGAATCGGGATTTGCTGCTATCACAACAAAGGGTAGTGGTGATAGCATTTGTTACGCTTATATGGCAGGAGAGAATTTAGATATTAGTGGATTCGCAAGTGTTTATAACAAAAGAAGATATACTTTTTTTCATACACTTTTTGAGGGCACGTTAGACAAAAAGAGTCCAAAATGCAAAAAAATTAATGAATTGTATGTTAGTAGAAGTTTCTTGGATGCTAATGGTGGCGAGGAAAAATCAAAAAGTGATTAGTGGAGAGATAATCAAGCTATATGGTTCTCATAAGCTAAAATTATAAGAGATATTTTTGAGTAAAGAGTGTAGATGATAGAAATTTAATAAAGGAGAAAAAAATGAGAGCATTGCTTAGCGTTAGCGATAAAGAGGGCATTGTAGAGTTTGCAAAGGGGCTAGAAGAGCTTGGCTGGCAGATACTTTCAACTGGCGGCACCTATAAACTTTTAAAGACTGAGGGTGTCAAAGCGACTGAAGTTAGCGAATTTACAGCGTCACCTGAGATGTTTGAGGGCAGGGTAAAGACTCTTCATCCAAAAATACATGGCGGTATTTTACATAAGCGCGACGATGCTACACATGTGGCTCAGGCAAAAGAGTATGGCATCGAGGGCATTGACCCTAGTTTGCGTAAAGTATATCCATTTAAAGAGACTACCATCAGGACTGATGACTTTGCTGAGATCATCGAAAATATCGACATCGGCGGCTACCAGCTATGGTAGAAGTGCTGCTAAAAACTTTAAAGACGTACTTATAGTTACAAGTGTGCTTGATTATGATGAGATACAAAGCGCTTAAAAGAAAAAAAGCGATGGTTACGAGTTTTAGAAGATCGCTGATGATAAAGGCTTACGAGCACACAGCAGCTTATGATAGCATGATCGCAAACTATATGAATGATAGATTTAACGGCGGTTTTGGCGATGCTAGATTTATCGTGGGAAGTAAGGGTTTTTAACACCAGATACGGCGAAAATCCACATCAAAAAAGGCGCGCTTTATGAGTTTGATTATTTCTTTACAAACAACTTTAGAGCCCTAAAAGGCGAGGCTAGCTTTAATAACATGACCGATATAAACGGAGCATTGATGCTTGCAACTAGCTTTGATGATGCTCCAGCAGTGGCTATCATCAAGCACGCTAACCCTTGCGGCTTTGCAGTAAAAGATACCTTGCTTTGAGAGCTACGAGGCTGCGCTTAAGTGCGATCCGATCTCAGCTTACGGCGGTGTGGTTGCAATAAATGGCACACTTGATGAGAAGCTAGCAAAAAAAGATAAATGAAAGTTTACGTTGAGGTAATAATCGCTGCAAATGTCGATGATGCAGCTCTTAAAAGTATTTGAGAGTAAAAACGCATCAAAATTTTCACTCAAGACAATAAATTTTTAGTTCGCTCAAATGATAAATTTGACTTTAAGCACGTTGATGGTGGATTTGTATTTCAAGAAAGAGACTATGTAAAAGACGAAGAGCTTGAAAATATGAAGCAAATGAGTAAGAAATTTGCAACTGGTGGCGAGCTAAAAGATGCTCAGATCGCGTGGAAAGTGGCTGCGCTAACGAAGAGCAACTGTGTAGTTTATGTAAAAGATAAGCGCAATGGTAGCTATTGGCATGGGTATGACAAGCCGCGTTGATGCTGCTCGTGCGGCCGTGGCAAAGGCAAAAGAGCTAAAGATCGATCTAAGTGGCTGCGTACTTGCAAGTGAGGCATTCTTTCCGTTTAGAGATAGTATCGATATCGCCAGCAAAGTGGGCGTAAAATGCGTCATCGAGCCAGGCGGTAGCATCAGAGATGATGAGGGTGATAGAGGCTGCTGATGAGCATGGCATGTCGCTATACTTTACTGGCGTTAGACACTTTTTTACACTAGAAATTTAGGGGCGCTTGCCCCTTTCTTCACACTTTATAACTTTAATTTTCGTATAATCTTTCAAAAAAATGAAAGGAGATAGAATGAAAAAAATCTTAAAATTTATCTTAATGGCGGCAGTGTTTTTTTGGTCTAAAGTGATGGCAAAAGATGAGCTTATAAAGGAGCAGACGATGGCAGGGCAAAATGTAAAAGAAAATTTATCTAGCAGGCGGTTGCTTTTGGGGTATGCAGGGATATTTTAAAAAGATATTTGGCGTAGTGGATACAAAGGTAGGCTACGCGAATGGCAAGAGCGAAAATACTAGCTACCGCGAGCTTCATGAGAGTGATCATGCTGAGACACTTTATGTAAAATACGACGAAAATAGAGTCGCTTTGGCTGAGATACTGGCTCACTTTTTTTAGAGTGATCGATCCGACCTCGCTAAACAAAACAAGGCAATGACGTTGGTAGGGCAGTATAGAAGCGGGGATTACTATGTGAGCGAAAAGTGATCTGCCAACGATAGAGAGCTTTATGAAGATAGAGCAAAAGAAATTTAAAGATAAGATCGTGGTTGAGGTGGCGCCACTTAAAAATTTCGTCTTAGGCGAAGAGTATCATCAAGACTATCTTGATAAAAATCCTTTTGGATATTGTCACATTGATCTAGGCTTAGCTGATAAAACCGCTTTACGATGAGGCGAAAGTAAGCCGCTTAGTAAAGATGAGCTAAAGAAAAAATTTAAGTAGCGAGCAGTATGCCGTGACGCAAGAAGCAGCGACTGAGAGGCCATTTAGTAGCGAGTATGATAAATTGATCAAAAAGGAATTTATGTAGATATCACGAGTGGAAAGCCACTTTTCTCAAGTGCAGATAAAGTTGATGCAGGATGTGGCTGGCCAAGCTTTACAAAGCCTATCACGACAACAGCTCTTTCGTATAAGGAGGACAACTCGTTTATGATGAAAAGGGTCGAAGTTAAGTCTCAAAAATAGCGATGCGCACCTTGGGCATGTTTTTTTGACGATAGCTCCAAGCAATAAGGGTGGGCTAAGATATTGCATAAACGGTGCGAGCCTTAAATTTATACCGCTTGAAGACATGGCTAGGCTGGGATATGAGGAATTTATACCTTACGTAAAATAGCTTTTTGTTGAAGCAAATCAATAGTTTAAAAAGTTTAATCAGAGTATAATTCTCCAAAATTAAAAAGGAGAAAAAAATGAGCGATTTTTTTCAAAAATGCGGAGCAGTTTAATGTCGATGGTGCAACCGTGCCATTTTATACAGTTTAATGAAAATGGTGTAAAATTTTGTTGGCTTTGACTCACGTCCTTGCGTGCCGCCAGAGCCAATGGTCAATGCATTAATCGCTATTCAAATTTGCTGATAAAAACACAAAAAAATTATGATGCTAAATCATACATTTCCAGCTGGTCTTATACCAAAGATAGATAAGAGCTTTGATATAGAGCGTGAAGATATAGATGGTGGGGCTGTAAAGATGATTTTTTTAGCCTAAAAGACAGTGCAAACATAGAAGACGTAGATACGAGTCTTTGCCACTAAGATGCTTTTAAATACTTATGCACCACCATTTAAGCTAGTTGGTGGATATTTTTATTGCTGGAATTTTCTTTTTAGTATTAAGTGTGGTGGCATTCTTTTATGCAGATTTTGATGCTATCAGCTCACTAAATACAGCTGGTTTTTTGCATATATTTTTTGTTGGCTTTGTTATGAGCATTATCATCGGAGCGCTCTATCAGCTAACCTCAGTCATCTTAGAAAAAGCCATTTTTTTACCGCAAAAGGTGCTATTTTTAAATTGGCTATTTTTTTGTCTATCGTTGCTGGGCATGTGCTACGGGATGCTATTTGCTGAGGCTAGAAATTTCACAAATTAGTGGAGTTTTGCTTTTTTTGCTCGCTTGCTTTTTGCTACGACTTATGCATTAAGCTTTATGGATAATGAAAAAAAGAGCTTTGCGGCCTTTTGCACTTTTTGTTTCAGCTATATTTTTTTGCTAATTGGAATAACGCTTGGTTTTTTTGCTTGCTTATGATACTTAGTGGCACGCTGATGCTTGATTTTTGAGATGACGTTAAATTTCACGTTTATTTTGTGCTGGGATTTGTATTTCTTGTGATACTTGGAGCTGCTAGTGTACTCTTGCCTATGTTTGCGCTAGCTCATGATCTAAATTACACTTAGTAAAAGCCTCACTAGCATGCTATATTTTGGGTGGTATCTTACTAGTTTTTAATGAAAAATTTGTCTGTTTTGTCAATATGTGTGGCGGCTTTACTTTTTTTATAGCTCAAAGCGCTTTTATATTTTTAAAAAAACGCGTTAGAAAGGCGTATGATTACTGGAATGTAAATATCGTACTTTCGTTGGTGGCTTTGCTTGGTGCTGCTGTTTTTTTATAGCTTTGGATAAATTAAATTTAGCTGCATATTTTTTTAATATATGGCTTTTTGTTTGCTTTTATCGTAGCTCATCTTTACAAGATCGCACCATTTCTCATATGGTATCACTACGTAGCTCCTTTTTGTCGGAAAGGTAAAAGTGCCACTTCTTGATGCCATGATACTAAAAAAAGATAGCTTATTTTGGTATAGCTTTTTAATGCTATCTCGCTTCTTTGCTATCTTCTCTCAACTTGCTTTTGAACTAGAAATTTTAGTGCAAGCTAGTATGATGTTTATAGCTCTTAGTATAGTTTTGCTATCGATAAATATAATAAATATTTTTTTAGATTTACTGGTTTTTAAAGGATAAAAAAATGAAAGAAAAAAATTTATAACGCACTGTCAAATATCGTTGATCCAGAAGTTGGCTTTTGATATCGTTTCGCTCGGACTTATATATGATGCGAGCTGCGATGAGAATGGCAAAAGCAAAAGTTACTATGACGCTTTCAACCAAATCTTGCCCACTGCACGAAATGATACTTGGCTGGGTAGAAACTGCCGTGCTTGATATAGAAGGTGTCAAAGAGTGTGAGATCGATCTTGTCTGGGAGCCTGAGTGGAATATACAAATGGCAAGTGATTTTGTAAAAGCACAACTTGGAGTTTAAATTTTAAGTTTTTAGATTTGCTGAGAGCAAAAGCTCTCTAGAAATTTCTAAGGAGTTTGTTTTTTTATTAGTCCATTTGATGGCGCATAAATGATGGCACATCAAGTTGTGACATATAGTCTTCGTCATATCCACCACTAACTTTTTTTAAGTCTTAATATACGCTCTTTTTTTATGATATCGCTTGCATTAGAAGTTTGTATTTCATCTTTTTTCAGCTTCTTTTTGTGAGCTTTGAAAACCTGTTGCTATTATTGTAACTTCAACTTTATTGTCTTCTATTTTTGTCATCAGTTGTTGTACCAAATATAATTTCAGCATCTTCATCCGCTGCCTCATGAATAATACTCATCGCATTATTGATATCAGCTAGTGGGCAACTAGGGCTTATTCTAAAATGAACTAAAAATACCAAATGCACCATTTATTGTCATGTTATCAAGAAGTGGTGATTGTATAGCATTTTTTTATAGCTTCTTGCGCTGCATCCTCGCCACTTGCTTCGCCAACACCCATTAAAAGCTAGTCCTCTATGGCTCATAATCGTTCTAACATCTGCAAAGTCTAGATTTATGTCGCTTTTTTTCCTGAGTCAAGTACGATCGTACTCATACCATTGACGGCTCTTGCAAGTACTTCATCAACCATTTCAAAAGCTTTCTTTTTATGCCAGCATTTTTTTATCAATTAATGTTAGGAGTTTATCGTTTGGAATGACTACAATAGAATCGCTTTCTTTTTCTAAGTTCTTCAAGGCCGCAATCAGCCAATTTTTCTACGTTTTTTTCCTTCAAACATAAAAAGGCATAGTAACAACTGCAACTGTTAGCGCACCAATGTCTTTTTGCAGCTTTGAGCAACTACTGGAGCTGCGCCTGTACCAGTTCCACCACCAAGTCCTGTACCAATGAAAAACTATATCTGATGTCTCAAGTGCACTTTTTACTTCATCGTAGCTCTCTTCAGCAGCAGCTTTTTCCTATTTCAGGTCTCATACCCGCACCTAGACCTTTTGTCGTCTTTTTCTCCAAGCTGTATTTTTTTGTATGTGCAAGAGAATTTTCAAGAGCCTTAGCATCTGTATTAGCAACAATAAGATCTATATTTAAATTCGGATTAACTCTTATTATGTGGTTGACCATATTGCCACCACCTCCACCTACACCTACGACCTTTATCTTTGCACCATAGATGCTTTTTATTTTTCTTCTACTGTGAAGCTACTCATTTTTGAAATTCTCCTTAAAAATAATTGTGTAATACTATACCGTAATCTTTGCAAAAAGCATTTGGCTTTTTCTTGTTTACTAATATCTGCAATATTGGCAAGCTCTTCTTTATTTTTTTGTTTTTATTTGCTGCCTCTAATTCAAAAATCTTTATCAGAAAAAAACTATCCTCTTTTTCATTTGGATCCTGCACCTCTTGTCCAGTAATTTGTACATTATCTTCTTCTACAAAAACATTTCTAAAATTTGCTTTCGGTTTTGAGGCTATTTCCCCTTGGTATCTCATTTTTCTCAGAATCAATCTCGTATGGGCTAAAGTTGCCAGCACCATACAAACAAAGCCCTATAGCACAAGAATTTGCTGGATCTCTTAAAAATTTCAAATAATCCATCCATTTCTTTTTGGTTTTGCTATACGAACTGGCATTTTTGTCAAATATTGCGGATGCAAGATCCCTAATACCTTCTAACTTAGTCATACCGCCAGTAAGTATTATTCCGGCACCAATGCTATCTTTATAGCCGCTATCTTCTAGCATTTTAGCAAGTACCATAAGGGTTTCTTCTGCTCTGGCATATATAACATTTGATATTATGTCTAGTGAAACTTCGTGGCTTTTTGTTTCATCTCCAAGGATCGGAAGCTCTATTAGATCAACTGACTTATTTATTAAAGTACCATAGCCTAATTTTTATCTCTTCTGCCTTTGGAAGAGGTGTATGAAGAGCCATAGAAAGATCATTTGTAATATTTGCTGAGCCAACAGGTAAAAATTCATTGTATCTTATAGAATTTTCCAGAATGTACTACAAGATTACAAGTAGCACCACCCATATCAACAAGTGCGGCACCAAGTTCTTTTCTCATCTTTTTGTTAATGTTGCTATCGCAGAAGCATATCCTGAAAGGACTATGTTATCCAGTTGAACACCTGCTAAATTTACGGCTTTTCTTAGGTTGCTAATAGATGACTTTTGTACTGTAACAATATGTGTTTGAACTTCTAGCCTGCTACCATTCATGCCTATTGGATCTTCAATATGTTCTTGTCCATCTCACTTTTAAAAATTGTAAGGAAGAACATGTAGCTTTTTCATACTCATGAGGTATATCAGCTGTATGATCGGCCATTTGCATAGCACGTTCGATCTCTTTTATACCTATTTCATGATTTGGTATATTCACTACACCACTACTGTCAACGCTTTTTGTATACGCACCAGAAATAGAAACTATGACTTTTTCATAGCGTGTTCCTGCAACTCTTTGTGCTTCTATTAATGCATTTTTTTATTGACTTTGCAGCTTGCTCAATATTGGTTATAACACCTTTTCTTATTCCTTGTGTTTTTTTCAGTTCCAATTCCAATTATCTTAATACCATTTTTCATCATGTTGTGCTATTACTGCACAAATCTGAAAAAGAGCCGATATCTATACCTAAAATTTTTGTACTCAAGATAATTACCTTTTTGATATATTCTTTAATTTCATAGTATTTTTTTCAGTTTGTTTGTTAAATCTTTTATTAACTCATTATTTTTTTAAGCATTGTAACGTTTTTGCTGTGTTATTTGCTTATAGTTATTATCCATATTATCTACAAGCAACCTTTGTTCCAAAATATCGTATATAACGGCCTTATCCTCTAATATAACATAATCTTTTTTTATTGTTAGTTTCAAAAAGTTGAGAAACAAAAGTTCTAGTCTCACTTTCATTTTAGTCCTGAGATAGAGCTATTTATATCTCTACTAATAAAGCCTATATCAGTTCCTTTGAAAATTTTGTAAAGACTCTTTTGCCATAGTTGTTAAGTTTTCTTTTTTTCTTTTTTTATCTTTGTAAATTTCAAGTACCATTGCTCTTGCTTGTTCAAAACTCATGGGTTGTGGAGGAGTTATGCTTTTTACCCTAACTATCAAATATCCATCTTTATATGTAAATGGTTTTTATAACCTCACCAACTTTTTGCCCCTTTTATTTCATCAAGTGAGAATGTCGCATTATCTTCATTTACACTAACAAATTCATTTGTTGCAAGCTCGGCTTTTTTTGATAGAGGTATATTTTTTTAAAGCATCAGTCTTACTTTTTCTCGATATTGTAGTCTTTAATAACTTCAGTCTTTACTTCGTCAAATGATTTGATTTTATCATCAGAGCCTTTATATCTCTCCTTATTTTTCGTTATAGTAGTCACTCAAAGTAGTTTGATTTGCATCATTTTTATTTGACTCTATAAAGTATGTTTCTAGACCGTATATGGTCTTTGTCATATAGTTGTTTTTTTATTTATTTCCCAAAGATCCTTTTAGCTCTTTTTCATCTATTTTTTATATCACTTTGATTAGCATTTATTATCTGTATTGCTAATTTGTCTTGCATAAAAAAAGCTTGCTTCCATCATTGCAATGTCTTCTTTATTGGCTGGTAAATTTAAAATAGTTCTAAGCTTATCAAGCAGTATTGTTAGTTTTAAATTTTTCTTCAAAATCAGTTGGATTTATTCTAGCTCTTCTTAAAAATATCGTAGTATAAGTACTATCAAAAAGCACCATCTTTTTTTGAAATGTTGGATCAACGATTATATATTTTTAAAATATCATCTTTGCTAACACTAAGACCTATATCGTCTGCAAAATTTAATAGTAAATTCTCTTGAATTGTAGCCTGAAGTGCAGCATTTTGTAATCCTAACTCATTGGCCTTTTTCTTGCGTTAATTTACCATCAAAAAGATTATTGTAGTATTGATACAAACTATCATATTTTTGTTGTAGTTCTTGAATGCTTTATATTTCTGTGTCCTACTTTTGCTACTGAAGTGGCTCGATTGCTGTTTAAATCATATGCTCCCCAGCCTACAAAGCCTGCTCCGACAAAGGCTATTGTACTTACCCAAATGGTAACAACTAGGTATTTTTTTATGTTTTTTTGCATCCAAGACAACATTCAAATTTTTCCTTTAAAAGACTAACGAAATTTGTATGATATATTATATAAAATTGCCTTAAATAAGCTTAAAAATAGGGGCTTTAAAAATACCTTTGTGAAGAATTTTGCTAACAATTTTTTTAGCATTGTTAGCAAAAATTACTAAATACTATAATCGCTATAACCACTAGTTAAATGAAGCAATTTGCAGCTATTTTCTAGCAAAAGCTATCTCTTTTGCAAGAAGTTGTGGGCTTCTGCTGTATGCATAAATACCATATCCTTTAATAATAATAATGTTTGTATTTTTTTCTAGCATGTATCTATAAATTTCAGTTTCTGCACGCTCATACCAGTCATCATATTGTTTTTGGATCATAGACTGAAAATCTCATTAAATCTCATATACCCAAAAATAATCTTTCGGTACGATTTTTTTCATGTTTCATTGCATAGGCAGTTGCGTATGGTGGCATCGCGTAGCAAACAAATCTTGCCTCATTTATATTTTTTTATAAATATTTAAGTGTATATCAGCATCAAGACTAGCTTCATTCCAACGATAGTCTTTTTTTGATGAAAGAAGCGTCAAGTCATCATCTTTTAAATTATCAAAAATGGCATTTTGTTTATTGATTATAAATTGATTTTTTTCGACTCTTGCCGAAATCGAGCCGTGAAAGACGCCAAAGAAAATTCTTTCTAAACATAGAAAGTGATATTGTTTTTATCTCATTTATTGAGTGTTCTAGCTCCATTTTTTTCTCCTACGTTTAAGCGATTATATTTAAGCTATCTTAGAAATTATATGTAGTACTGTGTAATGATAGCTTTTTTTAAGTAAATCTCGATAAATTTTTCCACACTATTTACTATAAAGAGGCAGTGTTGCAAAGTCCACATATCAGTGTTTTACTTGATGAAGTTCTATCTTTTTTTAAAAATTTAAATGGAAAATTTTTATAGATTGCACGCTTGGATATGCCGGACATTCTAGTGCCATTTTATCTCAAAATGAAAAATTTGAAATTTAATTGCCTGTGATAGAGATAACGAAGCTATCAAATTACTTTCACTAAAAACTTGAGCCATTTGGTAGTAGGGTTAAAATTTATAAAAAGTAACTTCTCTGAATTGACTAGCAAGCTAAGTCAAGAAGAAATTTTTAAATGTTAGAGGAATTTTTGGCTGACATTGGTGTTAGCTCACTTCAGATAGATAAAGACGATAGAGGCTTTTAGTCTTGGCTCAAAGCACGCTTGATATGAGAATGGACAAAGAGCGAGAATTTCTAGCGCATTTGATGTTGTAAATGGATACTCTTTTGATGAGTTGGTTAGAATTTTTAGAGATTATGGCGAGCTAAAAAAATGCTGCTGGGATTGCGAACAAGATTATAAATGCTAGAAATTTTGGCAAGATAACGAGTGCAAAAAGAGCTTGCAAATTTAATAGGTACAGCCCAGATAAAAGGGCGTGGAGTTAGCCCTGCAATACTTGCCTTTCAAGCGATCAGGATAGAGGTAAATGGTGAGTTAGATGAGCTAACAAATTTGACTTGATAGTATAGAAAAAAATGTGGGTTTTAAAAGATTGTCTTGTGGCGATTATTACATTTCATTCGCTTGAAGATAGGATCGTAAAAGAGCGCTTTAAAAAAATGGGCAAATAGCTGTATCTGTCTACCTGGTGTTTATAAATGTGAGTGCGGAAATAACCACGAACTAGGGAGAAATTTTCAACCAAAAAAAGCCACTAACAGCAAGCCAAAATGAGCTAAAGATAAACTCACGAAGCAAGAGCGCAAAACTGCGGGTTTTTTTAAGATAAAAAGGATAAAGATGCAAGAAAAAGAAGAGCTACTAACGCTTCACGACGAGGAGCAAAAACGTGAGGTAAATTTAAGCTTTAAGACATTAGTGATGGTCTATTTAGCTGTTTTTTTATAGCTCTAGCTATATTTTTTTGCCAAAAATTTACATAGCAAATCAAATTTATTATATAAGTAGAGATATAGCTGACATAAGCGGTAAACGAGATATGCTTTTTAGAGGAAAATAGAGCTCTTAATATAAAAGCTTGAAAATTTACGTTATAAAAATCAAATTTTAAATAATATGCAAGAGCGTCAATGGAAATAACGAAACATTTAAAGTTTTTTTAAATTTTGGCGATTTAATTATATTGGCAAATAATATAGCCATTTTTGTATATAACTGCATAAAAAAATAAAATTAGCTCAATAAAAAAACAAAAGCCAAGTTTAACTTGCTAATTACTTTCTTTTTGAGAGATTAGCTTTTCATATATATATTGTTCTAAATCTTTTTTTGATATGTCATTTTTTTATAGCAGTATTATAAATTTCTTCGACCTTGCTTTGAGTATTTTTTTCATAGCCAAAATATGGAAAATGCACACTCCAAGCTTTCTTGATAAGATCGTGACTTATCTCTCTTCTTGCCCAAACTTTAAACATATCAAAAGCCAATAAAAACGGCCGAAGTAACGACAGCAGTCGCTATTATCGATATATGTGCGTCAGTTTTTTTGCTAAAAAAATGATGCGTGATGATTAACAATGGAAATAAAATGACAAAACAGATAAGTGCGTAAATCTGATAGAGCTTGATATGGTTAAATCTAAAAATTTAACTTTGCTCCGTCTATTAGCATACCTTCGTTAAAAAGGGCATTTGCTTCAAGTAGATCCCTGAATAAAACTGGCTGTTTTGAAACAAAAACGTTTTTTTATGACTCTATCTTTTAAAGTTTCTTGCATTTTTTTATAGACTTTTTACCTTTTGAAAGTACTGGCTCATTATATCTAAGAATCTATAAATTCAAACAAAAATTAGATACAATTTGCCCCAAAATGTAAGGAGCTAAAAAAATGGCAGATCAAGCTTTACAAACCGTCTTTTTAAATGGAGAATTTTTGCAAAAAGACGAGGCAAAAAGTTAGTGCTTTTGATAGAGGATTTATATTTGGTGATGGGAATTTATGAGGTTGTGCCTGTGATAAATTCAAAAATGGTTGATAAAGATGGATTTTGGGCGAGATTTGAAAGAAGCTTAAATGAAATAGATATAAGTTTGCCATACGAAAAAGGAAAAATTTGAAGCGATCTTAAACGAGATAATCACTAAAAATGGCCTAAAAGAGGGCGGAATTTACATGCAAGTAACAAGAGGTGTGGCGTTTAGAAATTTCTATTTCATAGAAAAATTTAACACCAAGTGTCTTTATTTTTCTGTTACCAGAGTGAAATTTCTAAACAATCCTGCTGCAAAAACTGGCATAAAAGTCGTGAGTGTCGAGGATATCAGGTGGAAAAAGGCGTGACATCAAGTCTATCTCACTTCTGGCCCAGTGCTACGCTAAAAATGAAGCTCACAAAAAAAGGCGCAGACGAGGGCTTTATGGTGGAAAATGGCTTTGTCACAGAGGGCTGTAGTTCGAGTGCTTTTTATTATCAAGGATAAAACTCTAATCACAAAAACCACTTTCAAATGAAATTTTGCCAGGCATTCGCCGTATGAGACTTTTAAAGATTGCTAAAGATATTGGCCTTAAGATAGAGGAGCGAAAAATGTAGTATGGATGAAGTTTATAATGCTGATGAAGTCTTTATCTCGGCTGCGACGCTCATACTCTTACCAGTCGTCTATGCTGATGGCAAGGCGATAAACGGTGCAAAAAGTAGGAGAAAATTTCAAGCAAACTTCGTGAAAGTTTATGCTGGTGAACTTTTTAAAAAGAAGCCGGGCTTTTGAGAGAAAAAAATCTTAATAAGTGCTTGCCTAGTCGGCATAAATTGTAAATTTAACGGCGAAAATAATCTTTTAAATAAAGATGTTTTTAGATGAAATTTCAAAGAAATTTCATCTGCTTTTTTGTTTGTCCTGAGGTTTATGGTGGACTTAGTACACCAAAGGGAACCGGCTGAGATGAAAAAATGGCTCAATCATATGTAAAATTTTTCAGGCAAAGATGTGAGTAGAAATTTCATAAAAAGGAGCAGAAAATTTGCCCTAAAAGATAGCCAAACTAAATGGTTGTAAAAAAAGGCTATTTTTAAAATCAAAAAAAGTCCAAGTTGTGGAAGTGGACAAATTTATGACGGAAGCTTTAGTAAGAGGCTTATTTTTAGGTGATGGCATCACAGCAAAACTGCTAAAAAGAAAAATGAAATACTAGTTTACAGCGAAGATGAGATAGTAGGGTTTGATGTTTGATAGGCTAAAAGACAACATTATGTTTGAGGTGATTTTTTTAAGTACATCATCTTGTTGCTACTTTTTTTATCTGTGTGGCTGGGCTTTTTGCAAGCGGCGTTCTTTTTCTTAAATGGGGAGATGAGTGAAAAATCGCTGAATTTACACATTTTCTTTGGCTTTTAGTTTGGTTGTTTTGACGATTGTTCATAGTTATGTTAAGAAGAAAAAAAGTTAAAGAAGCTAAGCCTTGAGTTTAAAAAAATATTTTAAATCACAAGCCAGTGCAGATGGATTGTAATACTACTAGATTTTTTTAAACGCTCTAAACGATGTAAAGGTTGGCGAGTTATCAAAGAAATTGGCTCTGATATTGTAGAAATTTTAAAATCAAATAACATAAAAAGTAAAAAAAGCGAGAATGAGACGATGAAACAAATTTGTAAAAAAATAACGATGAAAAAGATGTTTTTATATTTTTTTGTTTTTAATTGTAGAAGATATTTTTTTAAGGATAAGGAAAAATTTGAAAAAAGGGTATATTTTTTTAGCATTTAGTGTTGCTTTGTTTTTGGGATGCTCACAGACCCAGCCAAAGCCAAGTGTGCAAAGATCTTTACCGGATGAAAATGTATATAAGCCAAATGAGACGCATTAGTTTGCTTGATTTTTGAAATGAAGCAAGATGCCTCGTCGCTACCGCAAAAATATACAAAGTGCAAGCTTTGACCAAGAAGAAATTTTAAAAAGAAGGTTTAAGGTTTTTTACATTAAGGGGCGTAAAATTTAATCCAAACGATGTCTTTTGGGCATTTAATATATATAAGCCGAGCAAAAAGAGAAAGTATTTTTGGCTCAAATTTTAGAGAGATACCTCAAAGCTGGTTTGACGCACAAAAGGACAATGCAAATTTTTCAGCTCTTTCAAGCATCTCTGCTTATGCTCTAACTTCGGCAAACACAGCTTTAAGAAATTTTCCAACCGATGAGCCGATATTTTTAAATCCGCAAACTCCAGGAGAAGGCTATCCGTTTGATTATCTGCAAGAGTCAACCCTAAGCATTGCTCATCCACTTTTTGTCTCACATCTTTCTAAAGACAGGGCATGGGCGTTTGTTAGCGATGATGCGGTTTGGGGCTGGGTAAAGGTCGAGGATATAAAATTTATAAGCGACGATGAGGCAAATGCCTATCAAAAAGTCAAGTTTTGTGACCATAAAAACGGACAAGATGCCAGTTTATGACAAGGCTGGAAATTTCTTGTTTTATTCAAGAGTCGGAGCGATACTACCTGTTTTGGCACAGGATAGTAAAAACTACTACGGAAAAATTATGTAAGAAATCTCTTGAGAGATTTGTGTTGCCAAAGTCTGTTGGCGCTCTTTTTTTCCTCTTCAAATTTAATGACTCAAATCTAAAAACACTTATTAGCTCCCTTCTTACTCAGCCTTATGGTTGGGGCGGGGTCGATAAGCTAAGGGATTGCTCACTTTTTACTAAAGATTTGTTAGCAAGCTTTTGGCGTGTGGCTGCCTAGAAACTCAAAGGGCTCAAAGCAAATATGGGACAAGAAATTTGATTTAAAAAGGACTTAGTAACGCTGCTAAGACAAAAGAGATAAAAAGAAAAAGGTGTGCCATATCTTACGCTTGTGCATCTGCCAGGGCATATCATGCTTTATGCTGGATACAAGGGCGATGATATCTACGTGGTGCATGACGCTTGGGGGATAAAGACTGAAAACAACGGCCGTGCGCTAATCGGTGCTACGGCAGTAACTACGCTAAATATCGGACAAAAATAGAAGCGATATACAAAACTCAATGTTTGCTCATTTCAAAGGTCGATTCTATAAATGTGATAAAGCCCGAAAGTGTAATAAGTGATAAAGCTAGAAAAAAATTTCAGCTTTACAAAGGGCTTATGGTGTTAAGGTTGAGGATAATTTGGTCAGATCGGTGATGGAGTAATATTTGTCTATGATGACTTTAAACAAAAAGATGAAGAGTGCAGCACTGGGGCTGACATAGAGGATATGAACGCGCTTGATTACGCTGCGTTTGCGCCACTTTAGCGCGTCTTTAAGTGATGCTGGTAGATGTAGAAACTACGAGCTTTTTAGGCAAAATTTATGGCTCAAACGAGAGCGCGGTAAAAGCAAATTTAGTAGATGTCATTTGGCTAAAAGATAGCCTTGCGCTGAAACTACCATTTAACTCTAAAAATGGAGCTGCAGCCGCCTTGCAAGACGTAAGCAATGAGCTAAATGAGATGGTAAAAAGTGATGCGAGCTTGCTTTGAGTATTTAAAAGATCCAGGCGGGACATTTAAATGGCGCATCATCGCTGGCACAAACCGCTTGAGCGCTCACAGCTACGGCATTGCGATCGATATAAATGTGAAAAAGAGCCACTATTGGCAGTGGAGCAATGGCTACCAAAAACCTCATTCCTGAAAAAGATAGTGCGTGTTTTTTGAAAAACATAAATTTATCTGGGGTGGACGCTGGAAGCACTTTTGATACGATGCACTTTGAGTATCGCCCAGAGATGTTTGAGTAGATGAAAGAGCAAATTTTTAGAAATTTCTATCTCACTCAAACGTTTTTTTAACAGGCGGTGGCGGTGTTGGCAAGAGCTATCTAACTGCCTCTGTCATCAGACACTACAAAGAAAAATTACTAAAAAAACGTCATAATCCTTGGCTCAACTGGCATAAGTGCCGTTAGTCTTGGAGGAGTTAGCTTGCATAGTTTTTTTAAATTTGGCTACTGTAAGGACTATGAGGAGCTAAGGCGCTTTGACTATCATCAAAAAGACAAACTAAGCAAGCTAAGAAATATGCTAGATGCATGTGATCTGCTTGTAATTGATGAAATTTTCAATGGTGAGCTCAAATCTCATGGAGATGATAAGATACCGACTACTTACTTCCAGATTTAAAAGGTAGGGTGCTTATAGTGGGTGATTTTTTTATCAGCTTCCACCAGTGCAAAAGGAGCAAAACGAAAATAGGCTTTTTAATTTTTTTATACGCTTTTTAACTCCAGTGCGTGGGAGGATATGAATTTACAAATGTCGAACTTCTCATCTCAAAACGCACAAATGATCTTAATTTACATGAGATTCTCTCTAGGCTGCGAGTAGGCGAGCTAGATGATGAAATAATGAGCTATATAGAGAGTTTAAGAGTGGCTAAGATAGAGCCAGATGATGATACGAGTGTGCTTTTTGGTAGAAATGCCGAGGCTGAAATGCTAAATCAAAAAAAGGCTTTCAGAACTTGATACGCCACTTGAAATTTCAAACTCAGATGTGAGTATTTTTGGATGAGAAATTTAGATAAAAAAAGAGTTTGAAAAATGGGCAAACACACTAAATATCTCGCGAAAGTGGAGATGAAGATAGGCGCTAAGATTATCTTTACGTCAAATAAATGGGGCGAATATTATAACGGCGAGCAAGGTAAGATCATGCAAATTTCTAAAAAGAAAATGGCATCATCTCAAAGCGTGATCGTGAAAAAAAGATAGCGGCGAAAGTTGTGAGATAGAAAAAGCCGCTTATGTATTTAGTTCGTTAAATTTGAAACGAAGATGAGATCGAAGAAAATGTACAGGCATCGCTTTATCAGTTTCCATTTAAGCTTGCTTACGCTCTAACCATCCACAAATCTCAAGGAATGAGCATAAACTCGCTCATTTGTAATATCAACCACATTTTTTGCCAAAGGACAACTCTATGTCGCACTTTCTCGTGCAGTAAGTCCTAAAAATTAAAACTTTTTTTATGATAAAAAAAGTGATTTTTAGGCAGCATTTAAGAAAAGTGGTTAAAATTGACGACGAAGTTAAGAAATTTTACCAAGAAAAACGTATTTTTGCATATTAAGGAGAATTTATGAAAAAAAGCTATTTTTTTAAGCCTTGCTTTTTTTGTGTTTTTGCATTTGCAGATGTGCTAAAAAGTGAGCGACTTTCAAACAGATATCTACTCAAAAGCTGGACAAAAATTTAACAAAAAAAGATAAATATGAACCTTGAAGTTGTCGGACGTGATGTTGAAGAAAATGAAGCGTATGTGCTTGATGCTTTAAACATAATAGTTGGTAGCTTTTTATGTGGAAGATATTTTAACCTCAATGGGAAAAAGAGAAATTTAAAGAGCTTTTCATAAAATACGCAGCCAAAAAGCACTCTCTTGATATCGATGATGTGCTTATTTTAAATATAAAAGTGATAAATAATCTTGAGCTAAGCGAGATTATAAAAAGCAATAAAAAAAGCCAAAAGTTTATGCTCCGATCCAAGTGTTAATGAAGAGATTGTAACAAAACCAGAAAAAGAAGAAAAAAAGGCAATGAGATCATCATATCGCCAGATCCAAATGACGTAGTTCAAAAAGCCTATCGATCTAAATAACGTTCAAGAATTTGGAAAAGATTTTTGGAGAAAAAGTGAGTAAATTGGCTAAAAGCTAGCCAAAGTTTATTGATTTACTATATCGTAACCTTGCGGGATAACCGGAGTTAGCGTCTCTTGTGGTATGAGCGCGTCTTTTACTGGGTTGCTTAGAGTTATTTTTTTATTTTTATTTGAAAGTTTATCTTTATAGTCAATCGTCGTTGGAAGCGTGTTTTTTTGATAGTTATAAAGTACTCAACTCCGTCATATATCGCTTTGTAAAGTGTTGGTTGAATTTGCTCAGCATGAGCCAAGATTTGCGTCAAATTGGCGTATCATCAAGCTTTGAAATGATAGCTTGTTCAAGCTCGTCCTCAATCACGATCACACGCTCTTTGTTAAAATAAATTCTCTTTGGCGTTGGACTTTCATATATCCAAAGTGCAGTATTGTCGTTTTTTTGCGTAAAATCTACCCTTATAGTTTATGCTTTTTGCCTTCGCTAAATACAGTTTGCGTAAAGTCACTTTGAAGACTTTTTGAAATGTAAGCCAGCACCAAATGAGCAAACTGCAACGAGAGATGCAACTAGAAATTTTTCTCATTTTTTTATCCTTTTTTTGGCGTATTCTAGCCCAGTTTAATTAAATAAATAGTTAAACTATGCTAAGATCCAAAGTTTAAGAAATTTAGGAAGGTAAAATAATGATTTCATCGGTATTTAGAAAGATTTTTGGTACCAAAAACGATAGAGAAGTAAAAAGTATATAAGACGCGTTGCACAGATAAATGCACTCGAGCCAACTTATGAAAAGATGAGCGACGATGAGCTTAAGATCAAATTAATGAGCTAAAAAGCCCAAGTAGTAGAAGAAAAAGTCACTTTAGATGAAAAGTTTTAAATGATGTTTTTTTGCGATCGTTAGAGAGGCTAGTAAAAGGGTGCTTAAGATGCGCCATTTTGACGTGCAGCTAATAGGTGGCATGGTGCTAAAATGAGGTAGGATCGCTGAGATGAAGACAGGCGAGGTAAGACCTTGGTGGCAACTTTGCCAGTTATATTAAACGCGATGAGTGGCAAGGGCGTGCATGTAGTTACCGTAAACGACTACCTTGCAAAGCGTGACGCGACGCAAATGGGCGAGCTTTATAACTTTTTTGGGCTTAAGCGTTGATGTGATACTAAGTGGCGGATATGACGATGAAGTAAGACAAGCTGCATATAACGCTGACATAACATACGGCACAAACTCAGAATTTGGCTTTGACTATCTGCGTGATAATATGAAATGTGAAGCTAGCCAAAAGGTGCAAAGAGGCCATAACTTCGTTATCGTGGATGAGGTGGATAGTATCTTGATAGATGAAGCAAGAACACCGCTTATAATCTCTGATCCAACAAACCGTACGCTTGATGGCTACATAAGAGCTGATCAAGTCGCAAAACAGCTTACTAGAGGCACTCCAGCTGATCCAAATGTGCCAGGCTCAAAGCCAACAGGGGACTTCATAGTTGATGAAAAAAAATAGAACGATAATGATCACAGAAGCTGGCATCAGCAAGGCTGAAAAATTATTTGGTGTTGAAAATTTATATAACCTTGAAAACGCTGTGCTAAGCCACCACCTTGATCAAGCTCTAAAGGCTCACAATCTCTTTGAAAAAGACGTTCATTATGTCGTGAAAGATGGCGAGGTTGTCATCGTTGATGAATTACAGGACGTCTAAGCGAGGGTAGGCGCTTTTAGCGAGGGACTTCATCAAGCGCTTGAGGCAAAAGAGGGCGTGGAAATTCAAGAAGAGAGCCAAACGCTTGCTGATACAACATATCAAAACTACTTTAGGGATGTATAAAAAGCTTGCAGGCATGACTGGTACGGCTCAGACTGAGGCTACCGAGTTTTCTCAAATTACAACCTTGAAGTTATCTCGATCCCAACAAATGTGCCAGTTAAGAGGATCGATCAAAACGACCTTATCTATAAAACTCAAAATGAGAAATGTAAAGCTGTCATCGACGAGATCAAAAAGGCTCACGAAAAAGGTCAGCCAGTGCTTGTGGGAACTGCAAGTATCGAGCGTAGTGAGGTGCTTCATGAGATGCTTAAAAAGCTGGCATCCCACACTCTGTGTTAAATGCTAAAAACCACGAAAAAGAGGCCGAGATAATCGCTCAAAGCTGGTGTAAAAGGCGCTGTAACTATCGCTACAAACATGGCTGGACGTGGTGTTGATATCAGGATAAACGACGAGGTGAGAGACCTTGGCGGTCTATATATCATAGGTACCGAAAGGCACGAGAGTAGAAGGATAGATAATCAGCTTCGTGGCCGTGCCGGACGTCAGGGCGATCCTGGTATGAGTAGATTTTTATCTAAGCTTAGAGGATAATCTTTTTAAGAATTTTCGGTAGCGACCGCATAAAAGCGATCATGGATAGGCTTGGTATCGACGAGGGCGAGAGTATCGAGAGTCGCATGGTAACAAGAGCTGTTGAAAATGCTCAAAAGAAAGTTGAGAGCTTGCACTTTGAGGCTAGAAAGCACTTGCTTGAGTATGACGATGTGGCAAATGAACAAAGAAAGACTATCTATAAATACCGCGACGAGCTACTTGATAAAAAAACTACGATATGAGCGAAAAGATAGCTCAAAATAGGAAAGAGTACGCTGCAAATTTACTTGATACAGCTGAAATTTTTCCACGGCGGCTTGAAAGATGACTTTGATATTAAAAATGTATGCTCTATCATTCTTGCAGATTGTGGCGAAGAGATAGACGAGAGTGAGCTAAAAGGCCTAGAGTATGATGAGCTAATAGAAAAGCTTGCACAATTACTGAAGTAAGATATAACGAAAAAAAATGAGCGTGCTAAACGAGGAGCAAAGAAGGGATATAGAGAAAAATTTTATACCTTCAAGTGCTTGATAATGCGTGGAGAGAGCACCTTTATCAGATGGATATCTTAAAAACTGGTATCGGCCTTAGAGGGTATAATCAAAAAGATCCGCTAGTGGAGTATAAAAAGAGAGTTACAACCTCTTTATGGAGCTAGTAAATAGGCTAAAAAAACTGAGAGTGTTAAGACGCTTCAGGTGGTGAGATTTAAGAGCCGCGAGGAGCAAGAAGAGCAAGCTAGAATGATGATCGAGGCCAACCAAAACGCTGAAAATGAGCATTTAAACTACAACAACCAGGACGAGAAATTTACACCAGAGAAAAAAAGATCCCAAGAAAATTCGCCTTGCCCTTGTGGAAGCGGAAAAAAATATAAAGATTGCCACGGCAAAAGTGGCCTAAAAAAAGGCATATTTGCTTAGAAATTTCTACTTCTAAGGCGTGAAAGCGCCTTAACTTTTTTAAAGGCTATTTAATGACAAGCTTACCAAAGTACCTACTTTTTAAATATTTAAGATTTGATAAAAACTCAGCCATTTATCTCCCTAAAGTGCCTTGCTCGCTTTTTCTTGGTGTGAGCATAGGGCTTATGGTTTTGATCGTTGCTATGGCTATCATGAATGGATTTGATAAAAGAATTTGAGCGCAAACTTTTTACGATGAATTACCCTATAACTGTTCAAAAGTGCCTTTAAGGGCTCTATTGATGACAACTTTGTGGATGAGCTAAAGGCTAAAGTTTAGCGACCTTAAATTTAGCCCATTTATCAGCACGCAGGTGATCTACCGCTCGGCAAATGCGCTTGAAGGTGGACTGGTTTATGGCGTAAATTTTCAAAGATGAAAAACAGATAAACTCAGTCGTAAATGAAGCTTTAAAAGACAAAGAGCTGAGATGGTTTTGAGATACTTGTGGGAAGTGGCATAACGAGCGAGTTTAGACTAAGAGATGATGAAAAACTAACTCTTATCTTTACAAAGGCTGATCCTGCTGGCTTTTTCGCTAACGCCAAAGATGAAGCGCTTTGATATCGGCGGTTCATTTACATCTGGGCTTATCGCCTATGACAAGGCATTCTCATATACTTCGGTCGAGGCTTTGAGGGAAAGATACTGGACTATCCAAATGGCGTGTATGATGGTATTCATATCTTTTCAAGTAAGCCATTTGATGATATAAAAAGAGTGCGCGAAGGGCTTCCGGCTGGCACTGTAGCCATTGGCTGGTGGGAGCAAAATGGTAACTTTTTTTCTCAGCGCTCGCACTTGAAAAAAAGAGCGCTTTTTATCGTTTTGATGCTTATTATCCTTGTGGCGTCGCTAAATATCATAAGCTCACTACTAATGACTGTGATGAACCGCAGGCAGGGAGATTGCCTTGCTTTTTAGCGCTTGGCGCTAGTAAAAGTGAGATAAAAAGAAGCTTTTTTTCTATCAAGGGCTAGTAATCGGGGGCGGTGGCATTATATTTGGTCTAGTGCTTGGGTTTTTTGGGACTATTTTTTTACTTGGAATACTTTAATATCATAGACTTGCCGGCTGATGTTTATGGCTCAAACAAACTGCCTCTTGAGCTATCCATAATCGATCTTGTGCTTATCATCGTTGGAGCTGTATTTATCGTTGCTATCTCGTCATTTTATCCAGCTAAAAAAAGCAACTGAGATAAATGTTCTTCAAACTTTGAGAAATGAGTAAGAGCCCTAGATGCTTAGGCTTGCTCATTGCTTGTAAAAGTTATTTTTTAAAAGATTATTTTAAAACTAGCATAAACTAGTAAAAATTCTAGGATAAATTTATACTTTTACGCTCTTATATCATGGTCGATTTTTGCATTGAAGAGCCTCATGTACGAGTGTTTTTGCCATGACACGCTCTTCATTTATTAGGTGAAAATTTTACCCAGCTCACCAAAAAAATATCTTTATTGCCCTCACCATTTATTTTTTTATTATAGTTTGGGTATTTACGCCGTAGTCTTTTATCTTTTTGCGCGATGAGCTCCACTCTTTGCTCATTATTAACGGTTATAATAACAGCAGCTGCATCGCTTAGGCAGGCATTTTTCAAGTGTGTGGCTTTTGAAGAACGTTACCTAAAAATACATTTTTCCCCGCGGCTCCTGCCAAGCTCAACTAGACTAATATCATTATCAAGCACAAGGTACAAAAAGCTTTGTCTCTTTTTAGTCTTAAAAACGACCTCTTGTCCAAGCCTTTCATAGCCAAAGACTACGATGTGATTTTTGATTTTTTTGCGGCTTTAGAGTTTCATTCGGTTCAACAACGATCTCACGTTCTATGAGGGTCTGCTATTGCGTCTAGTTTTTTTGAGTATAAAAGGCGTGGCAAACATCGACACAACTGATGCTGCGATAAAGAAATTTGAGCAGTTTGTATATCAAGTAAATTTCTAGTAGTCATTGGTCCAAAAAAACAGCTAGTGCAGATTCGCCTATTTGACAAACACTAAGTGCGGTTTTTGCAGCAACTCTTCGCTTTTAAATAGATATTTAAGATAGCAAAAACGACAACTGCTTTTTATTATCATGACACTAAATACTAGGGCCTAGAACAAGCCAGATATTTGAGATGACGACAGCAAAATTATCTGCATACCAACGGTTATGAAAAAAATAGCCCTAAGAGCAAATCTCTAAAAGGTATGAGATCAACTTCGATTTGGTGTTTATACTGTGTCTCAGCCATCATCATACCGGCCAAAAATGCACCCAAAAGAGTATGAGAAGCCAAAGAAGTGAGCCAAAGTACTGGAGCCAACGACCATAAATAAAATCGTAGCTATAAAAAAACTTCTTGCGAATTTGTTTGAATAACTTTATAAAATATCCAGTTGATAACATATTTACCAAGTAAAAATAGCACAACAATAAGAATAATCGCACTTGTAAATGTCTTTAGCAAAAGCTCATTTATTGAAGCATCTTGCGAGCTAAACATATCTATCATAAGCAAAATAGGAATGACTGCAATATCTTGAAATAGTAAAATTCCAAGTGCTTTTCTGCCGTAAATTTCTACTTACATCGCCACTATCGTTTAGCGTCTTTAGCACGATCGCAGTTGATGAGAGTGCAAGCGCAAGACCTGCAATAAGTGCCGTTTCGTCTTTTTAAGTGAAGGGCATAATAAAGCATAACGCCCATTATAAAGCCACTTAAACAAACCTGTAAGCCACCGTTTAAAAAAACCTCTTTTTTTCATTCCCATTAAGTGTTTTAAAGCTAAACTCAAGCCCAATGGTAAACATCAAAAACGCGATACCAAATTCCGCGATATGAAAATTTCATCATTGCTTTTTAGGGTTGAAAAAAATTCTGATATAAGCGTACCTGTTACGATGTAGCCGATAATAGTTGGTATCTGAAATTTTCTTTAAAAAAATGACGTTTAATGCAACTGAGATCGCTGCAACAAGCAAGAAGCCTTCTAAAAATTTGTTCCATAAATTATTTTTTTACCTTCATAAAAGACTAGATCAAAGCTACTTTTTTCTCTTTACAAGCGATCTTTTTGTGCTAGTTTGACTGGTAGCTTCGTGCAATTTTTTTATTTAGCTCATCAATAGTTGATTCTAAATCGTCAATTTTTTTCTTTCAACTGAAGTATCACATCAACGCCGGCTAAAATTTACACCAAGCTCACGGGTTAAATGTAGTATAGTTTTTACGCGATCAACGTCTTTTTGTGAGTAGAGTCTCATCTTGCCATCTGTTCTTGATGGTTCGATAAGTCCCTCTCTTTCATATTGTCTTAAAGTTTGTGGATGTATGCTTAAAACCTTTGCAACAACGCTTATTAAAAAAAGTGGTTCTTCATAATTTTGCATTTTTACTCCGGTAATTTTTCTTTTTAACTCTTTTACTAAGCCTTCATCAAGCTCACTAATATTTGGAAGTTTTACTCTAGCTTTTTAAGTAAAGATCGCCATAAATTCCGCTCTTTCTATTTTTGCACGCCATATCCTTTTAAGCGGATCTTTTGTGCCTGTTTTTGAGTTCTCAGCGATTTTTAATCGTGACATCTTTTTGTAAGTATGTACATTGACTTTTTCCGCCAAAAAGCATAGTTTTTTTAGTGGAATTTCTATATCTTTATAAAGATCGTCTCCGACTCTTTCATATTCGTCGCTTGGCTCAACGCTAATAGCAAGTATAAGATCTCCTTTTTGACCACCAGCGCTTTTACCTTTGCCTTTTTACGCGAAGCTTCTCGCCACCTTCTATGCCACTTGGAATTTTTATCTTAATGCTTTCGCCATTAAAAATTTATCTTATGTTCGCCACCAGTTACAGCTACGTCAAATGGTATAGAAATTTTTGCATTTACGTCTAGATCAGCTCCGCCAAATCCAAATCCACCACTACTAAATCCGTCAAAGCCTCCAAAATTACTACCAAATCCGCTGCTAAATTTAGCTCCACCACCGCCAAAGCCACCTGAGAAGATATTCTTTAAAATTTCATTTAGATCGCCCATATCGGCTGAGCTGCTAGCAAAGTCGTGGAAATTTCTGACCGCCAAACATAGTATCGCCGTACTGGTCGTATTGAGCTCGTTTTTTTATCGTCGCTTAGAATTTCATAAGCAGCGTTTATCTCTTTAAATTTATCTTCTGCTCCGGGGTCTTTGTTGATGTCTGGGTGATATTTTCTGGCAAGTTTTCTATAAGCTTTTTTTATCTCGTCGCTTGAGGCACCCTTTGAAACCCCTAAAGTCTCATATAAGCTTTCACTCATATATTCTCCTTATATTTTTTTGATACGGATTATATCACAAAGCTTTAGTCTATGCAAGTCAAGTTTATTTTTGTTTAATAACAAGAAAAAAAGTGTTAAGATTTTTATTTTTTTCACTATATTTATAATTTGCAAAAATTTTAGTTTAAAGGAAAAATGAAAAAGATTGTGCTAATTTCATTAGTAGCAGCTTCTTTTTTTAGTGGGGGCTGATATTAAATTTAATGAAGCCAACTCTAATATCACGAGAGTCTCGCCACTTAGCGATAAAAAAATAGCGTACTTTCTTATTATGACTCGATCGCTCAGGCAAAGCTTTCAGTTGTAAATATTTCAACTACAAAAACGGTGAATAACGCTGGCATTGAGCAGATGTTTAACGACCCTTTCTTCAATGAATTTTTGGATTTTAACTTTGCAAAACCAAAAGAAAAAAAGAAAAAAACTACTTCGCTTGGTTCTGGCGTTATCATCTCAAATGATGGATATATCGTTACAAACAATCACGTTATAGAAGATAGCGATCAAATAGTAGTAACTCTTGCAAATGGTGGCAAAAGATTTAAAGCCAAAATTAATAGGCAGCGATCCAAAAACCGATCTAGCTGTCGTAAAGATAGAGGCAAACGGACTAAATGCAATCACTTTTTGCAGACTCATCAAAGCTGCTTGATACAGACGTCGTATTTGCAATAGGTAATCCATTTTGGCGTTGGTGAAAGTATCACTCAAGGTATCATTTCAGGGCTAAATAAAAGATAATATCGGACTTAATCAATATGAAAATTTCATCCAAACAGACGCCTCTATAAAACCCAGGGAATTCAGGTGGAGCTTTGGTTGATAGCAGGGGATATTTAGTTGGAATAAACTCAGCCATACTTTCAAAAAGTGGTGGCAATAACGGCATTGGCTTTTGCTATCCCATCAAATATGGTAAAAAGATATCGCTAAAAAGCTGATAACTGACGGCAAGATCGAGCGTGGCTTTATCGGCGTTACGATTACCGATTAACAGATGAGCAAAAAGAGCTTTATACAAATAAAGAAGGTGCTTTAATAAGTGGCGTAGAGCAAGGCATGCCAGCAGATGAGGCTGGGCTAAAAAGAGGTGACTTGGTCATATCCGCAAATGACAAAACTATTAAGAATGCAAATGATCTTAAAAATTTCATCGGCTCACTAACTCCAAATAGCAGCGTTGATATAACTTACGAGCGATCAAATAAAAATAATGAATGCAAAAATCAAGCTTGCAAACGCTGATCACAATTCAAAAGACATAGCAAAAAGCATTATCATAGAAGGACTTAGCGTCAGTAATCTAAGCGATGAGATAAGATATAAATACAAAATCAGCCCAGATACTCAAGGTGTGCTAGTAACTGATGTGAAATCAGGCTCAAAAAGCTGAAGACTTTGGCTTTGAAAGAGGCGATGTGATCGTACAAGTTGGTGAAGAGGCATAAAAGATCTTCAAACATTTGCAAATACAATCAAAAAAATACAAAAAGGTAAAAAAAGACGCTGGTGTGGATAAATCGCGGCGGTATCATACAAGGTCTTGTTATAAAATAATCATCTAAGAGCTGAAATTTCAGCTCTTAACCCTTTTAAATGCTAAAATCTTAATCTGCTATAATCCTTAAAAATAAATTTACAACAGGAAAGATCATGACTAGAATTTTAATGATAGAAGATGATATGGAGCTTGCTGAAATGTACAACCGAATATCTAGAAAACTATGATATTGAAGTAGTGACTGCCGAAGAGCCATATATCGGACTATCTACGCTAAATACAAGTAAATGTGACCTAGTTATACTAGATCTTACATTGCCTGGTATGGATGGATTAGAAGTTTGTAAAGAGATCAGGAAAAACCACAATATTCCTATTATCATATCAAGTGCAAGACATGATATAACAGATAAGGTAAATGCTCTTGATAACGGAGCAGATGATTATTTGCCAAAGCCATATGACCCACAAGAGCTTTTGGCTCGTATCAAAAAGTCATCTAAGAAGGCAGAGTATCACCCCGGCAAGTGAGGCGAGAAAATTTAAATAAAGACCTAGTTTTAAAAAGAATGTGAACATGAAATTTTATTTAAAGGCAGCGTCTTTCAAATTTAACTGCCGCAGAATACGACATCTTAAAATATCTACTTTTTAAAAAGAGGGCGGAGCGGTTACTAGAGAGGAGCTTATCTATAACTGTGAGAGCATAAACGAAGATAGCTCAAATAAAAAGTATTGACGTCATCATCGGCAGGATTCGCCAAAAACTAAATGAAAATCCAAAAGAGCCAAAAATACATCCATGCGATCCGTGGTATCGGCTATAAATTGGTTCTTTGATGCCAAGATCGTCTATTTTTATAACCATAACTTTTTATCTTTGCCCTTGCGCTTGTTTCGATATTTCTAGCCTTTTTGTGGCTCATGGGCTTTGATAAGCAAAACTATACAAGAGAGCTAAATAACAAATACTCAAACGTCGCTAGGACAAATTTGTTTTTATATGGGTGGCATCATAAATAAAACTCAGTACGACCGCCAGCTTTCAAATATCGATATGCCAGAGATCAAAGACGAGAAGAAAAAAAGATGAAAGTACTAAAAGCAAGCAACAGTTTTTAGAAGAAAATTTTCAAGCGATTTAGGCTCAAGTGCGATCTTGCTTTTATGATAAGCACCATTACTTAAGGATTGAGCATTTAGACGAGCTAAAACTTTTTTAATGGATAAGGAATTTCAGCCTTACAGATACGAGGTGATAAAGGCTGTCTTTTTAGTAGTTGCGGTCATTTTTGCTAGGTGCTTACATTTTTTGTCATATATAAGATAAAGCCGCTTAGAAAAGCTAAAAGCGTCAGATCGTAAAATTTCGCAAATGGTGAGCTTGATGGTGTGCAAAATGTTGGCAATGGCAAGGATGAAAATTTCTGAAGTTTCTGAAGCATTTTATGAAGCGGTTTGTCAGATCAAGGCGCTTAATGACTCAAGGCATCTTTTTAAGAAATATAATGCACGAGCTAAAAACTCCTATCACAAAAAGGCCTAATAGCCGCTCAAATGATAGAAAAAAAGCAAAAAAATCAAGAAAGGCTGATCTCTGTCTTTCATAGCTTGAGAAATTTGATAAACGAACTTGCGGCGATCGAGCAGATAACATCAAAAATAGGACTTAGTAATAAAACGCCATGTTTTTATGAGGGATCTTATCGATGAGGGCAATCGATATAGCCATGGTTGAAAAAGAGTGTGTTGGTATCAGTGAGCTTGATGAGGTTAGGGTACTTGTTGATTTCAAGCTATTTTCAGTTGCTATAAAAAAATATGATAGATAATGGTATAAAAGTACTCAACTGATAAGCACGTAAATATCGTTGTTAGCAAGGATCATATGAAATTATAACTCAAGGTGAGAAGCTAAAAAAATGATCTTGACTTTTATATCCAGCCATTTATCAAAGGAGAGGATACGCAAAAGAGTTTTTGGACTAGGTTTATATATAGTTAGCAATATACTTGATGCTCATGGGCTCAAAGTAGATATGAATATAAAAAAACGGAATGAATGTCTTTGTTTTTGAAAAATTTACAAAGATATAATAGTGACTTAAATAAAACATAATAAACAAAAGAGGGCTAAAAATGGCAGCAAAGAAATTTCTCTCACCAGTTGATATCTTATCAATAATAGATCTTGAAATAGCTTTTTATAAATCGTTATAAAAATGTAAAAGATTATGCAAAAAATTTATCTTTGATATTTTTTTCTTTGCCAAGTACTAAAGAGTATAGTGAACTCTTTGAAAAATTTTTAAGACAAACTGATGTTGTTGTAAGAGAGAATGAACATTATGTGGTCGTGCTTCATGGAACAAATGAAAGAGGAGCTAGCGAACTATTATCGGGTATTCAGGAGTTTTTAAACGCTGAGCCAATTGATTTGATTGTAAGCTATCCAAAAGATGGAAGAAATGCCAAAGAGCTTACTACTAAACTTCAAGATGAGATAAAAAGACAATTATGGTGTATTGCTTGAAATGCTTTCAAATCAAGAAAAATTTGAAGCTTTTGAAAGTATGGATTTAATATAATTTTGTGGAGTTGGATTGGAGAATTTACTACTATTTTTTTGCGGTTTTGCTTATAACCAGTATTCTTCTTAGTAAGATCTCTGATAATGTGAGATCCTATCTTTAATAATATTTTTAGGTGTTGGTATGTTGGCAGGCTCAGACGGCTTGCTGGGTGTAAATTTTGATGACCAAGTAATCGCTCAAAAATGTCGGCATGCTGGCACTCATATTTATACTTTTATGCTGGTGGGCTAGATACTGATTTTTGCAGCGATTAAGCCGATTTTTGGTAGAGGTTTAGCTCTTGCAACACTTGGTGTTTTTAACCGCACTAGCCATCGCTCCAGTAGCAAAATATCTGCTCGATTTTACTTGGGCAGAGGCGTTTTTACTAGGTTCTATCATCTCTTCGACAGATGCAGCAGCAGTATTTGCCATACTAAGAGCTAAGAGAAATTTCACTTAAAAATAGAATTGCACCATTGCTTTGAGCTAGAATCTGGCTCAAACGATCCAATGGCGATATTTTTAACTATGACCATCATTCAAATGATCTCTCTAAATAGCACACCGACAGCATCTGGGTGGGCTATTACGCTGAGTTAAAGCAGTTTGGTATAGGTATTGCCATGGGTTATTTTGTTTGGCGTCACTTTACCAGCTATTTTTTAATAGACTTCGTCTAAAAAGCTGGGCCTATCTATCCAGTTTTTTTCTATCGCTTGGATATTGCTTTTATACACACTTTGCTTTAAGGTTGGCGGCAACGGCTACCTGGCTGTTTATATTGCTGGAATTTTTATAAACAAAAAGAGTTTTTCTCATAAGAAAAAGTTTAGTCGGTTTTCACGATAGGTATCGCTTGGACGATGCAAATAGTTGTCTTTTTAACACTTGGTCTTTTGGTAAATCCCTCCGAGCTTCCAGCAACGGCACTAATGGCGCTTGTTTTGGCCTTATGGCTTATGTTTTTGCAAGGCCACTTGGTGTTTTTGCATCGCTTGCATTTTTCAAAATTTAAGATAAATGAGCAAATTACTATCTCCTGGGTTGGGCTAAGAGGCGTTGTGCCAGTTGTGCTAGCTACCCTATGTTTATGTAGATGGCGTACGTGATGCGGATATGATTTTTTTAACATTATATTTTTTTATGGTTTTGATTTCGATTTTTGATACAGGGTATGTCACTTGGCTTTGCGGCTGATAAATTGAAGGTCAAAGAGAGTGAGCAAGAGGATGTTAAGGCAGTGAAAACTCCCCCGATCCTAAGCTACACACTTCGTCAGCATACCATTCACTATGGCTCAAAACTAATTGGCAAAGATTTGGCTCAGCTTGAGCTTCCAACTGAGTTTTTTTAATAATCCTAATAAAGCGTAAAAACGAGTATCAAAAAGCCAACTGGCTCAACAATCTTTGAAGAAAATGATCTGTTACTGATACAATGCGAAAAATCAAGTGCTTTATCAAGATACGATTAAGTATTTGACCTATTAAAATTTACTTTGATAAAAAAATTGCCACATTTTATTTCTCTTTGTAAATTACAAAAACTTTTACTCACTCGCCTTAGCAGACTACTAAATTTAGGCTACACTTCGTTTAGCACTACATTGAGCCGTGATATGCTCGCTCATAGATTTCTGAAAATTTTTCTGCACATAAACACATGCAGTGTGTTAGCATAATTGCATGCTGTCTATAACGTAAGTTAAAATTTCTAGCCCAAAATGAGCTAGAAAATTTTCTTTATTCTAAGGCTTTGAGCTCAGATCAGCGATCAGATCCTCGGCATTTTTCAAGGCCAATGCTCACTCTTATTAACTCTTTTGTAATGCCAGCTTTGATGAGCTCTTCACTGCTTAGCTGCTGATGCGTCGTAGATGCTGGATGGGTGATGAGCGACTTTGTATCGCCGATATTTACCACGATCTTAAAGAGTTTTTACGCGCTCAGCATCTTTTTGCGCGCTCAAAGCTATCGGTTTCAAAGCAAAATAACCCGCTAGCCATGCCATCTTTAAAGTATTTTTGAGCCTTTGCGTGATCTATGTTGTCAGCAAGCCCAGGATATGCCACACTCTTTATATGTTTGTGAGAGTTTAGAAAATTTAGCCACTTTTAGGGCATTTTGCGAGTGTCTTTCTATCCTAACAGCAAGCGTTTCGAGGCCTTGTATGAGTTGCCAAGAGTTAAACGGAGAGATCACAGCGCCGATGTCACGCACGATAGCTAGTCTCATTCTTGAGTGTGTAGATGTCAAAGCGATCTGTCATATCAGCATAGACGATGTCGTGATAGCTCGCGTCTGGCACGTTAAAATGTTCATATCTCTTGTTGCCTTTTAGCTTTTTCGTTTAGGGTGATTTGCGCTTACGACCACACCTGCTAGGCTAAGGCACTGACCGCTCATATATTTGCTAGCGCTATGCACGCAAACATCGACACCGTGGCGAAGTGGCTGAAAGATGATAGGCGTTGGCACGGTGTTATCAGTGATGCTGATAATGCCATATTTGTTTGAGGTTTCTACGATTTTTTTCGATATTTGGGATAGAAATTGCGGGTTTGAGAGCGTTTCAAAAAAATATAGCCCCTAGTTTTTCGTCTATCAAACTCTCCAGATCATCAGCCGTGTCGCTGTCAAAGACTCTGGCCTCTATACCAAATCTCTTTAGCGTATGCGTAAAAAAGTACTGTCGTGCCGCCACAAATTTTACTGCTTAGCGATTATGATGTTGTCACCTGCTTTGGGCTAAATCTATGATGCTGTAAAACAAAGCTGACTGACCGCTTGCAGTCGCTATCGCAGCGGCTCCACCCTCAAGTGCAGCGACCCTTTTTTTCAAAAGATATCTGTCGTTGGATTGCCAAGTCTTGTGTAGATGTGGCCGCCATCTTTTAGATCGAACCTAGCAGCGGCTGTCTCGGCACTTCCAAAGTCGTAAGCCGTGCTTTGAAAAATAGGCACAGCTCATCGTGCCAAAAGCCCCTCATGTGTGTCGTAGCCTACGTGGATCGCAGCGGTTTCTTGCCTCATTTTTGCTCCTTGTTTGGTAATTTTTGGCGTAAATTATACATTAGCAAAGCCAAAAATTGGGGATAAAATCAAATTTCTGATATAATTTGCCAGGAAAAATTGAACCAAGTCACGGACAAATTTGAAACGTGTAAAATATCTTCGTGCGCTAGAAAAATTTGCAAAATCAGCGATAAATGGTCTAAAAAGAGATGATTTTGACGAGGCTGACTTTCGCCAAAGAGTAGAGAAAAACGCGAAAGTTATCGAAAAAGTCGAAGCTGTCTATCTTGATCAGCCATACTCAAAGGCACTAGAAAAATTTTTATAAATTTGCTTTGTCAAAAACGCCCCAAAAGAGGAGCTTTTAAAGGCGGCAAATCTACTTGATAAGCTAAAAATCAAAAAGACATATAAAAAAAGAAAAAGCATAAAAATAAATTGGGATGAGGATTGAAAGTAGTTATTTTTGATATGGACGGAACGGTGATCGATAGCGGCGAGGCGATATATAAAACGGTAAATGAGTAAGAGATGAACTAAATTTATCACCACTTGAAAAAGAATTTATCATAAAAAGCGATCAACAGGTCAGGTAGAAATTGACTGTGAGGTTTTACGGTATCGATACGCCAAGCAGAAGCTTAAAAGAGGGCTTTGAAGAGAAATGTAGAAAATTTTCACGATGAGTGTGCGACTACCTATGATGGCGTAAAAGAGCTTTTTGCGAAAGTGCAGAGGCTCACTACAAAAGTCGTTTTAGCAAGTAATGCACCACATGATACGCTAGAGAAAATTACAAAGAAAAAAATGAAATTTATGAGCTATTTGACGAGGTCATCGGCGCTAGCAAGGAGATACCACAAAAGCCTGATCCTGCGATGCTTCACCCTAGCTGTTAGTAAAACTAAAAGCTAGTAAGGCGATCTTTGTTGGAGATAGCCTAAAAGACGAGCTAGCAGCCAAAAATGCAAATATGCCTTTCTTGCAAGTTAGCTGGGGATTTGGCGAGGAGAGCAAAACAGCGACTTATAATGCCAAAAAAACGTTAGCGAGGCTTGGGAGATAATATTAAAGTACAACTTAGTTTTTAATTGGCTATAATCTTAAGAAAATTTTCAAAGAAACAGCGATGATAGATATATTTGAGGGCAGTGCGAGGGATAAATTTCTATGATATTTTGTTTTAACGCAAATGCCGTTTTGGTTAAAAAAATGAGATAGATAAAATTTTTCTGAAAAAAATTGTGGCTATGAGCGAGCTTTGCGAAAAGCATGGCATTAGCGAGGGCGAGATTAGAAATTTTATAGTCTCAGAGCAAGATAAAATTATAACGGAGTAAATGACCTATATATCGAGCTTAGTGGAGAAAATTTCTAAGCCAAAATGAGTAAGATTTTCGCGCTCATTGCTTTGCTGGTCGCTCTTGTTTTTGCAAAAGAGCCAAAGTTTGACCCAAGCTCAGTGCATACATTTGAGCTTAAAAAAAGATGAGTGGGCTAGGGTCTTTATAACTGAAAAAGCGAACTCAAAGGGTCGAGACGTTTGACTTTCGTTGGACGCTATTTGATAGCACAAATATCACTGTGCAAAGCTTTTTAGGCGCTATCCAAGGCAGATGGTCTTTTTCGCTAAGACAAGGACAAAACACCTATATGCAGCGAGTTTTGCCTGATTTTACGATGCCGCCAAATGAGAGTGTAAGCCTTTTATATATCATTTATTGATTTTAAGGATAAAAAGGCGCATTTTAGGGTGGCTCTGCTAGATGAGAGCAAGCGCGTGGATGTGGGTTTTAGAGATCCAGATGAGGCTAAATAGAAGGATAAAAATGGATAAAATCGATGAAATAATGGGTAAAGTTTATAAGCGAGCTTGGCTACAAAGAGGCGTTTGAGATGTTTTTAAAAGATAAGCTCAGGCAGAAGCTACGCTCAAAACTTCTTTTTAAAGATCGCAGGGAGAGAGCACTTTCGCTTAAGCTTTGCGCTATCATCGAACTTATCCACCTTGCAAAGCTTACTGCACGACGACGTCATAGATGAAGCGAATATAAGACGCGGCAAGCCAAGCATAAACGCACTTTTTGGCAGTAAAAACTCAGTCATGCTAGGGCGACATTCTCTACTCAAAAAGCTTATTTTTGAGCTTACAAAATTGATCAAGCATCTCGGCCATCATATCAGACGCAGTCAGCAAGCTAAGCATCGGCGAGATGATGGATGTAAAAATGGCTGAAAAATTTCTAATGAAAACGAGCAAGAATATTTAAAAATGATCTACTATAAAACAGCTGTTTTGATAGAAGCCACGGCTATTTGCGGAGCAAAGCTAGCTGGCAAAGATAGCGAGAAATTTGGAATTTATGGCAAAAATTTAGGCCTTGCGTTTCAGATCGTTGATGATATATTAGACATAACTCAAGATGAAAAAACGCTTGGCAAACCAGCACTTAACGACTTCGTTGAAGGCAAAACGACACTTCCTTACATTTATCTTTATAAGAGCTTAGACGAAGCTGGCAAAGCAAAGCTTAGATCGCTTTGGTCAAAGAAGCTAAACGCGGGCGAAATTTCATGGCTAAAAAGAAAAATTTTTGATAAAACTAGTTCGGTTAGCAAAGCTATAAGCGAGGCCAAAAAGGCTTGGAAATGAGGCGATAGAAGCGATAAAAAGAATATAAAAACGCCGAGCTTGAAGGGATCATAAAAAGCATGATAGATAGGGAATTTTCGATGCACTATTTGGATATAAGTTTTACGTATAAAAAAATACTGATATTTCGGTTAGAGAAAAGCTTGCATTCGATAGCGATGAGAAAAAAAGAGCAAATTTTCAAAACTACTAAGATCAAACAAAAAGTATAAACGAATGTATGGTTTTTAAACACATGCAACCGCGTCGAGATAATTGCAAGCGTTAGTGATCTAGAAAGTGCAACGACGCATGCGTTTAGATGCATGTCTGTATTTTCAGGTGTTTTTGAAGATGAGCTTTATGAAAGGGCTGATATTTATGAAGATAGCGGAGCCGTGCACCACCTCTTTGCCGTGGCAAGCTCGCTTGATAGCCTAGTCGTCGGCGAAACGCAGATCGTTGGCCAGTTAAAAAATGCCTTTAAATTTGCTTACGATAGTTCAGCTTGCGGCGAACAAATCAGTAAAAATCATCCACTATGCATGTAAATGTGCTGCTAAAGTTAGAAACGAAACTCAAATTTCTAAAAATCCAATCTCAGTTTCAAGTGTGGCTGTGGCAAAAGCAAAAGAAATTTTTGGCACGCTTGAAGGAAAAACAGCTATCGTCGTAGGCGCTGGTGAGATGGGCGAGCTAGCAGCAAAACACCTAATCTCAAGTGGTGCAGAAGTCATCATCATAAATAGAAGCTCCGAGCGTGTTGAGCAGCTAGTTGATAGCCTTGGTGACAACGCTAGCTGGGATAGCATTTTGAAATTAAAAGAGTATGTAAATAATTATGATCTGATATTTTTCAAGTACCGCGACCCGCACGCTATCATCACAAACGCCATAATCGAACCAAGAGAATTTTCATAGATACTTTTTGATATTGCCGTGCCAAGGGATATTGATCTTATAAATACAGAATTTATTAGCGTCTATACTGTCGATAGTTTAGAGGAGATAGTAAGGAAAAATTTAGCCCTAAGAGAGGAGCAAGCACAAAAAGCTTATTCGATCGTAGGGTCAAGGCACAAGCAGATTTTTCAAAAATTTTAAAAGAAGATATGAGTGTACCACTCATAAAATCGATCCGCAAACAAGCTGGAAATGTAGCTAAAAACGAGCTAGAAAAAGGCGATAAAAAAAGGATATTTAAAAGCATAGTGATTATGAGGAGGCACAAAAAGCTCATTCATCAAGTTTTTTAAAGCCTTCTTACATCAGCCAACGATGAAGCTAAAAAGTCTTGCGGATGAGGAGAGATCTAGTGAGCTTTCAAATGGGGTTAGATTTTTTATTTGATATAAAAAGAAGAGCGTAAATTTTTCAAGTGGGAGATATAGATGAGATTTAGTAAATTTTATGCACCAACTACCAAAGAAGCACCAAAAGACGCCTCTTTACCAAGTCATCAAATTTTTAATAAGAGGTGGATTTGTTGAGCAGATAGGCTCTGGTCTTTATAACTATCTGCCGCTTGGAAAGATCATGCACGATAAAACTTTCACGCGTGGTAAAAAGAGGAGATGAAACGAGGCTGGCGCGCTGGAGGTGAGCTTTAGCGTGGTCACTTCAGGTGAGCTTTGAAGCAAAGTGGTCGCTACAATGTCTTTGGCAAGGAGCTTTTTGCGCTTTAAAGATAGAAAGGATAATGACTTTGTTATAAGTCCCTACAAACGAAGAGGCAGCCGTTGCTTTGGTGCGTGGCAAGGTGACTAGCTATAAGCAGTTGCCGCTAAAGTTTATACCAGATAAATACTACATTTCGTGACGAAGCAAGGCCACGCTTTGGTTTTGCTAAGAGGTCGCGAATTTACGATGAAAGATGGTTATAGCTTTCACTCTAGCAAAGAGGATCTAAAGCGTGAGTTTGACCTTATGGAGGTAACTTATAGTAGAAATTTTTCACTCGTTTGGGGCTAGATTTCTAGAGCCGTTGAAGCTGATAGTGGAGCTATCGGTGGCAGTGGTAGTAAAGGATTTATGGTGCTTGCAAGTAACGGCGAAGATGACATCCTTTGCTGTGAGGCTTGCAAATACGCTGCAAATATAGAGGCTGCTAGAAGAAAAAGCTAGAACAACCGATGCCGAAGCGCCAGAGGCTGACGCGGCTAAATTTAAAAACGCCAAATGCAAAAACGATAAAAAGATGTAGCGAGATTTTTCAAAGTTAGTGAGTTTTTACTGCATAAAAGCTGTTATTAAAAAAAGCTATTTATGAAGACAAAGAAGAGGTTGTGGTCTTTTTTTGTAAGGGGCGATGATGAGCTTCAAGAGACAAAGGCACAAAATGCTTGCAAGGCGCTTGAACTTGTCGATGCTAGCGAAGAAGAGATTATAAAAAGCTGGGCTTGTGGCTGGATTTTGCAGTCAGTTGGGCTAAAAAGATGTGAAATTTTACATAGACAACGAGCTAAAAGGCGCAAATAATATGATATGTGGTGCCAACGAAAAGGATTACCACTTTGTTGGCGTTAGTGTTAGTGGATTTAACGAAGAGAGATTTAAAGACCTTGTAAAAGGTAAAAGAGGGCGATAAATGCCCAGAGTGTGGCGGAAATTTAAAACTTAGTAAGGGCATAGAAGTCGGTCATATCTTTCAGCTAGGCGATAAATATTCAGCTGCTATGAATGCGACATATCTTGATGAAAATGGCAAGGCAAAGCCATTTTTGATGGGCTGCTACGGCATTGGCATAAGCAGGCTGATCGCTGTGATGATAGAGGCTAGCCACGATGAGAAGGGCTGCATCTGGAAAAAGAGTGCGCGCCGTTTGACGTGGAGATTATAATTTCAAATTTAAAAGATGAAGAGGGCGTAAAATTTGCATTTGAGCTTTTATGAGAGCCTTAAAAAAAGCTGGCGTTAGTGTCATCATCGACGATAGAAACGAGAGATTTGGCGTTAAGATGAATGATTTTGAACTCATCGGCTTCCCTTATGCGCTGCTTGTGGGTAAAGAATCTGCAAATGGCAAGGTCGAGTTTATCACAAAGAGATGGGCTAAGCAAAGAGGCCATAGGCGCAAACGACGCCTTTAGAAAGATAAAAAGAAAGCTTATGAGATTTTTTTGCATTTTTGTTTTTGATAGAAGCGATATTTATCTATCTTTTTGTTGATAACTTGGCTTTTTAAACTATTTTTCTCGAGGTGCTAGTCTCTGGATTTGTAGGTATTGCACTTCTTTTTAATGCTGGATTTTCTAGCTTTAATTCGCCTCAAGTGGCGTTTAAGAGCTTTCTTGGCAGAAAATTTATTCAGCCAGTTAGGGCTTAGCTTTGGCGGAATGCTTTTATTTCTGCCGAGGGATTTTAACAGATATTTTTGGCATAGCCGTAGTTATTTTTTTCTTTGATATTTAAGAAAAAAATGTGGCAAAAAAACGAGAGCTATCAGGAGTTTTAAATTTCAAAATTTTAGCGAGCAAGGCACTAAAAAGATGAGGGCGAGATTATCGACGTTGAGGTTGTAGAAGAGCCAAAAAGAGTAAATTAGAGAGATGATGAAAGAGATAAAAAAATAGCAACTAGAAAGAGCATCTTAGCACTTTGGCAAAGCGAACATATCAAAGCTAGAATAGAATCAAAAACATAATGATATAAAAAGTTGAGCTTATTGGTATGAAGACAAAGGGCGACGTGATCCTTGACACGCCACTTGCAAAAGATCGGAGGTAAGGGGCTTTTTACAAAAGAGCTTGAAGATAGTATGCTAAAAGGCGAGACTGACATTGCAGTGCATAGTTTAAAAAGACGTGCCTGTCGTATTTCCAGAAGGACTAAAGCTAGCAGCCATCTGCTCACGTGAGGACACCAGAGATGCTATGATAAGTGAAAAATTTCGCTAACGATTTAGCGACCTACCGCACGGCGCAAAAGTTGGTACAACTAGCTTACGTCGCAAGATGCAGCTACTTATCATGAGGCCTGATCTTGAGATCATTTCGCTTCGTGGAAATGTGCAAACTAGGCTTAGAAAGCTAAAAGAGGGCGAATTTGACGCAATCATTTTGGCGATGGCTGGCATAAATCGCTTAAATATCAAGGCTGAAGTGGCACATATCTACACATTTGGTTTTGACGAGATGATACCTGCAATGGGGCAGGGGTGCTCTTGGGGTAGAGGCTAGAGATGAGAAGAAGAATTTTAGATGAGATCTCTTTTTAAAACGACGAAAATGCGGTTATAGAAACGACCATAGAGCGTGATTTTTGTAAGCGTTTTTAGAAGGCGGCTGCCAGGTACCAATTGGCATAAGTGCAAGGCTAAAAGGTGATGAAAATTTCTATCGATGCGATCGTTGGTCTGCCTGATGGAAGCGAGTTTATAAAAAGATAGCTAAAGGTCAGCAAAGACACATTTCAAAGTGTCGGCAAGGAGCTAGCTCATAAATTTATAGAAAAAGGAGCTAGAGAGCTGCTAAAAACGCGCCGAGGAGATGGCGTAGAGCAAAGTTTTTGCTACATTTGCAAAAGCAAAAAGCCCTAACCGCCACTAAAAAAATACAAAAGACAACTACTATATGATCGGTCTTGCAGAGGGTAAATAGGGCTATAAACTACATAATCTTTCAAAGACCGATCAAACTTAAAAAAGATGACGACGAAAAACGCCGACATAAACGGCCTATACGCAGAGTGCAATGGCGAAGTTTGCTACAACGCTTGCAAATGCGTAACTATCACTGATAAAAACTATCATTTTTTTGAGGTGCAAGATAGCGTTATTAGCGTTGATATAGAGGGTGTTAAGCTTTAGTGATCGCTTTGTGAAATATAGCAAAAGAGATATTTGGCGAGCTACTAAAATGTAATATGTCGGAGTAATTAATAGAAATTTTACTACCGTTTTTCAAAACCACGATGCTATCTAGCGTTTAAAAATTGTAATGAATCACTTTGGAAAAGATGTAAGCATGCCGGCCATGTGTGGCTGTGCGTTGAGCGCTAGTTTGCGGACATTATGACAATGGAGTATAAATTTAGTACTTGCGTCTATTTAAACGGCGAGGCAATATCGCAAAAGAATGCGCCCGAAACAGCGATCGATACTCTGATAGCTATCGGTACGTGCGGCAAATAATAAATACCCTGCTTTTGCTTCGCCTTTTTCAGCTATTTTTGGCTACAATCGCCCAAAAAAATCAAAAGGCAAAAATATGGACTACATCAGGCTTTTTAAAAGAAAATAATCTACTTCGTGTTATCGATGAGCCAACAGATATTGATCTTGAGATTGCACATGCAAGCTATATCGAGGTCAAGCGTGAGGGCTCGCAAGCGCTACTTTTGCAAACCCAGTCTGCAAAAAAACTGGGCGTAATTTGCCCCAGTACTTACAAATATCTATGGTTCAAAAACGCGCACTTGAGCTTATCTTTGGGCTAAATCCTAATGAGATCGCAGCCGAGATAGAAAAAGCTTTTAAAGCCCAAAAAAACCTGAAAAATTTTCAAAGAAAAAGCTTTGACTTTTTATCATATCTTTTTTTAGTATGAGAAAGATATTTACCAAGAGGCTAAAGGGCGAGGGCGAGTGCCAGCAGGTTAAATGTTTAGGCGAGCAGGCCGATCTTTTGAGCCTGCCTGCGCTAAAGACGTGGCCGCATGACGGAGGTGCTTTTATCACGATGGGGCAGGTCTATACGCGAAGCCTCAGATGGCGCGCTGCAAAAGTTTAGGCATGTATAGACTGCCGTTATGATAAAAACCGTCTCGGCATGCACTGGCAGATACACAAAAGACGGTGCAAAATTTCTTTCACGAGTACAAGCGTGCAGGCAAAAATGCCAGTCTCTGTAGCCATTGGCGGTGATCCGCTTTATATTTGGTGTGGGCAAGCGCCGCTTCCAAAGGGAATTTTTGAACTTTTGCTTTATGGTTTTATCCGCAAAGAGCCAGCAAGGCTTGTAAAGTCGCTCACTAATGAAATTTACGTCCCGCACGATGTAGACTACGTAATAGAGGGCTTTGTGGATACGGCTAAGTGTGAGCTTGAAGGCCCCATTTGGCGATCATACTGGCTTTTATACGCCTGTCGAGCCTTTTCCGGTGATGGATGTAACGGCGATAACTAGCAAGCGTGAGCCGGTATTTCACGCGACTGTGGTTGGAAAGCCGCCACTTGAGGATAAATATATGGGCTGGGCGACTGAGCGAGTCTTTTTGCCGCTTTTACGAACGACTGTGCCAGAGCTAATAGACTACAATATGCCTGAAAATGGCGTCTTTCACAACCTAATCTTAGCCAAGATAAATACGCTCTATCCAGCTCATGCAAAGCAGGCCATGCACGCATTTTTGGGGCGTTGGGCAGATGAGCTTTGTAAAAACATGCTATTTTTTGTTGGAGCCGATGCGCCTGAGCTTAAAGATTATGATGAATTTACTAGCTTTTGTCCTAAGTCGTTTTGGTAGCCAGAGTGTGCTAATAAGCCAAGGCGTGTGCGATCAGCTTGATCATGCTAGTCCAAATTCGTGTTTTGGTGGCAAACTCGGCGTAGATGCGACACAAGACTTTTGTAAATTTAGCCCTGTGGTTTTAGTGACAGCGAGCTTTTGGCTAAATTTCAAAGCGTTACGCCAAATGTAAAAGAGCTTAAGCAGTTTAAAACGGATACCAAAACGCCTATTTGTGTGGTGAAATTTGAAAAAGATTGTGTGGTAAAAGAGCTTTTTGACAAACTTTTGACATTTAGAGAATTTTTCAAACTCCTCATCGTTGTAGATATACAAAATCACCTTGAAAACCCATATATGCTACTTTGGCGTGTGACAAATAATATCGATGCTTTGCGTGATATTTTCATAGATGGTGGTACCTTTCTGCGTAGATGCCACTAGTAAAGATGAGCGTGAGGGATATACGAGAGGTTGGCCGTTACAAACGGATTGTGACCGCGAAGTAGTTGCTGATCTCAGTTAAGCGCGGCATAGTAAAAGATGAGCCAGAGTTATTTAAAAAATTTGAAATATTTGGCTAGCTTTGAGGTGCTCAAGTAAATTTATAAATTTCTGCTTTTTGCTGCGGATTTGAAATTTTTAATAAGATTTGCTTAATCAAATGCTAGTGTTTTTTTATGCTGATTAAAAAAATAGCTTTTTAGACTAGGTCTAAAAGCTTATTTTATTTTTAGCTCTCTTTTAAGAGCTTGCTTGCGAGCATATCGGCTTTTTGCTTTGTCGGTGTCTTTTTACGGATTTATAAATTTTAGATATATAATTTTCCAAAACTTCGTGGCAAGATATTACTTTTTCATTTTTCGCTTCTTGCTACTTTTTACGTATTCACCGCTATTTTTGTAGCTCAAATGCTAGGTCATTATCGCTTAGCTGAAGCTCTAGAAATTTCAAGCAACCTCTCTTGAAGCCTTGGTTCAAAAAAATAGGAGTCATAAGCTCCAAGCGACGCTCTAGATTTCGCGGCATCCAGTCAGCACTTGAGATGTAAATTTTTGGCTGAGCATGTTTAAAGTATAAAATTCTAGCGTGTTCTAAGTATTTGCCGATTATTGAGCGAACTTTTTATGTTTTCACTTTTTGCCTTTTTATGCCAGGCCTTAGTCCGCACACACCACGAACTATAAGATCGATCTTCACGCCTGCGTTTGATGCGCGGCTAAGCTCATTTATCACATCTTCGTCGATTAGCGCATTCATTTTTGGCAATGATCCCTGCCCTCGCTGCCTTTGCTTGCTTCTACTCTTATCTTTTTCGATGATACGCTCTTTTTATCTGAAAAGGCGACATGCTAAGAGCGTTTAGACGGCGATTTTTATTATATCCTGAGAGGATGTGAAAAACGAAGTCGTATCTTGGCTCAAATCTTCTTTGCTCGTAAATAGGCTCACGTCGGTGTAAATTTTTCAGCCGAACTGCCGTTGTAGTTGCCTGTGCCAAAGTGCATATAAAAATTTAAGCTTATCGCCGATTTGGCGGATGACCTGGCTAACTTTGCATGCACCTTAAAGCCTGTGATGCCATATATCACGTGCGCCCCAGCATCTTCAAGTGCCTTTTGCCCAGTGTAGGGTTATTTTTCCTCATCAAACCTTGCCTTTTAGCTCAACCATCACGGTTACTTGTTTACCATCGCTTGCGGCGTCTATTAGACTTTGAATTATTGGCGAGCTTTTATCGACTCTATAAAGTGTCATTCGAATAGATATGACTTTTTGGATCTTTGCTGGCTTCTTTGATAAAGCTTACAACTGGATCAAAGCTCTCAAATGGATGCACTAAGAGTACATCTTCTTTATCTATGGCGTCAAACACAGATATGCCATTGCCAAATGGTGGTAGCGTTTTTGGAACGTAAGGCACATTTGCTAGGTGGGTAAATACTTTTACTTCCAGCTATCTCCCAAAGTGAGCTAAGAGTGAGCGGAATGCTTGAAAAATAGACATCTTTATGAAAAATTACCATATGAAAATGTAGAAGTCCAAGATATCAGCGTCTACGTTTTTTTATCGATTTGCATACGAACAAAAAGCCCCTTTTCTGCGAAGCTTTAGTCCTTGCTCAAGTATCATCATAAAATCATCCGCCTCTTCTTCTTCGATGACGATATCAGCGTTTCTTGTCACTCTAAAAGCAGCCGAGCTAAGCAGCTTATACCCCTGGGAAAATTTTCTTCTGCGTGGCGATGTACGATTGTTTCAATCGGCACAAAAACATTGCTACTTGGCTGTGTAAAACGTGGCAAGACTCTTGAAAGTCTTATCATGCCGTATTTTTTAAATTCTGGATGCTCGATATCAGCAAAGCTTAACGGCAAGAGAGAAGCTAAGGTTGTTTAAGTGCGGAAACGGGTGAGTCGCATCGACAGCGATAGGAACGATGACTGGCAAGATATTTGAGAAAAAGTATTCGTCACACTTTTGTTTCAAACTATCATCAAAGCTCGTCATAATTTTTATAAAAGCCCCTCTTTGCTAAGAGCATTTACTGTTTTTATAGTGATCTTCTACTAAGTACACTCGTTTTGTAGATATTTTCTAATCTCTCTTAGCTGATCAAGTGGGCTCATGCCATCGCCACTGCTTGTAGTAGCTCCAGCTGCGAAAAGCTGCTTTAAGCCAGCAACTCTGATCATATAAAACTCGTCTAGATTTGTCATATAAATGGCTATAAATTTTAGCTTTTTCAAGTAGAGAATTTTCCTTTTCACACTGAGCGAGTACCCTTGAATTAAAAGCGTAGCCAGCTTAATTCTCGGTTTATAAAAAGAGTTTCATTTTCGCTCATCATCTTCTCCTTGTGTGTTTTTGAGTTATTTTATGATATGTGCGGTTATAAAGTTCTTACTTTATTTAAATTTTTGAGTTACAATAAGCCAAAACTTAAATTTAAAGGCTTGTTATGTCTGATTATGTGATATTAGTTGGTATCTTTTTAGTGGCAGTCGTTGTTTTTGCGCTTATTAAAAAGATATCGTTTTAGCTTTTACAATTTCTCCACCACAAATAAGCAAAGATGAGCCCAAAACCCTTGACTTTGCTCTCGTCGAAAGCCAATTCATCATATCTTCTCGTTTTATGAAAAACAAGCTCGATATCTTCGCTCATCGATACCACCGCCAGGAATTTCACCTTCATGCTCTCATCAATCTTTGCATAAAACATAGTTTGCATATTGCCTCCAAAGCCAAAAAGCACCGTATGTCATAGTGATACGCTCTATCTCTTTTAGCTCATAGCCCACTTCTTCGATCGCTTCTTCTCTAGCTGTTTGCTCTTCGCTAAGTCCTTTATCCATAAGCCCTGCGCAAAAGCTCGTAAAGTAAAAGCCTTGCTCATTTGTTTTGATGCCTTCTTTTTCTTGCGAGTACCAAACAGCTAGGGCGAAACTGCTTTTACAAACAAAAAGGCATCTTTTTGCTCGTGATATAAAAATACTAACACTATTCATCACCTTGACGCAGTCCCAGTCTCTTTTGGACACCATTTTTGCATAAATTTCATCTTAAATGGCTTTTAAATATTTTGACTCACCAAGAGGCAGAATTTCTAAATTAGTTATAGTAGTATCCATTTTGCAAGTCCTAAAAAGCTAAAAATCCTATCGCATCAGTAAAAGTAGTAAGAATGACGGCATGAACCGACTGCAGGATCTATGTTAAAGCGCCTTAGCGTCAAAGGTATGATCGTGCCAAAAACCAGCAAAGAATAAATTCGTAACCATACTAAGCCCGATAACAACACCAAGCATACCTTTGTCAAACCAAACAGAGGCGATTATGCCCATTACCACACCAAAGATTAGTCCATTTATGAGTGAAATACTAACCTCACGTTTTAAGACATTTTTTGGCATCTTTAAACTCTATCTCACTAAGCGCTAAACGGCGAACCGTAACGGCAAGCGCTTGTGTGCCGGTATTTCCACCCATTGATGCAACTATTGGCATTAAAACAGCAAGAGCGACGTAGGCTGCGATTGTCTCGTCAAAAAGTCCGATTATAGACGAGCTAAAAAGAGCTGTTAGTAAAGTTTACGCCAAGCCAAACCGCACGACCACGACCAGCCTTAAAAAGCGTATCGTCCTCTTCGACTCGTCATCAACGCCGGCTAGGGTTATAAATTTGCTCAGTTGCACTCTCTTGAATGTAGTCGTGAATATCATCAGATGTTATACGACCTAGTAGTATGCCAGTGCTACTTGTAACTGCAATAACGTTTAGATCGTACTCTTGAAACATATCAGCGACATTTTGCATAAGATCCATATCATTTGCAACATGTGGCTTGTAGTGATCGATCTGCGTAGTTTCTATATTTTGCTTCAGCGTTTTTGTGAAGTCAAATAGTATAAGATCCTCAAAGTGGGATAGCGTATTGCAAAACACCGTCTTTTGTCTATAATAAAAAGCTGCGAGATATTTTCTAGCTTGCCTTCTTGCTTTTTCTCGTCTAAGTCTTGCTACTGCATTGCCAAGCTTTTTCTTCAAGATGAGCCGAAAAAGCTCTGTTTGCATGTGAGCACCAGCTCTATCTTCTTCGTAGCTTCTAAGTCTTAAAATTTCATTTTGGTTTTCTCTATCAAGTTCGTTAAAGAGCTCTCTAGCTTTATCTTCGTCGATATCCTCGATGTATTGAAGCAAGTCAGTCGCATCATCACTCTCTAGCTCTTCAAGTGCGTTTCTACGATTTTTCAGCTGGAAGCTGTTCGATCACGTCTTTTAGCATGTGATCAGGTAGCTCAATAGCAACATCACCTAGGTACCCTGGGATCTAGCTTCTCAAGATAGTGAGCAAAAAGCTCTTCATCGTGCTTTTTAAGTGTTTTTAGGTGTTGGGCTAGCTCGTGAGGAGAGGTTCGTTATCTTCTAGATTCTCATCTAAATGCTGATCTATCAGCTCTTTTTGCTTCTTCTAGTTCTTGGCTCAAGTTTTTACCTTTAAAAATTCTATTACATTAGGAAAATCCACTTTGTGGTACTCTTTTTCATTATTTAAAGCATTTTTTATTAGCTCATCATTTTTACTAACAAACTGCTTTAAATTGAGCTGATTCTTTCTTATCCTCTAGGCTTTTAACGACCTGTAATTGCACTTTCTGGATTGATAGGTTTATTGTCTCTATAAAGACCAAAAAATGAAGATGTATCTGCTGCTCATACCGCTTGTGCCAACGTAAGCTATAAGCGTGCCTTGCTCGACTTTTTAGACCACCTTTTTATGCCTTTAGCAAAAAGCCATTTAGGTGAGCATAAAAAGTGTCTCCGTAGCCACCAGCATGAGAGATGATGACGGTTCTGCCATATCCGCTTTTTTTGTCCGACCAGTTTAACCGTACCATCGCACTGCAGCTTTGATTGGCGTTCCTTTTGGAGCACCGTAGTCAACGCCAAGGTGTGCTCTATATCTTTGTAAAAAGCTGCCATCTTTTTAGAGTAAAAAGCTGATGTGATTCTAGCTGTTTACAAGAAGGGCGGACTAGTAGAAAAGTATCATTTTTTCTTGCCGTTTTTTATCATGTACATTATCTTCAAATTTATACATAACATATCGTTTTGTTTTTGTTTCTATCATTGCAGCACACAATTTCTGGAGTACCAAAAGAGCTGCATGCGTATTGTGATTATAAACGATAGCGATCGTATCGCCTTTGTTTTATCTTTTTAAAATCAATGCCACTTCCTTTAAGAAACCTTTGTAAAGCCAAGAGCTAACGTGCCAGAGCCAGTGTAGTCAAAAATGTCCCTCAGAGACTGATTTATCGACCTTTAAAGCTAAGTATCCTCACTTTGATAAGAGATGGGGAGAAAATTCTAATTCAATTTATCATTGTCATCTCTAAAATATGCATTTTGAAGCTCGTCACTAACAGGGATTAGTACTTTGTTTGGTGTTGCCGTTATCATCTTTATCAAATTGATACTTTGTGCCAGCGATGATCTCTTCTGTTAGCTCTTGATCTTCGGTTTGCTAAGTTATAGTAAAAGTGAAAGTGGGATTTTTATTTGTCTCTAAGAAATTGAAGTTACTTCCATTTGGCCAGCTAAGCTCGTCGACCACTTGGCTTTATAGCGTATAAATTTATAGATAATATTGCAAAAATTATAAAAATACGAGGGCATTAATGTCCTTTTAAAAGCTGGTGGATTTTTAACTAAAAACTTGCTTTAATTTTTGCAAAAAGATAAAAGCATTTTAGGCTATAATCCTCTAAAGAAATTAAACCTAGGAGATATTTTTGAAACGTATATTTGTGATTTTATCGCTAGTTTTTGGCTATGCTTTTTGGGGCTGATTTTTCTTTTTAAATGAGTATAGAACTCTATAATTAGCGTCGATAGTGATGGCACAGCGACGATAGTTGATAGTCCAGAAAGTATAATCGGCTCAAGTGGCGTTGTGGCTTCATAAAGTGACACTGATAGCTCTATCATCGCAAGAGTTGAGTGTTATCTCAAAAATTCTGGCTTTGCTAAGATTAGATTTGAGGTGTTTGATCTGCTTTGAGCAAAAAGGCGCTCCCACTTCCAGGCATTGCACCTGCAAATGGCGATATGGTCGATGCTAAACTATCTTTATAACCGCTCATTAATCATCGTGCCAAATAAAGAAATTTACGAAGAGATCACATCTGCGTTTCCAAATATGATATTTATTCATCCAGATATTATAGGAGCGTATCTAAGCTACGAATACAAGCCAAATCAAGCAGAGATGACTTTAGAAAAATGTGCGCTCAAAGTGCAGCTGGTTTAATTTTCGTAGCGATGGATGGCAGAAGCGTTTTTTGCTGATTGCCAAAGCTTTAAAGTACTAAAAGAATTTAAAAAGTGGGAGAGGTTGAGTACTATCAGCTACCATTTTATACACAAGAGTTAGCGACATAGACACTGTGTTTTGGAAGCTAAATAGCGAGCATATCAACAACTACGACGCTCACTACGAAAAACTTTTCGAAGAAGATAACTGATAAATGAGCCGTTTGTCCTTAAGTAAGCAAAAGATTAAAAAGAGTTTTTAGTTACTCCCCAACGCTTAAGGGACAAAAGACTCTTTCACTACTGCCTCAAACCTTAGTTTTCATACGATTTTATCGATCATTCCGATACTTCTTATTATCATTTCTATCTTTACAAAATTGCCTAGTTTTGAGGATTATTACGCCAAGATTCAGGACTTTATATTTTCGGCTCTTTTACCAAGCAACCAAGAGATCATCTCAAACTACTTGCAAAATTTCTTACAAAATAGCGGAAAGTGCGGGCATAGTTGGCTTTGTAGCGATGATATTTACATCGGCTATGTTTTTAGCGACTACGAGTATGCTAGTTTTTAAAAAGTGACACGTGCAAGTAAGGCTAGAAGGATTTTGGTCAGCACTTAGCTCGTATTGGACACTTATCACGCTCGCGCCACTTGGTCTTGCTGGCGGTTTTTATCTTTCAAGCCTCATTCAGGAGATGCTAAACTCAAACGTGATCACAAACTCGATAAAATTTTTGAGCATATTCCCATATCTCATCATCTGGGCTATATTTTGCATCACATATCTCATCTCAGTAAATGACGAGATAAAGTTTAAGAGCGCACTTTTTAGCTCATTTGCCGCCTCGCTCGTCTGGTATATTGGCTGGAGTCGGCCTTTTGTCTATTATGTCCTTTACAACGAGACCTATCTAAGCGTTTATGGCTCGTTTTCAGCCGTACTTTTCTTCTTTGTCTGGATCTACATCTCGTGGATCATCTTTTTATATGGACTAAAGCTTTATGCTTATCTCTCAAACAGCTCAGAAATTTAAAAGATAAATGTAATAGTTAGTACCAGCTAGTAATATATTTTTATAAATTTACCAGCTGGGTGTGATTTGTATTATTTTATGTAAGTACATGTAAAATCAGCGTTTAAACTCCGCAATTTTTCTATCTTTATACCAAGCTCTTTGCTATCTTTTAGCCTTTTCTCTAGCTGGTCTTTATCAAAGCAGATAAGATCTATGTAAGATCGATCTCGCCATTTTGCTTCACCTATGATCTCTCAAATTCCTCTCTTTTTAGCGCGTCTGAAATTTTGTTTTTGCTATCAACGCCAAACTGTATGTCGCCACCGTGAGATATGGCTAAAAAGCGAAATTATGCCAAGCTCAAAAGCTTCGTTATAAGTATCGCTTGCGCCGTCGTAGTACTCATTTGGTAACTCGCTAAGAGATGTAAATCCTGTGAAAACGTCGTCACGTAGCTTGTTTGAACGAGGCTCCTAGCTCATAGACCATAGAATTACTAAGCGGCTCGTTTGAGGCTTCTTTACCGATTTTTCATCTATAAGATCGGCAAAAGTCGATCAGTGGCACGCCTTTTTCTCTTGGTTCGTCTATTATCTCAAACTCTCCAAGCATATTTATCATGATCATCTCGCCAACTACGTTGTCACAAAGTATGAGCGATAATGTATATGCCTTATTTTTCATCTTCGCTTTTTAAGCTTGCTTAGAGTCTCGTTATAGAGCACATATCCACGCTTTTGTCGTTGAAACGTGCATAGACCATGGTATCATTTGCATCAACGCTTACGCCATACATCTGTATAGTAGCGACATTTCGTGGTGCACGTGGCTTGCCAAGTGTGCAAGTAAAGCTTTGCCTCATACTCTTTTGGCATGCGCGACTTTATATTTAAGCCACAAAAAGCCTATGTTTAAGTCCTTCTGGGTGAGTACTAGATCGATCTTTCCATCAATAAGGCCTATCATAAAAGTTGGATCAACTAAACATAAATTTAGCGCTTCTTCGGTCATTTTGCTTGCAGCTTCAAAAATTTTTATCTTCTAAATGTGTTTGATAGCGTCTAAACTTTGCCAAACTCGCTCCAAAATTTATCAACTCCTGCTTGCAAAGCTGGAGCTCTTTTTAGAAAAACCACATTTTTTTATCCTTGTTTATTAAAATTTCTCAACATGCGTATAAAGTACTCATCGATGGAAATTCTAAGGCACTCAGCTTGTCATATCCTTCTTCATTAAAAACACATCCCGTATCGATATTTGCGCTATTTGTATAGAGCTTAGCCTCGCGCACTGGCGTATGTCCGTAGACATTAAATATGCCTTCAACTTGTATCATATCGCCTCTGTCTGATAGTACATGCCTTCTAAACTCATCTCTTTGAGCTATCATCATCTCTTAAAGTCCAGAATTTGCCAACAGCCGAGTGCGAAACGACCAAATGCTCGCCATTTTGGTTTTTACACTCTTTAAACTCCAGATAAACCGGCCTTTGTTCTAAAAAAATCAATATGCCTTTGCTTTGAACCCCTACGCTTTGAGCTAGGTATGATCTGTATGTTTTCTTCACCGCCATTATTGTAAAACCAACTTGTATCAAATGGTATTTTTGTTTTTAAAAAGAAATCTTTGTTGCTTAGCAGCCTGCGCTCATGATTTCCCATTACCATTTTATAGTCATTTTGCATGATAAGCTCGACTACATCGCAACTAAAAAGTCCTCGATCTATCACATCTCCGACAAAAGCAAATTTGTGATTTTTCTTTGTCTGGAAACTGCTGATAAGCTCTAAAAAGTGTGTTAAAACAGCCGTGCACATCGCCTATGATATAAAGTTGCTCGCTCAATTTTTTCTCCCTTTGTGCCAGATGCAGTCTATTAAGCTTAAAAATGTAGTGTTAAGAAAAACACTTTTTGTATAGCTGTACTATATTGGCGTAATGCTAGCGATATATAAAGTTAAAACCTAGTAAAAGATATTTAGTGTAAGAAATTGAAAGTAGAAGGGCCTAAAGCTCCCTAAAATCATGTGCGTAAAAGCCGCTAACCTTACCGGTTGGGTCAATCATGATGTTTTTCATTTGAGTGTAGTGCTCAAGGATGATTTTTGTGAGGTTTCACGGCCGATACCTGAGTTTTTTTATAACCGCCAAATGGGCTGCCTGCTGGGATTTGGTTATAAGTGTTGATCAAAACCCTACCAGTCTCCATAGACCTTGCAACGCGAAGTGCTTTTTGTGATGTCTTGCGTGAAAAATTCCCGCCACCCTAGGCCATATTCACTATCATTTACCATTTTTGATAAAGCTCGGCTTCATCTTTAAATTTGATGACAACACCAACCGGTAGAAATCTCTTCCTGAGCCACTCTCATGTCGTTTGTCACATCAACTAACAACGTTGGCTCGACAAATGCGCCCTTGTCGCAACCATTTGCGGTGTAGGCTTTGCCGCCGACTGCTACTTTTGCGCCTTCTTTTTGCCGATCTCGACGTAGTTTAGAATTGCTCAGCTTGTTTTTATTGATTTGTGAGCCCATTTGAGTGCTAGGATCGAGGCGGATCGCCAACCTCTATGGTGCTAAATTCTTAACCGCAGCCTCTATCATTTGTCATAAAAGCTCTCTTCTACGAAAAATTCTTGAACCTGCGCAGCAAACTTGACCTTGGTTAAACAAATTCCCAAGCTGAAGGCCGTCAAGCGCTTTGTCTCAATGCGTCGCTAAAGAAGATATTTGCGCTCTTGCCGCCAAGCTCAAGTGTAGCTGGGATGATACGGCGAGCTGCAGCTATAGCGATATCACGGCCGATCTCGGTTGAGCCAGTAAATGCTAGCTTGTCAAGGCCTGGATGATTTTTGATCCACTCGCCACTCTTACCGCCTCTGCCGGTTACGATGTTTATTAAACCTTTTTGGTAAAATTTCTATCTATCAGCCCTAAATAGCTCAAAGCACGCTTAGGCTTGTCTCGCTTGATGGCTTAAATACACCTCGCATCGCCTGCTGCGATCACTGGAGCTAGCTTCAAGCTGCCATTAAAAATGGAAAAATTCAAGGTACGATCTGACCTACAACACCTATTGGCTCACGTAAAACGATAGAGAGCTGCTTCTCGTCAAGCACGTTTGCGCTGCCTTCTTCACCCATGATGACGCCAGCAAAGTACCTAAAATGCTCTGCCGCAAAAGGAATATCAACATTTAGCGTCTCTCTAATCGGCTTGCCATTGTCCATGCTCTCGACTTTTGCCAAATGTTCTTTGTTTTTCATCGATGATGTCAGCGATCTTATTTAAAAGCTTTTGCACGCTCGCTAATTGTAGTGTGTTTAAATTTCTTAAAAAGCCTCACGTGCAGCACGAACTGCGTCATTTACATCTTCTTCAGTCGCATCTGCAATCTTTGCAGGTGCTCGCCGTTTGCTGGATTTTTGCATCAAGTGTAGCGCTGTCTTTTTGCGTCGCGCCACTCACCATTTATGAAAAAGCCCATATTTTTCTAGTAGTTTCATACTTTTCTCCTTGATTAAGATTTTTGTAAAAAGGATTATAATATTAATAAAATTTATCAAAAAAATAAATTTTTGCTATAAATTATCTTTTTAATAAAATTTATTATCTAATATAAGAAATTTTGGATTTAGTCCTTCCAAGAGAGTGAAAAGGTAGTTTCTTTACCAAGTTCGCTTTGGCATTTTACGACGATATCATTTTTCTTGCAGCACTCTTTTAACTCAAAAGTTGGCCCTATGCCAAATCCGCCTTGATCTTCGTTAAATCTCGTGTAGCGATCAAGATTTGTAGCTGTTGCTTTTTTTGCTGATGCCATGTCCAAGGTTGCTTATGCTAAAGAAATTTGGCTCTAAAACGATGCGTACTTCTGAATTTTGCGCTGCATATTTTGCGGCATTACTTAGGAGATTATCTAAATTTTGCTCATATCCCTCAAGGTCTGCGTTTATGAAGCTAGGCTTTTAGGCTGGTGTCTATCTTAAGGCCACGTTTGGCAAAAATGGCGAGAAATAGTTCAGTCTTTGCGTGGTTAGTAAATTTAGATCTATGAGCTCTTTTTGCTTGGCTTATCTAGATTAAAGCTTAGATGAACGAGCGCGTCATAAATGTTATTTAGGGCTCTTTGCGGCAAGGCTGATATTGTTAAAGCGCTTTTAAATTTCGCTCATTTAGGTTGTCAAGATCGGCTGTTTCTATGCTCATCGAGATGACGCTTAGAGGCGTGTTTATCTCGTGTGTTGAGTCTTTTATAAAGCGGTTTAGCGTATCTATCTTTTCATAAAGCGGTCTTAGGCTTAGTTTTTGCGAGGTAAAGGCGACAAAGAGCAGGGCAAAAAGAAAAAAAGAGCGCCTTTAGCATGGTTGAGATGGTAGAAGATAAAATTTCAGCCTTGATATCTTTGCCAACTAGAAAAAAATATCTGCGTATGAGAGCTCGTCTGTGGTGTTGTCGTCCATGTACTGGATCTTTTTCAAATATCGCGACTTTGCCGTCTATCAAAGTTACATTTTTGCTTTTTGTCGATTTTTGGCAGTCAAAGTCTTTATCAAATTTTTCTCGCCATTTTTTAGCACGATGCAAGCATGCACGCCTTTTTCTTTTGTTAGACTTGAAATTGAATCAAGTCCATTCATTCTAGCTTTCATGTAAATGCCCATTTTTATCTCTTTTAAAGACTTCACCTCGTTTAAAATGAGCGCTTCTTTTTGTTTTATAGTCATGTATGAAAAATATCCTAAAAATAGCACAGTGCTAACAAGATAGAGGGATAAAATTTAAATAAAATTTGCGTCTTTTTCAGACATAGACATAGCCGTCCCCACGCCTATTTAATATGGCATCTTTGCCTAAATTGGCGTAAATACTGATATAGACACGAAGGCTAAGCTCGCTTGGCTCCTCGTCAAACTTCCAATCTATTAAAAATTTCATCTTTGGTTAGAAATTTCTGCCTTTGTTTTGCAAAAATAGGGCGAGTAGGTCGCTCTCTTTGCTCGGATATTTACATTTTTCGCCGTTTTTACTTAGGGTTTTTGCTCTGTGGGTGAAAGCAAAAGATCATCTAAAAACTGATATCTTCGCCGTTTTTGGTGAGAAAATTTCTCTTTAGAAGTGCTTGTATACGTATGAGTAGTTCTTTTTAGCTCAAAATGGCTTTTTAGATAGTCGTCGCAGCCACTTTTGTAGCCTTTTTCAAGATCATCAATGGTATTTAGCGAGGTGGTAAAAGATGCTAGGTGCGCTAACACCCTAGCTCTCTTAAGGAAGAAAAGAAGTGAAAAAGCCATCTCCTTGTGGGATTTTTGACGTCAAGTATAAAGCAGGTCGAAATTTTTGCTCGTAGGCGAGATCAAGTGCATCTTTGGCATTATCTGAAGTAGTGACCTTATAGCCATTTTCGCTTAGATACTCACTGAGTGAGATCAAGTAAAATTTCATCATCTTCAACGAGCAAAAATTCTAACCATCAAGCACCTTTACATACCTTTTTCATTTCGTCTTTTTCATACCCATGTCGTCTTTCTTCATTTCATCTTTCATGCCCATATCATCTTTTTCATTTCATCTTTTTATCATGGGTTTTTGCCCATGTCATCTTTCATCATCTGCTCTTTTCTTCATCATCTCGTCTTTGCCCATGTCATCTTCATCATTTCAGTAGCATTTGCAAGACCACCAAGCATAAACATAGCACCAAAGTGCAACTAGTAGTAATTTCTTCATAACGTCTCCTTTTAAATGAAATATGATGAAATACTATCTCTTTAGTGTTAAGTGAGTGTGAATTTACGCAAATACAAAATATATAACTGGAAGCGTGATAAATGAAAAAGCACGCCTATGGCCACTGATGAGATAGCTAGCGAGCTATCAAGCCCAGCTTTTTCATGACCATCGCACTTGCAAAGGGGCTGATGTTGGCACTGCACATTGAAAGAGACCAACGACCCAAGTTTTGCTCATCTGGATACCTGAGACTTTTAATATGATGAAAAATACGATAGCTGGCAAGATCATCTTACATAAAAGCACGACGCTAACGCCCTTATATGTGCTTGTGATGCTATTGAAAGTGTAATCCAACACCGATAGCAAAAGTGCTACCGGAGTGACGCTGCCTTCAAACATCCTAAGTGGCGCAAAGATAAATTCTGGCAAAGGGACTTCTTTTTAAGATAAGAGCCATAATAAGCGCGATAAATGGTGGAAATTTCTAGAAATTTTTCATCGTATTTTGAAATAGTGAAACCTTCTCTGGTGCAGCAAAAGAGAGGATAAGTGGCCCGAGGATCGAAAGTGGGATACCAGTGGCTGTTTGATCGTAAAAGATGACTTCATTTTACCATCCGCATCGCCAAAAGAAGCCTTGAATGACAGGCATACCGACAAATAGGGTATTACCAAAAGGCTTAACATGACCATACTAACAGTTGTTACTTTAGTAAAGTAAAGATCTTACCAAGTACCAACGCCATGACAGCACTGATAGCTGTTGAGCCAAAGCCAATTAAAATTGTATTTATAAGCGAAAACATCGACGTTTACGTGATAAATTTTGTCAAAAAGATTAGCGCAGGCATTGCAAAACAAAGGACAAAATCCACAAATGGGATCGAGTGCTTTTTGCTCAACAATACCCACTTTTTAGCAAAAACCAGTTGCGATTATGAAAAATTGCAAAAAAGTGGAGTGAAATTCATAGCATTTCTCTTTTAAATCTAAAATTTTACGGAAAAATTGATTATAGAGATCCCATAAGATTAAATTACAATAAACCTTTTTAAAAGTTTGCTCTCACAAATTTATGCCTTAATATCAACCTTTTTATAAATTTATCTCTCTCATCTATCTTTTTCTTTACTCTTTAAATCATTCTCAAGATAGCTGATATTATAAATTTCTCTTGTAGATATGCTTTTTGCCATTATTTAGACTGATTAAAATTACTCTCAATTTATTAGATAGATTGGCAATGGCGATCGCTCCGGCATCTTTTTAGACTTACGATTTTATCACCTTGCATGAAGCCAATATCCTTAAAATCCAAGCTATTTAGCTGCACATTATTCATCTCTTTTGCCTCTAAAGTATGCTAGTTTTTAGCTCACTCGATGTATTTAGCTTGCCAGTATCGTTATAAAGCTCTTTTACGTCTATCTCTCTACCACTATCAAATTTTCAGTCTTATGGTGCCATCTTTGTTTAGCTTCATAGCTATGACGCTATCGCTATCTTGCAAAGATGTGGCAGCTGTGGCTTCATTTGTTATAAAAGCCTTTTTACTTTTTTAAATTTGAGATACTAAACTCAAAGCCCAGTTGCTTGTTTAAATTCATTTTTCCATCGCGATCATTTTTGGCTGATTTTGTCTTTTTCAAGCTTTGATATATAAGCGTCCACATTTTCTTCAAATTTCTTTAAATTATTGCCAAGATTTTTCTATCATTTTTGTTGTATGCGTCAAACTCAGCGTTATAATCTTTGTGAAAATTTCATAAAAACTATCTTTTTGAAATGTCTATATGAGAAATTTTTCATCTTTTTGTAATCTTTGCTCGGCTCAATGATCGGATTAAACTCGCTTAGTCTTGCAGTGTCATCAAAACCCACTTTAAGATAGGCAGAATTTTCAAAAAGAGCTATCTTTGCCAAAGATATTATTGTGTCTTAGATCGACCCAGCCGTCATTTTTGGGCATATTTTTAAAGAAATTATTTATATCATTTTTCTCTATCTTTTTCATATCTGTTTTCTGCAGCGAACAAAGTATTTGGATCTGAGGCGTAGTAAGAGTGCCTATAATCAATATCTTTTTGTATCCACGTAGAGATCGGGATTATTTGTGATCGTTGCTTTACGATTTAGCTCTTCTCTTTCTATTTGGTTGTGATTTATGACATTTGTGCTGATAAACTGTCTAAGATCAACCCTTGGCATCACATCGCCAATTTGCTATTTTTTCATTTCCGTCTTTGTCATAACCCCTTACTTTTTAACTTATCAAAGAGTATATCTTTTGATCTAGTACACCGTCATTGTTGCTATCAAAGCTAAAAAGATAGCTATTATTTTCTAATTTTGTAGTGCCAAGTTTGTCGTTATCGCCGTAAATATCTAAAAATACTTCTACTTCGCCATATTTTTGTTTTTAGAGTGTTTGAATAGGCGTAATCGTTTAAATTTTACACATTTCTGTATTTTCTAAGTATCCACTTTTTAGTGTAGATAGCATACTGCTGCTATCTGAAGCTTTTTATATTTTTTAAAGTAGGCATTTTCATTAAAATGATAGCCTTTAGAAAGCTCATCGGAGTAAATTTTATTGTTGCTGTAGATGAGATTTTTGAGTAGTTATTTAGCATTCTTCTACTTTTTGTAGGATTTTTGTATCTGTTTTGCTCTTTGATCTCGGAATCAGTGATGTTTATAACTTTGCTTGCTTTGATACTTTCTTTTCTGAATTGTTCGTTATTTATCTCTAAACCTTGTTTATCCCTAAAAGGTATGGAGCATATCTGTAGGATTTTTCTAAATCTTTTAAATTTATAAAGTTATATTTTAAAGGTGTAATATTCATCTAAAATCCTTTTTAAAGATGTTGCAGATAATATCGGATAAATTTAGAAAGTATTTAGACGTATAATGGTGCCCGAGGTCGGACTCGAACCGACACAAGGTTGCCCTTACCAGATTTTTGAGTCTGGCGCGTCTACCAGTTTCACCACTCGGGCTAAGTTAAGATTTGAAATTAAAATTGCGTGAGATAAAAAAGGGAGGAGGACTCCCTAAAAAGTATTTCTTTTTTTACCTTTTTAGCAGCACCAGCAGCAACTGTCTTCTTTAAGTTTTTTTGCCAACTTTGAACTTAACTGCTTTGCTAGCAGGAACATCGATAACTTTTTAGTTCCAGGAACTCTAGCTTTTCTTGCAGCTCTGTCAGCAGTACCGAAAGTACCAAAGCCTATAAAGCTAATTGTATCGCCTTTTTCAAGAACTGCTTGGATTGTCTCCAAAGTAGCATCAACAACTTTTAGAGTATCTTTTTTTGAAAGACCAGCCTTATCGGCAACAGCTTGAATAAATTCAGCTTTTTCATGAACCATCCTTTTTAAGAAGTTATGTGCTATATTACACTCTTTTTATACAATACTTTTTCCCTACATTGACTCTTTTTTTACATTTTTAACAAAAATGCAATTTTTTTAGAAATTTACTCGCAATTTCAAACATAAGCTCGGTCTTTAGCCCAATCTTTTTCATATCAATAAGTCTTAATTTTTAAAATTTAAGCTCATTAGTTCATTTTTACTTTTACAAATTTATTTGCGATCTCATGCAAAAACTCTGCCTCTATACGCTTTTTGCGTGATGACTCACTATTTTTTTATTTTTTTACAAAACAAAAAGTTATGTATTCTTTTTATAGTGTGATAATCTCATAAAACTTAGCTCTAAGGTCTAAAATCTCATCATTTTGCAAAAATCATTAACCGCTTTACTAAAATTTCATAAAATTCTGAAATTTCAAAGCCACCTAGCTTTTCACCTTGCTTTAGTTTGTATTCTGGTATCTCATCTTTTTGCTAAGATATACTCAAATAAAGTTGAAAATATTAAAACATTATTATCTATATATTTTTGTACCTCATTGTCTAAACCACGATAGTTTAGATGCTTATAAGTCACACCATCATACCTTAAAATAGCTTTTATGCTGCCTTTTTTGAGATAGACTTTCTCGCAACTGCTTGCTCTCTTCAAGCTCTTTTTAGTCCAAAAAAAGCTTTTTATCTCGTCTAAACTACGTTTTTAAAAACTCATCGTATTTGTTTTAAATTTCCAACTCTTTTGTCAAAAAGTTCTGGAAATATCAAATCCTTACCATTACTTTATTATTTGTATTTAGAGAAATTTTACTTTCGCTTGGAGAAAAGAGAAATTTCTAATGCCATTTTTCTTACCTATTTTATATATAAATTTTTGTTGGATTATACAATAAACTTTTTGTGCTAAAAATCACTCTACCGATATAAAAACAAGCGGAATCATTTTTGCTTAGAGTGAATAAGAAATGTAGGAAAAAAATTATGAGAATAACAAACCAACTACGTTTTAGTCAGACTTTGCATGACTACCAAAAATATGACTGGTGTAAATAAAAGCTACAAGCAGCTCTCAAATGGTTTGAAAATTCCAAGATCCATACGATGGTGCTGCGACTTATAATGATGCAATGAGGCTTGATTATGAAGCGACTACTCTCACTCAAGTAGTTGATGCCACTGGTAAATCTGTAAATTTCTCAAAAATACAGATAATGCATTACAAGAGTTTGAAAAACAGCTTGAGTACTTTAAAGACAAAAAGTAGTCCAAGCAGCTAGCAGCGTGCATAGTAAGACATCGCTGGAGGCTTTGGCAAATGATCTTCAAGGCATAAAAAAATCACCTTGTGAATATTGCAAACACTTCGGTTAATCGGGCAGTTTTTGTTTTCTGGAAGCGCTGTTGATACAAAGCCAATGAGATGGTGCAGGAAAGTATCAAGGCAACCGTGATTATATGAAAACATCAGCCGGTGCTCAGGTTGAGCTTCCTTACAATATCCCAGGATATGATCTATTTTTAGGAAAAGACGGTGATTACAGTGAAATTTGACCACAAAATGTTCGTTTAGCTGATCAAACTAGAACCGACATCTCTTATGCGCCGTAATTTCTAAACGATAACAGCAAGATAAAAATATGATCGGACTAAATTACGCTAGTGATTCAGTGGTTAGAAGTGATGGCTCTTACAATGGCACAATAAATCCGGATTATGATTTTTTTAGATAATTCAAATGTAAATTTTCCGGACACGTATTTTTATGCAAGGCAAAAAGCCAGACGGTACGACATTTACTAGCAATGTAAGATGAGTGCAAAATACAACAATGGCTGGGCTTATGGAAAAAATCGGCATGGAATTTGGCAATACAAAAACAACAAAGGTTGTTGATGTAGGCATAAATAATGATGGACAATTTAATATAAAAAGATCTTACTAAAGGTAATCAAACTATTGACTTTCATATGGTTGCAGCCACATCAGTAGCACCAAATCGCGGTGCAATCGCTCAAAACAACGCACTTGATGCGGTAAATCTCTTGAAGATCTTGAGACTATGGCAAATCGCGTTCCAAAAACAGTTCACATTACAGACTGTAAAAGTAAATATCTTGACAAGGATGGAAATGCGACAAAATGCATTTTGACTATGATAAGGTTAGATTTGAAAGAAAGGATAATGAACTAATCGCAAATTCTACCTCAAGTAGCTAGAAGAACGGGCGAATATGCAACAGATCAGACAAAAGCTAAGCGAAGTCTCTGGTACAAAAAGAGAGCTACGATAGAAATTTATATCAAAAAGATGTCGATGCTAGAAAGAGAGCTTTTTAATATCGACAACCAAGAGATAAAATTACAAGTAAAAGTCAATCACCGGTACAAAAATATGACATAAAGGTAAAAATGGGCACAGCAGGGGTACAAATACTCCAGTGCAATTTGAAATAACATCTACACCACCAGGTGGCACACCTTCTGCACCTAGGACTTTAACAGTTTATAACTCAGATGAGTTTGAAGTTACAGAACTTATGCTAGCGATTTTTACTTATAGGCAGCTCATGGATATAGTTGCTATGGCAGCAAGTGATAATATCCCAAATCCTCCACATGCAGAAAAACGCAATTTTCGATACAGATATTGAAAAAAAGTAAAAGAGATCAAAACTATAATGCATATAAAGAAGCTCTATCAAAAACTAAAGGTGCAGTAGAGACAACTTTAGATGATCGTGGCAGAATGATTTTAACCGACAAGACAAAATCAGTAACAAACATAGAAGTAACTATGTGCGATTCAAAAAAATAGCGATAAATTTGATGGAGATAGCACCGGCAGAGATACAGCCGGTAATGCTGGACACGCTCAAGGAAAAAGGCCTGTTTTTTAGCTTTTAATGAAAAATAATGCTTTTAACTATTGATGAGCCAAGCACGAGCGTTTTTTTCAAGACCTTGATAATATGATCGAAGCTGTTAGAAAGGGATATTATAGAGCTGATGCAAATAGTAATGACCCACGAAATACCGGCATGCAAGGTGCATTACAAAGGCTTGATCATTTAATAGATCATGCAAATAAAGAGCTTACAAAGATCGGCTCTCAATCAAGACTTTTAACAGCTACAAAAGAGCGAGCCGAAGTAATGAAAGTGAATGTGCAAACTGTTAAAAAATGATGTAATTGATGCAGACTATGCGGAGTCATATCTGAAATTTACGCAGCTTTCACTATCTTATCAAGCAACTCTACAAGCAAGCGCAAAGATAAATCAACTAAGCTTACTAAATTATTTAAATTAGTAATTTAAATCAGCAGGCCACCTAGCTTGCTGATTTTTAAAATTAAACTCAAACGTGCTATAATGCTTTTTTATAAAGGATCTCAGTACTTTACGACATATCTTATTTACAATTTTTGTTTGCATTTTTATATATTTTGGTATCGCCACAGCTGCTCTAACTGCTGATTTTGTTGGCTCACTTGGACAAAGCCTTGGTATTTTTAAATATCAAATATTTTTGGACTTATTGCGTATGTTTATCCATTTTTATTGATCATTTTGGGCTATTTTTGTCTATAGTACTCTATAAATTTGACTTTGATTTTGCTCAGTTTTTTTGATAGGAATTTTTCTCTTTTTGTAGCTTTTTGATGTTTCAAGCCTTGAGCACTTCTAGCATAAATGGCGGTATAATTGGTACCTTTTCATAGTTAGTGCCCTTAAAAGAGGTGATCGGCTCCCATCGGCACTGCGGTTGCTATACTTATGATGTTTATTATTTCACTTGGGCTTGCTTTTTAGAGCAGTAATTTATCATTGTTTTTAAGAAAGGCTTTTTGTCGATAGAGAGCCAAAAAGCTACGAGGCGAGTAAAGTACTTTAAAAGATATAAAACCAAAACAAATCCCAAAGATAGAACGCAAAAAGACAAAAGAATAATGATATAAAAGAAGAAGAGCTTATCGAAGCTCAGGTACTAAATGATGATGAGCAGAATTTAGATGAAGAGCTAGAGCCTGAGCTAGAAAAAGAGAGTAGCCTCAACTATAAACGGAGTTGAAATTTAAACGAAGTGGCTGAAAACAAGAAGTTGCTTGATCAAATAGAGCGAGGAAATGTGGAAAAGCCAAAGAATTTTGTCTTGCCACCGCTTAAATTTTTAAACGATCCGCCAAAACGCTCGCATAGTGTCAATGAAACGGAAATCGATCAGCAAACTCTAATTTGCTTTGATAAACCCGTAAGTTTAAAAATAGACGGCGATGTGGTTAGAACTTATACTGAGCCCTATCGTCACGACATTTGAGTTTCGTCCAGCCCCACATATCAAGGTAAGTAAAATTTAACGCTTCAAGATGACCCAGCGATAGCACTAAAGGCTCAAACTATCCGTCTCCAAGCGCCGATCCCTCGGCAAAGATGTCGTAGGCATCGAGGTGCCAAATCGTACTTAGAAACTATATATCTAAAAAGAAATTTAGAGAGCGAAGTCTTTAAAAACGCAAGTAGCCCACTAACTATGGCACTTGGCAAAGATATCGTTGGTGCTCCTTTTGTGACTGATCTCAAAAAGCTACCCTCATTTGCTAATCGCTGGAACTACAGGATCAGGCAAGAGTGTGGGTATAAATGCGATGCTTTAAGCCTGCTTTTATAGAAATAGCCCACAAACTTTGCGTCTAATGATGATAGATCCAAAAATGCTTGAATTTAGCATATATAACGATATTCCGCACCTTTGACACCGGTCATTACAGAGGCTAAAAAAAGCGATCACTGCACTTGCCAATATGGTCGCTGAAATGGAGCGAAGATATAAGATAATGAGCCAAACTCGTACGAAAAAAATATAGAGAGCTACAATGAAAAAGATGAAAGAGGAGGGCGGTGAGCAGTTTCCATACATCGTTGTGATCATCGACGAGCTTGCTGACCTTATGATGACTAGTGGCAAGGATGTAGAGCTTTATATCGGCCGCCCAGCACAGATGGCAAGGGGCTAGCGGCATACACTTGATAGTGGCAACCCAGCGCCCAAGTGTTGATGTCGTGACTGGCCTTATAAAGGCAAATTTACCAAGTAGGATAAGCTATAGGGTAGGGCAGAGAATCGATAGTAAGGTCATCTTGGATCAAATGGGAGCTGAGAGCTTGCTCGGACGCGGAGATATGCTGTTTACGCCTCCTGGAAGTCCCTGGGTGATAAGACTGCATGCGCCTTTTGCGAGCGAAAAAGAGATAGAGACAATCGTACTTTTTAAAAGAGCAACAAGATGTAGTTTATGATGAGAAATTTTAATAGAAGAAGGCACAAGCGGAAGTGTGGCTGCTGGTACTCTAGGAGAAGATGAGCTTGACGAGCTTTACGAAGAGGCCAAAGAGATCATTTTAGTGAGCAAAAACGTCGATCAGTTATCTGCAAAGACGTTTAAAAATAGGTTATAAACTAAAGCTGCAAATATAATCGAACAAATGGAAAGAATGGGTGTTTTAAGTCCAGTGAATGCAAAAAGGACAAAGAGAAATTTTATAGCTAAAGTCATAATTGCTTTAATTTTAGAATTTAATTTTTTATTAAAATTCTAAAAAGTCTTGACAAAGCACATTAAAATCTATATAATTACAATTCTTAAAAACATTGGGGTATCGCTAAGCGGTAAGGCAACTGGTTTTAGTCCAGTCATCCAGAGGTTCGAATCCTTCTTACCCCATCCACTTTTAAATCCAAAAATAATCCTTGTCGCGGAGTAGAGCAGTGGTAGCTCGTCGGGCCTATAACCCGAAGGTCGGCGGTTCAAATCCGTCCTCCGCAAACCAAATGCCCATTACTTTTTACCACCTAAAAACTAAAACGCCAACCCCTATGCCATCGCGTATATCCTCTACATTAAGATGGACATAGTGCAAGCTACTCTTAATATCCTTATGACCCATAAACTCTATTAATTTATGAGCATTAAATCCTTTTCAAACTCACTAACCTAGAAGCCACTGTATGGCGTAATACATATAGTCCGTGAGTATTGTTTTTCTCCCTTGTATCCTCAGATGGTTTCTTACAGCCCATCACATACGATTTGCTGTATCGTGGTTTAGATGAGTTATGGGGCACTTATCTAGTGGCAAATCTTTTGCAGTTATCATAAGCCCCTTTGAGATACCCAGTAGTAAGCCATACGAAGCACTTGGTCGTCTTTTTGTTTCAGTAAAGAGAGTTTGCGTGCCTCTATTTTACTTACGCTATCAGCTATCTCTAAGCGTTGCTTTATGGCTTTTAAAGACTAGAATGGTTTTATTTTAATATGTAAAAAGAAAGATTAGTAAAAAAATAGGTTTCATAACTTTTAAATATAAAAAGAGAAATTCTATCTGCTATATGTTTTTATGGATTATTAGTATACTTAGAAATACAGGAGGGGCGAATGCCCCTAATTATTATTTTAAAGTTTGGATGTATTCAGCTACTGCTTTTTGCATCTTCGTCGCTCATTGGAGTAGCGATTGGTTTTCATCATAGCGCCAAGACCAAATTTATTTGCTCCCTGTTTTATAACCCTTTAGTGCCTCTTCGATAGCTGCTGCATCAAGAGATGTTAAAGCTGGAACTTTATTATTGAACATTTTTCAGCTTTCGCACCATGACAGGCGATGCATTTTTGTAGATAGCAGCACCATCTGCAGCAAAGGCAGCAGTTGAAAGTAGAGCCGCAACGCTAGAAACAATTAGTAATTTTTCATTTTTTTCATCCTTTGTAAAAAGTTTTATGCATTATAGTACAAAAAGGTAATCTGCAAGAAGCTAGTTAAAATATTTTTGGCTATAATCACCAAATGAATAAAAATGAGCCCTATTAAAGCACTTTTTCTGGATCGAGACGGCGTAATAAACGAAGATGCTGGATATGTTTGCGAGATCAAAGACTTTCGAAATTTATCGATGGCATTTTTGACGCATTGAGAGAATTTAGCGATGCTGGCTATAAGCTCTTTGTCGTGACAAATCAATCAGGTATCGGAAGAGGCTACTACACGCAGGAGCAGTTTGACGCTCTAACTAAATTTATGCTTGAAATGTTTCAAAAAGAGCAAATTTTTATCACCAAAGTCTACTTTTGCCCACACGCTCCAGAGGCGGATTGCGCTTGTAGAAAACCAAATCCAAAAATGATACTTGATGCTTGTAAAGAGTTTAACATAGACCTTGAAAACTCGCTCATGATAGGCGATAAGCCAAGTGACATCGAGGCTGGCAAAAGGGCAGGTGTTGGTAGAAATTTCTTGCTTGATAGCATAATTTTAAAGATGTAAGAGATGTTTTTAAATAAGCTAAAAAGGAAAAATCACTATGAATTTAAATGGAAAAAGATAGTTATAACTGGAGGCGCTGGCTTTTATTGGCTCAGCCTTAGCGCATTATTTTGATGAAAATTACAAAGATGCTCACGTGCTTGTCGTGGATACATCTAGAAACGATGAGACATTTAGCAATGGCAACCCTAAAAAGCTTTGGCCATTTTTAAAAATTTACTTGGCTTTAAGGGTGAAATTTACGCTGGAGACATCAACGATCCTAGTACACTTGAAAAGATAAAGAGCTTTCGTCCAGACGTTATCTACCATGAGGCAGCGATTTCTGACACGACCGTAAAAGAGCAAGACGAGCTAATAAAAACAAATGTAAACGCATTTTGTAAATTTGTTTGATATCTGCGAGAGTTTGGGCGCAAAGATGATCTCATGCAAGCTCTGGAGCGACTTACGGCAACGCAAAGAGCCCACAAAACCGTCGGCGAGTGCGAAGCGCCAAATAATGTCTATGGCTTTTAGCAAAACTAAGCATGGATAATATCAATAAAAATTTACGCAAAGCGTGGCGTGAGCGTTGTTGGGCTGAGGTATTTTAATGTCTTTGGTAAAGGCGAGTTTTTTTCAAAAATAAAACCGCCTCGATGGTGCTGCAGTTTGGTCTGCACATTTTAGCTGGCAAGACCCCAAGGCTCTTTGAGGGTAGCGACCAGATCAAGCGTGACTTTGTCTATATAAAAAGATATCATTGAGGCAAAACATAAAAGCACTTGACGCGCCAAGTGGCGTCTATAACGCAGCTACTGGCAAGGCAAGAAGCTTTTCAAGATATCGCCGACATCTTGCAGCGTGAGATCGGCGTATCGAGCAATGAATACATAAAAACCCATTTATCGGCTCATATCAGTTTTCACACTGAGAGCCGACGTAGCTCCAGCTCGCGAGGCATTTGGTTTTAGCGCGACTTGAGCTTGGAAGAGGCAATAAAAGACTACTTGCCAGAAATAAAGAGAATTTCTATAAGGAAGAGCTAAATGGCTAAGAGAGTTGAAATTTAGTCGTCGGCGATCTCATGCCAGATCACTACATCTGGGGCAGTTGTGAGCGCATCTCGCCTGAAGCTCCAGTGCAGGTTGTAAAGATAAATAACGAAACCTACACGCTTGGTGGCGCTGGCAATGTGGTGAGAAATTTGCTTTCCCTTGGTGCAAAACGTGAGCGTGGCTAGCGTCTTAGGAGATGATGAGGCTGGCAAAAAGATAAAAAAGAGAAGCTTGCTGAGATAAATGTAAAAGATGAGCTGATCCTCACCGAAAAAGGGCGTGAAAGCTCGATAAAAAAAGCCGCATCATGGCATCTCACCAGCAAGTTGTCAGGATCGATAAAGAGAGTGTTGTCAAGATAAATTGAAGATGAGCTCGTCTTAAAAGTCAAAGAAAATCTTGCAAATTTTCAAAGGCTGTCTTGCTAAGTGACTACGGCAAAGGCGTGCTTTAGCGAGAAAGTTTGTCAAGAGATCATAAACGAGTGCGTGAGGCTAAAGATCCCAGTTCTAATAGACCCAAAAGGCAGCGACTACTCAAAGTATAAAAACGCAACCCTTCTAACGCCAAATAAAAAGAGGCGAGCGAGGCTACAAATTTAAAGATAAAAGACAAGGCTGAGCTTGAAAAAGGCGATAAAACAGCTAAAAAGACGAGCTAAATCTAACCTATTCGATCATCACGATCTCAGAAGAGGGCATCGCGCTATATGATGACAAATTGCATATCTTTGCGGCAAAAGCAAAAGAGGTCTTTGACGTCACTGGCGCTGGAGATACGGTGCTAGCTACACTTGGCTACATGCTGGCAAACGGAGCTGACATAAAAGAGGCGATAAAGATAGCAAAACCTTGCAGCAGCCGTCGTCGTGGCAAAGATAGGTAGCGCAACGGCTAGTTTTAGCGAGATCGAGCAGCTACTAAATAGCCTCATTTGGAGCAAATTTCGAGCACAAGCTTAAAAGCGTTGAGGAGTTAGAAGAAATTTTGAGCCAAAAGGACAAGAAAAAAAGGTCGTTTTTTTACAAATGGCTGCTTTGATATCTTGCACGCTGGACACGTAAAATACCCTAGCCCGTGCAAGGGAGCTTGAGCGATCTTTTGGTCGTTGGGCTAAACTCGGACGCTTCAGTTAAGAGGCTAAAAGGCGAGGCAAGGCCTATAAACTCGCAAGATGATAGAGCCCGCGTGCTAAGTGGGCTTGGATTTGTTGATTATGTCGTGATATTTGATGAGGATACGCCATTAAACTTTAATAACAAAGATAAAGCCTGACGTGCTTGTAAAGGGGGCTGACTATAAAGGTAAAGAGGTCGTTGGCAGCCAGATCGTAAAAGAGGTCAGGCTGATCGACTTTGTCGAGGGCAAAAGCACAACAGGGATAATAAAAAGGATAAAAGATGCTAAAAACAATGATAAAAAAATGAGCTCGAGGCTCACCAAAAAGACCTTTTAGCGAGCATGTAAATTTGCTAGGTAGCTTGGAGCGCGCTTGCCAGATGGTAGCTGATACGCTAAAAAAATGGCAAAAAGGTGCTGATATGTGGTAACGGCGGCTCTGCAGCGGACGCTCAGCACTTTGCAGCCGAGCTAACTGGCAGATATAAAAGCGAGCGCCAGCCACTACCAGGCATCGCGCCAACTACTGATACTTCGGCGCTTACGGCTATTGGCAACGACTACGGCTTTGACTATGTTTTTCACGCCAGTTTGAGGCCTTAGCTCAGCCAGGCGACTTGCTCGTGGCGATCTCAACTAGTGGCAACAGCAAAAACGTCCTGAAGCTATAAAAAGTGCCAAGAAAATGGGCGCATCAGTGCTTGGACTTAGCGGCAAAGGTGGCGGCGCGATGAATGAAGGATGCGATTCAATTAGTCGTTAGCTCAAGCGATACGGCAAGAATTCAAGAGTCACATATCTTTTTATCCACACTGATTTGCTAAGCTGTAGATGAGGCTTTTAGGGGCTAAAATGCAAGAAGCGATGGATAAACTTAAAATGATCCAAGCCAACAAAATGAGATAATTGATAGTGGCTTTAAAAAGCTAGTTTTTTGCTCCGGTGCTTTTAAATCAAGCACTCGCAAAGCCTGATGGCGGCGTAGTCTATGAGGAGGAGGGCTCAAATATCAATTTATCCTACTTGAAGATGAGGGCGAGAAGCTTAGCTATTTTCCAGCATTTACTAGCAAAGAGGCGATGAAGCTTTGGCGAAACGACAGTGAGCAAGAGAGCATTGAGATAGGGCTAAAGAGTATCTTGCGATGCTAAAAGAGAGCAGCTACGCTGGAGTCGTGGTTGATGCTTTTAGCTATGATTTTATTCTTAAAAAGAGCAGATAGAATAAATTTGAACTCAATTTTGCTTTTATAAAAAGAAATTTTTGTTTTTACTATAGCGATCTTTCGCACTGCACAATTTGCTATTTAGCAAGTTTTTATTAATTTTAAGCTAAAATCAGCCAAGCTAAATCGGGATAAAAATGAAAGACAATCTACTTGAATTAACTCAAGATATCGCTTCAGTTGATATCGAAGATTCTATAAAAATAGCTATCTTGACTACTCTATGAGCGTCATCGTCGGACGTGCTTTGCCTGACGCTAGAGACGGACTAAAACCAGTTCATAGAAGAATTTTATACGCTATGGATAACTTAGGCGTTGGCAGCAGAAGTGCCTATATGAAGTCAGCTCGTATCGTCGGTGAAGTCATCGGTAAGTACCACCCACACGGTGATATAGCGGTTTATGACGCACTTGTTCGTATGGCTCAGAAAATTTTCTAGTGCGTTATCCAGTCGTTGATGGACAAGCGAAACTTTGGCTCGATTGATGGCGACAGCGCAGCTGCGATGCGTTATACCGAAGCTAGAATGACCATGCTTACTGAAGAGCTTTTTAAAAGATATCGACAAAGACACGGTTGATTTTGTACCAAACTACGACGATAGAGAGGTTGAGCCAGATGTTTTGCCCAGCCGTGTGCCACCGTATTATTAAACGGCTCGGGCGGTATTGCGGTCGGTAGGTGGCGACAAATATCCCACCACACAGCCTTGATGAGCTGATAGACGGTCTTTGCTACTTCTGAAAAACAAAGAGGCGACACTTGAAGAGGTGATGGACTTTATAAAAGTCATCCAGACTTCCCAACTGGTGGTATCATCTTGGTAAAAAGGCATCATAGAGGCCTACCGCACAGGTCGTGGCAGGGTCAAACTAAGAGCCAAAACTCACATAGAAAAAAGCCAAACAAAGATGTCATCGTTATCGACGAGCTACCTTATCAAACAAACAAAGCAAGGCTCATCGAGCAGATCGCTGAGCTCGTAAAAGATAAGCAGATAGATGGCATCAGCGAGGTTAGAGATGAGTCTGACAAAGACGGCATCCGCGTAGTCATCGAGCTAAAACGCGACGCTATGAGCGACATCGTGCTAAATAACCTCTTTAAATCAACCACGATGGAGAGCACTTTTGGCGTTATTATGCTTGCTATTAATAACAAAGAGCCAAAGGTATTTAATCTTATCGAGCTACTTAGGCTATTTTTAAATCACAGAAAAACCGTTATCATTAGAAGAACGATATTTGAGCTTGAAAAAGCGCGCGCAAGAGCCCACATCTTAGAGGGTCTAAAGATCGCACTTGATAACATTGACGAGGTGATCGAGCTTATTAGAAATAGTGCCGATACAGCTGTTACTAGAGAAGGCTTGATGAGTAACTGAACTCTCAGAGCTTCAAGCAAACGCTATCTCTTGATATGCGCCTAAGCAAGCTTACAGGCTTAGAGAGAGAAAAACCAGAGGCTGAGCTAGCCGAACTTATGGCTGAGATCGCAAGACTTGATGAAATTTCTAAAAAGTGAGACATTACTTGAGTAATTTGATCAAAGAAGAGCTTTTAGAGATCAAAATAAATTTAAAGTACCAAGAGTGACTGAGATCGTTGATGACTACGATGATATCGACATTGAAGATCTTATACCAAATGAAAATATGGTAGTAACTATAACTCACCGCGGCTACATCAAGCGTGCGCCAAGTAAAGCAGTACGAGAAGCAAAAACGCGGCGGCAAGGGCAAAGTAGCGGTCACGACATACGATGATGACTTTATAGAGAGCTTCTTTACCTCAAATACTCACGATACGCTTATGTTTGTGACAGACCGCGGACAGCTATACTGGCTCAAAGTCTATAAGATCCCAGAAGGAAGCCGCACAGCAAAGGGCAAAGCGGTGGTAATTGATCCAGTTGCAGCCTGATGAGAAGATAAAAGCGATCATACCAACGACTGACTTTGACGAGAGCAAATCGCTAGCATTCTTTACTAAAAACGGCATCGTAAAACGCACAACTGAAGTGAGTTTTAAAAACATCCGCTCAGTTGGTGTTAGAGCGATCAGTCTTGACGAGAATGACGAGCTTGTAACTGCGCTCATCGCTCAAACATACGATGATATCCCAGTAACTGACCCTGAAAATGAGCTAAGCGTAGAGAGCGAAGTGTTTGAGATAGAAGAGATACAAAAATGAGATCGATGAAGATAATGCAAATGCCGAAGAGGACGCAAACTCAGGCGATGAGACAATGCTATTTGTCGTTACTAAAAAGGGTATGTGTCTTAATTTGAAGATCAGCAAAGTTCGCCAAATGGGTAGAACGGCACGCGGCGTAACTGGTATTAACTGAAGAGCCAGGCGACGAGGTCGTGGGTGCAGCAGTGATCGAAAGCAATGATCGGAAATTTAAGCATATCTCAAAAAGGTATCGGCAAACGCACAACCGCTGATGAGTACCGCTTGACAAACCGCGGTGGCAAAGGCGTCATCTGCATGAAGCTAACAAGCAGAACAGGTGATCTTGTGGGCGTTGTGATGGTTGATGAAGAGCAAGATCTTATGGCTCTAACATCAAGTGGCAAGATGATCAGAGTTGATATGCAAAGTATCCGCAAAGCAGGACGTAAACACAAGTGGTGTGATCGTCGTAAATGTAGATGGCGATGATGTCGTAGTATCGCAAGATGCCCTAAGGCTGAAGACGGCGAGGACGAGGATGAAGCACCAAGCGAAGATATGGGGCTTTTTGGAATAATTTTACATAATTTAAATATAAAGCATAAAAAGGTTGTTTTATGAAGGTTGTACTTTTATCTTTGCTTTGATGGTTGCTATTTTTGGCGGTTGCTCATTTAACGGCTTTATGGGCGAGCCAACCAGCACATCAAACCGCAACGTAGTCATCCAAAAGGTCGATAAAGACGATCTTAGAGAGGTGATGAAAAAGAGAAGATGATATATGATAGCGCTCCAAGAGAGACCACTTTCAGAGCCACAGGCGAGGGTATAGCTCCGCTAAATTCGCTCTCCCTACGCTCAGTCGGTTACTCTTGCAAAAAGAGCGGCGATGGCTGATGCTTATTCGCAGCTTGCTGGTAAGCTTTATGGCGTAAAAGATCAACGCTGAAGACACCGTAAGAGACGCGATGCTAAACGACTCATCTATCACTTCAAAGGTTCAAGGCCTTGTTAAAAATGCAAGAATTGTAAGTGAGAAAACTCAAAGATGGGCTTTTATAAAGTAAATATGGAGCTTAAGATAGACGAAGATAAGTGGCGAGAAGTCTTTTTCTACTAACGATACTTTTTAAATTTTGCCTTTTGCTTGGAGGAGTTTATCTTTTGGGCGAAGGTTAATACAAAACCAAATCATCGCTCACGAAGAAATTTCTTTTTCACGAGCGATGACTCTCACACCAAATCCAAAACCAAAATTCTTTTGCCAGATAGATGCTTTTTAGAGATGAAAACACTACAACTATTGATTTTTTAAATTTGCATAAAGATGAAATTTTTGACTGCTTTGTTTTAAAAAAAGTGATGATAAAAACGAATTTAAAAAGAAAAAAATAATGACATATCACACACTTCAAATTTGGAAAATTTCTGCCAGTTAGGTTTTATGGTGGGAATTTAAGCCAAAATCCGCTATCATCGGCACACTTCAATAAAAAGAGATCAAATGAATATCGTCATAGTAGAAGATGACATCAATATGCGAAAGTCACTTGAAATCGCACTTGGTGAGTATGAAGAGCTAAATATCAAAAGTTATAAAACCGCAGTTGAAGCCCTAAAAAAACTAAGCGACGATACTGATCTAATCATTACCGATATAAACATGCCAAAGATGGACGGACTCGAGTTTATTAAAGAGCTAAATGGCAAATTCGACGTCATCATAATGACAGGAAATGCGACGCTTAATAAGGCGATCGAAAGCGTTAGGGCTTGGCGTAAAGGACTTTTTAACCAAGCCGTTTGACGTCTCAACGCTTTACGAGGCGATAAAAGGGTCGAGCTTTCAAACAAAAAGACTCTAAAAATTTTCAAAAAAATACTGAGACAAAAAAAGCGAAACTACAGGGTTTTTTAGCTACCCTCAAAGGCACTTGAAACTACGCTCAATATCGCGCTAAAAGCGGCAAGAACAGATGCTTCAGTCATGCTTAGTGGCGAAAGTGGCGTTGGCAAGGAGGTCTTTGCTACAGTTTATCCACGCAAACTCGCCAAGAAAAAGACGCTGCATTTATAGCTCTAAACATGGCGGCGATCCCTGAGAAATTTGATAGAAAGCGAGCTTTTTGGCTTTGAAAAGGGTGCTTTTACAGATGCATCGACTACCAAAAAGGACAGTTTGAACTAGCAAATGGTGGAACTTTATTTTTTAGATGAAATTGGCGAGATGCCCTATAAATTTGCAACCAAAACTACTTCGTGTGCTTCAAGAGCGTGAGATTACTAGGCTTGGTGCTACAAAGAGCGAAAAATCGACGTTCGCATCATTTGCGCCACAAATGCAAATTTAGAGCTTGTGATGGGGAGGGCAGATTTTGAGAGGATCTTTTCTACCGCCTAAACACGATCCCTGCTTTTTCATCCCGCCACTTCGTGAGCGAAAAGATGAGATTTACCTATCGCGCAGGATGTTTTGGAAAAATGCTGCAAGGAGTATGGCTTTGAGGCTAGGGACTTTTCAAAAGCAGCCAAAGAGGAGCTTTTGGACTACGACTACCCAGGCAACATAAGAGAGCTCATTTCAGTCGTGCAGCGTGCAGCGATACTAAGCGAGGGCGATGAGTATCGCTAAAATGATCTATTTTTACAAGCTAGAAGCAAAAAAATAGCCATAAATTTGAAAGTAAAATTACGAAAATTAAAAAGATAAGGAGAGTAGATGAGAAAATTTGAACGTAGCGGTCATTGGTGCTACTGGAGCGGTCGGTGAAGAGCTTTTTAGAGTGATGGAAGAGGTTGAGTTTCCAGTTGGAGCTTTTTGCCGCTTGCTAGCGCAAAAAGTGCTGGTAGTGAGATCGAATTTAATGGCAAATATTACAAAGCAAAAGAGCTAACCGAAAAGGTTTTTAGTGAGCACGAGATCGATATAGCATTTTTAGTGCGGGCGGTTCAGTCTCGAAAAAGTACCCAGAAATTGCAGCTGATAGTGGCGCAGTAGTCATCGATAACACCAGCCATTTTAGGATGGATAAAGATATCCCTCTTGTTGTGCCAGAGTGTAATCCAAGCGACATCGCTATGTGGAAAAACCGCGGCATCATCGCAAATCCAAACTGCTCGACTATCCAAATGGTGCAAATTTTCAAAACCACTAAACGACGCTTTTAGTATCAATAGAGTCGATGTTTCTACATACCAAGCAGCAAGCGGTGCTGGCAAAGAGGGCATGGAAGAGCTTGTTGTTCAGATGCAAAGAAATCTTTGAGTTTAAGCTGATGAGTGCGAGCCAAAGGTATTTGCGCACCGCCTCAGCGCTCAAATGTGATCCCACACATTGATGTCTTTTTGGACAATGACTACACAAAAGAAGAGATGAAAATGGTCAATGAAACGCAAAAATATCTTCACAAAGATATAGAAGTAAGCGCTACCTGTGTGCGTGTGCCAGTGCTTAGAAGCCACTCTGAGGCGATTACTATCCACTTTGACAAAGATGTAAGTGCAGATGCAGCAAGAGAAATGAGCAAAGCTCCAAGCGTCGTTGTAGTCGATAATCCAGCAAATAAAGAGTATCCGATGCCTATCATTTCAAGCGATACAAATGAGACTTATGTTGGTAGGATCAGAGTTGATAATTACAGACCTAATGTGCTTCATCTTTGGTGCAGTGCTGATCAGATCCGCGTAGGGGCTGCGACAAATGCCGTCAGGATCGCACAAAAGTGGATTGCAATGCAAGAGTAAATAAAAAGGATTTTTATTGCGTAAGATATTTGAAAAATTTCTGCTTGCAAGCAACAGCTTTACACTTTTTCCAGTAGTTTTTTGGACTTTTTAGGTGCGATCGTACTTTTTGTTATCGCAAGTTACGACGTCGGCAAAAGTACTTCTAGAGGTTTATAAATATTTCTTTGCCGCAGATTTTCATGTTGAAAATTTCCACTCAGAAGTCGTTGGCGAGATCGTTGGAGCGATCGATCTATACTTGATGGCACTTGTTCTTTATATATTTAGCTTCGAATTTACGAGCTTTTTCATCTCAGAGATCACACAGTTAAAAGCAGTCAAAGCAGAGCAAGGTGCTTTGAGGTACATTCGCTTGATGAGCTAAAAGACAAGCTTGGCAAAGTGATCGTCATGGTTTTTAATCGTAAATTTCTTCCAAAGGGTGCTTCACGCAAACTTCACAACCCGCTTGAGATGGCCTATCTTGCGGCTTCTATCCTTGCACTTTGTCTAGGGACTTTACTTCCTTCACAAGGGAGATCACTGCAAATTTCTAAGCGTTTTTACGCTAGTACTTTTCTCCTACATCTTTTCTTTAGTTATTTTTGGATAATATCCATTTAAAAATTTAGAGTAATCATGATTTTTATAGATGCTTGTTTAAAAAAACCAACGCCATACACGCCCGTTTGGATGATGCGTCAAGCTGGTAGATATTTACCAGAATATATGGCTGTAAGAGCCAAGGCGGGGATTTTTATCACTTTGTAAAGATTATAAAAAGCTAGTGAGGTTACGCTTCAGCCAGTCGATATTCTCGGCGTTGATGCGGCTATTTTTGTTTAGCGACATCCTTGTAGTGCCGCTTGAAATGGGCATGGATCTACGTTTTGAAAAAGGTGAGGCCAGTTTTACAGAGCCGTTGGTGATAAAGCCGCACTTGACGCACTTAGCATAGAAAAGTCTGTCGCAAATGTAGCATACGTCTACGATACGATCAAGCTCACAAGAGTAATTTGAGCTAAAGATAAGGCACTAATTGATTTTGCGGTGCCCCATGGACGATAGCTACATATATGATCGAGGGTGGCGGCAGCAAAAACTATGCTGTTTGCAAAAATGCTTTATCAAAATCCAGAATTTTTGCATCAAATTTTAGAAAAAGTGACGCAAGCACTCATCCTTTACGTCAAAGAGCAGATAAAGGCTGGTGTAGATGCGGTGCAAATTTGATAGCTGGGCGGCTGCACTTGAGGAGCGGGCTTATTTTGAGTTTGGATTTAGCTATATAAATAAAAATAGTTGATAGCGTAAAAGCTGAGTTTCCAGAAATCTCAGTTATCGTTTTTTTCCAAAGGGGATAAGTGGCTATTTGGATAGAAATTTCAGGAAAACTTTTGATGTTTTTGGCGTTGACTGGAGCACTCCAATTGAACTAGCCAAAGCAAAAACTAAGTCCAAAAATACGTCCTTCAAGGTAATATGGAGCCAACTAGACTTTATAGCAAAAAAGCGATAGATGAAGGCATTGATAAAATTTTAGATACAATGAAAGGTGCTCCACATATCTTTAATCTAGGTCACGGAATCTTACCAGATGTGCCAGTTGAAAATGCAAAATATTTCATAAAACAGGTTCAGACAAAAAGTGCAAGGTAATAAGCCTTGCATCGTCTTTTGATCTGATAAATTCACGCTGTTTTGGCATGAGTCTTGGCATAGATCTAAGCCCCTAAGCAAAAAAATCATGTAATTTTGACTGTGTTTATTGTGAGCTAAGTGGCGCAAAAACAGTCAGCGCGATACAAGATCCGCCAAGTGTTGAAGAAAATTTAGTGGCTCTAAAAGATGCTTTGCGTACTCATCAAAACATCGATGTTATAACACTTACGGCAAAATGGAGAGCCAACTCTTCACCCATACTTACAAGAGCTAATTAACGAGATAAATAACCTAAAAAGGCAGTTCAAAAACACTTATTTTTGAGTAATGGTTCAGGTGTGTGATCCAGTAAATCTGTGAGGCTTTTAAAAGGGGCTTGATATAGTTAAATTTGAGCCTTGATAGTGCAGTGCAAGCACTTTTAAAAAGATAGACCGCAGCAAAGGCGGTATAGAAACTAGCGAGCTTATAAAAGCAATGGCTACTTTTCGCAAGGAATTTGCTGGCGAGCTTTGTGCTTGAAATTTTCAGTTGTGGCTGGCTTTAATGATAAAAATGAGTTTGAAGCACTTAATGTGGCGATAAATGAGATAGCTCCACACCGAGTAGATATTGGCACGGTAGATCGCCCGCCAGCTTATAATGTAAAAAGGCGTAGATGCTAAAAACTAGAGGAGTTGGCCGAGCAGATAAGTGGTGTGCCGGTTAATATCGTCAAAGCTCACAAGATAGAGCAAAAATATAACTTTAGTGAGGATGAAATTTGGAAATGCTGAGACGTCGTCCGCAAAACTATCGCAAATGTTGAAGAGAATTTTTCTGACTCTTCAAAGCAAACTCTAGTGCAAACTCTTACAAGATGATGTGGTTTATTTATCCGATGTTGCTGGGGTAGAAATTTTATAAATTAAGAGCATAAATGAAAAGAATCCTTACAATACAAGATATCTCGTGCATTGGCAAATGTTCGCTTACTGTCGCACTTCCGATAATTAGCGCTCAAGGCATTGAGGCGTGCATATTGCCTACTGCGTTACTTTCGACCCATACTGGCTTTTGAAAATTTCACATTTCGTGATCTGACTGATGAATTTGACGCTATAACGCAGGTTTGGCACAAAGAAAATATCGCATTTGATGGAATTTATACTGGATTTTTAGGCAGCTTTAGCCAGTTTGAGCTGATAGAGAAAGTACTTAATGAGTTTAATGACTCTGCTCCACTAATACTTGTAGATCCTTGCATGGGCGACAATGGCAAGCTCTATCACGGATTTGATGAGAAATTGTTATGAAAAATGCGTGAGCTTTGCACAAAGGCTCACGTCATCACACCAAACATAACAGAAGCAAGCTTTTATGTGCGGGATACCGTTTTTGGCAGTGACTATACGCAAGATTATATTTTAGAGTTGCTTGAAGGCTTAGCTAGCTTTGGAGCTAGAAAGATTGTGCTAAAGGGCATTAGATACAAGCAAAAATGAATGTGGCATCATAGCTTACGACGCAAATACAAAAGAGAAAGTAGAGTATTTTCACGAGTTTTTGCCATTTCACACGAGTGGAACCGGAGATATATTTGCTTCTGTGCTTTTTGGCTCACTCATAAATGGCGAAAGCATGCAAAATGCCATCAAAAAAAGGCAGCAAACTTTGTGCTTAGTAGCATTAAAATCACGCTAAAAGATAAGAGTCGTGCATGGTATGGTGTGCAGTTTGAAAAAGGTGCTTGGCACTCTTACAAAATAGGCGGACAAACTACTTATTTAAAAATTTCTTAATAACACAACGATATGGCAAAGATTTATATCTTTGCTAGCTGTTAGAAGTACTATATCGCCATGCTCTTTTTCTAGTTTTTAGCATTTTAAAGCAAGATTGCGCTTTTTCATTATCAAGCTCGAGCTCACTCTCTCACAAAAACTCATCAAATCTAGCTTCTCTATCTTCATGAAACCACTCTCTTAAAAGTAGTGCTTGGTGTGATATCTTTTAACCAAAGGAAATGAAAATATCTCTTTTCTTATGCCTCTTGGATAGAGTCTATCAACAAAAGCCGCCTTCATATCCAAACTATCATCTTTGATAAAATCATAAATTCTATAAGCTTTTAAACATGTTTGTAATTGTAATGCTGTAAGGTTAATGAATAAATTTTTTAGATTAACTTATAATTTTTAAAATTTACCTTGCGTTTTTGAAATAGAATAATGCCGTAATTTATTTAAGGAGGTTAAATGAAATATCTCAATTTGATAGTTTTTGCACTATCTTATTTTTCTGGTTGTGTAGCGCCACAATTTACGCCAAAGCCATTATTGCCAGATTCAAAAAGGTATAGCAATGGTAAATCTCTACACCTTATAACTGTAAAGTTTTTAGGCGAAGCAGAGGGAAGTGACGAGGCAAATGGCAGAATGAATCCAACTATTGAAGGGCTTAGACAAGGCGCAATGAATGATTCTAAAAATGAGGCAATTGAGATCGTTGGGCTTCACAAGAGAGTCGTACTTTTATATTGTAAATGAATCACCGCTTTGCTACTATGGACAAAATCTTGATATTTGCCCTAGAGGCAGTCAGTTTGCGGCATCTTATAGAATAAAAGCACAAATTTTTGACTGTGGCGATAAAAACTAATTTTAGAGCTAGAAATAGCTCTAAAGCAAAGATGAAAATAAAACCTCACAAAATAATAAATTTAAATTAAAGCTCGTTTCGATAAAAATCCCAATATAAAAAAATCACTAAAAAGGGTTATCATTATGAGAGGCTATAAAATTTTTCTCAGGAACGGCTAATATTGAGCTTGAAGATAAATCTCGCAATATCTTTCACTTCTCTTAGCGAGGCAAGTATAAAAAGATTTAGCGATGGAGAGATCAGTGTGCAAATCGGCGAGAGCGTGCGCGGAAAAAGATGTTTTTGTCATTCAGCCAACATGTGCACCGACAAATACAATTTAATGGAGCTGCTTATCTTGACTGATGCTTTAAGACGTAGCAGTGCAAGCTCAATAACAGCGATTGTGCCGTATTTTGGCTACGCTAGACAAGATAGAAAAGCAGCCCCTAGAGTACCGATCACTGCAAAGCTAGTGGCAAACATGATGCAAACAGCAGGTATCGATAGAGTCGTCACTATGGATCTTCACGCAGGGCAATTCAAGGATTTTTGATATTCCGGTTGATAACCTTTATGGAAGCATCATTTTTTAATGACTACGTAAGAGCTAAAAAGTACCAAATCCAATCGTTGCAAAGCCCCTGATGTAGGCGGCGTGGCTCGTAGCTAGAGCTTTGGCTAAAAAAATCTAAATCTTGACATGGTTATTGTAGATAAGCGCCGCGAAAAAGCAAACGAGAGCGAAGTGATGAATATAATCGGCGACGTAAACGGCAAAGACGTGATCTTGGTTGATGATATGATCGATACGGCTGGCACGATCGTAAAAGCAGCTGAAATTTTTAAAGAGCGTGGCGCAACTAGCGTTATGGCGTTTTGCACGCATCCAGTCCTTAGTGAGCCAGCTTACGATAGGCTAAGACTAGGCTTTTTAGATGAGCTAGTGGTAACAGATACTATACCTTTAGCAGAGGAGCTACCTTTGTATAAAAGTGCTAAGTGCAGCTTCTTTATTTGGCGAAGTGATACGCCGTGTATATCACAATGAAAGCGTAAATAGCCTATTTTTAATTAATCTTGGCTTTTGTTTTGAGTGTTTCAGGCAAAAGCCAAATCTTTCAATACTTATTAGAATTTAATTTTTGATAAATCAGAAATTTATAGCAAAAAGATAGCCTCTATTTATAGCTGGAATTTTTTAAAATTTCTAGCCTTCTCTTTGAAAATTTCTTTGGCATTATGGCTTTTGCAAAATGGAGTTACTAGAAGGTAAGCATCTGCGTATCCGACAGCGATCTTGCCACTTAGCACCACGCTTGTTTGCTTTTGCTAAATCTGCACTTAGCTCATCTTTTTGAGCTTTGCTTAGAAGCACGTTTAGCTCTTTTGCCGCCATATCAACGCCTCGTATCGCATTACTATCATTTTTTTATGATAAAAATTTTATCACTTATTTTTGTAATATTTGGCATTAAAATTTGTCTATCAGCTTCTAAAAACTCAAAGCTCTTTTGCACGCCACTAAAATATCTATCCAAAAAAATGGCTCACTAAAAATTTAGCCTTATGAAGCTTCTTTTAAACTCGCCTCAAATTTGTATCATCGATAAAATAGTGTAAATTCTCTTGTCAAGATAGCTTTGAAGCTCTTTTTGCGTAAATTTAAAAAGTGGCCTAACTAACCAAAAGTGCTTTCTCTTTTCAAGCTCGCTTATGCCAAAGAGCTCTTTTAGCCCAGCACCCTTACTAAGCTGCATCAAAACCACTCAAATTTATCGTCAAATTGATGAGCTAAGATCAAATTTCTCATAGCCAAATTTTTGACAAATTTTCTCCAAAAACTCATATCTTGCATCACGCGCATTTTTCAAAATTTGACTCATCTAAAAAAACGCTTTTGGTATACATTTTTCTTTACCAAATTTATCTGCGAGCTCTTTTGCGCTTTCTATCTCACTTTTACTTTGCTCTCGAACATTGTAATCAACCATCGCTAGATCAAATTTGATCCCAGCCTCTTCTAAAATGTAAAAAGTGCAGTGCTGTCTATACCGTGCGAGAAGGCTAGTAGGTTTGCACGTGAGTTTAACTTTTCTTGCACATTTTTGGCTTATCATTTTGCTTTTTGATGATTTTTAGCGATTAGTTTTGATCGACCACATCGCTTACTTCGCAAAGATAGAGCGAGCCTATCTCAAGCTCTTTGACATCGCTTTTCATTGATCAATATCTCGCCATCTATATCTTTGTCCCAGATATCTTTTTGGCTGCGTAAAACATCTCACCCTCGCTACTTTCGCCCTCAAGAGAAGCATAAATTTGCTTACCTATCTCTTTTTTGCAAGCCTCATTTATCGATTTTTTTGGTGATCTTTTTCTATCTTGTTTAGTCTTTTTGAAATGATTTTTGGCCGGGATTTGCTCCATTTCAAAAAGATGCTGTGTCTTCTTCTTTCGAGTAGGCAAAGGCTGAAATTCTATCAAATTTAAACTCTTCTAAAAAAATTCGCAAAGCTCCTCAAAATCCTCCTCGCCTCTCCTGGATGACCCACGATGACACCGGTTCGTAAGAATGAATTCTCAGCATTTCTCATTAAATTTAAAAAGCTCTTTTATATTTTTTTGGCACCGCTTCCACGCTTCATTATCTTTTAGCATATTTTTCGCTAATGTGCTGGATCGGCATGTCAAAGTAGTTATGAAAGACCGGCGAGGCGATGATACGCCCCTATTAGCTCCTTGCTGGTCGTGCTTGGATAAAGATAAAGTATTCTAGCGCTTCTTATCCCTTTTATCTTTTCAATTTCATCAATAAGTCCGATAAGTCCGTCGCTAACGCCCTGATCGCGCATATATGAGCTTGAGTCTTGGGATAAAAAGCTAAAGTCGTAGTAGCCTTTTTGACTAAATTTCTTTGACCTCATTTACGATGTTTTCAAGTGAGCGTGATTTCAGTTTGCCTTTTAAAAGTTGGAATGGCACAAAAACTACATTTTTGGTTACAGCCTTCTGAAAAGTTTTATGTAAGCATGATAGTTTGAGCCAGTTATCACACGCTCTTCATTTGCTTGTAGATAAGTTTGCGGGCTAAATAAATTTTTGCTTTTTTTCAAGATGATCTCATCGATCTTGTCATAGTCAGCCACACCGGTAAAGAGATCAACCTCTGGTAGCTCTTTCATGAGTTCGTCTTTATATCGCTGCATAAGACAGCCAGTTACCACCAGTAAAGAGCCATTTTTACGAGCTTCGTGCATCTCAAGTATGGTTTGTATGCTCTCTTCTTTGGCGGATTTGATAAAGCCACAGGTATTTACGATGATAACGTCAGCATCACTGATATCATCCGTGATGTCGTAGTTTTGCAATCTACCAAGCATTATTTCTGAATCAACTAAATTTTTATTGCAGCCAAGTGAAATTAAGTGAAGTTTTGGCATTTTTATATCCAGATATTGTCTATTAGCCTAGTTTTACCAACGTAAGCTGCCACTAAAATGATGGTGTTATTTTTTTCTATTTTGGAAATTTCATTTAAATTTCTATCCGTGATAGCGACATAATCAACCTTTAATGGCTCTAGCACTTCAAGCATCTTTGTTTTTGATCTCGCTTGCGTCCTCTTCGCCGTTTTGGATCAGATTTTGTGCTTTTATTTAGCGATCTTGAAAGCCTTAGAGCATTACATTTATCTTCGTCGCAGATATAGACGTTTCTACTTGAAAGCGCTAAGCCGTCTGGCTCTCAACGATATCACAAGCCACTAGGCTGGTATTAAGAAAAAAATGTCTTTATCATGTTTTTGCACGATGATTAATTGTTGTGTATCTTTTTTGCCCATGTAAACGCTATTTGCACGAGTTAGGCGAAATAGCTTGTTTAGCACCCTTAGTACGCCATCAAAGTGTCCAGGTCTAGTTTTTGCCCTCTAAGATAGCTGAAAAATTTTTTGGAGCAATGATGAGTGGCTCATCTTCAAAGTAAAGTTCATTAGCATCTGGGATAAAAAAATAGCGCTAACGCTATTTTGCTCTACAATACTAATGTCGTTTTTGTTCGTTTCTTGGGTATTTGTCCAGATCTTCACCTGGTAAAAACTGAGTTGGATTAACGAATGTTGAGACGATACTTATCTCATTTTTCGCTCACGCATTTTTGATAAGACTAACATGTCCGTCATGAAGTGCACCCATGGTTGGTACGAAACCCTATCTTTCCACTTGTGTTTGAGACGAAATGTTTCAAGTTCTTTTACGGTTCTTATGATTTGCATTTTAACTCTTTTTGGTTTAGGAGTTAACTTGGTATTTTAACAAAAAAAGGATTAAAAGGGCGTAAATTTAAAAATATAAGCAAGTTTTTGGCTAAAATCGCCAGAAATTTATGGAGAATGACTTGGATAATTACGAATACAACGAGCTTTTTAAAGAAGCTGCAAACAAAAAGTTGAAAACATAGGCTCTATCGTAAAAGCCCTGACGAGATAAAGGCTAGACTTAAAGAGATAGAGGCCACTGAGCAAGACCCTGACTTTTGGCAAGATATCGCTAAAGCTGGGGCGCTAAATAAAAGAAAAGACAAAAATCTCAAATATGCTTGCAAAAATTTAACGATGCTAATCAGGCAGTAAGCGATGCAAAGGAGCTTTTTGAGCTAGCAAAGTCTGAAAATGACGAAGAGACTATAAATCTTTATTTGATGATGCTAAAGAAATTTAGATGAAAAGATAGTAAATCTTGAAATTTCTATGCTTTTAAGTGGCGAAGATGATGGCAAAAACGCGATTGTATCGATCCACCCTGGAGCTGGCGGCACTGAGAGTAATGACTGGGCGAGTATGCTTTATAGGATGTATCTTAGATTTTTGTGAGCGTGAGGGCTTTAAGGTCGAGACTCTTGACTTTCAAGAGGGCGAAGAGGCTGGGCTAAAGGACGTGAGCTTTATAGTAAAAAGGTGAAAATGCCTATGGGTACTTTAAAGCAGAAAATGGTATCCACAGGCTCGTTCGCACAAGCCCATTTGATAGCGCAGGGCGCCGTCATACAAGCTTTTCTAGCGTCATGGTAAGCCCTGAAGTAGATGATGATATAGAGATTGAGATCGAGGAAAAAGATCTAAAGATAGACACTTATAGAGCAAGCGGTGCAGGCGGTCAGCACGTAAATAAAACTGAATCAGCCATCCGCATCACGCACATACCAACTGGCATCGTCGTACAGTGTCAAAATGACCGCAGCCAGCACAAAAATAGAGCTACAGCGATGAAAATGCTAAAGTCTCGTCTTTACGAGCTTGAGCTGATGAAACAACAAGAAGCGAGCAATAGCGTCGAAAAGAGCGAAATCGGCTGGGGTCATCAGATAAGATCATACGTGCTTTTCCCGTATCAGCAGGTAAAAGACAACCGCAGCGGCGAGGCATACTCTCAAACTGATGCGATACTTGATGGGGACATCAAAAGATGATAGAAGGTGTTTTGATCGCTCAAAAGGCTGAGGCGTAATCAAATTATAAAAAGAGATGAGAGCTAAAATTTCATCTCTTTTAGTTTTGCACAAGCCTCTTCTTTGCCTTTAGAGCAAGCTTCATCAAGATAAATTCTAGCTTTCTTGTAGTCATTTTTGCCTAGATAGATAAGCCCCAGATCGTAGCTGGCCTCGCTTTGAGCCAAGGCTTGTAGCTTTTTCGTAAAAATATATCGCTTTTTCTAAATTTTTATTGACCCCAAGACCGTACTCGTAGATATATCCAGCACTTCTTAGTCCGTCTATGTTGCCGTATCTGCCAGCTGTTTCAAACCAAAAAGTGCTCTTAAGATATCCTTGCTAAAGCCTTTTGCCGTCACGAAAACAAATGCCAGTTTGCTGCATGGCTAGAACATTTCCATCTTTTGCATAATCATAAAATCTCTTACAAGCCTTTGGATAGTTGCCTTCATTGTATAGATAGATGGCGTCTGCTATTTGCTCGACCTCTGGATCAAGTGGTGGCTCACTAAGGCCAGAAATACATGGAAATTTGCTCTAACGAACATCCCCAAAAATAGCAAAACAATAAATACAAAAAAATGATAAATTTTCATATTTGTCCTTGAGAAAATTTAGGGCGATTTTATCCAATTTTATCTTATAATGCCCGCAAATTTTAAGCAAAAAGGAACGATATGGATCATAATGCACTTTTTAATCCAGCTTGGCTATAACGTCAATGAAACGACCACTGCTCAAATGTGTAGAATTTTAAACAATACTGATGGTCTTTTGCCAAAGAGCATAATTGAACTAAACGATCATTTAAAACCACACCTTTGTTTTGTGGCGATGAGTGGAAGTGAAGATAGACTAAAGATAAAAATGTAGCTACCGTTAATGAAATAAAAAGAGCGAGTTGATGAGATCATAAAAAACTGGGCTAATAAATATAAAATGGAGCTAAAAAAAGATAAATGAAACAACTTATTATTTAATGGGAAAGATAAGGGACTGAAAAATGAAATATGATATTGTAATTATTGGTTTTGGAAAAGCTGGCAAAACGCTAGCGGTTAAAGCTGCCGCACTTGGCAAAAAAAGTGGCTCTTGTAGAGAGATCGCCAAAGATGTATGGAGGCACTTGCATAAATGTTGGCTGCATACCAACCAAACGTCTAATAACAGCCGCTAAAGAGGCAAAATCTGTAAATAATAGCGTTGAAAGCGAATATTACACGCTTAGTGTGGAAAATAAAAAAATAAACTAATTTCAGCTTTGAATGCTAAAAACTATGCGATGCTAAATGATAAAGAAAAATATCGATGTAATCGATGGCGTTGGCTCATTTGCTAGTGAAAAATAGCGTACTTGTAACAACGCCAAGCGGTGAGAAAAAGATAATAGAGGGCGATTTTATTATCATAAATAGTGGCTCAAAAGAGGCAGATACTCCTTTTTGAGGTTGTAAGCTCAAATGTATTTTCAAGCCAAACTTTGCTTGATCTAAAAATTTACCAAAGCATTTTGTCATTATCGGTAGCGGTTTTATTGGTATAGAGTTTGCATCAATGTTTGCAAATTTTCGGCTCAAAAGTGACTATTATAGGGCGTTCAAAACTACTTAAAAACGAAGATGATGATATAGCTAATAGCGTAAAAGATGCTCTTAGAGTCCAAGGCGTTGAAAATTTTTAGAGGGTTGCGAGATAGAGTGCATTAAAGAAAAATGTATTAAACTCAAGCAAAATGGCGAGCAAAGATGCCTTAGAGCCGATGCATTTTTTGATCGCGCTTGGTAGAGTGGCAAATGTGGATGATTTAAATTTAAAAGCTGCTGGAGTTGAGCTAAATGAAAAAGGCTTTATAAAGACAAATGAAAATCTTCAAACAAATGTGTCAAAACATCTATGCGGTAGGCGACGTGCGCGGCGGAGAGCTTTTACTTATACGAGCTTAGATGATTTTAGGATAGTTTATTCACAATTTCTGGTGATAAAAAGAGAAATACTAAAAAAATAGAAGCATTCATGCAAATGTGTTATTTACTGATACTCCGCTAGCAAGAGTTGGAGTAAATGCAAAAGAGGCTAGTAAATTGGGCTAAATTTAAAGAGCTAAAAGCTTAGCATGGCAACAGTACCAGGTGCAAAAAGTATTAAATCACGATGTAGGCATGCTAAAAGCTATCGTTGATGCACAAAGTGGAGAAAATTTTAGGAGCCAGCTTTCACTGCATCTATGCAAATGAGCTGATAAATGAAATCGCAATTGCTATGATTTAAAAGCAAACGCAAATTCTTTAAAAATCACTTCACTCACCCAAGTATCAGTGAAGCACTAAATGACTTATTTGGACAATTTTTAAAAGGAAAAGAATGAAAAATATTTATTGCTTTTTATCGGCTTTATTTTTTTCACTGGCTGCTTAAATGTGATTGGTATAGGACAAAAACAAGATGATTCGTGGCAGCAACCAAAGGATGAAAAATAGTGCAAAATAAAGAGCAAATTCAAGAAATGCGATCGAAAGTCTAATACCAAAATGCGAAGAAGGTGATGCGGAAGCTTGCAATGATTTGGGTGTAAATTACGAGCTTTTTAAAAGAATATGAAAATGCTTTAACAAATTATCAAAAAGCTTACGATGCTAAGGTACAAGTCGGTTGTGCAAATTGGGCACTCTTTATGAGCTTGACTCGAGGTTAAAAATCCAAAAAGCAATTTCAATTTATAAAGAAAGTTGCAATGGTGGAGGCATGCAAGCTACTATCATTTAGGCAATGCTTATAGAAAGGGCGAGATCGTTAAGCGAGATTATTACTTAGCAATGCAAGCTTATACAAATGCATGCAATGCTGGCGATTTGCCAAGTTGTGCCAATATCGGAGCGATGTATGAGCTTGGTCTTGGTGTCAATAAAGATGAAAAAGGGCTTATGGGATTTATAAAGTCGCTTTGCTTTCGTGGGCTAAGCAAGGCATGCCCACAAATGAAAAAGACTAGGCACAAAGCTGGGAATGTAAGTGAAAAAGGTCTTAAATTTCTGGGTCTTATTTTTGGCTATGGGCTTTATGCTTAGTGGTTGCTGGTCTTGGCAAAAGATGGTAAGCTTTGGCTTTTGGCAAAAGTGATGAAGAGGCGAGAGCAGAGCGTCTTGAGCTTGAAAAAGAGAGGATGGAACAAAGTTGCAATGCTGGAAATAGCATCGACTGCAACAATCTAGCTATAAATTTCTAGTAACGAAAAAGACTTTGTTAAGGCAAAAAGCTACTATGAAAAAGGCTTGTAATGCTGGGCTTTGCTACGGCTTGCTCAAATTTGGGTCAGATCTATGAGCAAGGGCTTATTGATGAGCAAAAAGATATAGAAAAGGCTTTAAGACTATATAAACTAGCTTGTGATAGCGGTGATGGCGTTGGCTGCTATAACGAAGCAATGGGGCTGAAATCCTACATCGAAAGCGAAAAATTTAAAGACCCATAAGATAGATAGAGCTAAGGCTGAGTCTAGAGTGCTAAGGCTTTTTGGCAAAAGAGCTGCGAGCTTGAGTATGCTCAGTCATGCTTTTTGCTTGCAAAAGCTAAGCGGCAATGAAGCAAAGGCAGACGCACTTTACAAAAGAGCTTGTCAGCTTGGTAAGTGTGTGGATAGAAAGTAGTACTAGTCAAAATACTATTCTAAAAATTCGTAATAAATCAACAAAGGCTCTTCTTGAGTCTTTTTAAAGTTTTATGTTTTAATCGAGAAATTCTAAAAATACCTTCAAACTTGTGCGGATCTGGCCAACATACATTTTGTTTGGAGTAGTCAGTTTCAAGACTCATATAGCTTACACCAGCTTCTTTGCTGCTTCTTTTTATCTTGTTTGTTTCTATTGCATAAGTGTGACAGCCACTTAAAAACGATATCTGTTGCACCATCTGCTTTATATTCATCTACAAATTTTTAATAGCATCAGATATTGCGTCGTTTTTGTACATTACAGAAGAGGGGCGTCTTTAAGTAACGTTTGGCGATATTTTCTACAAGGTTACCTTTTTGTACTCATATTATTTTTAAATTTTCTAGTTCCTGTACAGTTTTCAAAAACTACTACATCCTTGCCAAGTTCTTCTATTTGTTTTATCGATTTTTATATGTCCTGGGCATTCTTTAATGATAATGTGCTTTTTATGGTTTGCTTTAGACACATATCTTTTTTTGTTTTAAAAGCTTATATGTATGAGTGAAACATTTTTATCTTTTTCTTTTTATCATATATAAAATCACTTGCAAATAGCACTTGGTGCATCTCTTTCTTTATTAAAAATTTCTATTGTCTCTTTTAGCTTTTTCGTCTGTATTTTTTTACACCAAGACATTTCTCAAGATAGTCTTTAAAATTACTCATCTCATCTATTCAAAACTCCAAACTACGCTTCTTTGTCATATTTGGAAGTTCTAGGGCATGCACTTCTAAAAAGCTTATATATCTTGTTCTTGCCATCACAGGGTTATCTCACCCTATGATAATATCACTAGCATTCATATATGGATATTTTTGGTTACAGTATATCCGTAGCTTGCTTTTTATAAGCGAGCAAAGATTTCGTGGAAAACTCAGCGTGAGTAGTATTTATAGGACTTTCACCATGGGTTAAAGGCTAATTAGCACAGTACCAGTAACATAAATCAACTCCTTTGGAGAGTATATACAAAATGTGCCAATTACGTTTTTCTATTTTTAATGGCTTTTGTATCTTATCTGCCGACATCTATAACTATGCAGTCTGGTTTTAAATAAATGGTGAGCTTCAAACCCCTGACAAAGTATTTCGCTTGCACCAATATTTGCGTATTCTACACTTGCTCTTCCATATTCAGTAGCTACGATCGAGGGCATATTGATAGCCTTTTTGTTCTAAAATTTCTTTTTATATCGCGTACTATTTTTATGGCACTAAAACTACTTGATAATAAAAATAGATCACAAAAATTATCTTGATTATTTAGTATTGCTACTTTTTGTAGATGTTGAGCTTATATCAATACCGATGAAATACATAAATTTATGTCTATAAAAATATAATTTCTATAACTAAGAACTTGAGAGAAATGTTATCTATTTGTAGCTTTTTCATTAAATGAAATCTAGAATTTACTTCAACCCAAAAACTTTTTATATTAAAAAGTAGTATGGATTTTATCCTTTTCGCCTTTCATGACGATAGGAAAATTCGGTCTTTACGATACTGTCATAGCTGCTAAGCGCATCTAAAAAGTCATAAAAATTTTTGCGGTGTCCTTAGAGAGCTAGTTACATTTAGGCGAAATCTAAAAGAAAATTTCTCACTAGCGTTATTATCACTTTCTTCTATTTTGCTAAGGCTCACTTCACTGAAAAATTTAGAGGCAAATTCTATAAATTTATCTTTATCAAATTGAGCCTCAAAAGCTGAAATGATAGCTCCATCTTTTTGTTTAGTTGCTTCAAAGGTTTTACATTTGACTTTCAAATTCATTTTTACTTTTTGTATAAGATGAGGTCTGTGAATAATTTTGTCTAGTTAGGCTTTTAAATTCTTTTATATTTGGCACGATAAAACCAAATATCATAATGAAACAAACTACAATAAAAAGCAAATATAAAAAGTAAAAGCTTGACAGGATCTCATTTTTTCTAAGCTCGTATCTTTTTTACTCATTATATCCCTCAGAATTATCAATTTTATTTGTGCTTATAAAGCCATACCAGCCGTTTTTGCTTTGATAAAAGCTGGTATTTGAAGTTGTAAAAAAATAGATCTTAAAGGTGAAGCTAGAAGCTGATTAAATACATCTTTTGTCGGCGTTATACCGCGAATGATGAGTGAGTTTTTATCCATAAAAACCTCTTCAAGCGTTATACCATCAGGCACTAGATCAAAAAGATTGTGCAAGCTTTGTTGAGAATGGAATTTGAGTGAAAATATCATTTGCAGATTCTATTTTGTACGGCTAGCTTAGCTGAAATTTCATCTGTTGTGACTATTTTTTGACTAAGTTCTTTTTGCTCATTTGATAAAAATTATATTTTTTTCAATTGAATAATTTTTTTGTAAAGTATAAAAGGAAATTTGTTGCCAAAAGAGCTACAAAAACAAAAACTTATAAGACTTAGCCAAATTTTGCTAAAAGATAGATATAAGTGGTCTTGGTTCCGGAGCAATAAAGCTAAATCTCATAATATTATCTCTTCTTGCATGATTTCATTCATAATATGATTTGTATTCACTGGATACACCGAAGTCTCCACTAAAAAGCTCAGATTGTAGATATTGTAAAAGGTTGCACTTGTTTTTTGTGTTTTTCAAAAACAATTATTTGTTCAATAAAAATCACCGCCGTAGAGAGGATTTTTCGTAAAATTCTTTTACAGCCTTTACGATGTAATCAAACATCTTCATGTCATACCCAAAAATAGCAACCTGATTTTTTTCTACATTTGTAGAAGCCGGCATGTTTAGTTCATAATTTAGGGTCTTCAAATTCTTTTGGTTTATCATCACTTAAAAAAATCGTCTAAACTTTTAAAATCATCAAGTGATGTTGCGTCATTTTTCTTCTTTAATGATTAAGTTATCAATATCTGTTATATCTTCTTCTTTTAGGCTTTCAGCTTCCTGGTTGGTTTCTTCAACGCCAGACATATTTAAAAAGTAGATAATTTCATTTGCTTATCTTTTAAAGATCGCAGTGTAAACGAATGTGCATGGATATAAAGATAAAGTGTAGTTTTTGGAGAAATTCTGCGTTTTTAAAAGCTCGTGAAAGAGTAGGGCAATAGGTGAGTAGATGAGATCTACACTATCTTGTCCAAATAAATTTTTATATTTTTATAGCATTTAAATTTGCATAAATACTCCAGCTATCCTGCATGATAAGGCTTGTAAGATTTTTAGTAGTTATATTAAATTTTTGTATTCGTCAGTTAACACTAGGAAGTGCGCTTTGCAGTCGTCGTTAAAAAACTGAAACATATACACCAAAATATGCTTTTTCTTGCTCTTCTATGTATTTTTATGATTTTTTTCATCGATATTATCGATATTTATATCTGTAAATTTAGCGTTTATGGTTTTTAAAAAGTTTGCCATTTCTAAAGACCTGACCGAAGAATATGCACTCATTGCCCTCCAACACGACGCTTAAAAAGGTTAGAAAAAGCTTTTTGACGCTAAAAGACATAAATCTCCCAAATTTGAGTGCATAATTTTCGTTATGGTAGCTAAAAGGGATTAAATAAGTTTAAAACAGCTCGTTTTTAAGCTTAACGAAAATCTCTTTTGTATTTAAAGCTTCATTTTTTTAGCTCACTATCAAGTAGAGCTGAGTTTTTAAGGTCGTCAAAATCCTCTATCATCACATCACACATCATCTTAATGCGCTCACTATAAGCCTTGCTGACGCTACTTTGGCTCATTTTTGATACGCTCAAGATACTCTTTACCATTTTTATGTATGAGCTCAAATTTGATAGCAGCCTTGCTTTTGGTTTAGTACAGTATTTGCCATTTTGTTATAAATATCTATATCAAGTGCTTTTTGGCTTAAATTCAAGGCCTTTTCGTATTCTTTGTTTTCGTATAAGAATTACTAGCTTCAAGGGACGAGCTTGTAGGAGTTGTCGCTATAAAAATAGTCCAAATAAAACAATTAGAAAGATAGCTATAAAAATAGATAGTTTATTTTTTTCATAAATTCGTCCAAAAATTTCTCTTATCTCGTTGCTGATTTGCGGATTTTATGCGCATATTTTTCCACCAAATTTTCAATTTGATTTTAAAATCATCTTTGTTTTTGCTCTGCGCTCTTGCCGCCATCATTTTGTGAGGCTTGCCAAAGCTCATTTTGTATCTTTCTTTTTGCCTCTTTTTGCTCTAAGTTTGCCACGCTAAATGGGGCTGAGAGGCTAGAGTATAGTTGAAAATGGCTTAGGAAGTATCATCTTATCCCAGCTTTTAAACTCCCAAAACGAGCTTGCTTCAAAATTTAGAGCATACATTCGCAAGATGACTTTTGTGCGATCACCGCAGCTCCGTCTGCCACTGTGCCTTGATCATCTTAGATATCTGGCGTGATGATGACGTCGTGGTCTTGCTTTATCTCTCTTAAAGCTTCTATCAGTGCTCTTGCGCCGCCTTTTGAGCTGCTGCCTCTAATGGTGCCGATGCCAAACAATTTGATTATTCTGGTGATTAGCTCGCCATCTTTGTGGTCGCTGATTATCACCTTGCCTTGTTTTTCTATTTTGACTGCTCCACCAGCGTCTGTAAGCAAAAGCTCATAAAGCTAAGCCTGCCGTGCCAAAAGACGACGACGCAACCATTTTGCGGTGAAGAATTTGAGTGTAGCTCTTTTTGCAGGTTAGAAAAATGAGCCACATTAAAATATAGATGAAAAAGACGCCCACGTTTAGGGCGATCTTTTCAAGGGTGCTTTGCAGTTTGCAGCTCGCCATACAAAACCATTCGTTTTTGGGTTTGTGATCTTTACTTTTTGCGTAGTGCCAAGAAGCTCTTCGCGCCATCAACTTGAACCAAAAAGTTGTTAAAACTTCGCTCAGCAACGCCGCCATTTGCTCTTAGCTCTTCAAAATATACATCAAAAATTTTCTATATTTTTGTGCCGCCACGATCTCGTCTAAAATTTCATTGTGGCGATTTTTGTAGGCGAGTAAGCCTTTCTGAAGCGGTTTTATCATCTATTTGATTTGTGAAAGTAGCTGCCTTTTGTAAGAGGGCGAGGCGAATACTTTCAAAAGCTAAGTTTGCTCAAATCTAACTTGCTCAAGCACGTCCATCGTATCTTCAAATTCGCTCTCGCTCTCGCCTGGGAATGCGACTATGATATCAGTTGAGATGCTTACGTCTGGGCACATCTTTTCTAAGTCTTAGCGCGCGGTCTAAAAACCACTCTTTTTGTGTATCCGCGCTTCATTTCGCGTAAAACTTTGGTGTTTCCGCTTTGAAGTGGCATATGCATAGACTTGCAAATTTTAGGGATTATTGGTGAAAGTACCAAGAAATTTATCATCCATGTGAAGTGGGTGCGGACTGGTAAATCTTATCCCTCTCAACGCCATCTATCTCGCTTATCTTTACTAACAGATCACTAAAATCGATATTTTCTTGCGCTCCTGAAAATCTTTTACCGTAGTTATTGACATTTTGTCCTAGTAAAAATATCTCTTTGCGCCGCTGTTTGCAGCCTTTTTCTACCTCTTTTAGTATAAGGCTTGAAGGAATAGAAATTTCATCGCCTCTGGTGTGTGGGACGATGCAATAGGTGCACTTTTTGTCGCAGCCGATCGAGATATTGATGTGGCTTTTGTATGGTGAGCCTCTAAATTCGCCAAATGCGTATTCGCTCTCATCGTGGTTAATGTCGGTTGAGATAAATTTAGGCGTATTTACCGCCTTTGTGATCTTACTGACATTTCTTGCGCCAAGGACAAAATCAACATAAGGTGCGCGCTTAAAATTTCACTACCCAAATGGCTTGCAGTGCAGCCGCAAACGCCTATTTTTGCCCCTCTTTTTTGGCTTTTCAAAGGCTCCGACCTCGCTAAAGAGCTTATGAACTGGCTTTTCACGAACCGAGCAAGTATTTATAAGGATTAAATCAGCTTCTTCGATGTTTTGTGTTAAGGAGTAGTCTTCTTTTGTGAGAGCTCAGCTATGATATGTTCGCTGTCACGAACATTCATAGCACAACCTAAAAGTTTGGATAAAGAGTTTTTACTCATTAAAAGTATATGCACTTCATACATGTAGTCGCTATCATCAAGTCCGTATTTTTACGGTTCTGTGATGAGACACTTAGCCCTTTTTCTTCAAAATGCTCGACTAAGGCGATTAGTTGTTTGTGTGTATTTTCTTTATCAAAATAGAAAAATTTATCTGACCCTCTTTTTCGACAGCTGCCTCTATTTTTTTCTAGTGAAATCGTTTTTGGTTTTGCGTCTAATTCAGCTCTTGCAAGTTTTAGCTCCATTTTTAATCCTTTCAAAATCTTAAATTTCTAATCGGTCAATATATCCAAAACATCATAAAAAGGATTAAATAAAAGTTAATAATAAGCTTAAAGTTATTAAAAGTATGGCTTATGTATAATTTCAAAACTTCACGAAAAATCCCCAAGTATCGTCACAATGGAGAAAAATGGAAAGAATATCAGACATTATAGAGTCAATTGCAAATGAGAAAAGATTTAGAGATAGAAGATGTAAAAGAGCGTGTTATAAGAGCCTTGATAAATACTGCAAAAAGGGTTTATGGAGAAAATTATGAGTATGACGTGAGCATCGATGCTAATAAAAATTTAAAAGCTTTATCAGAAAATTTCAATCGTAGCAAAACGACGACGAGAGGCTTTGAAGAGGACAACGAGCACTTTTTGAGCTTAAAAGAGGCAAAGAAAATAGACAGCGGTGTTGAAATCGGCGATGAGCTAACATACGAGCTAAGCCTTGATAACCTTGGCAGAACCGCAGCCCAAACGCTTCACAAGGAGCTCGAGTATCACATCCAACGCCCTAGTTGAAGAAAAGATTTACAAAAAAATATAATGAGATGAGCGGTCACATGGTCTTTGGATGAGTTGTAAGGGTCGATAACGACGAAAACACATTTATCGAGATAGACGAGCTTCGTGCCATCTTACCACGTAAAAACCGCATAAAAGGCGAGAAGTTTAAAGTAGGCGATGTGGTAAAAGCGGTTATTAGAAAAGTTTTTACAGATAGTACTTAGGCATAAAGGTCGAACTTTCAAGGACTTCGCCTCACTCTTGAAGCGCTACTAACTTCAGAGGTGCCAGAGATAAAAGATGGCGGCATCATCATTCAAGGAAGTGCTAGAATCCCCTGGTGAAAGAGTCAAAAGTAGCACTCATTTCAACTACTCCAAACATCGATCAGTCGGCGCAACAGTCGGCACAAAGGGCGTTAGGATAAATGCCGTAAGTAAAGAGCTTCATAATGAAAGCATTGATGCGATCGAATACGCCACCGAACCAGCGATATTTGTCGCTCGTGCGATGGGATCAGCTATCATCACATCAGTAAAGATAGAGGAAAACAAAGCGATTGTTACACTTGCGAGCGAGCAAAAGAGTAAAGCGATCGGCAAAAACGGCATAAATATCCGCCTTGCAAGCATGCTAACTGGCTATGAGATCGAGCTAAATGAACTTGGCTCAAAAACAGCAGCAGCGGCGAAAATGGCGAAATGGTTAAAGATCTCAAAAGCACTCTTTGGTGATAACTAATGAAATTTCAAATAAGAAAAAGCGACTGAGGGCGATATAGACGTGATCTGCGAGCTTGTAAGAGGCTTGCCAGCTATGAGAATTTGAGTGACCAAGTCACTTTTACAAATGAAATTTTTCGCAGACTCTATATTTAATAAAAATTACGCAAAAAGCTCTTATCTGCGAAAAGCGAGGGCAGGGCTATTGGCTATGCTATCTATTTTTTACACATTTTCTACATTTTTTGGGGCTTGGCAGGATCTATCTTGAAGATATCTATGTCAAAAAGAGTTTAGAAATCAAGGCATCGGCAAGACATTTTTAAATTTCTAGCTCAAATTGCAAGGATGAAAGAATTTAAAAAGGCTTTGAGTGGTGCTGCCTAAACTGGAATGAGCCAAGCATTAAATTTATGAAAGCTTGGGTGCTAAAAATCAATCTCTTGAGTGGAGAAACTACCGCTTGGACGGTGAAAAGTAGAAAAACTTTTTAAACTTTATAGTTCGTTTTTAAATAAAAAGCTCAAATTTGACTCTTCAATTTGAGCTAGTGAGCGATTAGAAATTTATATGTATATCCCAAATAAAGACCTACATTTGTCTCTTTTTATTTTTTGCATTATCATATTTTTGCTATAGAGCTATATTTTTTGTTCTATCTGCTTTTTAGACCAAACTCAACTGCATTGTTTTTATTAATAGAGTATTCTGTACCAATTCTTGCACCTAGTATCCAGCCATTTGTATTAGCTTTTTCCGAGCCATCATGAGTGTCAAATACATCCATTTTGAGCTTTGAGTAGCCAGTGTAGCCACCAAGAACTAGTTTTATGTCCTTTGTTAACTCTGGTGTATAGTCTGCGCCTACTATAAATTATGTGTTTTCCATTTTACTACTGTGCCATCTTCGTCACCAAGTGACTTTTTGGCTTGAAAGTCGTAAATATAAGCTCCATAAACTCTAGCTACGTCAAAGTCGTAACCAGCTTTTAGACCAAGACCTGGTTGAGCTTTTTGACTTTAGTTGTGTCATTGTCGCTTTTTGCTGTTAATTTTGAATTAAAAGAGTAAATCTCCTTCGATTCCAATAAACGCTCCTTGTGCTAAAGCAGTGACACTAGCCAGGCTTTAAGCCTAAAGCAACTTTTAAAACTACATTTTTCATTTTTGCTCCTTATTTTAAAAAAATGTTTGGCTGGTATTCTAATTTATTGGATTAAATAAAGTTTAAATATTCAATTAAATATATAAAAACATAAAATAATTCAATTGTTTTCTTATCAGAATAAAATTTATAAAATCACTCAAAAAGGAGTGTAAAAGTGGCTAAGATGACAAAACGTGATATGGCTTATCATTTAGACGTTGATGTCGCAACGCTTTACAACTGGCGAAAAACACAAGCCAAACCTTTATCGTATTGTGATGCTTGGATTTAATTGATGAGCTTATCGAGCAGAGTAAAAAGACTTGCAACGAGCTTTGCGAATATGAAAACTTTAATCAATCAAGACATAGAAAAATTTAGTAAATAATCGTTTAAAAAAATCGTAATCTCTTTTATAATAGCAATAGTTAGTAATCCAGTAATTCTAAGATATTTTTAGCTAGATATTTTTAGTGAAGAAAGTTTGAGCTCAAAGCAAGCGCTTCAAGCTCAGTTAAACTTTACTCGTTTAGGATAGATAGAGCTCTTTGTTATCTTTTGTTTTAGCATTTTTGCGTATAAGACTTAAGCGCTTCGACATCGTCCATTGTAGCGATCGCAGAGCGAATAGCCCGATTTTTGAAGCTCATCAGGCTTTTTGAAGTAGCTCTTCTTTTTCTTGTGCCTGATTTTAGAACGTTGATAGCTGGGTAAATCTACGGTCTGAAATGTTGCGATCAAGTACGATCTCGCTGTTACCAGTGCCTTTAAACTCTTCAAATATCACTTCATCCATGCGTGAGCCAGTGTCGATTAGAGCGGTTGCTATGATGGTTAGAGAGCCGCCATGCTCGATATTTCTAGCTGCACCAAAGAAGCGTTTTTGGCTTATGAAGTGCGTTTGCGTCTACACCGCCTGTTAGTACCTTGCCGCTTGGTGGGGTCACTGTGTTGTAGGCACGTGCTGGGACGGGTTATGCTATCAAGCAATATAATGACGTCTTTGCCCATCTCAACTAGACGTTTTGCCTTTTCGATGACTAGCTCTGCCACGCGGACGTGATTAAGCGCTGGCAGGTCAAATGTCGAGCTAAATACCTCACCCTTTACGCAGCGCTGCATGTCTGTAACTTCTTCTGGTCTCTCATCGACTAGAAGTACCATGAGCTGGGCTTCTGGGTGATTTTTAGCGATGCCATGAGCTAGCTCTTTTCATAAGCTCAGTTTTACCGCTTCTGGAGGTGCGACTATGAGGCCACGCTGACCCTGACCAATAGGGTGTAAAAAGATCAAGAACACGGCCTGTTAGTTTCATTGGATCGTATTCTACCTGTAGCTTTTCGGTTGGGAAAAAGTGGGGTTAGGTTGTCAAAAGTGGCCCTCTTTCGCATCCGCTGAGGCATATAGTTTACCGCCTCGATCTTTAAAAGGGCGTAGTATTTTTTCTTGATCTTTTGGCTCTCTAACTTGTCCTGTGATGATGTCGCCCACACGAAGTGCAAATTTACAATGTGTGAGTTTTGAAACGTAGGCGTCGTTTGAGCTGTCGCTAAATTGCATCAACAGCCCTTAAAAAGCCGTAGCCTTCGTTTGTGATCTCTAGAAATCCCCAGTAAAAAGTATAAAAGCCGCCTTGTTTTGTTTGGGTTTTTAGGATCTCAAATATCAAATCTTGTCTGCGAAATTTCGCGTGGATTTTTCGACACCAACGCTGTTTGCGATCTGCACTAGCTCATCTAGGCTAAGTGTTCTTAGCTCTTCGATCTTGTGTCCGTCTACTGGTACATGAGTTCTTGATGTTTGATGTTTTTGTAGTTTTTGTGCTTTTGAGTAGCACCTTGCTCGGTTTGGTTATTTTTCCATATTTCCTCTTTAAAATGTGGGGATAATTTTTGAAAATTTCTAGGTTTCAAAAAGAAGTTTTTGAAAGTTTTGGCATTTTATAAAAATAAAACTTTGTTGTCAAGAAATGGTATAAAATACATTTTTGCTCAAAAATGGTTGATTTGCTATAATCTCGCCATTTTATAACGATAATAAAAGAAGAAATTTATGCCTATTTTTGCAGTTTGCCTACCATAAATTTATATGGTGCGTAATAGGCATGTGATGCAACAATATTGGTAAAAATTTCTAGATAAAAGAAAGTAAAATGCCACAAAGTAGATGTGCTCATTGTAGATTAAAGATTTGATGAAAGCGTGATGATCTCAAATGAAAGCGGACTTACTTGCTGTGTTGGATGCAAAGGCGTTTATGAAATTTTTAAAATGAAAATGGGCTAGCGAGTTTTATGAACGTCTTGGTAAAAATACACTTACACCGGCGAGCAACGGTGCAAATATCGCAAATTTGAGCAGCAAATTTTAGCGAGCTTGTGACAAAAAGAGGGCGACTTTAGTCAAATTTCATTTTTAATTGATGGTATCACTTGCTCAGCTTGCATCTGGCTACTTGAAAAGGCACTTTTTAGCTTGTCTGGAGTCTTGAGGTAAATATCAACTCGCTTAATCAAAAAAAGCGGTCATTGTTTTTGATGAGCAGGAGCTTTTGGTAGAGCAGATAATTGAAGAATTTATGCCGTTGGCTATGTTCCAAAGCCCCTATGCTACGAGTTCGAAAGAAGACGAATTAGCCAAGAAAAGAAGAATTTTCACACAAAAAGCACTAGTTGGTATCTTTGCTACGATGAACATTATGTGGCTGGCCATTGCTCAGTATAGTGGGTATTTTAGTGGCATAAGAGGCGACATAAAAGATATTTTAAGCTTTGCGCAGTTTGTATTAGCAACGCCTGTGCTTTTTATACTGGTAGCGAGTTTTTCAAAGGGCAAAGATAACTATAAAAAAATGCTTCGCCAAATATGGATTTGCTCGTTATCACGGGGGCTAGCATAACCCTATATCTACTCCATTTTTGCGATGTTTACGAGGAGTGGCGAGAGCTATTTTTGACTCGGTTGCGATGATCATCACCTTTTGTTTTTATCGGTAAAGTCTAGAATTTTGGGTAAGAAAAAAAGGCGCTTTGAGACTTCAAATTTCTTAAAATGATATGCTGCTTGCAAAAAGTGTGTATTTTTAGAGGGATGGCAAGGATATTTTAAAAAGAGCCAAGAGATGTAGGGTGGAGGCGAAAAAGATCGTGCTTAGATCTGGCGAGAGGGCGCTACTTGATGGAGTGGTGCTTAGTGGCGAGGCAAGCGTGGATAGCTCAAGTCTAACGGGAGAGAGCCTGCCTGTGACCTTGGGAGTGGGGCAAGAGGTGAAAAGTGGTGTCATTTGTCAAAATGGACAAATCATCTACGAAGCAAAGGAAAATTTTCTAGAAAATTCTTATCTAAATCAGCTTATAAATTTACTCCAAACTGCAGAGCTAAAAACCAAATATCGAGCTAGTGGTCAATAAAATCGCTTCTAATTTCTCTCTTAGCGTGCTAACTTTGGCATTTTTACATTTTTGGTTTTGGTACTTTAAATGGCTTTTTCAGAAGCTATCGTCACGGCTGTTAGCGTCATCGTGATCGCTTGCCCTTGTGCGCTTGCCCTTGCCACGCCAGTTAGTAGCGTCTGTGCCCTTGGTGTGGCTTTTTAAAAAAATAGAGTGCTTTTTAAGGAGGCTAATTTTTCTGAAAGCCTTGCAAAGTGCGATGTAGCAGTATTTGATAAGACTGGCACGCTTACAAAGGCAGAATTTGAGGTTAGTGATTTTTTTCATAAAAGAGAGCATAAGCTTAGATGAAATGTATTCGCTAGCTCTTATATCAAATCATCAAATAAGCGTGGCAGTGGCTAAATTTTCTAAAGCAAAAAGGCGCAAGAAAAATTAGAGCTTAAAAAAATACAAATTTAAGCGTGGCAAAAGGGTGTTGAGGCTGAAATTTCGGGTAAAAGTATCTATGCAGGAAGCAAGCGATTTTTAGTTGAAAATGGTATTAGCTTTGATGAAGCTGAAGAAAATGTGAGCTTTTTGTGGGGCTTAATGGTGAGTTAGTGGCGAGATTTCACCTAAAAAGATAGCATAAAACCTGAAGCAAAAAGGCCTTGATAGACGAGCTAAAGAGCGCTGGCATGAAAGTGTGTATCTTAAGTGGAGATGTGCAAAAAGTGGTAAAAATGTAGCAGATGAGCTTGGCGTGAGTGAGTTTAGAGCAGAGATGTTGCCTGAAACGAAAGCTAACTATAAGCAAACTAAAAAGAGCAGGGCAAAAGGTGCTAATGGTAGGAGATGGCATAAACGACGCAGCAGCGCTTAGCCTTGCTCATGTTGCCATTTGTATGGGAAGCGGGGCGGCAATAAGCTTTAGAAAGAAGCGATGTAGTGCTACTTGATGATAGTTTAAAAAGTCTAGCGAAGGCCGTAAAAATCTCGAAATTTACTTACAAAAACGATAAAGCAGTATCGGCTTTTTTGCCTTCTTTATAATGTTCTTGCTCTGCCATTTGCCGTATGTGGCTACGTCATTCCGCTATTTGCTGCGCTTTTTTTATGTCGCTTAGCTCGCTAAGTGTTATCTTAAACTCGCTTTATATTGTTAGAGAAATTGAGGAAAAAAATAATGGATAGCGCGACACTTGCGATGCTGGTTTTTATCTCGGTTTTGATGGGAGCATTTTTTTGCTTTTTGGCGTGCTTTGGGGGATAAAAAAATAAGCAATTTGAGGACTACCGAGAAATACTTTAGACGGAGCAAACTTGGACGATGAAGAGGCACTAAATGAAGCTTATGAGTTAGAGCTTCGCAAAAAGAAGCGCTAAAAAAAGAGGCTAGAGGCTAGCAGTAAAGATAAGGCTAACTTTCGATAGTTGGCTCACCAAAAAGCCTATTGGCCTCTTTTAGAGCCCCTTGTTCTCTTTGCCTTTGAAGCTCTTCTGGCGTTTTTTGGCTCTTTATTTAGCATCAAAGAAAAAGTTATTTTTTCTCGTTTTGTAGCTCGCTTTTTATCTCGATTTTTGACTCATTTTTAGTTTCAACGTTATTTGCATTTAGTCTTAGAAATTTCCTCATCAAGCTCGTCTAGTTCGCTTTTTCATTATTTTCTAAAGAGGCTTTTAGGCGTCTTAGTTTGTACTTTTTGCTCATCACTCTTTGCATTTACTATCTTCGCATTTTGTCCAAAAAGCGTACGCAATATCTCGTTTAAGATTTTCCAATTTTTTTCTTAAAATATTCAAGATTTTTCATCTTTTGCATTTTACTATCAGTCCAAGCTCATTGTTATTAAAAAAAGCTAAATTCTACGAATCCTTTAAAAAAACTCGCCAAGATCGTAATTTCTATCATAAATTTTGTTAAGAAGAGTTCGTATGCACCTGTGCATCTTAGCAGGAGCTACTTGGCTTTTTGAGTGCTGGCTTCTATGATTTGAGTGGGAATTTTTCGCTATTTTTTGAGATCACTTCATTTATAGCGTCATCGATATCTTGTAATTTTAGCGCTTCTATCATCATAAAAAGCATTAGCATTAGCACAAAGCCATTGTCGCTACTTACATTTTAGCATACCTTTAGCTTGTGCCAAAATCCTAAAAATCTTTCATAAACAAGTAGAGAAATTTTTGAGTCGTTTTCATAAATTTTTGCTTTCAAATTTGCCAGTAAATTTCATCTATTATCATCTCTGGATCGTAGCTTTCAAGTTCGCTTACAAAGCACTCTAATGGCATTTTTTATCATGATTTAAAACATGAGTTATTATCTCTTCGATCTTTTTCTGGATCAAGAAGTCCTAACATCGATGCTACGCCATTTGCCGTGACATTATTTGCACCGTAAATGATAGCTTGATCAAGAAGCGTCAAAGTATCTCTTAGCGACCCTCCGCCACTTCTTGCTAAAACTTTCAAGTGCCTCTTTTTCGTAGCTAATGCCTTCTTTGCTTAAAAATAAACTCAAGATGTTTAATGATGCTGTATCTGCTTATTTGCTTAAACCTAAAATGCTGTGTTCTTGAAAGCACCGTTGTTGGGAGTTTTAATGGATCAGTCGTCGCTAGGATAAATTTTACATAGCTTGGTGGCTCTTCAAGTGTTTTTAAAAGAGCGTTAAATGCCTCTTTGGTTAACATATGCACTTCATCGATTATAAAAATTTTATATCTTGCCATTGCTGGAGCATATTTTTGTTTGCTCGATCAGCTCTCTTATATCGTCTATCTTTCTGTGGCTGGCCGCGTCCATCTCTATGATGTCCATGTGTCTTGACTCGTTAGCCATGATGCATTGTGGACATACTTCACATGGTTTTGAAGTTGGGGCTTTTTCACACACTAAAGCTTTTGAAAATATCCTAGCACCTGAAGTCTTTCCACTTCCTCTAAGTCCGGAAAATAGATATGCATGGCTGATGCGACCTTCATCAAGTGCGTGTATCAGACTTTTACTAACGGCTTCTTGACCGATAAGTTCGTCAAAATTTCTTTAGGGCGATATTTTTAAAAGCTAGTGCTTGCAACTGCTTTCCTTTTGCAATTTTTTTATTTGCCGATTTTATAAAAAAAGGTATAAACTTTATGATTATTTATATCTTTAAATTGGGTTAAATACTTATGTTTTTTAGGTTGCATTTAGTTAAATTTTTAGATAATTGGTAATTTAAAAAGGATGAAAATGTCTACATTTTGGAGTGGATTTTTTTACTAGTTTATCTTTTGATATTGGCTATTGGTGCGCAAAACGCATTTGTTTTAAAAACAAGGAATAAAAAGAGTACATTTTTTTGTAGTTTGCTTTGATATGTGCATTATCCGATGCCTTGCTTATATTTGCTGGTGTTTTTGGCATTGGACAAGTGATACAGAAAATTTACTTTTATAAAAACAAGTCGCCATATATGGTGGTTTTTGCTTTTTTGTTTGTATATGGTTTTAAAAAGTTTGTATAGTGCTTTTTAAAAACCCTAAAAGCCTAATCCCAAACACAAACTATGAACATAAATTTGGCAAAATAGTACTTTTTAACGCTTGCATTTACTTGGCTAAATCCACATGTATATCTTGATACGATGCTTCTAATAGGATCGGTTTCAATAAAAATTGGTGGTGAAAACATAATTTTTTTGGCATCGGTGCTAGTCTCGCATCATTAGTCTTTTTCTTTTCTTTGGGATACGGCACTAGAGTCTTAGCACCAATTTTTTTGCCAAAAGAAATTTCATGGAAAAATTTTAGAAATTTTTGTTGGAATTGTTATGCTGGTGATAGCTTTTAGTTTGCTATTTGCCAAAGTATAAGGATAAAAATACATAAAATTTTATGTTAAATATTTTGTATTTTTTTGTATGAATTGTGTTTGGTATGAAAAGCCTTGGCATGTGTGCCAAGGCAGAAATTTATATTAGCAAAGAGAAGCAAGTTTTAAACTCATAAGCGGTTGGGCGCGCTTCGTAAAGGCCAAACTTGAGTTTCAAATTTGAAGTGTTGATAGGTATCTATGAAAAAGATCGGTCATTATTGGTTTTAAGTATTCGTTGTCGCGAATTAGTGCTTCAAGGCTGCCACGAAGTGTGTGTGAAGCTGCTCTATGCCACGCTCTCTGATCTCATCAAGATGAAGTTTAAATAAATTTTTCATCCATCAGATCAACTGGCTCATATTTGTGCTTAACGCCGTCAAGTCCTGCCATTAGCATCGCTGAAAAGGCTAGATAAGGGTTTGCTGTGCTATCTGAAATCTCATCTCAGCCCTAACTGACTTCTCGCCAGCGCCGTAAGGTATGCGGATGCTCGCTGAGCGGTTTTGGCTAGAGTATGTTAGGATAGACGGTGCTTCAAAGCCAGGGATTAGGCGTTTATAGCTGTTTGTGCTTGGGTTAGTAAAGGCTGCAACGCTTCTTGCGTGTTTTAAAAACACCACCAATATAGTATCTTGCAAAATCACTTAAATTTGCGTAGTTGCCCTCTTTATAGAATAAAGTACACCATCTTTCCAGACTGATTGATGAACGTGCATGCCGCTTCCGTTGTCGCCATAAAAGTGGTTTTTGGCATAAATGTAACTGTCTTGCCGTTTTGGGTGAGCGACCATGCGAACGACGTATTTATAAATTTGGACATTATCGGCGGCTTCGACTAAGTTACCGATTTCTACGCCGATCTCACCTTGTCCTTGAGCGACTTCGTGGTGTCCTAAAAAGACTTCAAGACCAACTTGCTCTAGAACTTGCATCATCTCGGCTCTTAGATCTACCATGCTGTCGATTGGCTGAGTCATCAAGTAACCGCCTTTTCTGCGTGGGCGATGACCTGTGTTGTAGCTATCTTTGAAGTCAGTAGCATCGTTCCACTCGCCTTCCTCGCTATCTACTTGATACATCGCACAGTTTGGGCTATCGATGATTTTGACGTTGTCAAAGACAAAAGAAATTCATTCTCAGGTCAAAAATACGCCTCATCGCCAAGACCACTGTCTTTTACATATTGCATTGCTCTTTTTTGCAATTGAGCGAGGACATTTTTCATAAATTTGACCCTTGTAAATGTCGTAAATATCGCAAAAACAACAACTGTAATATCAGAAGTAAATGGGTCTAAAAATGTGGTTGTAGCTTCTGGTTTCATTATCATGTCGCTCTTATCGATTGGTTGCCAGCCATGCATAGAACTAGCGTCCATCAGGGATACCATTTATAAAGTACTTTCTTTTCGTAACAGCTTTTTATGTTGTAGCTAATGCTATGCCAAGCACCACCCTAAATCAGTAAATCTAAAAATCTACAAATTTGACTTCATTTTCTTTACAAAAATCAAAAAATGATCTATATTTTTGGACAGATTTTTCCCACTTTTTTTCTCCTTTTTAATTTTTAAATTTTTCGTATTCTATCATAAAACCTAATATTTAAGATTAAATTTATATTTTATTTGAACCCAATCTAGAAATTTTACTAATTCTCTATCTCTATTTTTTAAAAATAGCACATTTTGAATAACCTAAATCTCTAGCTATTTGCTCATAAATTTCACCATTTTTACCGATATCTTCTTTTGTGTGAGCGTCTGAGCCAAAGGTGATGATTATATCTTTTTCGGCTATTAGTTCAAGTAAATGTACGCTTGGATATTGCTCGCCGATAGGGTTTTTCTAAAAGCCAGCAGCATTTATCTCAACAACTAAATTGCTTCTTTTTATCGCATTTACTGCATTTTTAGCCAGAAATTCTAACATCCTTTTTGGCAAAAATTTAAAAAGTTTTAAAAGATCAATGTGCCCCATAATGTCAAATTACCAAGCTTGGCCGATCTTTCTACGTGATCAAAATACTCTTGCCAAATCTGATCTAAGTCTTTGCCCTCGTAACCACCGATAAATTCTGGATTGTCAAATGCCCAGCCGTTAAAAATGCACGGAGCCTATTAGATAATCGACCTTTCTAGCAAAAACTCGCTCATCCATAAATCCATCTAAAAATCCATCTCATAGCCAAGCAAAAATTTCTATCTCACCGCTCAAATTCATCTCTTAAACGTAAATTTCTATCTTCATAGCCTTGCATTTTCATCAAAGCTCATTCTGTAAGCTTCATCGTAGTTCATTGGTGCGTGATCACTAAAACCAAAGTATTTTGTGCCAGCTTTTATTGCGTTTTTGTACATACTCTCTTGGCTCGCCAACTGCGTGTTTGCAAAGTGGCGTGTGGTTGTGAATCGACGGTCATTTTTAGCCTTTTAAGGTCGTTTATTTTTAAAAATGCTATCTAAAGAAATTTATAAATTAAAGATAAAAAGCATTGCCTTTAAACTTACTTTTTATTTAAATCCTATATAATCAAGCCAAATTTTATTAGGAGCTTTTATGACCCAAGAGGAACTTGACGCACTTATGGCAGGTGGTCTAGATGATGAGTTAGATAATGCTAAAGAAGATGCTGGCCAAGAGGTTGCGGACGTCAAAGAGGATACGTACGAGGTAACAGAAGTTGCAGAAGCAATTGATACTAAAGATGAGCCACAGTCAAAATCAGAAAGTAATTCAAAGAATGCAGAAAACTACAGAGTAAGTGCAGATGGTGTTTGGCCACCACCACCACCAACGGAAGATCACAAAATGGTTCATCAGCTTGACGATGTAACAAGAGATAGCGAAGAAAAAGCTACTCAGATGTTTGACAAGCTTTGAGACGATAAATAACTTTTTATGGACGCTGAGGGTGACTCAAATAGCTTAAAGGATGCGATAAACTCAAACATAGAGCTATTTACGACACTAAGTCAGAAAATTTCCAAATATTGCCGCATTTAGCGAAGCTTTAGAGAAAAAAATAACTCACTTCTTGGCACGATCGATAATATCATCGGAATGTACAAATGGGACAAGATGAGATCATGATGGCTATGGATATGATGCAGTATCAGGATATCCATAGACAAAAGATCGAGCGTGTTATCAACGTTATGAGGGCGCTAAGTAAATATATGAATACCTTGTTTGAAGGTAAAATTGACGATGATAAGCGTGTTAGCTCCGCTGTTCACATCGCTGGTGATACAACGACTGAAAATCTTGTCAGCAACGACGATATCGAAGCCCTTGATAGAAAGTTTGGGTAAAAAAATAGTGCTAAAAAGGCCTGAGCTTTTATCTCCAGCTGGAAATTTAACAAAACTTAAAATCGCCCTTGAGTATGGAGCCGATGCTGTTTATGGCTCGGTGGCGAGCTTTTTCGCTTCGCACTCGTTCGGCGCGCGAATTTAACCTTGAAACATTCAAAGAGGCGATAGACTACACACATGCAAAGGGAAAGAAAATTTTATGCGACCATAAATGCCTTTCCTTTTTAACTCTCAGATAGAACCGCTAAAAGGCACTTGCAAACTATTTCAGCGATGAAGCCAGACGCCTTTATTATCGCAACTCCAGGCGTTATGAGTCTAGCAAAAAGCCATCGCTCCTGATATCGAGATACATCTCTCAACTCAAAGCAAATGTCATGAACGTGCTTGATGCAAAAATTTATCACGATATGGGCGCAAAACGTATCGTCGTAGCACGCGAGATGAACTTGAAAGATGTCATAAAGATAAAAGAAGAAAATTCCAACTCTTGATATTGAAATTTTTGTACATGGCTCAATGTGCTTTGCTTACTCTGGTAGGTGTTTGGTGAGCTCAGTGCAAAGCGGACGTATGTCAAACCGTGGCAGCTGCGCAAATGACTGCAGATTTAAGTATGAACTCTACGCCAAAAAAACGAAGAGAGCGGTGTGCTTTTTCGCTTAGAAGAGGACGAAAGCGGCACTCATATTATGAACTCAAAAGATCTTTGTCTCATCTCTCACATCAAAGATATCGTTAATAGTGGCGTGATAGATAGCTTAAAAAAATAGAAGGTCGCACAAAAAGCGAGTACTACGCAGCTTGTACAGCAAGAGCCTATAAAATGGCGATAGATGATGCGTTAAATGATAAACTTTAACGCACAATTTATGAAAATGAGATAAATACGCTGAAAAATCGCGGCTTTACGGACGGCTACTTGGTGCATAGGCCTTATGAGCGAATAGATACGCAAAAATCATGTTAGCAGCCCTAGAAGAGGGCACACATCAGGTAAATGCCATAAGCGAAGATAGCGAATTTTTAAGTGTAAATATAAAATTTTTCCAGGCAATAGCTACGAGATCGTGGCTCCTACTGGATCGGTTATAGAAGATGGTGAAAATGAAAATTTCTGAGATTTATTCACAAGATGGTAAGAAAATTTATCAAACTAAACAGCTCATCACCAAAAAGGTAAGGTCATGAGTGAAATTCACAGTGGCAATGAAAAACGAGATAAATCTTGGTGTTAAGCTGCCGAAAATTTAGCTTTTTGAGGGAGAAAATATGAAAATTTGTTTCTATTATAATGGGAAGTAAAAGCGACTATGAGATCGTTAGCGAGGCGGCAAAGACTCTTGAAAAATTTGGCGTAAAATATGAACTGATAATCAGCTCAGCTCACAGAAGTCCAAAAAGAACGAGCGAGTACGTCGCAAATGCAGAAAAAGGCGCAAAAAGTCTTCATCGCAGCTGCTGGTATGGCGGCTCACCTAGCTGGAGCTATCGCTGCAAATACTACAAAGCCAGTGATCGGCATACCAATGGCTGGCTCAGCTCTTAGCGGCGTTGATGCACTTTACTCAACTGTACAAATGCCAAGTGGCATGCCAGTGGCAACTCTAGCTATCGGCAAGGCTGGTGCTATAAATGCGGCCTATTTGGCAGTGCAAATTTCTAGCCCCTTGAAGATGATAGTCTGGCAAGTGCTCTAAAAGCTGATAGAGAGGCGAAGGTAAAGGCCTTGGAGGAAGACTCTTCAAAGGTTGAAGTGATACTGTAAAAAGGAGAAGCGGTGCAGACCTATCTTGGAGTTGATGAATTTTGCAAACTTGTGCACTTGGAGCGTGAAGTTATCGAAGATATGATAAATCGTGGCGTTTTGAAAACCAAAGAGGAAAAATGGAGAAATTTTGATAGAAGCGAGCGAAGGAACGATGAGTGCTGTGCCTAGTGTTTCGCAAAATTTATCTATGCAACCGCAAGGCCAAGATGGTATCAGCTTTGTTGAAAAAGACGATTGGAACGATATTAAATTTACACGAAAAAGGTGCTTGACGCAAAGGATGAGACGCTTTGAAACTTTAAGAAATGAGAATAAATTTTACAAAAGAGGCGCTCATTTCGATGCAAGAACTCTATGATGAGGATAGAAAAACGGTCGAGACGCTTACAAAACAGCTTAAAATTTCACAAGATGAAGTTGAATTTCTAAAACGAAAATACAAGCTCATGTGGAACCAAGCGGTTGAAAAGTACTTAATGGACAAAAGTAGTTTATGAAGATTATAAATTTAGAGGAAAGCTTTGAAATTTTCGGAGTAAAAAAACTCGTACTAAAAAAATGAAGACGAGATAGGCGGCGAGGGTAGAAATTCCAGCTTTTATGGTCTAAATTTATGAGTGAGCACTCACGATGGTAAGAGCGAAAATGTATAGCGTTTACTACAACCATGAAAGTGATCTTAATGGACATTACGATAACTTCATCGGCACAAGATCAAGCCACAAAAGTGATAAAATTTTAGAGATAAAAAGTGGCAAATATGCTGTTTTTAGTTTTTGCAAGAGAGCCGCAAAACATAGCAAAAGTACTTTGGGGTGAATGGAAATATTTTTGAAAGTAGTGAGCTAAAAAGAGCCTATGAAACAGATTTTGAGCTTTTACGGCAGCGATGAGATAGAAATTTTCTTTATATCTATTTTAGGTTAGGAAAAAAATGAATAAAAAAACAGTAGTTCAATCTTAAGTTTTATCGAGTAAATTTCTGGTAACAAATTGCCAAATCCAACTATGCTTTTTATATATCTTTCGATTATTACGATAATAATATCGTTTTGTATTAGAAAAGATTGGCGTTGGCGTAAGCTATCAGGCTATCAAAGATGGACAAATATCACAGCTTAATGCAAATGTTATAAATTTGCTTTCTGCTGATAGTCTTAGATCTTTTGTTTCGTCTGTACTTAAAAATTTTACTAGTTTTTTTATCCTTTGGGAGTAGTCTTTTGCAATTATTCTAGGTATTGGTATTGCAGACAAGTCCGGACTTTTTGTCAGCGCTTATGACAAAGATTGCCTTAAAATCTTCCAAAAATATGGGTAACTCCAATCGTTATTTTTTTCTTGGTGTAATGTCAAATGTTGCTTCCTCTGTTGGCTATGTTGTGCTAATCCCGCTTGGAGCTATTTTTATTTGCTGGATTTGGTCGTCATCCAATTGCTGGATTAGCTGCTGCTTTTTGCTGGTGTTAGCGGTGGTTGGTCGGCAATTTGATTAATCGGTACAAATGACCCAATGTTTGCGGCATTTTTCTATGCAAGCAGCTAGCGTGTTAAATCCAGATTATGTAGTACTAGCAACTGCAAATTGGTATTTTTATGATCGCTTCGACATTTTTTTGATCGTATTTGTTGGCTGGTTTGTAACGGATAAAATCATAGAGCCTAGGCTTGGTAAATTTGATTTTTTTAGGTGATTTTTAGTCTAAAAGAGCATAGAGAGATAAGTGCAGAGCAAAAACGTGGCTTGTAAAATTTTCACTAATAGCGTTAATTGTTTTTTGTGATTTTTATTGCTTGTGGCTATTTTGCCTTCAGGCTCTTTATTTGGAGCAAAAAGGCAATGAAAGCTTTATGAAATCTACTTTTATGCATTCTATTGTTGTTTTTTTATGATGTTACTTTTTATAGTGGTAGGTGTCGCTTACGGTGTAGGTGCTAGGAGTATAAAAAAAGCAGTAATGACGCCATAAAATTTATGGAGCAATCTATTTCTGAGCTATCAGGATTTTTTTGGTTTTGATATTTTTTTGCAGCCCAATTTACATATCTTTTTAATACCTCAAATATTGGGCTAGTACTTTCTATCAAAGGTTCTATTTTTTTCTAAAAGAGATCGGGTTAACTGGACTTAGCCTTATCATAGTTTTTATTTTTCTTGATCGCTTTTATAAATTTATTTATAGCTGTTGATTCTGCAAAAGTGGGCGATGATGGCTCCGATTTTTTTGTACCAATGTTTATGAACCTTGGACTCTCACCAGAGCTTACACAGGCTGCTTTTAGAATAGGCGACTCTACTACAAATATCATAACGCCTTTGATGCCATTTTTTTGTTTTTGATAGTAGCTTTTATGCAAAAATACAATAAAGAGTTAAAAATCGGATCAGTAATTTCCATTATGCTTCCTTATACGGTTGCATTTTTAATTTCTTGGACAGCGCTAATATCATTTTTGGTACATTTTTTTGATCTCACCACTAGGATCCCGGCGCAGTTATACACTATGTAAAGTAAAAATTTTACAAAAGGAAAGCAATGACATTTTTCACAAATAATATTAACCCTTCAAAACTATTGGCAAGAGCAAGGTTGCGTTATACTTCAGCCATACGACATGCCAGCAGGTGCGGGCACCTATCACCAAGCGACTTTTTAAGAAGCCTCGACCAAAGCCGTGGGCTACTGCATACGTTGCCCCTATCTCGCCGCCCGACTGATGGTAGGTACGGCGAAAACCCAAACCGCCTAGGCGCTTATTATCAGTTTCAGGTACTTATAAAACCAAGTCCAGAAAAATATCCAAGAGCTTTATTTAAAAAGCCTTGAAAAGCTTAGGGTTAAATTTTAAAAGATCACGACATCCGCTTCGTCGAGGATAACTGGGAGAGCCCAACGCTGGGCGCTTGGGGGCTAGGCTGGGAGGTCTGGCTAGACGGCATGGAGGTGACGCAGTTTACGTATTTTCAACAAGTGGGTGGCATCGCATGCGAGCTGATCTCTGGTGAGATAACATACGGCCTTGAACGTTTGGCCATGTATCTCCAAGACGTAAATAGTGTCTACGACATCGTTTGGGATGACAGGGATGGAAGCATCGTAACCCTACGCCGATGTACACAAGCAAGGCGAGTATGAGTGGAGTAAATATAACTTTGAAGTGGCAAATGTTGATATGCTTTTTTTAACCAGTTTGAAAAATGCATTTAACGAGTGCAAACGCTGCTTAGAGGCTAAAGTACTCACTGCCAGCGTATGATTATTGCATGCTTGCGGCTCATACTTTTAATGTCCTTGATGCACGTGGAGCGATAAGTGTAACACAAAAGGCAAGACTACATCTTAGAAAATTCGTGAGCTTGCAAAAGAGTGTGCACTGACCTACAAAGAAAGCTTGGAACAAAAAGTGAAAGGTGATGAAAATAGCTGAAATTTATAAATTTGTAGATGAAAATGTGCCCGTTTGCGAGTCAAGAGTCTTGGGATAATAGTGGCCTACAAGTTGGCTCATTTGATAGCGATGTGAGCGAATTATCTAAGTCTTGATTTGGATAGTAAACTTTTTGCAAAAATGTCTTGCCAAATCTCGCTCATCATCACTCACCATCCGCTCATTTTTAAAGGGGCTAAAGAGCTTAGACTACAGTTTTTATCCAAGCTCTTCATAAGAGAGATGATGATAAAAATATCTCGCTCATCTCCTTCATACAAATGCCGATCTTACCTTTTTTAAAATGAAAACTAGTGACGCAGGTTTTGGGACTTGAAATTTCAAGCAAAGAGGGTTTTTTGATCTACGCTGATGTGAAGATGAGATTTTAGTGAGCTTTGCAAATTGTAAAAGAAAAACTTGGATTAGAATTTACAGAGTGGTTCATGCAAAAGATGAAAATTTTCAGATTTGTATCTGCACCGGAAGTGGCGCAGATCTCATCCAAGATGTAAAAGCAGACGTCTTTTTAACGGGTGATCTAAAGTATCACCAAGCTCTTTATGCAAAGGAAAACAGGGCTCAAATTTAATCGATATAAATCACTATGAAAGTGAACGTTACTTTGGTGATTTTTAGCAAAAATATTTGCAAAATCTGAAAAATTGAAGTTATAATACGCAATTCTAAAAATCCATTTACATATTGCTAACAAAAAGGAAACATTATGAATAAATACTTACAACAATTAGTTGAATTATCTGATCTTGATAAACAAATGAGATGGCTTTATACCACGCATTCAAGACATAGAAAAAGGCTTATAAAAAAATATAGAAGAAGAGTGCGAAACCATAACGGTTAATATAGAAAGACTAGATGAAGAGGTAAATGACTTAAAAGTCTCAAAAATCAGGCACGAATGCTCATATTGCCGAGTTTAGTGCGAAGATAAAAGATGTAGCTAAAAAGCTCAAGCGCAAAAAGCGAAAAAGGAGATAAAAAGCTCTAAGTCTTGAAGAGGATATTGCAAAAAGAACAACTTGAGGCTGCAAATGAAGAGATTGCCAGACTTGAGAAGCTAATAGATAGTAAAAAAATAGTCAAAAAGATGAGCTTGGTGCAAAAAGCTGAGCTTGAGGAGAATTTAAAAAATATAAAAAGCAAAACTTCATCTGAGCTTGAAAATATCGGGAAAGAACGTGAAGAAGTTTATGCTAAAAAGACAAGCTTTATCGCCACTATGAATCAAAAATTCTCGCATTTTATGAAAAATTAGAAAATGGGCTCATAACACAGCCGTTGTTCCTGTAAAAACAAAGCTTGTTATGGTTGCTTTTATGCAGATAAATGACAAAACTTTCTCTGCTGTTATCAAGGGCGAAGATATCGTTACATGTCCGCATTGTGGCAGAATTTTATACAAACAAGAGCAATAACACATTTCGTGATAATAATATATTACTTTCTAGCCTCAATACTCTATCTCTTTTGGGGCTATCTTTTTTTATTTTTAAGTTTTAAAAAGTATCATAAGTCGATTCCAGCACGTTTTTCTATTTAATAATCCCTAAAATTTCAAGATGCAGATGTGCATTTTCACGCTTGCTCATTTGGCGAGGTGCAAGCACTCAAACCATTGATACAAAGAAATTTGAGAGCAAGGCTATAAGCGTAGTGACAAATACCGGCTTTGAAGCAGCGAGTAAAAATTTACTCAAACACGAGATTTTTACCATTTGAAAATTTTTTCTTGCCATTTTGGCTAAAAAAAGAGCAGAAATTTTAGTCATTTTTGAGGCTGAGCTTTTGGCTTATGCTAGTTTTTATGGCAAAACTAAAAAGGCAGCCGTGTGATACTGATAAACGCTAGAATTTTCAGATAGAAGCTACAAAAGCTACTTGAAAATTTGGCTTTTTTACAGATATCTTTTTAAATTTATAGATAGAAATTACGCCCAAAGCGAGCTTGATAAAGAGCGCCTAAAGTCACTTGGGGCAGGTGAAATAGATGTCACTGGCAATATAAAAAGCTGCATTTTTTTGCCAAGTGTGAGTAGAAATTTATGAAAAACCAAAAAGCTAGAGTGATCGTGCTAGCAAGCACGCATGCTGGCGAAGAAGAGATGATTTTGCAAAATTTGAAATTTAAAAAGAAAAACGATCTTTTAATTATCGCACCACGCCACCCTGAGAGATTTTTCAGAAGTGGAAAAGTTAGCAGCCGAATACGCTAAAAAGGTATGGCTTTTGTTTTGCGAAATTTAGCCAAAACACATACGGTGAAGCAAAGATAAATTTACTTGATACTCTTGGTGAACTTGTAAATGTTTATGCTATTAGCGATATAGTCGTGCTTGGAGGCAGTTTTGTGCCAAATATCGGCGGCCATAATCCAATCGAGTGTGCACAATTTAACCCAGTGATAATCAGCGGCGAGTTTATATTTAACCAAAAAGGCGTTATTTAGCCCTAGTTGAAAAACATCTATATTGCAAAAAGCTAGCGAGATTGTCGGCATAATGGATGGTGAGGCCAAAAAGAGCAGGATAGCCGTGCAAGCAAGCGCTGATGCGATCATAGAAGATATAAGGAGCACTTTATGAGTGAAGAAAAAGCATATAAAATTTTCAGCCAAACAAAAACATCTCAAATAACGAGGCAAAGGAGCTAATCGACAGTGGACTAGTCTATGCCAAGGGGCAAAAAGGTGATGATCGCTCGTGCTTTAATGAGTGAAAATACTAAATTAGTGTCGAAGAGATGCCAAAAGCCAAGCGTTATCTTTGAAGATGAAAAATTTGATAGCCATTAGTAAAGCCAGCTGCCGTGACTGGCGAAAAAAATCAGTCAAATTATAAATTCCACTCCTTCATAGACTCGATAAGGACACAAGCGGCGTGCTACTTCTTGTCAAAAATGACGATTTTTGCGAGTCTTGCCATAAATGAGTTTAAAAAGATGAAGGTTGAGAAAAATTTACGTGGCCGCAGTTAGGGGCATCATGAGCGAGGAAGTGGTCGTAAATGAGCCGATCTTAACGATAAAAATAAAAAAATGGCGCCATTTCAAAGATCTCAAAAAGATGGCAAAGAGGCGATCAGTGAAATTTCGCCACTCATGGTTGTTGGCAAAAACGCTTGTAAAAGTTGCCATAAAAACAGGCAGAACACACCAGATAAGAGTACATTTGGCTAGTTTAAATGTACCTATCGTTGGCGATGAGAAATACGGTAAAAAAATAGGGCAAATAGAATGTTTTTGCATGCCTATTCTATCGCTCTTTTAAACTATAAATTTAAAGCGCTGATCCCAAAAGAATTTGACTCTCTTGGATTTGAGCTATCTAATAAATTTGGAAATTTAAAGAGCAATAAAAGAAATCTTTAGTAATATACGCCCTTTAATAACAACTTGGAAAGGTGATTGGTGTTCGAACAAATTAGCGAGTCTTTTTAGATTAGCCGTTAGCAAGATACGTTTTGTAGATGATGAAAAAGCTCTAAAAACGCACTTGACGTGCTTAAAAAAAGCTCTTTTAAAAGCCGATGTTCACCACAAAGTCACCAAAGATCTACTCGCATCTATCGAAAGCGAACTAAAAGCAAACTGGCGTTGGTCAGAAAGATTTCTTGGATGCGATCAAGTCACATTTAACGACTATCTTAACAGCTCCTGGCAACCAAGGCTTTGTCTATGCGTCAGTTGCACCGACCATTGTTTTAATGGCTGGCTTGCAAGGTAGCGGTAAAACAACGACAACTATCAAACTTGCAAACTATCTAAAAACTAAGAAAGAAAAAAAGTTTTAGTTGCAGCTTGTGATTTGCAAAAGATTAGCGGCGGTTGAGCAGCTAAGACAGCTCTGCGTTGCAAAATGAGATCGATCTTTTTATATAGAAAATGAAAACAACTCTATAAAAGTAGCTAAAGAGGCATTAGAAAAAGCAAAAAAAGTGGTCTTTATGACGTGCTTTTAGTGGATACCGCTGGTCGTCTTGCGATCGATGAAAAAGTTGATGCAAGAGATAAAAGATATAAAAAAATGCGATAAATCCACATGAAATTTCTACGTGGCTGACGCTATGAGTGGTCAAGACGCCGTAAAAACAGCTACAAGTTTTAATGAAATTTTTGGGAATTTTCTGGAGTTATCCTTTCAAAGTTGATTCTGACTCAAAGGGTGGTGTAGCTATTAGTATCGCAAAAACAGCTAAATATCCCACTTAGATTTGTCGGTACTGGTGAAAAAGTTGCTGATATCGAGAGTTTTATACCAGACCGTATTGTAAAGCCGTATAATGGGCGAGGGTGACTTAGCTACTTTGGTTGAGAAAACATCGACTATTATAGATGAAAAAGAAGCGAAACGTCTAAATCAAAAAGATAAAAAAAGGTCAGTTTAACTTTAACGACTTTTTTAGATCAAATGGAAAGCGTTAAAAAGCTTGGTAGTATGAAGTCTTTGATGGGGATGATACCTGGTCTTTCAAATATTGCAAAATCAGATAAAAAGATATAGATCTTGATAATTCAAAAGAAAATTTTTACATATTAAGGCTATGATAAACTCTATGACGCAAAAAGAGCGTGAAAAATCCTGAACTTTTGAATAATAGTAGAAAAAGACGTTTAGCGGCTGGTTCTGGACTTTCTCAGATAGAGGTAAATCGATTTTTAAAGCAGTTTGAAAATGCCTCAAAACTTGCTAAGAAATTTTTCAGGAAAAAGGTGGAGCAAAAAGGACTTGTAAATATAGCTTTCTCAAGCAAATCTTAAAAAGACCTGTTTGATAAAAAGGGTTTAAAATTTGGATATTTGTTATCCAAATTTAAGCTTTATTTAAAAAAACAAGAGGAGAAATATAATATGGCAACAGTAGTAAGACTAACAAGAATGGGACGTAAGAAAAGACCTTTTTTTATCGTATAGTTGTTACAGATAGTAGAAAAAAAGACGTGATAGTGGCTGGATAGAAAGTATTGGCTATTACAACCCTATGGTTGAGCCAAATGTTATAAATTCAACAAAGAGAGATTAGATTACTGGAAAAAGCGTTGGTGCTAAACTTAGCGATAGAGTTGCACAAATTACAAAATAATGGTTAAAAAATTTTTATACGAATACGCCAAGTTGATTGCTGATTTTTCCTGATAAAAGTAAGTGTTGATCGTCAGGAACTTGGTGAAAAATTTTGTTGAAATTATCATAAATGCTGACAAGATTGATACTGGAAAACTTATCGGTAAAGACGGCAAAATGATAAATGCTATAAAGACCGTTATTATTGGTTTGTAAAGCCAAAAGATAATACAAGCTATAGGGTAACGGTAAAAGCTATTGAATAGTGATATTGTTGAAGTCGCTACTATCGGAAGATGTGTTGGTTTAAGGGTTATTTAAAACTTCACAACAAGAGCGACTTTCCAGAACAGTATAAAAAAAGGTGCAACCTTTTTTTATAAAAACAATGATCAGCTTACCATAAAAAGACTATAACAGACAAAAAGAGCTGGTTTTGTTTGAGAAATTTCTGATGACTTAGATCTTGCTAAGACGCTAGTAAATAAAACTATCTACACCACAAAAAGAACTCACTAGAAAAAAACTGCAAATTAAAAAGATGAATTTTTTTCAATTTGATATTATAGGTTTAAGGGTTGTAGAAAATGGAGAAAATTTTAGGTATTGTAGAAGATATTCAGGACAATTTTGCTAATTCGCTTTTTATATATAAAAACAGATGAAAGACTTATTGCTAATGGCAAGCCAAGGAATTTTTACATTCCATATTTAGAGCATTTTATCGTAAGTGTAAATTTGGATAGTGGAGAGGTTTTTAGTAAAAGGTTCGAAAGACATCTTAGAAAAATTCATGAAATTTACATTTATTACACTTTTTTGAAAATTGAGTCAAACCTTATTTTTAGTGATTCTATTTTTAAAACGTGCAATTGGTAATAAATTTATTGAAATTGATTTTTATAAATCCAAGAAATTTTACCAAAGATAAGCATAATAAAGTCGATGATTATATGATAGGAGGCGGAGCAGGGCTTTTAATGTTTCCGCAGCCCTTAGATGAGTCGATCAAATTTTCTAAAAAGAAAAAAAGATAAAAAAATGCTCATGTGATATTTTTGATGCCAGCTGGTAAAAGAAATTTAGCCAAAAATGATGCAAAGAGGCTTTCTAAAAAAGACCATATTTGCTTTGTTTGTAGCAGATATGAGGGCTTGATGAACGTGTTGTTGAGCTTTGGGCGGATGAAATTTTTTGCATAGGTGATTTTTATTTTTAACTGGCGGTGAGCTGCCTGCGCTTTGTATGAGCGACGCTATATCAAGAAATATTCCTGGGATTTTAGGAAACGATATGAGTCTTGAAGTGGAGAGTTTTGAGGATAATTTGCTTGAAGCTCCATCTTTTACAAAACCTGATAATTTTAAATCTCTCTTTGTAGTTTCAGAGTTTTTTAAAGGGTAATCATGCTAAAATCCACAACTTAAAAAAACAAGATGGCTCACTGCAAAACAAGGTACTTTCGCCCTGATTTATATCAAAAGCTAAAAGCCACATAAATAAGGAAAAACATGAGAAATAAATACATTGAGGCGTTTGAAAATGCTCAAATTGCTGGTAAAAATATCCCTGACTTCCGTGCAGGAGATACATTGCGTGTGGCTACTCGTATTCACGAGGGAGACAAAACGAGATTCAAAAATTTTGAAGGCATTTGTATAGCTAGACGTGGTAGCGGCACTGGCGAAACATTTATCATCAGGAAAATCGAGTGCTAACAGTGTTGGTGTTGAGAGAATTTTTCCCAATATTTAGTGATTCTATCGAAGAGATAAAGGTTCTTAGAAAAAGGTCGTGTTAGAAGAGCTAAACTATTCTACCTACGTGAACTACGTGGTAAAGCTGCTAAAATCCGCGAACTTAGAAAATAATTCTACTATCTGTCCTGAAGTCTATTCAGGACTTTTAATCTTCTTTTTAAATTTAATTTTTAATTTTTGTTTTTAATATTAAAAAAATCTATTTATTTTTTTATTGTTTTTACCGCTAGGCTATAAAAATTTAAAAATATAAAAATTTTCTATATAAAGTTTCAGATACCTTATATACTAAATTTATTTATTTTCTACTTCTTCTTATTTGTATACCAAAATAAAAATAACACAACAAAGAATTACTCCAAGCATTATTGATACAACTATCATGGTAGCATTTTTTTAGTTTCATTAAATGGCAAGCCTTGTGTATTCATACCAAAAAAACCAGTTATCAGATTTAGTGGTAGCATTACAGCCGATATCATTGTTAAAATGTAAATGTTTTTGATTGATTTTGTCGTTTTTTTATACTTTGTATAAAATGTATAAATATCATCGATTCTGCAGGCATATTCATTAGCCATTGTTCTAAAAACATTTGCCTCATGAGTACTATTTTTTAAGCTCTTTTTTTAAATTTTGTTGCTCGCTTTTGACAAATCGAAAAGTGTCTCATAAAAGTGAGATATCTTGTTTTTGAAATTTTTCTAATCTCATATTTTTAAAAAGTGATGTCTTTTGATAAATTTATTAAAGTTTTTTTCGACTAGCATAAATTTTTTTCATACTCGTTTAGCTCTTCTTGATGTTCTAGAAATTTCTGTTTGCATATTCATTACATAGTTTTTTTAAGAGCCGCTTCAAACTCGTTTTTATCGCATTCGTGATCAAAGTCTTCTTTGTAAATTTTGCCATTTTTTAAATAAAAATTTATAGCTTTGCTTTTTGCGTGAAAGAAACAAGCAAAAATATAGTCGTATTCATCGCCATAAAAAAATATCCACAAACTGAACTTTTATAACTCATTTTTACCCTTTTAGCATAAAAATTTTTCTTCAAATTTAGTAAATTCGCCTCTTTCTATCGCCTCTCTCATCTCTTTCATCAAATTTAGATAGTAGTGCAGGTTGTGAAGGCTTGCCAGTCTAAAAAAACGTTAGCTCTCTTGCCTTAAAAAGGTGGTTTAGATAGCCTCTTGAGTAGCGCTTGCAGGTGTAGCACTGGCACTCTGGATCGATTGGCATATGGTCATTTATAAACTTTAGCTGATTTTATATTTATCTTGCCAAAGCTGGTAAAAAGCGTACCGTTTCTTGCATTTCTTGTTGGCATGACGCAGTCAAACATATCAACGCCTCGCTCCACGTTTTCCACGAGATCTTCAGGCGTGCCAACACCCATTAGATAGCGAGGTCTAAGCTCATCCATAAATGGCATAACCGCCTCAACCGTGTCATACATCGCCTCATTACTCTCGCCAACGCTAAGACCTCCTATGGCAAGGCCGTCAAATGGCATCTCATTTTAAAGCTTCGGCACGAAAATTTACGTGCATCGTAATCTGTTCCACCCTGAACGATACCAAAGATATTTTTGGTTTAGTCCAATGCCCTTGTTTTGCATAAATTATGATAATTAATCGCCTCTTTTGCCCATTTTATCGTTCGTTTTATGCTTAGATCGATCCTCTTTGGCTCAGCAGGTAGGGCAACCAAATCATCAAGTATCATCATAATATCGCTACCTGAGATCGTACTGCGTGTCAAGAACAGATTTTTGGCGTAAAAATAGTGCGTGCTGCCGTCGATATGGCTTTTTAAATTTCTATCCCACCATCATCATTTTTTTGGTGTTTGATCTAAGCGAAAATGCCTGAAAACCACCGCTATCTGTTAAAAACGAGCGATCAAATTTGAAAAATCCATGCAGTCCGCCAAACTCACGCACGACCTTGCTGCCAGGGCGCAGGTACATGTGGTAGGTGTTTGCTAAAAATGATCTTTGCGTCTAAAATTCGCTCATATCAAAGGCGTCAAGGCTTTTGACTGCGCCAACCGTGCCAACTGGCATAAAAACTGGCGTTTGTATCACGCTGTGGGCTGTGGTAAGCACGCCACGCCTTGCGTTGCTATCTTTTTATAACTTCAAATTTCATCTAAGTCCTTAAATTTTTCTTTGATTTTTTTATTTTAACAAAATTTATAATATAATCCAGAAATTTACAGGCAAAGGAACTTTTTGCAAAAAGAGAAATGATATCGTTTTTTTACCGAAGCAAACGGCACTGCGACCATAAAATTTGCAGGTGAGTTTAGCTACAAAGAGGCTAAAGATTTACAAAAGCATTTTTTAAAAAAATCCAAAAAGCTTAACGGCAATGTTAAATTTGACTTTAGCGAGCTAAAGAGCATTGATTACGCTGTTTTGATCCTTTTTAAAAAAACACTCTAAATGGCAAGAATGTGAGATCATCACAAATGACGAGAAGATAAAGGCGATGGGCGAGCTGCTAAATGACGAGAAGATCGACTTTAGATATATGCCACCGCACAATAGCCTAAATCTTTTTCTCACGCTTGGGAGAAATAAATTTGCGAGGGATTTGTAAATTTAGTTGAGTTTGGCTCGTTTTTGGGTGAGTTTTTGATAAAAAGCGTCAAAACTTTACTTAATCCTGCAAATTTAAGGTTTAGAGAATGTAGCAACTATATAAAAAGATGGCGGTGTAAATGCCGTTTTTTTATCGTATCACTCACCGCTTTTTTTGATAGGCGTCGTGCTTGCATATCTTGGTAGTGCGATGCTTGCAAGCTTTGGGGCAAGTATATTTATAGTCGAGATCATGGGGATGCTGACGCTTAGAGAAGTGGCTCCGCTTATAGCTGCTATCGTTATTGCAGGTAGGTCTGCTTCTAGTTTTACTGCACAAATAGGCGCCATGAAGCTAACTGAAGAGATAGATGCGATGAAGACGATGGGATTTGAGCCGTTTAACTTTTTGGTGCTACCGCGCATCATCGCCATGGTGCTTTGTGTGCCTGTCATTATCTTTATAGCTGATGCGATAAGCATTTTAGGACAGATGATCATTTGTCAAACGATACTTGATATCAGTTTTAGCGACTATCTTAATAGATTTCGCGAGATGGTCGAGCTTAGGCACTTTGCTGTTGGTATGATAAAGGCTCCGTTTTTTTGGCGCTGTTATAGCGATCATTGGGTGCATGAGGGGATTTGGCGTTAGTCAAAACGCCCAAAGCCTTGGAGCGATGACAACCGTTAGCGTTGTAAATGCGATATTTTTGGGTCATTGCGCTTGACGCCTTTTTCGCGATAATTTTTATGTGGCTAAAGATATGAACGAGATAATAGTTGGAAAAAAACATAACGACAAGTTATGGCGATAAGACAATGCACGATAATGTGAGCTGGAGCGTCAAAGAGGCTGAAATTTATGGCTTTTTGGGCGGTAGTGGCACTGGTAAAACGACGCTAATGAAGACGATGATATATCTAAAAAAAGCCAAATAATGGCGATATAACGTTTGACGGCGTCAATATGTGGAAAAAGTAGCCAACAAGAACAACAAGATATAAAGCTAAAAAGTGGGACGATGTTTCAGTTTGGAGCGCTTTATAGCTCGATGACGATCCTTGATAACGTGGGCGTTTTTGCTTCATGAGTACTCTAAAGTTTAACAAGCGCCAGATCGATGAGATAGCGATGTTTTGGATACAAAAAGTGGGGCTAAAAAGAGGTCTCAATGCTCTATCCAAGCGAGCTAAGTGGCGGTATGAAAAAAAGAGCCGCACTTGCAAGAGCCTTTGGTGCTAAGCCCTAGGGTGCTATTTTTTTAGACGAGCCAAATAGTGGCCTTGATCCAGTTAGCTCACGCCAGATGGATGCACTCATAAAAGAGCTTCGTGATAGCATCGGCGTGACTGTTGTCATGGTGACGCATGATGCGGATAGTATTTTTGATATTTTGGATAGATTTTTGATAATAGATAACAAAAAGATAGCCTTTGAGGGAGATATAAAAAGAGCTTGAGTATCTTGAAAATAACCCGCTTGAAGAGCTATTTAAAAATGAGGGAAAAAGTAGATGGAAAATAGAAAATTCTTATACCATTGTCGGCATGTTTTTTTATAGCCTGCCTTACAGCATTTGCCATATTTATCTGGTGGATGACTAGCAAAAATAATACAAAGGTTGATTTTAAGGAGTATTACATCCACACAAGCGAGCTGCCAAGCGGCTTAAAAGTGGACTCTACGGTTAAATTGATCGGCGTGCCAGCAGGAAGCGTTAGCGATATAAATTTTTGTCGATGACAAAAACGCTCTTATAAACATCACGATGAAGATAAGAGAGGATCTGCCTATCAAGGCTGACAGTATTGCAAGTATTGAAGTTCAGGCTATTAGTGGCGTTGCTAGTATAAATATAAGCCGTGGCACTAAGGATTTTTCACCAGATCAAAAAGCCTATCTTGCAGCTTGAAGAGAGCTTGTTTTTCAAAACTTGGAAACAATGCAGAAAAACATCACTTTAAAGATAAATCAAACACTCGATAAAGTAGATAACTTTTTCTCTCCTGAAAATATCGAACACGTTGAGTCGATCCTTAAAAATATTGATAAAGTTTACACAAGTTTTAACAGATGAGGAGGGATTAAGCGAGGTTGATAGTATCGTTAAAAAAATGTGAAAAATTTTACAGATAGTTTAAACAAAACCGACACAAAAAGAGCTTGTTAAAAATTTAAACACTCTAATTTCAAATGCAAACCAAGTTTTTTTATATCGGCAAATTCTGGCTATTAATGGATATAATTCGTTGCAAGAACTTATCACCGCAAAAGCAAAAGACGGCGAGTACGACCTTAGAAATACAGTTAGATCGTTATTAAGAGAAGCGAGTGATTTTTTTAAATGGATTTGACAAGACGCTTCAGGGAGTTTAGAGGTGCGCTTCAAAGACTCGAAGATAATCCTTACGAGTTTTTTTCTTCACAAATCCGGTCTTAAACGACAAAGGAGATAAGAAATGAGAAAAGTTTGATATACATAGCGACTGCTTTTTCTTTTTTTGGCTGCTCACTAAAGACAGATGTACCGCAAGCTACGATGTATGAAATCCACTATTCAAACAAAGAGTGCTCAGCTGAAAACAAGCAAAAAGAGCTAAAAAAATGTCTTCATAGAAAATGTGAGTGCTCTTGATATGGTTGATACTAGAAAAAAATTTTGATTGTGGCTGAGAATAATAAAATCAGATACCCTAAGCGATGCTAAATTTGTCTCTGAGCCAAGCGAAATGGTCTATAAATCGCTTGTAAAAAGGGCTTTATTCAAACTGTGCTGCTAAGCCGATATTTTCACCAAATGCAAAAGATCTTAGACTAAAAGTAAGCATCATCTCTCTTCAAATAAGAGGTGACAAGGCCGAAGTTTCGCTAGCTTATGAGCTATTCAATGCAAACACTTCGCTAAAATCAGGTATGATTACAAAAGAAATTTTCTGCCCAGATCCAAGCTCAAGTACTATTTTTTTGATACGATAAATAAGGCTACAATTTAGCAATCGACACACTAATCTCTGAAATAATCTCTTAAATTTTTCTTGGCTGTAAATTTCTAAATTATAGCCAAAATAGCTTATTTTAAAGACCTTTTGTTATAATGTGAGCTTTTAAAATACGGAGAATTGATGAAGAAAAATTTTAATAATCGCAGATGGAACTTTCGCAAGAAAGATTTTCTTTAAACAGATTGCTTGAAACAAAAATCAAATTGCATCACTATATCGTTGTTTCAAGTGAGGATTACAGTCAAAAATCAAATTATGAGTACTTACATTTTACCAGTTTGATCCAACTAGCCTCTCAAAGCTAAAAAGCGTGAGCGATGAGCTATTTTTAGTCAGTTTTGTATAGTTTGCGATGATAAAAAAATGAGGCGATTGCTGTTTATGAGAAATTAAGACAGATCAGCACAAAGACCGAGACTGTTTTTATGAGCTCATGGGAGCTTGATGAGGAGCATAAAGAGATATTTGCAAAAGATAAGCATTTAGATGTTGTTGATATCAGAGATATTGCAGCTTCAAGGCTTATGGATTATTTACCTGATCTGCCGGTTTTGGCTGATAATATCGGTCTTAGCGAGGGTGAGATCATGGAGGTTAAGGTACCAATAGGTAGCTCTTATATGTATCGTCACATCAGCTCGGTAGCTCAGAAAAAAATGGCGAATAGCTCTCATATATCGAGGCAGCGAGATCATCTTGCCAAAGCCAAATATAATGATACAACCAAGCGATATTTTTGCTAATTGTCGGCGATCCAAATGTACTTCAAAATGTTTACCGTTCTATTAAACGCGAGGCGGTCAGTTTCAAGTCCATTTGGCAGCAACATCTATGCACTAATCGATATGAAATCAATGAGCAAAGAGCGCGTTGGCAAGCTTTATAGAAGATAGTCTATATATGCACTCAAAGCTAAATAACAAACGCCTTATTTTTTTAGAGTTATAAACGCGACTTTGGGTGAGAAATTTGAGAGACTAAAAGGCTATAAAAAGAGAAAAAAATATTCTTGTTTTGATGGATTATTTCAACAGCGACAATAAAGAGATCAAATCAGATGTCGCAAAAGCACGACATAGGGCTAATCTTAAGTGATGATAAGTACTTTTTAAATTTCAAAAGCTCTTTTATAAGCTCAAGCTTCCAGTGCTAAAAACAGGCAAAGTACTGCTTTCAAATATAAAAGAGGGCGTGATACTTGGCGATCAAAGTCAAGAAGTGGAGAATCAATCAGCCGTGATAACAGACTGCTGTGCACAGCTTGATTTGGAGATGAAAGTACACTATTTTGATAATAAGCATAGCGATGATGAAGCGTTAAGAGAGCATTTTTGAGAGCATTAGGCGCTATTTTCTAAGCGTATAAAGATAGAAAATCACAATCTTAAAAAAATCCGCTTGTAAAACTAAAAAAATACAAAAAGATTTGCTTCATTTTGTGATGTTTAGCAAAAAGCGTGGCAAATGGTGGGACATTTGCCTTTTTATCGACAAATTAAATAGGCTTTATAAAAAAACTAAGCCAAAACGCACAGCTTTTTGTGCCAGTAAGTGAGTAAAAATGCAGATAAACTTAAACCTTAAAGAAAAAGGCGTCAAGCTATAAAATTTATATAAACGAGCTTGAGAGACTAGGCTAAAAGGCAAGGTTGGCATCGTTACAAACGCTAAAGTAGCGGGTATTCATCTTGAAAAAGCTACTTAGTGTTTTTAAAATGCGATGAGAAATGTATTATAAGTGTGCCTGACGGCGAAGAGTATAAAAAAACCTTGAAACGATAGAGCAAATTTCTAGAGCAGTTTTTTGTGAGTAAAAGTTGATCGCTCATCTACACTAATTGCCTTTGGTGGTGGCGTCATAAGCGATATGACTGGCTTTGCGGCGAGCATCTACGAAAGGGGGATACATTTCATAAACATCCCAACTACGCTTCTAGCGCAAGTTGATGCTAGTGTTGGCGGAAAAAAACGGGTGTAAATAACAAATTGGCAAAAATTTAATAGGCTCATTTTATCAGCCAAAGGCGGTTTTTTGTGAGATACATTTCTTAAAGACATTGCCAAAGAGAGATTTGCAGCTGGTGTGGCTGAGGCTTTAAAAATGGCGATAACTTTTTGACAAAGAGATGTTTGATTGGCTAAAGAGTGTAAAATTAGATGATGAGTAAATTAGCCAAGCTAGTTGAAAAAGTCTATACATTTAAAAAGCAAAAGTGGTTGAACAAGATGAGAAGGAAAAGGGGCTAAGAGCCATCCTAAACTACAGCCACACCTTTGCTCACGTCATCGAAAATGAGACAAACTACAAGGAATTTTTACACGGCGAAGCGGTGGCGATAGGTATGAATATGGCAAATCGCTTAAAGTGTAAGACTAGGGCTCATGAGCGAGGCAGAAGCAGAGGATATCAAACAGGTTTTAGTGAGATTTGGCCTTCCAGTAAACTACAAAATAGAAAATGAATATGCATTTTACGAGGCATTTTTATGGATAAAAAAAGACAAAAAGATGATAAGATAAATTTTCATTATCGCAGATAGGGATAGGCGGTGCGATCATCAAAAAAATGACGTCAAAAAAAGAGGATATTTTTAGAAAATTTTAAGAGAATTTAAATGAAAAAGATCTTTTATTTTATTGCTTTGCTGCTTTGCTCTTTATGCAGAAGAAAAATGCTAGCGTTGAGTCAAATAGTTCACGATTTTACAAAATGGTGAGCTTAGAAAAGAAAATTTCAAGCTTAGACAATTCGCTAAAAATAATATCTGGATCACAAGATATGCTAACTATAACACTTATCAAAGGCTTATTGATGAGCTTGAAAAATGAAAATGAACTAAAAAGCTAGACAAAAAGCTCAAAGAAGAGGCAGTGATATCATAAAGAGAATCCAAACTCTAAAAAGAGCAGATAAATTACTAAAAGAGTATGAAAAAAACGCCATTTTTCAAATATGCTAGCAGCCCCTGAAATGGATACTCCACCAAGGATAACAAGTCCTGTTGCACTTATATCTGGCTTTTCGTATATCAAAAAGATAAAGAGTGATAAGATCGAGTATCAAAGGCATATAAAAGAGCTTGATACGCTTTTTGGAAAAGCTTGAAACAAAAGAAAATTTACTAAATAGACTAAATTTGATAGAAGAAAATGAGCAAAATAGAAAGCCTAAACTTAGTAAAAACAAAGAAATAGGCGACTTCAAAGCGGCAAAAACAGATCGCTGATACAACTTATAATGTCTATGAAAAAGAGCTGATGAGGCTATAAAGTTAACAACCTCTGATATAAAAGCTCAGTTTTTAAGTATGGGCTATACAGCTATCATCATTCTTTTGACGATCGGGCTAACATTTATCGCTAAAGTATCGTTAAAAGAACGATTACTGATAATGAGAGATTTTTACACGGTCAATAAATTTCTTAAAACGTTTTAAATATCACCGTTATCATTATAATCTTACTTTTTTTCGTATATCGAAAACGTCACATATCTAGTAACCGTGCTGGGTTTTGCTTCAGCTGGTATCGCCATTGCGATGAAAGATATGTTTATGAGTATGCTTGGTTGGATGGTGATCATGTTTGGTGGCTCTATACATGTAGGCGATAGGATTAGGGTATTTCATGATGGGGAGCGAATTTGTAGGCGACGTCATTGATATTTCGCTACTTCGGCTTAACTGTTTTTTTGAGGATGTTAGCTACTCAACATATAAGACAAACCGCCGTGCAGGTAGGATCATCTTTGTACCAAATAACTACATTTTTACAGACCTAATCGCAAACTATGCACTATGGCATGAAGACCGTTTGGGACGGTATAGATATTATGATAAGTTTTGATAGCAATCATAAAAAAAGCCGTCTATCTAGCAAGAAATGTTGTCAAGAAATACTCAAAAGGCTATACCGATATCGCAAAACGTCAAATGAATAAATTAAGAAGCCAATATAGCATCAAAAAAATCCAAAATGTCGAGCCAAGGGATTTATACATTTTTTGAGCCTTATGGCATAAATATCTCATGCTGGTTTATGTCAAATTCCTATGCCACGCTGGCACTTAGAAGCACGATAAGTGCTGAGATCATCGAGGCTTTTTGGCTCAAGACGATATAAAGATCGCTTATCCAACGCAAACCATGTTTGTGGGTAAAAAGAAAATCCAAGCGATCATACAGCCCATGGTGAGCAAGAGAGCGAAAGTGTTTGATGCAAAAGATATTTTTTTAAAACATTTGGGTGTCGCTCAAAATATCTACGATACCGAGCTTTTAAAAAGCTACATCAAAGACTACGAGATCACAAATGATGAAGATGCTGCTGATATTGTGGTCATAAACTCATGCACTGTTACAAATTCTGCTGATAGCGGTGTCAGAAACTACATAAACGGTGTAAAAAGACGTGGAGCAAAGGTGGTGCTAACTGGGTGTGGCGCGGTTAGTAAGGGCAAGGAGCTATTTAGTAGCGGTATATTTGGCGTACTTGGAGCTAGTAAAAAGAGCGATCTAAATGAGCTTTTAAAGCAAGAAAAAGCCGTTTTTTGAGCTCGGAAATTTAAAACTCAGTCGATAAAAAAATATAGTTACAAATTATGAAAAATCACACAAAGGCTTTTTATAAAAATTCAAGAAGGCTGCAACTTTAGCTGCAGCTACTGCATCATCCCTTCGGTTCGCGGTAAGGCTAGAAGTATGGATGAGTCCATGATATTAAAAAGAGGCAAGAATTTCTAGCTCAAAAACGGCTATAATGAGCTTGTCCTAACTGGCACAAATATAGGCAGTTACGGTAAAGATACAAATAGCTCTCTTGGTAAGCTTTTGGCAAACTTGGGTAAAATTTCTGGCATTAGACGTATTCGGCTCGGTAGTATTGAGCCAAGCCAGATAGATGAGAGCTTTAGAGAAATTTTAAAAGAAGAGTGGCTAGAGCGTCATCTGCATATCGCACTTCAGCACACGAGTCAGGCGATGCTAAAGATCATGCGAAGACGCAACGATGCATTTAGTGATCTAGAGCTTTTTAATGAGCTTAGCTCACTTGGCTTTGCCCTTGGCACGGACTACATTGTAGGTCATCCTGGAGAGAGTGAGGAGATATGGACAGAGGCTGTGGAAAATTTTAAGAAATTTCCTATCACGCATCTGCACGCTTTTGTATATTCACCAAGGCGTGATACGCACTCAGCTACGCTAAAAAACGATGTTAGCGGCGATGTGGCAAAAAGTAGGTTAAAAAATTTACACAAGGCATAGCTTTTGCAAAATAATGAAAAATTTTAGAAAAACATAATGGAGCTTTGAAAAATTTTAGTCGAGCAAAAAATGGTGAGTTTTACGAAGGTTTTGATCAGTTTTACAACAAAGCTAAAAATTTTAAGCCAAAAAAAGATATAACAAAAAGAGTGGGTGGAGGTAAGCGAATATGAAGTTAAGCCAGATGCCAATTATGCAAAGAAATTTCAAATTTAATAAAAAAATATTCTAATAATCGCAGCTGTCGCATTAATCAGCGTGCTGTTATTTGCCGTTAGCAAAGATCCACGAAATATCACATACTCACAGTATATGCAGCTCATGGAGGAAAATTTTGTCGATAGAGCAGTCGTAGACGGTGATGAAGTCATACTTTATGCACAAAACAATCGCTTTTTCTATCATAAAAGAGGGCATTGATTTAAAAGAGCTTATTAAAAAAAGTACCTGTTGAAAAAGACGAAGCAATACATCACTCCTGGTATGGTTTGGGGATTTATCATCTTTGTTTGTTTTATTCTTTGGTACGCTTACATTTTTAGGAGTATTAACAAAAAGCGAGGGTCTTTTTAATAAAAAAAGATGGTGCTTTAGAGATAGAAAGCGTGCTAAATCAAAAATGTGATGCCAGTTATTTCAAATGTTAGATTTAGTGATGTGGCAGGTATTAGTGAGGTCAAAAAGCGAGCTTAGCGAGATAGTTGATTTTTCTAAAAAAATCCACAAAAATATAGAAATTTTGGTATCAAAATGCCAAAAAGGCGTGCTAATGATCGGCCTCCAGGTGTTGGCAAGACACTTGTGGCAAAAGGCCGTTGCAGGCGAGGCAAATGTACCATTTTTTTCTACCAAAATGGTGCTAGTTTTGTGCAAATTTATGTTGGCATGGGTGCAAAAAGAGTAAGAGAGCTCTTTAGCAGAGCCAAATCCTACGCACCTTCAATCATCTTTATCGACGAGATAGACGCCGTTGGCAAGAGTAGGGGTGGCACTAGAAACGACGAGCGAGAAGCCACACTCAATCAGCTACTAACCGAGATGGACGGCTTTGAAGACAACTCAGGGTGTCATAGTAATAGCAGCTACAAATAGGATCGAAATGATCGACGAGGCGCTGCTTTAGATCGGGTCGTTTTGATAGGCGTATATTTTTGTCAATGCCTGATTTCAACGACAGAGTGGCTATTTTTAAATACTTATCTAAAAGATAAAAAAATGTGACGTTTCAGCTGAAGATATTGCTAGAATGAGCGTTGGCTTTTTCAGGTGCGGCACTTAGTACGCTTGTAAATGAAGCTGCGATAAATGCCCTAAGAAACGGTGAGAGCGTGCTTAAGATAAGGGATTTTGAGGCTGTTTTTAAATAAGGTCTTGCTCGGCAAGAAAAAGGTGCTAAGCTATAGCGAGAGCGAGAAAAATCCAAGCCGTCTATCAAGGTGCAAAGGCACTAAGTGCTTACTGGTTTGATGTGAATGTGAAAAATTTCTCTTATAGAAGACAGGTTTATGGCGACAGAGCAAGAGATCGAGTCAAAGTCACAGATGATATCTCGTATCAAGGTACTCATCGCTGGTATGTGCAAGCTTGAGATAGATGAAAACGACATCTTTTCAAACTCAAGTAGTGATCTAAACTTAGCCAAAGAGATCGCCTCAAAGATGGTTTATGAATATGGCATGGGAAGCTCTTTTGTGCCAAATCCAAACGATGTAGAAGAAATTTCTAAAAGCAAGCAAAAGAGGAGATCACATCCTTTTTAAAAGGCACAAATGAGCAAATCGCAAAGATAAGCTCATATTTGCTAACATACGAGAGCGTAGATAAAGAGACGCTGGCGAAAGTACTTTTAAATGAAAACTATTAAAGGAGAAAAAGTGAAAGCAAAAAAATAGGCATACTAACTCTATCTGATCGTGCAAGCGAAGGCACATATGAGGACAAATCAGGCTCAGCGATCAAAGAGGTACTTGATAGCTGGATAGTGAGCGAGCATGAGTACTTTTATGAGGTGATTCCAGATGAGTTTGAGCTGATAAAAGAGGCTTGTGCACATGGTGGACGTGCTTGGCTGCGACCTTGTGCTAACGACTGGCGGTACTGGATCAGCAGTAAGAGATGTCACACCAGAGGCCACTGAGGCAGTTTGTGAGAAGATGATGCCAGGCTTTGGCGAGCTAATGAGAGCTGCAAGCCTGCAATACGTCCCAACAGCGATCCTATCACGCCAAACAGCAGGTATTAGAGGCCACGCGCTCATTATAAAGTTTACCAGGGCAGCCAAAGGCGATAAAAGAGTGCTTGGAGCCGGTATTTCCAGCGGTGCCATACTGCATCGACCTGATCGAGGGTGCATTTATCGAGACTGATGAAAAACGTGATGAAAGTTTTTCCGCCCAAAACAAAAAGAAAATCTCGTAAATTAGTTTGATAGATAGCCTAAATTTAAAAGCCACTGCCTTTGCAAATAGGTGGCGATTTGTTATTAAAATTGGCTTGTTTTTTTCTTTTTTATCCTATGCGCTAGCATATTATTTTTAGGGTTAGAGGTTTTTTTGGCTTTATCTCGGCCATTTCTATCTTTGGCTGTGTTTGCCTGCTAGCCTTTAGCTCACTTCCTTGGTTTATCGCTAGCCTTGTATTTTTTTACAACCCTTGGTATTTTTACTACTTGAAAAAGATTGATGAAAGTATTACTGTTTATGCTTTAGCCTGCGCAATTTGGCTGCTTGGCTGGATCACTTTGTCGCTTGTGGTAGATGATAAATTTGCAAGACTGGGAAATGACATCTTGCCAAAGGTCTCTCGTATAGTTCTTGTTGGCGAGTTTACCTTGCTATATTTTTTTAAACTACAACAACAGCTTTGACATAGAGACTTTAATAAAGTCAAATTTGACAAAGTCGCTGCTTTTAGTGCTAAACTCCTATATGCTGCCATCGCTTTTTGATGTTACTTATATTTGATATAAAAACATATATCGCTAGTAAAAATGAGTAAAATTTTATGTATGATTTTTGCGTAATTTAAACTAAATTTAGCAGTTTTTGCTCTCTGCTATCTTTTTACAAGCTCCAGATTGCCATTCATTGCTAAGCTCATAAAACAAATGCCACTAGCACCTGCTTTAATGGCCTCTTTGTAGTTTTTACTATCTAGTCCGCCAAGTGCGTAAATCTTTCTTTATCAAAGCTTTTTTAGCTCGCTTATGAAATGTAGCCCTTTTGGCTCTAAGCCAGCCTTGCAAGAGGTGGCAAATATATGAGAAGCAACGAGCACGTCGGCGATTGTGGTTGAAATTTCAGCCTGCTCTGGGTCGTGAGCTGGAGCGTAAAATTTTTGCTGTTTTTCCTAAATTCATCTAAAAAAACGCCGTGATTTTTTTAAAAAAAGTCAAGCTGCGCTGAAGTGAGCCAAAAAGTCGCTCTTTAGCTTGCAAGCTACGTCAAAAATTGATTAATGATAAACTTCTTGCGGTAGTTTTCACAGAGTTTGAGCCACAACCCTAGCAAGATCATAAAATTGAGCCTCGCTTAGCCACTTTGCACGAAGCAAAAATTTCATCTACGCCAGCCTTGCAAAGTAGCTGAATTCTCTTTAAAAAGTCATCGCCCTCATAGCTTTCAAAGTCAGCCACGCAAAGAATTTTAAACATAGACATACTCGCTCATCAAGGGCTCTAATCCGTTTGCTTTTTATCATAGCCTTGATCTCATCCACACTTCTGTCGTCGCTTATCTCAAACTGCTCGTCGCCCTTTTTCTCTTCGCCGTGAGCGCCGATGCTTACTTTTACGCCAGCGCTTATCTTATTTGTGGCGATCTTTACGACGTTGTCACGAAATGTAGCCTTTTTCTCTGGTTGAGATCGTTATGCTAGCTGTTGGCATAAAAATTCTATAAGCACAGATCACTTGCAAAAAGCTCGCGCTCGCCCACATCACGTGGATTGATGCGGTCGTTGTTGATGATAGGGCGAAGCCTTGGGCATGAAAATGCGATCTCGGCGTGCGGATACTTTTTTGAACTAAACTTGCATGAAGTGCCGTAGCAAAGGCGTCAAGCCTAAAGTCATCTATGCCAAGAAGTGCCGCAAAGCCAACCCCTCTCATGCCGCCAAGTAGCGCTCGCTCCTGCGCATTTATGCGGTAAGGGAAAATTCTTTTATTGCCGCCAAGGTGAATTTTTTCATATTTTGTGGGATTATAGGTCTCTTGAAAGACGGTCACGTAGTCTGCGCCACCTTTATGGAGTAGGGCGTAGTCGTCTGAGTTTAATGGGTAAATTCAACTCCAACGATTTTAAAAACTTTCTTTGCCAAAGCGCAGGCGTTTGCGATATATGCGACACTTGAGTTGGTCTCGCTCTCGCCAGTTAGGATCGAAAATTTCTTCCTAAGCCGCTCTTTGAAAATTTCTCTTAGCTCTCTTGTGATCTCCTCGTCGCTTAGCTTTGCTCTTTTTATTTTATTTTTAGCGTTAAAACCGCAATAAACGCATAGGTTATCGCAGTAGTTTGCTATGTAAAGCGGGGGTAAAAAGCGTGATGTTTGAGCCAGAAATTGCCCTGGTTTTTGCTTGAGCTAGCTGGGCGATTGGCTCTAAAAAAATGGCGCTGCAGCGGGTGAAAGTAGGGCTTTTAGATTTTTCAAGCGAGCAGTGCTTTGCATTTAGAGCTGCTTTTACGTCCGCTTCGCTGTAAATTTCTGGCTTGTAGCTTGCACGCTCTTTTAAAATCTCATCCATAATGTCGCTGCCAACATCCTGCATGTGAGGTAACAGCTGCATGTGGTCGGTTCTGTATCATTCATCAGTCTAAAAAAATCCAGTGAGCGGAGATGAGGCATTTGCGCTTTTTGCTCTTTGCGCCAAGGCCTGCTAGATAGGGCGTTGCGACCAGCGATGATCGCCTCTTTGAAAGCTCTTGCCATGAGCGGTATATTTTTTTAGATGAGGCGATAGCTGTGTTTGCCATGATAGCAGCCGCTCCCTATCTCCATAGCTTCGCACGCTTGTGAAGGCCTGCCGATGCCTGCATCAACTATGATCTGCGTATCAAGCTCATTTATCAAAATCTCAATGATATCTTTTAAAAACTAGCCCTTGGTTTGAGCCAATGGGCGCAGCTAGAGGCATTATGCAACTTGCTCCCGCACTTAGCATCGCCCTTGCAGCGTTTAGATCCGGAAACATGTAAGGCATCGGCACAAGGCCGTCATTTGCCAATGCTTCGCACGCTTTTATCGTCTCGGCGTTGTCTGGAAAGAGAAATTTAGAGTCAGTGATGATCTCTATCTTAACAAGCTCGCCACATCCAAGCTCACGTGCGAGCTGGGCGATACGAATGGCCTCTTTGGCGTTCCTAGCGCCACTTGTGTTTGGCAAAAAGCGTCACGCCTTTTGGGATAAAGTCGAGTATATTTCGCTCTTTGCTCTCGTTTATGCGCCTAAGAGCAAGGGTTAGGATCTGTGCGCCAGCCTCGTTTATGGCTGAGTCGATGAGCTCGTGTGAATACTTGCCAGAGCCAAGGATAAAGCGGCTTTGAAACTCCTTGCCGCCAAGGATCAAACTACCACTTTGCACTTACGCCTCAAGCCCATAAGTAGTCTAATGGCTAAAGTTGCCTCGTGGTTTGCGCAGACTGCGACGCGTGGCGCCATGAGCCCTTGACCGATCTTCGCCTCATTTGTGAGGTCGCCGCAAAGATAGACATTTTTAGCGATTTATGGTTTTTATGATATTTGAGCTAAAGTATCCAGCCATGCCAGAGGCGCCAATGATCTTTTATCTTTTAAGCTTGCCCCCAGCTTCGTTTAGTATCATCGCCTTGCCAGCGACGTTGTCAAAGGCTTCGCATGAAATCTCGCACTCACCAAAGACGCTAGCCACGTTTTTTTCATCTAAAAAAATATCGTGAGTTTCGACCTCGACAAAGGGATTTACATCATTTATCAGCTCTTTAAGTGCCTGCGTCTTTTTCAAGCCAATGTGGCAGACGAAATACTGCTGGCGGTTTAGATTGCTTGGCTCAACGACGTCAAAGTCGGCAAGCACTCAGCTTTTTTTACGCCAACTCTTGCAAGGCTTAGCGCGATATTTGAGCCAAGACCACCAAGTCCAGCTACGCCGATCACTGCTTTACTTAGGGCTACGAGTTTAGCTCAGGGCTGTTTCGTGAGGCGATCATCGAGCGTGAAATTCACGCTCAGGGCATCACACCACGCCTTATAAATACGACGTTTGAGCCATCTTTTTAGCTCGCTATCTTCTTTTATAGCAAAGCCATCAACGATAAAAATGTCAGGCTTTGTCGCGTTCAAATTTCTCTGTATAAATTACTACTCTCTTTATCGCCAAGCGCAAGCTCTTTTAGCTCGCTAAGGCTTTTTACTGGCACCTTAAGTTTGCGCCATTTAATACAATCTCTATCATTTTCTCCTCATCCACCGCCAACTAAAGTGACGATCTCATAAGCTTTGCCCTCGCTCATGAAGCTTTCACGCCAAAGCTTTTTTAGGCAAAATTCTTCCGTCTCGCTCAAGGGCTATAAATTCAAGCTCATAGCCATTTTTTTGCTAAAAATTCATAAACGCTCATATCGTTTTCAAGCTCGGAAAATACTTTGCCATTTACACTAAAATTTGATCATTAAATTACGTAGCTTTTTACAGTAATTTGCGATCCTCTCGATCGCTTTTTTTATGCTCTCGATGTCTGTCGCAAAAAGAAATCTTAAAAATATCCATCCATGCCAAAGCCTACACCTGGTACTGTCGCTACGTTCGCTTCTTCAAGCATCTTTTTGCAAAAATCTAAGTGAGTCGCCATCTCACCTCTTTACATTTTACAAATAGATAAAACGCGCCATCAGGCTTAACTACGCTTAGCCCAGGGATAGCATTTATCATCTCAACTGCCACGTTGCGTCTTCTTTCATACTCTTTTTCTCATGTTTTCGATATCTTCATCGGTTTCGCCAAGAAGTGACGGGATAGCGCCCTATTTGCACGATCGAGCTGATGTTGCTTGTGCTTTGGCTTTGAAGCTTTTTGATGCCAGCAATTAGCCAGTCCATCGAGCTTGCTATGTAGCCAAATCTCCAGCCAGGCATCGCGCCACACTTGCTTAGGCCGTTTATAGTAACCGTTCTTTTAAAAAGATCCTCGCTTACCGAGGCTACTGCGTGAAATTTTCTTGCCGTAGATCACTTTTTCATCACTTTCATCGCTTGTGATGATGATGTCAGTGCCCTTTAAAAACCTCGCCAAATGCTGCGATCTCTCTTTTGTATATACAGCTCCAGTTGGATTTGTCGGGTGATTTAGCGAAAAAGACTTTTGTTTTTGGTGTGATCGCTTTTTAGCTGCTCGGCTGTGATTTTAAAATTTGTACTCTCATTTGCCTCGATAAAGACAGGCACGCCGCCACAGAAATTTAACGATCTCAGGGTAGCTCACCCAGTATGGAGAAGGGATGATGACCTCATCGCCTGGGTTGATAAGTGCTTGAAATACATTAAAAAGTGAGTGCTTTGCACCGATGTTTGTGACGATTTGATTTGCTTTTATAATCAAGTCCGTTATCTCTTTTTAACTTTGCTCTAATGGCCTCTATCACCTCAGGTAGGCCTGGCACTGGCGTGTATTTGCCACTTTTGCTATCATTATCTAGTGCGTTTTTTTACAGTTTCTCTTATCTTTTTTTGGAGTCATAAAGTCAGGCTCACCAGCTGAAAAGCGAGATCACATCGATACCAGCAGCCTTCATCTCTTTGGCTTTTTGTGCTGATCGCGATTGTGATTGACTCGCTTAATGTTTGCATTCTGTTTGCTAGTTGCATTATTTTTCCTTTTTAGTTGATTGTCTTTAAGTAGCTATTATCATTTAAAAAAATAGATAAAGTTCGCCCGAAAATTTGCTTTCTTTTTGTGTTTCGTTTATCAAAGTTGATTTCACTAAGCGCTCGTTTAGAGTGTCTTGGATCTCGTAGATATCATAGTCCATGTCTTCCATAATGTCTCAAAAATAGACTGGCTCTCAAAGTCAAATCGGTGATCTTGTAGCCATCATTTGAAAGCTCTATCGTGGCCTCTGTCGGATGGGTGAAGAGGTTGTGTTTCATGCCGATCACCTCTTGATATGCGCCAACCAGGAAAAAAATCCCAAGAAATAATCTTCTTTTTCCACGTCCACGTCGTGCAAAAGTAGTGGGTTTTTTTCTCGTCATCATAGCTGATCTCGCCGTCGCTATCGCAGGTGATATCCCAGATCGAAGCTGGCAGAGTAGGGGCGTTCATCGAGCCTATCAAGTGGCATGATAGGGAAATTTTGCTTTTAGCCCCCAAAAGTCAGGCAAGCTTTGAAAGATTGAGAAATTTAGCAAGTATCTCTTGAACCTCTTTTTGAATTTTGGCCAGATCGCTTGAATTACTCTTGTTACCAAGCATCACGACAGCTTTTTTTACTAATGAGCCTTAAAAAGCACCTCGGCATTTGATCTCATCTTGAAGATCAACATATCCAAGGTCAAAAAGTGTTAAAACGCTCTCTGTGTGATGGATAGCGTCGTGCAGGTATTCTAGGGCGTTTTGAAGGTTTGATTGATTTATAAAGATCAACTAGCTCGGTTATTAAATTTGGATTGTTTTTTTCTTTAAATTTAGCTTCTCTTCGGTGTATTCTTGGGAAAAATAGCCTGCAAACAGGAGCGACCAAAAGCGCGTGAGAAGCGGCGATATAGCGACCTGACTCTATGAAAATATCTGGCTCGATCTCCTTTTGCTCGCTTATGGTTTTAAGCATATAAACAACGTCGTTTGCGTATTCGTTTAGCGTATAGTTTCTGCTGTCTCCTCTTTAAACTGCGAGTATTCAATCGCTAGACCGCCGCCCTAAACTTTATAGCTTTTTAAATTTGAGGCACCCATTTTTCTAAGCTCAGCGTAGATGTTGCCAGCCCTCGATGAGTGCTTTTTTTGAGCGGGTGGATCTCGCTTATTTGAGAGCCGATGTGAAAGTGTATCATTGTGAAGTTTTCAAGTAATGTGCTTTTTAGCATCTTTACAGCTTCTATTAGCTCTGTTGATGTTAGGCCAATTTAGAGTGTATGCTGCCACTCTTTGCCCAAAGACCCGATCCTGTCGAGTGCAGTCTCACTCTAAGTCCGATTTTTTTGGTTTTTGGTTTAAAGCGCTCTTTTGCGATGGCAATTATCGCTTCAAGCTCATTTAAGCCCTCGATCGTTAGCGTGATGTTGTGCCCCATTTCAGCGGCGATAAAGCCTATATTTATCATCTCTTTATCTTTTAAAAGCCATTTACGGTTATGGGAGCTTTTTCGTTATTGTAGGCCATAGTTAAAAGTAGCTCAGCCTTACTGCCAGCTTCAAGGCCGTAGTTGTAGGGTTTGCCAAGGCGCACTCAAATCTACAAAGCCAGGATATTGATTCACTTTAAGTGGAAATACGGCATTAAAGCTGCCTTTGTAGGCAATCTTTCTTTGCTTTCGCAAAGCTTGCGTGGATCTGCTCAATCTGCTTTTTGGATAAGGTGTGGAAAGCGAAGCAGTAGCGGCCCTCTATATCCGTCGTCTCTTATCTCTTTTACGATGTCGATGATCGCTGGTTTGCTGGCTGCATTTATACAGACTTTGCCATCTTCTATAACAAAAATTTGAATTGCCCCAAATGCTAAGTCCAAAATCATTCATCCCAGCTCCTTTTCAAGCTCATCTAAATTTATCGTTTTTTTCATCTTTGGTTTCTAAATTTTTCATACCAAATTTATTCTCTTTCATCTCATTTTCACCCACACAAAGGAAAAATTTTTGCCTTTTTAGAGTCGGCATTTTGCAGATGTTTTTGAAGCTTTTTAGCTTCATATGAAATTTCAACCTGATATTTTTTTGCGAAGCTTTGAGCCAAGCGCATAGACAAAGTCTCAATTCGTCGCATCAAGCGCGCAAAGATAAACTCCAGCTCGCTCATCCTCAGCTTCACCTAAAAATTTCCATTATCCTCTCAACGCCCATCGCAAATCCAACGCCATAACTTGCTCTACCGCCAAGGTACTCTACAAGCCTGTCGTATCTGCCACCACCTGCTACTGCACTTTGTGAGCCGATCTCATTGCTAATAAACTCAAACGCCGTCTTGCAGTAGTAGTCTAGCCCACGAACAAGCTTAGTGTCTATCTCAAATTTAACACCATTTGCCGTTAAAATTTTCTTGCAGTTTTGCAAAATCAGCCTGCGCTTCATCGCTTAGGCTATCAGTGATAACTGGAGCGTTTTTTTGTAAACTTTCTTGGCAGCTCTCGACCTTGCAGTCAAGCACTCGGATAGGGTTTAAAAGTTTGCGTCTTTTGCAGTCCTCGCAAATCTTATCGTCGTTTTCATTTAGAAATTTGACAAGCTTTTTCTTTGTAAGACTTCATCGAGCTCTCGTCGCCAAGCGAGTTTATCTTTAGGGTTGTTTTGATATTTAGCCTGTTAAAAATTTCGCTCACCATCAAAATAATGCTCGCATCCTCGTAAACACTGCCCTCGCCAAAGCACTCGCAGCCAAACTGGTGAAACTCTCTTAAACGGCCTTTTGTGGGCGCTCGTAGCGAAACATCGAGCCGTGATAAAAACAGCGTTTTGTCACATTTGCCCTGTCAAGTTTTGCCTCGATAAACGCTCTAACCACGCCAGCTGTGCCCTCAGGACGCAAGCAAACGTCGTTGCCGCCTTTGTCTTCAAACTGATACATCTCTTTGCCCACGATGTCACTGCTCTCGCCGACACTTCTTTTAAAAAGCGCCGTCTCCTCGAGGTGCGGGGTCAGAAATTTGCTCATATCCGTAGTTTTTGCGACTTCCTCGCAGGTTTTTATTATCTGTGCGTAAAGTTTTTGCGCGAGCTGGAAGCATATCTTTCATGCCACGAAGTGCCGTTATCATCGCATTATCCTTTTTTTATTTTTTTGTGATTTTTACTTAGAAATTTATAAAATTTTTCTATCTCTTTTGAAATTAGCTCTATGCTTTTAGACGCGTCTATAAAAAGCGTTTTAAAGCCATTTTTTGATAAGAATTTTTCTTCATTAGGGCTTTTGCACTTTTTAAAAGATACTCTAGTCCGCGAGCTTCGATCTTATCGCTTGTGCCTCTTGCTTTTAAGCGCGTGCTTATTAGCTCAGCACTTGCTTCAAAAAAAGATGATCTTGTCTGCAAATTTATCATTTAGTGCAAATTTATTAAGCTCTAAAAAGCACGCTTTCATCTAAGTTTTTCATCATTTGCTAAAGCGTAGGCGATGCCTGAGATAAAGCCTCTATCGCTTAAAATCAGTTTGCCCTCAAATTTGGAGCAACCAGCTTTTTCAAAATGCTCAGCCCTGTCAGCTAAAAAGAGTAAAATTTCAGCCCTTTTTGCCTATTTTTATGTTTGAGCTTAGTAGAAATCTCACGTAAATTTTCACCAAGCTGCGTGCCACCAGGCTCTTTTGTGACGATGGCATCACTCAAATTTGAAGCTAAAATTTCTATCTGTGTGCTCTTGCCAACGCCGTCAATGCCTTCAAACAAAAACATACATTTTACGCCTTTAAATTTTTAAGATTTTTTGCTGGCACTAGGTTGCTCACGTCGCCGTCGTGGCGTAAGACTGAGCGGACGATCGAGCTTGAGATGAAGGCGTTATTTAAGCTTGGCATAAGATAAACCGTCTCAAATTCGTCCCAAAGTGCAGCATTTGCGTAACCGATTTGTAGCTCATACTCAAAGTCACTAACCGCGCGAAGTCCCCTGATGACGGTGTTTATGCTGTGTGATTTAGCAAAATCAACAAGCAAGTTATTAAAGCCAAGAACGCTTACGTTTTTTTAGCTCGCACACTGCCTCTTTTTGCCATTTCTATACGCTTTTCGTGTGCGAACATCGGCTGTTTGCTGTCACTTTTTGCGACTGCGACGATCACTTTGTCAAGTACTTCGTAGCCCTTATGATAACATCTAAATGGCCGTTTGTGATGGGATCAAAGTGTCCCTGGATAGATGCAAGATTTTTTCAATTTGCCACCTTTTTGTAAAGATTATTTTTCGATTTTTTTAAGGCATCAAGCCACTTGCCGATGATGAAAATTTTTCCATATCAAGAAGGCTCTTTATGCCTGCGTAGTAGCCTCAAAAACTGGGGGGCGCGATGATGACCTCAAGAGATGAGAGCAGCTGCATCTGAGAAAGTGCGATCGCAGAAAATGGCATCTCTAACGCCTAAAACTAAGGTTTGTCTCTCCTTTAGTGCGACACTTGCGGCTCTTGTGATGAGCGTGTCGCTTATGCCGTCTGCAACTTTTGCTAGCGTGTTGGTAGAGCAGGGCGCTATGATCATCGCATCCGTGCCAAACGAGCCAGAAGCTGAGCCTGCGCTAAGGTCTTGATCATCATAAATTTCTCACGCCAAGATCATCTAAATTTAGCTTCAAATTTTCCTCAGCCTCCAAAACCTTCATGGCATTTTTTTACTAACTATGACGTGCGTATCGCAACTATCTTTAGCGGCATTTATTAGCTTTAGAAAAAGCCCAGCTCCGCTTGCTCCGGTAGCTGCAAAAACTATCTTTTTCATCTTATCACTGCCTCATCTTTTACCTGAAACTGTGGCCTGTAAAATTTTATTATCTTTTTGTTCTTATCTTTATCATATCACCCTAAAACTTTCCATCCTCAAGAGCCTTTACCTCAGCAATTATTTTAACTCCATCCTCGCTTAAAACCGCATTTAGCATTTGACCTTTTTGACTAAAGCTTATGGCGTTAAACTGACGCTTGGTTAGACTCACCGCTTTTTATCTGCACTTTTTGTTATAAGAGCCAAGCTATTTGAGCTAGAAAGTGCATCTTTTGGCCATTTGCCAAACTCAATCATTGTTGGCTGATAGTCAAGCAGGCTTAAAAATGTGGTTTGTATTCATTGAATTTGATTGCTATGAAGGCTGGCATTTTAGCATTAAAACTAAATTTAAAATAGATACTTTTTTAGACTCAGATCAATATCCTCAAATGAAGCTCTAAATGTACCTTTTTTTGACTATTTTGATCACCTAAAAATATTTTTTTAGGACGAGCTCTTTAAAATTTGCTGGAAGTTTATTTTTGTGGACTAATACTAAGATCACTTATGCTGATACCAGGATATTCATCACTAATTGATCTTAAAAATTGCATTTGAATCTCATCCATAATAGAGCAGTTTTTTTACAAAAAGCAACGCTTCCACCGCTTTTTGTCATTATATGTTTTAAAATTTGCTGTTAAAATTTCATAGAGCTTTTTGCTATCTATCTTGGCTGCTCTTTTTGCCCTCTAAGTTTAAATTCATTGTCTTCGCCATCAAAGCCAAAAAGTACTAAGTGAGTTTGATCATTTAGAACGCAATACATTGGATAAATGCTGACTTCATTTGCAAAAAGTTTTGTGGAAAGTAAAAATGAGTATAAAAAAAGATGGAGCGGGAAACGAGATTCGAACTCGCGACCCCAACCTTGGCAAGGTTGTGCTCTACCCCTGAGCTATTCCGCAGTCAAAAATGAAGTCCGCATTCTATCAGATTGTTTTTCATTTGTCAAGATTTTATGGAAGTTTTTATAAGAGAAATTTTCACTATTTTTGTAAAAATTTCGCTTTTGATCTGGGCTGATTATCAACACAAAATCACTCTTTAAGATATGTTTTATCATGCCTGAGCCATATTTTTCCGCCGTCAGTTGCTATAATCTACCATCAGTTACATTGCCAAATACCGCATTTGCTCTGCCAGATTTTACCTTTAAAGTCTCACCATTTACTGCTTTTTGCGTCACAAAACATTCGTCTTTTTAAAAAGTGGTAAAACAAGCATCATTAGGCATAGATATGCAGCCATTGATTTCCAGGGAGCACAAAGACAAGATTGCCATCTTTTTCATAAGCCTTGCAGGGTTTGCCAGGTCTTATATCAATATGCGAAAAAGATCTCATTGTATCCAAGCTCGCTTAGAACTATTTTTTCATAAAATCAGCCTCACCAGCGCTTGCCCCACCAGAGCAGATAATAATGTCGTAATTTGCAGCATTTAAAAACGCCTGTTTTACGGCGCTTAGCTCATCTTTTTATAATGCCAAGATATGAGCTTTTTTTGACCCTATGGAGCTTAAAAGTGCGGTGATGCCAAAGGCATTTGCGTTGTACATTCATCCTCGCTCGCTCTTTGCCAAGGCTCGATGATCTCATTTCCGCTTGAGTAAACTGCAATGCTTGGCTGCTTTTTACATCTATAAAGCTTATGCCCTGAGCCGCTAACATCATCACGCTTCTTGTATTTAAAAATATCACCACTTTTTAGGAGAATTTCGCCTATTTTTCGCCTCTTCGCCTTTAAAGCGGTAGGCATCACCTTTTTAAGCTTCTCTGGCGCTTTTTACAAACTCGCCCTCAACGATGCAGTCTTCAAACCCTCATGACCGTGTCAGCACCCTTTGGCATCTTAGCACCTGTCATTATCTTCACGCACTCATTTTTTTGCCGATGCTTAGCTGCTCTTTTGTCGCCTGCAAAGGCGCTTTGCGATGATCTTATAAGGTTTATCTTTTTCATCAATGTGACCGCAAATCCATCAAGTGCTGAGTTGTCAAAGCAAGGCAAGTCTTTTACCGCCACTACATCATTTGCCAATGTTTTACCAAGAGCCATGCTGATAGGTAAAATCTCACTATCTGTTTTTAATTTGAATTTGAGATTTAAGCGCATCTAATGCATCATTTAGTAGCATTTTTACTCCTCAAAGCCTAGTAATATTTGCACCAAGGCCTTGAAAATTTCTCTTCTAAACTTTTCATATCCTCTATCAAGGTGATAAATTCTATGTACCAAGCTTTCGCCATTTGCTATAAGAGCAGCTAGTATCAGCGCTGAGCTTGCTCTAAGATCTGTTGCCATTACATCGGCTGCGTTTAGCTTAGCTGGTGCATAAACACTTGCGATATGCCCATTTAATTTAATATCCGCTCCCATTCTAGCAAGTTCACTAACGTGCATAAAGCGGTTTTCAAAAAGCCTCTCATCTATCGTGCTAACGCCATTTGCCGCAAGGCAAAGCGCCATAAATTGAGCTTGCATATCTGTTGGAAAGCCCGGATACTCGGTGGTTCTTATCTCCACTGGTTTTATCTCTTTGCTGGCAATATCGTGATCTTATCGCCGTCTACTTCGATACCAAAGCCCATCTCTTCAAACTTTATTTAAAATGGCTGTCATATGGGCTGCATTTGCCTTTTGTGACTGAAATTTCGCTATTTGTTATAGCTCCAGCACAAAGGTAAGTGCCAGCTTCGATCCTATCAGGAATTACTTCAATATCGCACATTTCAAGCAATTTTTGGCCACTTCCAGTTATCTTTTAGCTCGCTTGTGCCGATGCCTTCTATTTTAACGCCACTCTTAGCCGTAAATTTCACCAATTTGCACCACTTCAGGCTCAAGTGCTACGTTAAAAAGCTCTGTCGTGCCGTGAGCTAGGGCTGCTGCCATGATGATGTTTTCGCTACCAGTTACAGTGATCTTATCAAAAACGATCTTTTGCACCTTTTTAGTCCATTTGGTGCTGTTGCGACGACATAGCCTTGCTTTTATTTCGATATTTGCTCCCATTTTTCGAGTGCATTTAGATGCAGATCAATAGGTCTTTGTCCGATCGCACATCCTCCAGGAAGGCTCACTTCGCAGTGGCCAAAACGTGTAAGAAGCGATCCAAGCGTTAAGATTGATGCTCTCATCTTTCTAACGATGTCATAGTTTGCAGTTGTTGAGCTTACACTGCTTGTGTCTATGCTTAGTGAGTTTTTTTATCTTTAAATCCCGCACTTTGCTCCTAGATTAGTTAGCAGTTGGCAAAGGCGTTTTTATATCAGCGACATTTGGGATATTTGTTAAACTTTACACTTTTTTGCAAGTAAGGTTAGGGCGATGATCGGTAGAGCAGCATTTTTAGCACTCGCTTATTTTTACTTCGCCACTTAATTTGGCATTTCCTTTTATCTTTAAATAGTGCATCATTGTTTTTTGCCTTAAGAAAATATGTTTTTTTGCCGATATTATATTGCTTTTTAACTTAGAATAAAGAAAGCAAAGCACTATTTCCGGTTCATTTACGTTTAAAAGTTAAAATTGCAAACACTAAAATTTTGGATATAAATATGTCAAATTCAATAAATAAAAATCTTTTTATACTTAGCATTATATTTTTTTACAGGTTGTTCTTTTTACCTCTAATCAACCGACAACTCCGCAAAATGAAACAAATCAAACCGTAACTTCAAGTGTTGATTTTAGTGAGCAAATGATTGGTGAAATCATAGATGAAGATAATGATAGAGAAGATAAAAATTTCGGTTCTTTTTTAAAAAAATACCTAAATACAAGAGCGGGCGGCGATTGCTCAGGATTTGTTTCTATCGTAAATGCAAAGTATCAAAATATGTATTTTGATGAAAAGACAATAAATCGCTACTACGATAATGGCGGTAGAAAGTCAAAAAGCGATCTATAATTTTTATGAAAGTAAAAATTTAATTACTCATAAAAATCCAAAAATAGGTGATCTTGTATTTTTTTCAAATACTCTTGGCAAGGGTGTTCAAAAAAATAAAGATAAGAAAAAAATATCACTCATGTTGGCATAGTTACTGCTGTACTTAGCGATGAGACAGTAAAGATTTATACATAATTCTGGCGGAAAGATAATTCATAGCTATATGAATCTAAAAACAAAAAAATGTGCATCTAAAAAGGAAATCAAGAGATAAATAGCTACCTTGTAAGATGTTCAAACTCAGTTGCTTGCAGCAAATAGATTTGCTGGATATGGCAAAGCAAAATAAATCAGAAATTTTTACTAAAAACCTTTTAAAAACAAATACTAGGCTCAAATTTTAAGCATTATTTATATAAATTTACACTCGTAAATACAGATTTAAATAAAGAGAAAATATGAATTTTTGATGAATGTGGGAAATTTTAAATGAAGACGAGATTGGGCTTAAATTTTTAGAAATTTGAGCTATTTTATGAGAAAATTTAAACGAGATTTTTAATATAAATTTCTTTACGAAAGCTCTAAACCAAACGAGCTAATAACGCCAAGCTACGCAGAATTCTGTGAAGTAGTTAGCATGAAAGAGCTAAACAAAAAAAGTAAAGCCAAAGGATAGAAAATTTAAATTTTATCCATTCGGTAGCTCATATTGAATTTAGTGCTATTGACATCGCGCTTGATGCTTGTTATAGATTTAGAAATTTGCCAAGAGATTTTATGAAGACTGGCTAGAAGTAGCTGAAGATGAGATCAGACACTTTTTGTATGATAGAAAATTTGGTCTTAAAGTGTGGCGGTAGATACGGCGAGCTAAGTGTGCATGATGGGCTTTTTTTATCGCACTCCAAAAAGACTTCAAGTAGTCTAACTAGTCGTATGGCGCTACTGCCAAGATATATGGAGGCAAATGGGCTTGATGCAAATGCTCATATTATAAAAAAAGGCTTGAAGGTGAAGGTGGAAATGAAGAGCTGATAGAGTGCCTAAAAGTAATCTTGAAGGAGGAAGTCTCTCATGTTTATAAAGGCGATAAGTGGTTTAAATTTGCTTTGTAAAAAGAGGGCATTGATGAAAAATAGCTACTTTGACATTATCTTAAGTTTGTATCCAAATTCATTTTAAAAATGTTGAGAGATCAATGAGCAAGATCGCTTAAAAGCTGGATTTAGTAAAAAGAGCTTTGCTTGATAAAAGAATTTCTCAAAGGAGAGATAGTGAGTAAAATTTATTTCATAAGACATTCAAAAAGCGGTTGATGAGAATAAGGATGGAGCAAAAAGATGCCTTAAGAGAGCTTAGTCAAAAAGGCAAAGAGGACGCTACATTATGGCAAATAGGCTAAAAATGTATGATGTGATGCCAGGAGTCATCTTTTTCAAGCAGTGCTAAAAGGTGCGAGCAAACAGCAAAGATTATTGCTAAAACTTTAGTAATTTAAAGAAGAGATCAATCTTATAGATGAGCTTTTATGATATAAGTTTTGAAGATCTTTTTAAAATTTGTTAAAAAAATATAAATGAGAGTTTGGATGAAAGTTTTATCATCACGCACAATCCAAGTATAACTGAGAATTTGTGAGTATTTAAGCGATTCGTCAATAGATAATATCCCAACTTCTGGAATATTTTGCGTTGAGTTTGGATGTAAATTTAGTGAGTTGAAAGAGGGCGGCACAAAAGCATTATTTTTTTGACCACCCCAAAAAACATCAAAGATAATTTAACACTTTAGTTTTTTATCTTTAAAGAAATCTCGTTATATGAAGTAAAGAAATTTGCTCGCTTAGATCTTCTATTTTTTTAGACTTATCAACAAAATAATTTAAATTTTTGTTCATTATAGCCAGAGGCTGACTTCTCGAGCAAGAGTTTGATTTCATTATTTAGCGACGTTGTAAGTTCTTTTGACTTATCATAAATTTTTATTTTGCTTGTGTTCGCTTATACTCTCGTTCTCATACCAATCTAGCAGACTTTGTGCTAAATTACGTATTTCCTCACTGTATCCTTGTTCGTTTATAAGATCAGAGTACACTTTAGTTTTTGTAGGCAATTTGCGAAATTTTTATGCGATTATAGCAAAGGTTTTATTTTTCGACATATTTTTGATGTTTGAGCAGTATTTTTGTGCGTTTGCATTAAACTCGCTCAATACCTTTTTAAAAATTTTTCTACATTTTTGTGTCGTTAGTTTAGAAAATTTCATCGATTTTTAGAATTTTTCATCGATATCATTTACCTCTTGCTGAAGTGTTTTTATATTGACTTCTATGTCGCTTGTGGCTTTTTGTGTGTTTTCAGCTAGTTTTCTTACTTCATCAGCGACTCACCGCAAAACCACGTCCATGCTCTCCTGCGCGAGCAGCTTCAATGGCAGCATTAAGAGCAAGCAGATTTGTCTGATCGGCAATATCTTTTATTAAATTTAAAAACAGAGCTTATTTCAGAAGCCCTAGTGCTTAGCATGCCAGTAGCATTCGAGCAGCTTTGTACTAGACCATCAAGCTCTCCCATGTTTTGACTAAGCTCGACGATATTTGACATATTTTTCTTTTTGCTATTTGTGCAGTTTGTTTTAGCATCTGTTGCTGTTTGAGCTTAATTTTGATACTTTCATTTAGATCATCTCTTACATAATTTATACCATTTATACTGTTTCCAAGTTTGTCAAGCTCGCTTGATAGAAGACCTCTAACCTTGCTTTTTTTGGCCTTCTTTTATACCTGTGACACCCTTACTCATAGATATGGCGTTTCGTTTAAATAAACCCCTAAATCCTTCGGTAAAAATATTTCGGTATGTTTTTTTGAGTTTTTGGGCAGCTTGGATAGAAGTAGAAAATTTCACGCTGAAGAGCTTCTACTTGGTCTAATAGATCATTTATGCCAAGGGCTATTTCATACATATCATCTTTTTTTCGCTAATGTTTACAATGCGAGGCTCCAGTATGCCATTACTTGCTGATTTGACAACATTTAAAATTTCGTTTATTGCATTTGATTTTTTTCTTAAACATATCTAGAACCTTTGTAAGTTGTTTATAATCCATCATAGCTTGTTGATTTTTTTCTTCCAAAAATTTAAATAAATATTTTTTTAGACGCTTCAATACCGCCATCTCGTTCTAGCTCAAGTAATTTTTGCATAAAGTGGTTTTTATGGTCTCTATCGCTTTTTGCATTTTGGCTTACGTCTAACAGAATAGTAGCCAACGATATTATCTTGCTGATCAAGCGAAGCCGTGATATTGCCAAATACCCAGTAAAATCCACCATTGAGAGTTTTTATTTTTAATAAAGGCAAGTACTTTCCTCTTTATTTTTGTATACGTTCCCAAAGTAGCTTGAAAATAACTCTTGGCATATCAGTGTGTCTTATTATATTGTGCGGTTTTCCCAAGAGATCACCTTGTTTTACTCCTACGATATTTAAAAAAAGGCTCGTTGCAATAAGTGATCCTTCCTTTTGTATCCGTTTTTGAAACTAAAAAAATGCGTTCTCATCAACGCCATATTCTCTTTCTATAGGCATTTTACTCCTTTAAATGTTGATTTAATTTTTTAACAGCTTTTTGCCATATCCCACATTGGCATAAATATACCATGGGCGAGCAAAAAGCACCATAGCTGCGATAAATATTAGTAGTATCGGCTCAATATAGTTTGAAATATTATCAATAATATCATTAATTTCACTCTATAATAATCAGTAACTTTTTGTGTCATGTCATCTAAGCTACCACTTTGTTCGCCAGCACCCTATCATCTGTATAAGCATACCCTCATAAAGTCCAGTTTGCCTAAAGGCCTCGGTTGCTTTATGCCACGGCCAACCAGTACTTTTTACAGCAGTTAGCTTATTTCTTATATCTTGATTTGAAACAGTTACAACGGCGGTATCTAGCGCATCAGCGATAGGAAGTCCTGCACGAACAAGCTCTGTAAATATTAGATTAAATCTACTCATATTTGCAAAAAAATATTATCTTACCTACAAGATAGACTTTTTAGTAGATATTTATCGACCTTATCCCTGAAAATTTTCATCATTTGAATATTGCCTTTTTAGCAAAAAGCAAATGCGACAAGAACAACTATTATATATATGCCGTAATTGCTCATTATGTATTCAATGTTTAGTAAAATTTAGTAGGAAGTGGTAGGTCGGCATTAAGCTGGCTAAAAATTTCTCGAAATTGTGGAACAACTGATGTCATAAGCACAATAAAAGCCAAAATTATAGAGCATATTACGGTTATTGGATACCTTATGGCTTTTTTTAAATTTTTGCTGGTTATCCCAGACTTCTTGCAAGATAGAAGCTAGCTTTGATAATGCATCGGCCATATTACCAGTACTCTCCAAGCCTCACCATGGCAACAGTGACATCGCCCTCAGCTCTTCTTGAAAAGTACTTTTATACTTTGCGTTAAGCTCGCACCTTGATTTAGGTCTTCATCTAGCGTTTGAAATATTGTTTTTAGCCTTTTTATCCTCGGTAGCATTTGCTGTCTCTTTTTATGCCATCATGTATTGATATACCAGCATTAGTCATAACGCTAAGTTGCCTTATGGTAGCAACTAGAGCTGGGAATTTTTACTTTCGAAGAAGAGAAAATTTTGTTAAACTTTTCTTGCAAGTCCAAAAATCATTGTTGATACTTGAGACCTGAGTTTCTTTTTATCTTTACTATCATGCCTTGAATATTTACACGATTTTTTTACATCATTTTTTTGCTATTGGCCTTTAGGCTCATCTTTTGGCGTTTGCCATCTTTTTATATATTCTATTTCGTAAAATTTTCATATCTTGGCAACTCTATATACTTCTTCGATGGTTGTTACACCATTTGCTGCGCGTATAACGCCATCATGGAACATATCTATAAAGCCTTCGTCATAGGCAGCCTTTTTTTAAGCTCTTCTTTTGAAGCGTTATTTGCTACGATACTTGCTATATGATCGCTGATAGATAATATTTCGCTTATCATTTCACGCCCTAGATATCCAGTCTGTGAGCAGTGTTGGCAAACCCACGCTTTTATAAAACTGATAATCTTCAGGGAGAAATTTCTTAATCTCATCAAGAGCTTTTTGAGATAGCGTGACTTTTTGTTTGCAATACGGACAAAGCTTTCTTACAAGCCTTTGAGCCTCAATGCAAACTAATGCACCACTTACTAGATATGGCTCAATGCCCATATCAACCATACGAGGTAAAGCACTAATAGCGTCATTTGTATGAAGCGTGGAAAAAAACTAGTGGCTAGTTAGTGCCGCTTGAATCGCGATTCTAAGCGTCTCTTGATCTCTGATCTCACCCTATCATAATAATATCTGGATCTTGCCTTAAAATAGAGCGAAGAGCCGAGATAAAAGTAAGCCCGGCTTTCTCATTGACATGTACTTGTTGGATCATATTTAGCTGATACTCAACCGGATCTTCAACGGTAATAATCTTAGTTTTTACACTTTTTATATCATTTAATGCACCATAAAGCGTAGTAGTTTTTTTCCAGATCCTGTCGGATCAGTAACTAGGATGATACCGTAAGGTGCTTTCATGCTCTTTTTAAACTTAGCAAAGTTATCTGGATGCATACCAAGGTCTTCAATGTTTATGATAACTTTTGATTTGTCCAAAATTCTTAAAACTATGCTTTCGCCGTTTAAAATAGGTAGCGTAGAGATACGAAAATCGTACTCTTTATCTAGAAATTTGAGCTGAAAAATCTACCATCTTGTGGGCGACGGCGCTCTGCGATATCCATATTTGAAAGTAGCTTCATTCGGCTTACCATCGGCGGATAGATATCTTTATCAAATATAAATGTCTCGCTTAGCATGCCATCTATCCTGCTTCTTACGATGCAGTTTGTCTCGGTTGGCTCGATGTGAATATCGCTCGCTCTGCTTTGAATAGATGTTTTTTAAAAATTATCTCAATTAGCTTTTAAAATTCCAGAGCTTTCTGTGCTTTTGCCCTTGGCTGCTAGAGCTTGAAAGCTCTTTTTCTGATCTCTGTAATAACATCTTTTTATGCTTTCATTAAGAGCTATTTTGTTTATATATTTTTCTATCTGGGCTGGATCGGCGCAAGCTACTTTTAATAGCTTTCTGTTAAATAAATTTTGAACTTTATCTTGAATGATCACGTCAAAAGGATTTTTAAAAGCAACATAAACGCTTATCTCGTCTTCTTTTACGGGTATGGCGTTATATGATTTTAGCTGCGAGGTGCTTAGTTTTTTTCACTGATACGGTAGTCGATATCTATATCATCAAGATCAAAAAAATGTGATTTTAAATTTATCACATACATATTGAATAAAAGCGCTTTTTGATCTCATCTGAAGACTAGTCGAAATTTCATCAATGTCAGTGTGTCCTCTTCTATAAATATCAGATAGAATTTTCAAAAATCTCTTCTTCTAGCATATTTTTCTTCAAGCAAAATAGCCAAAAGACTTTTTTTCGTTTATCTTTTTATCTCTATAATCTTTTAAAATTTGCTCATCATTTAGTTTATTAAGTTGCTCTAATGTTTTTAGCGTTAAATTTTTCTAAATTATTCATCTCTTCTCTTTATCTATACTCAATTTGCGAAGTAAGATCGTCATTTTTAAAAATTTTTAAAAATCATTTTTTTGCAAAATTTGAGCCAGCGATTGCACTAAGCTCATATCTTGTATCTGGATTTGGCTCTTCAAAAATAAATACGCCAAGCTCCTCAACGTATTCTTTTTTTGACAATTTATCAAATATAAATGAAAGAATGTAATCGCTCTTTGGAAGCCCTAATATAGCTTATATCAGCCCCATCCAAGATAGCATGAAGCAATAGCTTTTTTTAGTAATATATCAGCAAAATATGCTGCGTTCTCTCTTGAGCTTTGTGTTTTTTGATAGCTTGCTTGCTGGAAGAGCGAGCCTATCTATATCATTTGTTTTTAAGCAAGATATGCCAAAGATATTAAGAAATTCTTCATTTTGTGAATCTTTTTAAAAGATCTTGTATTTTTTTGATTACAAATTTTAGGATATTCAGCTTTTTCAAAAATAACTTTTAATGTCAGCCGTTCCAAGCGCAAAGGCATTTAATGATAAAAATATAATAAGCGTACTTCACAACGTATCACTTTTTATCTTATTTATTAGCTCATTTATCTCTGGCTTATTTTTATTTTTTTATTATATTCTTCTAATGCACGCAATGCGTCATCTTTTTGCTTTAGCATATATTTTGCCTTAGCAAACATGACCCAAGACTCCTCAATGCTACTATCTAAATTATTTGCCGATAGTGCCCATTTTATAGTGTCGCTATATCTTTTATCTTGATAGCATTTTCTTGCTATTTTTAAGGGCGATTTCTGGATTTTTTTATTTTTATTAGTAAATTTTCTTTTAGCATAGATATTTCATTGCTTTCACTTGAAATTTGAATATCAATTTTTGGCTTTGTCTTTGGTTCTAGTTCTATTACCTCTTCATTTGGTAGAGGCTGTTCATTTTGTATATTTTTCATTTTCAGTTGGTAATTTAGCTTTTAGCCAACCGCCACCACTTCTTTGTTTTTATCTGGTGTCTGCTCTTTATTATCTTCATTTAGCTTTATGGATTGTTCTAGCTTTTTAGCTATTTTCTCAGCGAGCTCATCTTGTTTCTTATCTGATTCAAACTCTCTTTTGCCTGCTCACTTTTTTTGTTTGCTATCTTCTAAAAATATTTTTTGCTGATATTGGTTTCAGCAAAGGTTATATTTTTTCTTTTTATATCTGTTTGTATTGTCAAATTTTTCTCAACTAAAGTTGGAGTATTGGTTGTCTCTTTTTGTTTTTTTAGCATTTGAGAAAAAAATAAAAAAAGCACCAAAGATAAAAAGCAATTAGCAAGATCGTAATTATTAAAAGGCCTAGCTTTTTATGTGATAACAATTTTTAAAAAGCTATTTTTTTATTCTTTTTTTCGTACTCTTCATAAAAGCTTTTCTAGCCTTTGAATTTTCTTGTAATTCAAGCATGAATTATTCCTGTATCAAGTGCAGACATTGTCAGTAATTTCTAATATTTGCATCCCTCGCTACTTAATTTTGATCTGCTGATTTTGTTCATAATATTCACAAACTTTCATAGTAATTTATACATAATTTTATTTAGTGTGCGTAGATTTCCGCAACAAAAGCTCATAGGCTTTGTCATAGTCTTTTTTTCTGAGTAATTTAGGTATTTATCGTAGCCCTTTTGTCCTATTTTTTTCTTTGCAAATAAACTATAATTTCATTCGTGTTTGCACTTCCAAGCTCTATACTCTCCCAAATTCTAGTTTGAAAATAGTCTTTTGCTAACACATCTTCATTTTTCAGTTTTATGAATCGTAAATAGAAATTTAAATAATCTTGTATCGGCTATTAGCCTTATTTTTTCGATCAGTTCAGTAGGATAAAGTTGTGCTTCATCCAGGATGACAACTATTTGGTTTTTGTAAAATTCATCTTTTATTTCTAAATTCTTTTGAGTAGTGTGCAACAAAAACTTTCAAAATTATTTATATTATCAAGCTTATTTCCGTATATATCCTCACAAAGAGCTTCTATAAATGTAGCCTCGCTAAAAAGGATGTGGAAAAATTAATTTTTATCCTTTTTGAAGATCAGAGGCTATCTTGTTTAACAAAAAGGTCTTTCCACTACCAGGCTTGCCATAAAAAAAGTATAAGCTTTAATGGCTTTTTTTAGAGCCGAGACGATCTTATTGTAACAAGTGATTGAGTTATCTAGATTAACAAAATCAGCTACTTCGTCTTCGTTGATAAAGATATCTTTTTATATCTGTATAAATATTCTTGTTATTCATAGATCGTTTTAGAAAAAAACCCTAAGTCTTTTTAGTGATTGATTAAGTGGCTTTTTGTCAAAATCAACTACATGAGGAGTGATGACAAAGATAAGCTCTGTTGTTTTTATATTGTCTCTTGTGCTTTTTAAAGACTCCGCCTATAAAGGGGATATCAGAAAGAAGAGGTACAGAAGTATTATTTTTACCCTTTGTCTGGCCTATTAATCCACCAAGAATAATAGTATCACCGCTATCAACTTGAACAACAGTTGATAGCTTCTTTTTGCACCGTATCTGGAGCAATCTCTCTTAACGCATTTTTGTCTTGTGTCGTCTTCAGCGTATTTAAAGTTACTAAGCTGATGGATTGATTCGAAGCATGATTTTGTTATTATCAGAGACTTCTGGTAGTAAATTTAATAATATGCCAATAAAAACAGAGTATTGTTTGTAGGTAGTTGTTAGCCTATCGCTATTGCTGTTTCCATTGTCAGTCTTTTGTTGAACACGGTAGTTTATGTTATCACCAACTGAGATTAGCGCTTGCTGATTATTAAGTGTTGTTACTTTTTGGGCTTGATATAACCTTTGTCTTTCCATTTGTTTTCAAGAAAATTTATCATTCCATCAAGGCTAAAATTTAAATTAGCTGCAATATTTAATGTGCGTCCAAATCCATCACTTAGGCTATTTCCTTTATTTGTCCAAGTAGCACTTGAGCTCGGATTATTTCTTGAATTACCAATGTATGTATTAAACCCAAGTTCAAACTTACTCCAATCAACACCTTGCTTGTATTCATTATTTAATTCAACTGAGATAATAGAAACATCAATAATTACTTGTTTTTAGTCTTTTTGCATTTCATCTATATATTTTTCGACACGCTTAAGCTGAGAAGGAGTGGCCGTAACAGTGATAAGGCCTGCGTTTTGATTTATGATAGGATCAGGCGCTGTGATATGTTCGCTACTATTATTTAAAAATAGCTTTAAGCTCAGCATCTAGTTTTTCCCAAAAGTCAAAACCTTTCAGTAGTTTTTTATAAGGTTGTTTGAGCCTTGAGAACTATCATCTTGGGAATTATCGCTACTACTTGAACCACTAGAAATTTTCAGATGGAGTAGCATCCACTGAAGCTTGGGTGACAGCAGTTCCTTCTCTAATAGAAGTTATATAATCTAGTTTAGTAAATTTGAGTTTTTAAAGATGAAATTTTTAATACATTATTTGAAAAACTCGTAGCTAAATTTTTCTCACTTAAAAAGCAGGTCAAAAACTTCTGCTAAGACTCATATTTCTGATATTAACACCAAAAACTTTATCTTTTAGCTCTGTTTTGCTATAAGTGTCCTTTTGCAACAATACTAAAGTTACACATCTCTGAAAGCTGATTTAACACATCTACTAGCGCAACATCATCTGAAATTTTTCATATTGAAAATTCTTGCTTAAAACAACTACTCTCATTAGCACTAGCATAATTCATATTCAAGCAAATGAGTGCACCCATTATTAATATTTTACTTAATCTTAATCTCAACATTTTTACTTCCATTTTTTTAAAATTAGCTCTTGTTTTTTCATCACCTTTTACTAAAAACACTATTTTTTTAGTAATGTTGGCTATTTTGTAAACCATCAACAATATCACCGACAGCATACCATTTTGGAATCAATATTTGCTTTGTTTAATAAAATTGCTTTTTAAACTAAGTCCTTTTGAAGTTTGAGTGATAATTGATGAATTTTGATCTGTTATCGTCTTGATAGGTTCTTGTTTAAAAGGATTTTTTTATGCTCGAAAGCTCAATATCACTAAGACCGCTTCTTTTTTCCTTTATTTTTTTCAAAGAAATTTCTATCATAAGAGTCCATTTCTTCTTGAAGCTGATTGGCAAAAGCAATATTTAAAAATAAAAGAGCCAATAAAATTTTTTTATTTTCATTAGTATTTCATCCCCCAAACAGATATCGAGATCTTAGCGCCAAGCTCTTTTTTTGGGTAGAATTTACATCCATTTTATGAAGATCAACCACTAGCTTTGATTCTTCAAGGCCATTTATATATGAAAGCATATCTTTAAAACCTCCCAAAAATGTCAAGTCAATATTTAAAAATTTGCTCAATTTTTTTGGAAAATTTGGCTCTTTTTATATCACTTTTTAACTCTAAAATTTTTATATTATTTTTGCTTCGCTAAAGATACGATATTGTCTAAGAAATTTGCCCAATTTTTGATCGTTAAATAATAAAAACGATAGTTCTTTTAGCTTTGAGTCAAAATGAGCATTAAATTTTAAAACGCTAGAATATTTGCCTTTTAAGCGTTTCAAGTATTTTTGACTCTTTATTTATTTTTAAAATTTTTATCCCCACTAGGTGAGCTAGTCGATCTTAAATAATCTCTTGTTCTTGAAAGATCATTGCTAATTTTAGTATGCGAATTAAATCTTTCATCATAAAAATCTTTGCGACGGATCAAAGCAAAGCATATAAACAATATAAATAATAATTAAGGCTGAACCCAAAAATTATATTTGTTTCGCTTTGTTTTTGCGTCAAAATACTTATCTATTTTTACTTAAAAACGTCTTGTCTCATTGTCTAATCTCTATACTTATATTACTTTCATACTCGTTGTTTTGCCTATCTTCTTTAATGTATTTACTGAATATTTAGGCATCTTGCTAATATCTTTTTATTAGCTGCGTAATCCTTTTTCATTATCGCTAACAACTGTTACTGTTAAATTTTTATCGTTATTTTTTTAATATTTGTTATAAAAAAATGCTATTGTTGTTTATCATATCGGTAATTTCAAAAAGATTTAAACCTTTCATTACGTAATGATCTTTTTGTTTTTCAATTTCTTGAAGCAACCCTTTTTCTAAAATTTAACTTCTCTTCCTCTTTATCAGTTAATCCTTTTATATCATTTTGCTCTTTTTAGTTTTTCAAGAGTACTTCTTATTTGTTCTGCTTGTGCATTAAGCACATCAAGCTCATCGCTTAGTCTTTGCGAATCTGCCTCTAAAAATACTGCCAGCTATATAATTATAAAGTGGATAGGACATGCTTAGGCAAAAAGCAGCGGCACATGTCAGTATCAAATTTACCGCTTTTTCTCTTTGTAAACGGATCAGGTCTAAGCAAATTTGAGAAGTTAAAATCAGCATTAAAGGCCTCTTTTTGTAAAATTTCGCATACAAAACCATCATGTTATACCGTTCGCTAATGGCTAAATTTTAGAATTTATTACAGTGCTTTGTATTTAATTTCGTAGCATTTGTGCCAAGCTTTGTATTGATGAATTTTCAAAACGCTCTATCTTATAGTCGCAGTCAATATAGATATTTTTTTATATTTATGCCATAGATTCTATTGACAACATTTATCGTGTCATTTACGTAAAATATATAGTCCTCAAAAACAGTATTTAGATCGTAGCTAAAGCCTTCTTCATTGCTATCTAAAAGTCCTCTTGTTTTTAGGATATCTAAAAAGCTTTCTGAGGCTTACTCTTTCGCCGCTTTGCTCTATAAATTTATCTTTTTAGATAATTTAGTGTGTATCTTAAGCCCCTTGATGTAAGGTATTCTCCATTTACATAAATACTTATAAATGCTTCATCGACCTCTAAATGTCAAAAACAATCACTCTGAGTGCTAGGAAGTAAGCCTTTTTATATATAGCACTATATAAAAGCGGCTCTACAACGACATAATCTATAAAAGGTACTCTTTTAGAAATATTTTTAAAAATTTTATTTATCGTTTCATTTGTAGCAATAAAAAAACATTAAAAATTCTATCTTCTTTTTCAACATTGCTTTCAAAATAAACTATTTTTATAGTCAATCACAGGATCAAGAGAGAGCTCTTCGTAAAATTTTGATCGAGATATTATTTTTCAATATCCTCATCATCTATTGTTCTTGAGATGTTTATAGTAGCTGTTATTATATCTTTGTATTCGATATAAGATATAAAAAGTCTCGCTTTAGAATATTCTTTGAAAGACTTAGCGTATCGACATTGCTATTAGAAAATCTAAAACCTTCATATTCATAAGGATCTAGCGTAACGATTGAATTATCGTTAATTTTTTTCTAAGCTTTAACATGTAAATTTACCTCATAATGCTCTAATTGGGCTACATTTTAATATTTTTTAAAATAAAAAAATCAATATCCAATTATTTTATTATAGGCTCTTTTCTTCTTTACTCCAGCCTTTCTTAACGACTACATCGAGTTTTTAAAAAGACCTTTGATCCAGTTAAATTTCTGTATTAACTTTCTTGCAAAAATTCTATTCGTTTTATCGTTTCACCATTCTTACCGATGATCATACTTTTTATGAATTTCACGCTCAGTGATGATGCTTGCAAAAATTTCAGTAATGCCAGGTTTTTCTTTGACGCTTTTGATGATAGCATCGCTAAGATATGGAATCTCATCGCTTAAATTTTCATATATCGCTTCCAGTATAAATTCTCTAAAAATTTCTTTTTCATTTGTTGAAGTTAGAAATCCCGGATCGTAAAAAAATATTCATGCTCTGGCAAAAGCTTGCACATTCATCAAGAAGCGGCTTTTTATAGGTTGGCTGCTTGGTGCTAAAAAGTAAGAAGTGCTGCAAATTTATCTTGAAATTTTTGATACTGGGTGATCTTTTCTAAGACTTTCGCATTTGAGCTCTCATCGACTTTTTGTTAGCACTAAGATGTGTGGTTTTTCAGGATTTAGAGCTAGAAATTTCTCATAGTCACTTGTATCATCATGAATAGGCGCTAAAAATACGATGAGATCGCAGTCTCCCATCGATTTTATCGCTTGGCTAATTAGTAGTTGATTTATCACCTTGTTGCTCTCGTGAAGCCCTGGCGTGTCGGTGAAGATGATCTGATCTTCGCCGTTCATAACTATGCCATTTATCTTTCTGCGAGTTGCATTTTGCTTGTGCGAGACGATGGCGATCTTTTCGTTTAACAAAGCATTTAAAAACGAGCTCTTGCCAGCATTTGTGCCCCTATGATGCTAATAAAGCCTGATTTCAAAGTATATACCTCGCTAGGTCTTGATCTTCGACAACATCTTTTAGACGCTCTTTTACGAGCTCTTTTTGTCACATTTATCTTCTCGCCGCTCTTTTCGCTAGCCTCAAAGCTGATATCTTCTATCACGCGCTCGATCACTGTGTGAAGGCGTCTAGCACCGATATCTTCCATCTTTTCATTTGCTGCATGAGCGATCCTTGCTATCTCTTTTATCGCTTCATCGTCAAATTCTAGCTCAACATTTTTCGGTTGAGAGTAGGGCGATGTATTGTTTTAAAAGCGATTTTTGGCTGAGTTAAAATTTGATAAAGCGCGTCCTCATCAAGGCTATCAAGCTCGACTCTTAGCGGGAAGCGGCCTTGTAGCTCAGGGATGAGATCACTTGGCTTGCTTATATGAAAAGCGCCAGCTGCGATAAATAAAATGTGGTCTGTCTTTAAAGTCTCCAAATTTAGTATTTACATTTGAGCCTCTCAACTATTGGCAGTAAGTCTCTTTGTACACCTTCTTTGCTAGGGTCTTGCCTGTTTGAGCTACCTGAGCCCAACGGCTACTTTATCGATCCTCGTCTATAAAAGATGATGCCCTCGTTTTCAGCTCTTCTTAAAGCCTCTGTTTTTACGCTCTCAAGGTCTAAAAATTTTATCATTTGCCTCGCTTTGAAGGGCTTTTTTAGCGTCTTTTACCTTCATCTCTTTTTGATGTTTTTACCACCGATGCCAATTATTTTTATAAAGCTCTCTTGCATCTGCGCCATATCAGGTGGCACATTTGAGCCCGCCTCAAGTGGGTTTTTGCTGTACTTCTATCTCTATGCTTAGCTCGTCAAGCTCGCCGTTTCTTAGCCTATTTAGCATCTTGTCATAGCTCTTTGCGTACTCTGCTTGTTTCTCTTCACTTGCACCTTTTGGCAGTGGCGGAAGTAGCTTTGAGACGATCTTTTCTTCGATGTAGGCATTTATCTTATCTTGATTTTTTTCTCGCTTTGCTCGTTTTTTTACGAGATTATGAGGCCATTGCAAGGTCTCTAACCATGCTTTCAACATCACGGCCGACAAAGCCAACCTCAGTATATTTGCTAGCCTCGACCTTTATAAATGGCAGTCCCATCATCTTTGAAAGGCGCCTTGCGATCTCGGTTTTGCCAACGCCAGTTGAGCCGATCATCAAGATATTTTTTTGGCATGATGTCATCTTGCAGGCTTTTTTTCAAGCTTAATGCGGCGATATCTGTTGCGAAGCGCGATCGCTATGATCTTTTTGGCATCCTTTTGGCCGATTACATAGTCATCTGAAAATTTAACAATTTCTCTTGGTGTTAAGTTCATTTTTCTCTTATTCTAAAACATAAGTTTTAATGTTTGTATTTGTATAGATGCAAATTTCGCCGGCGATCTTGAGACTCTCTTTGACTAGCTCTTCTTCGTCGATATCGGCACCGATTATCTAAGGCACGGGCTGCTGAAAGAGCGTAGTTGCCGCCGCTTCCGATCGCTGCTATCTTGCCATCTTCTGGCTCGACCACATCCCCAGTGCCACTAAGTAAGAAAAATTTTATCCCTATCAAGCACAAGCATCATTGCTTCAAGCTTTCTTAGATACTTGTCTTTGCGCCACTCTTTTGCTAAATTCTATCACTGCCTTTTAGCAAATCACCCTTTGTATGCTCCAAATTTTCTCAAAACATATCAAAGAGGTTAAACGCGTCAGCAGTGCTGCCAGCAAAGCCAGCTAGGACTTTGCCGTTGTGAATTTGCGAATTTACGGCATTACCTTTTAAGACAGTGTTGCCAAAGCTTACCTGTCCGTCGCCGCCGATGACTGATTTGTTTTTGCCTTTGTAGGCTAATATGGTTGTCGCATGAAACATCTACCTCCTTGCACATCAACCTTTAAGCTTGCATTTATCGAGTGTCCAAGCTTTACATGAACGTCATAAAAGGCCGACTGCTTTTTAAGTGAGTGTCCATGTCGATCGCTCTTTTCTCGACTACTAAATGGTGAGTTTTTTTCAAGCTCTGCTGCGATCTCCTCTTTTGAAACTGAACCAAAAAGCGAGCTCATTTTGCACCAAGAGTTTTTTGATGACGACTGTTACTTTTGCAAGCTCTTCTTTAAGCTTTTCTAATTTGATGATCTCATATTTTTAGCTCTTCGGCCTTTCTTTTTGAGCTGCTTCATATTGGCGAAGCACGTCTGGAGTGGCTGCTTTTGCAAAGCCTTTGCCGATTAAGAAGTTGTTGCTGTAACCATCTTTTACCTCTTTTATCTCGCCAGCTTTTCCAAGACCCTTTACATCTTTTTATTAATAATACTTTCATCCTTTTTGAATTTTATTTTTAGTCAATTTCCGCCCGTTTTTCGTGCGATTATAAAGCGAAGTGCATTTAGTTTGATAAATCCTTCCGCATCTTTTTGGTCATAAACACTATCCTCTTCAAACGTGCAGTACGCCTCGCTAAATAGATTATCATCTTTGCTGTTTCTACCAAGAATGATCACATTGCCTTTATAAAGCTCAACTTTTACAGTGCCATTTACGTGTTCTTGGCTCTTGTCAATGAGAGCTTGAAGCATATTTCGCTCAGGTGACCACCAGTAGCCGTTGTAAACTAGCTCGGCGTATTTTGGCATGATATCATCTTTTTAAGTGAGCCGCACCGCGGTCAAGCGTGATGCTCTCGATCGCTCGGTGAGCTTTTAGCATTATCGTGCCGCCTGGAGTTTCATAGCAGCCGCGGCTCTTCATACCAACTGAGCGGTTTCTACGATGTCAAGTCTGCCGATACCGTGTTTTTGCACCAAGGCGGTTTAGCTCGGTTGTACTTTCAGCTGGGCTCATTTTTGCCGTTTATGCTCACTGGATCGCCCTTTTATAGCCAATCTCAATGATCTCGCTCTTATCTGGAGCATCTTTTGGGCTTACTGTCCATCTCCACATATCATCTTCTGGTGCATGGCTTGGGTCTTCAAGCACTAGACCTTCGTAGCTTGCGTGAAGTAACTGCATCCATTGAATATGGGCTTTTGCCTGGTTTTTTAGTGATATCTATGCCATTTTCAGCATATGCCAAAAAGTTTTTCGCGGCTATTTAGATCCCACTCGCGCCATGGAGCGATGATAGTTAGGTTGTCGCCAAGCGCGTAGTATCCAAGCTCAAAGCGAACTTGGTCGTTACCTTTACCTGTTGCTCTCATGGCTCACGCCATCAGCGCCAACAAGTCTCGCGATCTCGCTTTGTCGTTTTGCTATTAGTGGGCGTGCGATCGATGTGCCAAGTAGATACTCGCCCTCGTAGATGGCATTTGCTCTAAACATTGAAATACATAATCACGTACAGATCTCTCTCTTAAGTCTTCTATAAAAATATTTTCAGGCTTCACACCAAGTGCTAGGGCTTTTTTGCGTGCAGGCTCTAGCTCTTCGCCTTGGCCAATATCAGCTGTAAATGTGACTACTTCGCATTTGTATTCATCTTGGAGCCACTTTTAAAATCGATACTTGTAGTCAAGTCCGCCAGAGTATGCTAAAAACCACTTTTTTTACGCCTTTTTCATAGCTCTTCCTTTTGTTGAAAATGGTCGTATTTTTAGCCTAAATTGATTAATTTTTAATAAACTAATTTAATAAATAATGTAAGTTTTTTCTAGAAAATGTTTATAAAAAGATTACTATTTAAAATTATGATAATTAATATTGTTTTTAAAAGATACTTCTGCCAATTCAAACTTTTTCAAATTCAAATTTTAAAAAGGATAGTCGTGAGAAAAACAAAATGTATTGCCATCTGCCTTAGCGCTTTGCGTGGCAAATTCGCTCTTTGGAGCAGAGCATAAAGACAATAACGAAACAAGGCTTGATGGCGTTGTAGTAAGTGCTAGTGGCTTTTCGCAGCAGATTAAAGAAGCTCCCGCAAGCATAAGCGTGATAGGTGGTGATGAGCTAACAAAAGATAGCTTTACATCACTTCACTCAATCGCTCAAAAAGGTGCCAGGCGTAAATGTCGTTGGCGGAGAGGACGGAGCAGCTAGTGGTATCTCGATACGTGGCATGGAGAAGTCTCAAACGCTAGTTTTAATTGATGGTAAAAGAGTCAAATCTCAAGCAGCGCAAATCCAAAGGGCGGAGCAGGGGATATGAACTCACTTTCATCCCACCAGCTGAAGCAATCGAGGCGTATAGAGGTTATCCGTGGATCCTATGAGCTCGCTTTATGGTAGTGATGCGGTTGGTGGCGTGATAAATATCATCACTAAAAAGGATTTTTTTCAAAATTTGAGTGGCAACGTCAGCATCTCAACCACGATAAACACTCACAAAGGCATTGGCGATGGCAGGCAAGGCGACTTTTATCTCACGTACCTCTTTATAAAGATCTTTTTGCACTTCAGCTTTTGGGGATATAAAAAGCTAAGAGATGAAGATGGCTACATCGGTGGCTATCAAAAGAGCGATAAGAGAAATTTAAGTGCAAAGCTTTGGATCACGCCAGATGAACATAATAATTCTTTATCCTTGGCTCAAACGAAAGGCATGATTATTCAAAAACGGTTGGCAAATCAGCCGATCCAGACCCAAGAAAAGACCATTAGATAATTATGACTACGAGAAAAAGAGCTATGGCGTGGGCTATCTTGGTGACTGATAGCCCTAAATGCCGATATCAGCTACATTTATGATGAGACGCAAAGAACGAGCCTTTTTGACAATTTATACCAGCAAAAGCCAAAAATCACAACTTTAACTCTACATTACAACGTTTTTTGGCGCACACACTCTAACTTTTGGCTATGACTTTAGCAAACAAAATGTCGGCATCGACCTTCATCGTCTCAAACGCCTCAAGAAACGGCTTAAAAGATCCAAAGACCTACTCGATGAGCGAGCATGCAGGATTTATCGAGGATGAGTGGCAAATTTTAGAAGAGAAGCTATTTTTTTAACGCTTGGTTCAAGGCTCACGCACAACGATTTTTGCAACCACCTCTCGCCAAGAGCCTACCCTAGTCTATAATGCCACAGATACGCTAAGCTTTAAAAGGTGGCGTAGCGACTGGCTATAAAACGCCAAATGTCAATCAAATCTCCCCGAAGTAGGCACTATCCAGGGTGGCTGGAGAATAGTTGATTTTGGCAACAAAGATCTAAAACCAGAAAAGAGCACAACATACGAAGTTGGGGCATATTATGACAATCAGGCTGATTTTAGAGGCTCGGTAACGCTTTTTAGAAATGAGTTTAAAGATAAGATCTTAGACACTGATGGCAGTAACGTTAATAGAAATCTCCCTGCCTTTGGCACTTGCGCAGGTGCACCACACGTTAATTGTCCTGGCTGGGGAACTTACTTTTAACATAGAAGGTGCGACTGTTTTGGGGCGTGGAGCTAAGTGGCGACTACGACATCCTTTCAAATCTAAATCTAAGCTCAAACTACACCTATAATAAGTCAAAGATAAAAACTGGCAACCCAACTATAAATACGCCAAGAGGATCTATGAAATTTGAGTGAGACAAATCTAGCCAGACTTGACGGCAAAAGCCTTACAGCAACGCCAGAGCATGCATTTCATGCAACACTTGCTTATAAAACCAATTAAGAGTGTAAAAACATTCTTCACCACAAACTATGAGAGTAAGCTAACAAGTGTAAATTTCTGGTGCTGGCAACAGCATAAGAGAGAACACAAAGGATCTACTACCTTCGATACAGGCGTAAGCTGGGACGCAAACAAGCACCTAACACTTAGCCTAAATGCTTATAATATCTTTGATAAAGTAAGATACGATGAGGCGCTTGTGGGAAATACATATTACTTTTATCCGCAAAGAGGGCAGGGAGATTTTGGTTTAAGGTCGCTGCAAAATGGTAAGAGCGTTTAAATTTTTGCTTTTTACGCATGGCTTGACACAGACTTTGCACGCAGTCCCAGCCAAACACCTGAGCCACTTAGTCAAAAAGCTGCTAGTAAATTTCGAAATTTCGACCTTTAAAATAAGCGCGAATGATGAAAGTATAAAATTTTCACAGCCAAGCTAAAGGGGCAAAATGAGTTTAAAAACGTGCTTTTTCTTGCTTGATGCAAATGCCCAGTTTAATATGCTTTTTAAATGAATTTAATGGCTCATCTGCTCCACTAATAATAGGCATAGGATATGACACAGACAAAAAGCTACGAAGTAGAAAAAAACGCACAAGAGATCTCACGCCAAAGGCAGATGGCGAGGAGTTTAGCAAAGGTGGTGGCGCAGATGCGTTTTACCACTTTTTGACTAGAAATGGTAGTGCCGCTAATAGATGAGAAGATTTAACGTGCAAAATAGCCAAAAAGCCTTTATGGCCACTCTTTTGGCGGGCTTTTCACGCTTTATGCCTTGCTTAAAAGATGAGGGCATCTTTTTCACATTTCTTTATCGCTTCACCATCTCTTTGGTGGGGTGAATCTGAAATCTAAAGCAAAAACGTTAGCGAGGGTAATGTAAAGAGAAACTAAAAGCTAAATTGTCTTTCTTAGCGTTGGCGAGCTTGAAAGAGAAAGGGCAAAACTGACAAAGCTGGCGTTTTTAAAAGCGAGCGATTTGGCTGAGATTTTTCAAAAACAAAGTGGCATAAATTCTCACTTTGAGTTTTATAAAAAATGAAACCCATGGCAGCGTCATACCTCTAAAGTTTAAAAGAGCTTTTAAAATATCTAAAGGATTAAGATTTGAAGGCTATTTTTGTTAAAATCCGCCTCATGAGAGTAGATAAATTTTCTAAACGTAGTAAATATCACCCAAAAAGGCGTGCCGTTAGCGAAGATATGTGCAAAAGTGGCGTTGTGAGCATCAACGGAGTGCAGGCAAAAAGCGGCAAAAAGATGTTAAGGTTGGCGATGTGGTTAGCATCACATTTCTAACGCGCGAGGCGAGATACGAGGTGCTAGCGATCCCAACTACAAAAAGCATACCAAAAAGCGCCCAGAGCGAATATGTAAAAGAGCTTTGATGGTTTTTGAGCTTTTTGGAAAATGAGCTTGACGAGCTTGTGCGAGTGCTGCCAAAAAAAGTGGTGTGGTGCTACTAAGTGGCGATCTAGCAAGTGGCAAAACGACGCTTGTAAAGGCGATCATCAAGGCTCATGGCATCCATGAGAGCGTGACATCTCCGACATTTTTCATTGATGCAAATTTATGGTAAAGATATCTACCACTATGACGTTTACCAGATCGGATTTGACGGGATGGCCAAAAACGGTCTTTTTGAAAATGTATTTGAAGAGGGGCTTCACTTGGTAGAGTGGGGCGATGAGAAATTTAGAAAAAGCTCTAAAGAAAAACGGCGAGAGCTATACGATGATAAAAATTTTCTCCCTAGCAAAAATGGCAGAAAATACGAGGTTATAAGTGCATAAACTAGAAGTAAAAAGATCTAAAAAGACGATTAAAAAAACTGAGATCATAAAAAGGTATATCTTTAGAGGTAAATAGTGGCGAAGTCGTGGGGCTTCTTGGTCAAATGGTGCGGGAAAGACGACCACTTTTTATATGATCTGCGGGCTCATCTCGCCAACTAGCGGAGATGTTTTTAAACGATGAAAAGATCACAAACGTCCCGCTTCACAAAAGAGCGCACCTTGGTATTGGCTATTTGCCGCAAGAATCAAGCATATTTAAAGAGCTAAGCGTAGAAGAGAAAATTACTTCTTGGGGCTGAAATTTTAAATCAAAGCGAAGAAGAGATCTCTAAAAGAGTAAATGAGATGCTAAATATGCTAAACATCGAGCCTATCCGCCTAAGAAAGGGCGTTAGTCTAAGTGGCGGCGAGCGCAGACGCTGTGAGATCGCTAGAAGCCTCATCATAAAGCCGTACATGTGCTGCTTGATGAGCCATTTGCAGGCGTCGATCCTATCGCAGTTAGCGACATCCAAAGCATCGTTAGAGACCTTAAAAAGCTAGGTATCGGCGTTTTGATAACTGACCACAACGTCCGTGAGACACTAGCCATTTGCGACAGAGCCTACGTCATCAAAGATGGCTCGCTACTAGCAAGCGGCAGTGCGAGCGAAGTGGCAAACAACAAGCTCGTTAGAACGCACTATCTTGGCGAAGAATTTTAGCTGCTTGAGTAGATGATGCTAAGGCAAAAAGCAAACTTTAGCGCCAAAGATCAAACTAAATCAAACGCTAGAAGCTGGCTTCCCATCCTTCAAAGCGGGCTTGATGAGCTAAAAAGAGACGCTTTGAGCCTTTTTATAAAAAGACAATCCATTTGCCACGATCGAACATAAAGAAATTTAGAAAAAGCGAAAAAAACGAAATTTTTGAGCAGGTTAGTAGAAATTCTGTTACTGAGAGTATTGAGGCTTTTAAGCATTTACAAAGAAAGTCTCTATGAAAAGCTCGTTAGCCAGATAAATCCACCACTTTTCCCCACGCAAAAGTCACAAGATATCGCATATAAGATCATCGAGTGTTTAGATGATGAGGGCTATTTTTTTCTTATGATGATGAAATTTTTGCGGGCTTTAATGAGGGCGAAGTAGAGCGGGTTAGAGCGAGATTTGCCTACCTTGAGCCATGTGGCGGGGTGCAAAGGATGTAAAAAGAGCTTTTTTGTTTCAGCTAAGCGAGGCAGAAGCAAGCGATGAGATCATAGAGTGCGCGAAAAAGATCATCTTACATTTTGAAAATATAGAAAAGCTTAGAAAGCTTAAATTTTACGACGACGCGCTAAAGATCATAAAAAAATTTAAAAATCCCCCGGCCATTGAGTATCTCGAAGATGAAAAAGAGGCGGTGCCTGATATCTTCGTGCTAAGCACAAGCAGTGGCATAAGCGTGCAGATAAATGACGATTATTATCCTGGAAATTTTGGTTGATACCGAGGGATTAGACGAGAAAGAGGCCTGTGAGCTCACGCATAAAAGAGGCGAGCGAGCTCATAGACGCCCTTGAGATGAGAAAAAGCAACGCTTTATAAGATAGGGCTTATGATAGTTGAGTATCAGTATGACTACTTTTTTTGGGTGGTGACATAAAGCCCATGAAGCTAAAAAGACCCTAGCAGACGAGCTTGGGCGTAACCCATCAACCATATCAAGAGCGATCGCAAATAAATATTTAAGCTGCTCAAGAGGTACGGTCGCACTTAAAAATTTTCTTTTTCAACTGGCTTTGACGAAGAGACCTCAAACGCTGCGATAAAAAGAATTTTTACTGGGAGCTCATCAAAGGTGAAGATCACAAAAAGCCACTTTCTGATCTAAAAGAAATTCAAGAGCTAATCCAAGCTAAATTTAACATCCAAATCGTTCGCCGAACCATCACCAAAAATACCGCAAAATTCTAAACATCGGTAGCTCAAAGCCAGCGAAAAAGAGTCTATCAGATAAACGGCTAACTACCACTCATTTACAGCAAAAAAAGTATGGTCTTGCGTATCTGCGCAAAAAGCTCGTTGTTAAGCTCTTCGTACTCTTTGCCACGTTTTTTTATATTGTGCCATGCCCGCTGCATCGTCGTTCCAAGAGCCCATACTGCCAAAGACATCAGCCAAGCTTGCCGCAGCAAAAAGAGCTAAATCTTTTTCTTTGGCATAAGCGGTGCATTAAATATCTTTTTGATCATCATTGTTTAAAAGATCCAAGTGATTTTAAAGCCCTGCGAAAAACACTCACCAAAATTCTCACACTCTATCTCATCTGCAAAGGCCGCTATCTTAGTAAGTATGGCCATAAAAGCCTCTGTGTTGTCGCTATAAATTTTCTAAATTTACATCTTTTTCAAGACCAGATTCTTTTATATATTATGTCCCAGCCTCTTTGATCTTTGTTGTATTTCCAGTAGGGTACGAAGTAACTTATGTGCTCTTTTAAAAATGCAAATGATCGATTTTTGCGGTAGAGTTTGAAAAGCTAAGCAATAAACGTTCATCTGATGAGCCAATTCAAATTTGCAGTAAGTCTTACATTGCTTAATCCAAGCTTTTAATGCGTGCTCAAACCACTCATTTACGCTATTTGCCCTATGGCCTGAGAGAAAGTGAAAAGTTTATACTATTTTTCGTAGCTAGTGTCATTATACAGGATAGGAGAATTTGATTTATGGCCTGCTTTGCGGCAACAATAATGGCGCATATATTAAACATTTCACCATTCATTTTTGCTCTCTTTAAAGCTCTATGGCAAGCTGTACTCTAGCCGACCATCACAGTAATCTTTTTCTTTGATTTTTTAAAGTATGGTTTTAGGCTCTCATAAGCAGATTGAATATTTTTTTAAATTTTCTTTTGCATATTCTTCTTGTATGAGAGGATTTTTGTTGGCGTGCCTGTCTGGGTGATAGATATTTACGAGTGAAAGATAGCTCTGCCTGATAGTTTCAAAGTCATCATCTTTTTACAACCTAAAAATCTCAGAAATTTTTTCCTCAAAGCAAATTTGCAAGCACAGAAAATCTGCTTACAAATTTAGATGAGCTTTTTTATTTTTATGCCTTGTTTAAAGGCTTTGTAGTCTTTTTCATCATAGATAAAAATTACGCTCAATTTTGGATAGTTTCTTTTGTAGAGTAGTTTGTTTAATGTGTTTATGTCGTTGTCATTTGAGATGGTGATGTTTAATAAATCATCATTTTTGCTAAAAAGCAACATTACTTTTTTACCAGACCTCGCTGATGTAGCTAGCAAAATCTCTGCAAAGTGCATCTTTTAGTTCAAATTTGACTTCATTTTTTACAAATTTACGTTTAGGCTAATGACTGGAGTTAGGGTATTTTTGAACAAAAGCCAAGCTTTTATGGTTTTATAGTTTGCAAAACGAATATCAAGCTTATCATCACTTTGCTTTTTCATAAAGTTTTTTATAAATTTTTAAAAAGCACTTGCGTTGTGGGATCTCGCTCTCTTCATAAAACGAAATAACCTTATTTTTTTATTAGATAAAAATTTTCTGTAAAAATTTTCTGCTTATCATATCTCTAAGCTCACGAAACAAAAGCGTCATTATCAGTTAAAATGCTTAGAGATTCTAATGTTTGCGTAACTTTCATTGCCTACTCCACATAAAATATTACATGTTTTTAGCAATAAGCATTCCAAATTTATATTTTTCTTATATCTTGGCCTTTAATGTACTCTGCAAATTCGTTTTTAGTTTATTTTCTTTTATACGAGATCGCCTCTTCTTTTTGTATGAGAAACGGCTTCTTTTTGAGTTTTGATCTCACCTTGCTCTTTTAGTAAGTTCTTTTTATCTCTTTTTAAACTATCGAAAAATCATTCATTTTTGCTCCTTTTTGTTTTTTTATCGGATTTTACTAAAACAGTTATAAAATTAAAATGAATACAATTTTTCTTTAAGGAAAGTTTGGCTAATATCTCGACTTAACTTTCTTGTGCGCTCGTAGCTCAGCTGGATAGAGCATTTGATTGCGGTTCAAAAGGTCAGAGATTCGAATTCTCTCAGGCGCAACCATCTTTTAAATTCTAATGACAAACTTCATGATTTTTATAGTAAAATAAGCAAAAATTAAAAAGAGAAAAATGGATTTTCAAAATATTCAAAAACAAATTTTAGTACTAAAAAGAGAGCTTGACAGCATTAGAACAAAATAGTGAGCACGAGATCGGCTTGGCAGTTGGGGTTGTTGAGTTTAATAAAAACGCTGACGAACTTAAAAAGCTTACAAATCTAAAAGGTGAAAGCGATTTCTTTAAAAGTGTCTTCAACACAGAGGACTATTATGAAAACATTAGTACTTATTTGGAGCAGATAAAGAGAAGCTTAAATTATAAAATTGAGAAAAACGGTGTGAGCTTTTAAGGCAAATGAGAAAATTTGCAAGAAAGCTATGTTGCCATTTTAAATATAATAGAAAATTTTTAGTAGCAGAGTATCAAATACAAAAACAAAAATAAAGCGAAAAATCTCTTTTCTAGGACAACAGATACTACTCAAATAAAATCACTACTTGCAGAGCTAAATACTCTACAAGAGCGTATACATAATGTTTTGCATATTCATTCTAGGATAGTTTCAAATGTTATTTTGCAAAATTCTAAGATAATTTATACGTTCTTTTTATAATTGTATTAAAGGCTGCAAAAGCAACGCAAAAGATGAGCTTTTGCTAGTGGAGATCGCGGGTATAACTGATAAGATAATAACTATGATAAAACCGGTCTTTAGGTGCAAAATTTTAAATACAAATGAGCTTATTTATCACTACTTAATCTTTGAGCTAAAAGAACTAAAAAGCTTTAGTGCGATAGGTGAGGGAGCTAGTTTAGCATTTTTGATCAATTATCTCTTTTTGCTCCATTTGGCAAAAGAATCTCTTTTAGAGCTTTGCTGCTTTTATTTAGATCGAAAATTTTTCTATCATTCTTATAACTTCATCTTTGTTTAAAATTTCTCCATTTTGCAAGCAAATTTCAGCAATGCCTTTATCTTTTTAAAAATTGAGCGTTATAAAACTGATGATTGCCAGCGGCATAAGGAAATGGCACAAAGATAGATGGCAAAGATTTGCACAAAAGCTCCCAAAGCGAGCTAGCTCCTGCTCTTGATATGGCAAGGTCAGCCTTGCTCATCTTATTTTCTATCTCTTTACTAAATTCAGAAAATTTCTCAAATCTCGTTTCATTAAAGCCAAGTTCATCATATCTTTTAAGTTCATCAAAGCCTATTTTTACCACATTGATGAGTTATATTTATGCCTTTTTCTTTAAGATATGGAGCTAAGTGATAGCTAGTTCATTTATCGCTTTTGATGCCTTGCGAACCTCCTAAAAACAAAATAGTCTTTAATTCCTCTCTCACTCTTGCACTATCGAAAATTTCTTTGCTACGGGATAAGGGTAGGGCGAAGCTTTTATCATAAGAGCTAAAAAGCCTTTTTGCATAAGGCTTTTTGTAAATTTCTATTAATTTGCCCATTACAGCATTTTTGTTCGTGGATAAAAAGTGGCACTTTTGAGATAATGGCTGCAATGGCTGCTGGAGCTGCTGAATAGCCACCAACGCTAATGACTACCTTAACGTCATTTTTGCTTAGAAATTTTTCTACATTTTTAAAGCAAGATTTACGATATTTGTTAGTGATTTTAGTTTAGCAAAGCCTCTCTTATTTACTACGCCACTACTTGGTAAGAAAAATTTTTGTAAAAATTCTCGTCATTTTCAAACCAAAATTTATCTTGCCCACTAGTTGAGCCGATAAATATAGGCTAATATCTCGTCTATTTAGCTCCCTCGCAAAAGCTTCTTGCGATAGCTAAATGCCCACCAGTACCTCCACCGCAAATAACAATCATAATTTTTGCCCTTTTACTAACCATCAAAAACCATACCGATACCGATACAAATCGCAAGCACAGAGCTACCGCCGTAACTAAGAAAATGGCACAGCAATACCTTTAATAGGCGTGATCGATGTGATACCACAGCTATTCATTAAAAATGAAAACGATAAGATAAGCCCGACACCAAGCGTAAATAGATGATAGACCTTATTTTCGCTTCTAGCTGAAATTCTAAAATTCTATAAAGTAGCGCTATAAATATAGTTACAATACACAAAATACCAAATACACCAACCTCTTCAGCGATACCAGCTAATACAAAGTCAGTATGGATCTCACTTAAAAGAGCCGAGCTTAAAGATACCAGCGCCAAGCCCTTCGCCGAAAAGAAATTCGCCATGCTTTATAGCGTTTAATGAGTGAGAATGTGATATGGCTCTGGCGCATCAGCTACTCTTAATACATCTGCAACACTGTCAGGCAAGAAAGAAAGCACCATATTTTGTATCGTGCCCCACCATGATTTTATACGTAAAATCTTATGCTCAGAGCTGATTATCGCTACTGTCATAACAAAAGTGACTCTAAAAATACCGATACTAAAAAGTCTCGCACTTGCTCCTGCAAAAAGTGCTATCGTCACAAATGTAAGTGTTAGCACGACCACTTGACCAAGGTCATTTTGCATAACAGCAATAAGAAAGATAGCAACACCAAAAAGAATAATATAGGCATAAGTATTTTAATCTCATCTAGCAGAGGTTCTTTTGCCTTCACTCAATCTCTAGTAAAACCCAAGCTAAGAAGTAGACAAAAACCGATAAAAACTCAACTGGAGCTAGTGAAAAACCAGGTAGCCTGATCCAACGCCTACACCACCAGCGTCAGTCACCATTGAAGCTGGCAATGCATGATTAGCCCCATGGCGATACCGCAAGATATAAGAAGGCCAAACCCTATCCAAACAAGCGTCTTTTCAGGATTGAGTCTGAGAGCCACCACACAATGAAAAATCCTGATACAACCAACAATAAACTGGCGGATAAAAAGTGAAACTCGTCGTAATTAAAAAAATAAAACCGTAAAACTGGCAAAGATAGTGAAAAATAATGCTTATAGCGATCAAAGTCGAACAAAGATAGAAAATGATCTCATCAACCGCCGACTGAACTCCAAGTTTAAAAAGTGCCAAAGCATAATAAAAACGGCTTACAAAGATATTATTTGTTATAATTGCAGGCTAAGGAAGGGCATGAAGATAGGTATATTTGACTCAGGACTTGGTGGGCTAAGGTCTTAAATGAAGCTTTAAGCAAGCTTAGTGAGCATGAATTTTATATTACGCAGACGTGAAAAATGTCCCGTATGGACAAAAAGCAGGGATGAGATCTTAGAATTTAGCTTTGATGCGGTGAAATTCTCATAGAAATGGCGCAAACGCCGTTGTAGTAGCTTTGTAACACGGCAACAAGCGTAGCGATAAAAGAGCTTAGAGCAAACTTGAAATGTACCTATAATTGGCATGGAGCCAGCTGCTAAAAAGGCTCATGACTTAAGCCATAATGATACCTTAAAACGCTTGTCATAGCTATCTCCAGTCACCGTAAATGGTGCAAAGCTAAGAGCTGATCACAATTTACACGCAAAGATAAGACTGAGCTGCTCGCTCTACCACGCCTTGTACATTATGGAAAAATGGAGGGATCGATACCGAGAATGTGAAATCATATCTAAAAACAGAAGAGTTAGACAAAATTTGATCTGAGTGATTGGTTTTTAGTGTGGCTTGTCACGCACTTTTAACTATTTTAAAGATAGCTCTAAGAAATTTTGCCGCCAAATATAGCATAATTGATGGCAACACGAAGGGACAATAAAAACCGCCTCATAAGTGAGCTTGGACTAGAAATTTCTACTTTAAATAAAGCCCCAAAAGTTAGATTTTTCTATTCTGGCAATGAAGTATTCCAGTAGAGTTGAGCTAGATAAGTACAGGAGTTTTGAGCTAGATTAGAGAAGATGAGGGCGATCTGCTGAGGTTAAATCTAACCAAATACCACAAATAAAATTTTACAAAATACACTAAATGTTTTATATACTCTTATATGTATTTAGGCTTTTCTCTGCTTTATTATATAGACTACATTTATTACTACAACCACCAGCTAAAAGAGCGATCGATTATTAAAAGTGTCTGTTTATCAGGGCTTGAGCCTATAAAATAGCCGACTCAAGTAGCAGCACCAAATCCCAGCTCCAAGTGAGGTAAACAGGCAAAATCTAAAAATGTTCATCTTAGGCAGTCCGGCTGGTAGGCTGATGCATGACGAGATGCCAGAATCAGACGTGAGTTAAATGTAAATTTTCGCCGTGTTTATATGCTTCAACTTTATCCATCTTTTCGTGGGTGATGCCGACAAATCGCTGTATTTTAAGATGATCCCCACGTCCAAAAAGTAGCAAAGATAGTAGTATGGCTCAAGTAAGCCACTGCGCCTGAGATAAAGGCAAGCGCTAAGCTCATATCGCCTTTGTGAGCTAGATATCCAGCTGGTATCATCGCCACTCGCTTGGAAATGGAAAACAGCTTTCTAAAAACATCATGATAAATATGCCGGCATAACCCCAGCTACTTACACTCGCAACTATAAAATCAATAACATCATGCAGCATTTTAACTCCTGATTTGAAAGGGAGTCATTTTGAGCAAAGCATAGCTGCTGGACAAAAATAAAGAGAGTTTGAGCTTAGAAACAAAGATGAAAAGTAGAATACAAAATAGGCGAAAAGTCGCCCCTGTTTTTAAAATGCAGGTATAATCTTCGCCTTTATAGCGAGTGATGATGAATTTTTAGTATCAGGGCTAAGCACCGCATCAACTAAAGCTTTGATCTTAGGGCTGTTTTCATTACCAGCTCTCGAGATCGATGATGTTAGCGTAAGGACCATTAGCGTCTCAGCAAAGTGCGTCTTTTGCCACGCCCATGGCAGGATCGATGACGCGAAATGGTACTAATGGCAGCGATATCGACATCATCTGCTGTCTTGGTCATCTGAGCACCCTCAAGCCTCCACAAACTGTAAACTTCTTTTAGAATTTTTAGTTATGTCATTTATAGTCGCAACTTTACGTTTTTATCGATCCCGATAAGACCAGCTTTTTCTAAAGAAATTCTAAGTGCGTCTATTACCATTTGATGGACCATGCGTTGATCGCAACTTTTGCAACTATTTTAACTCTTTTTATGTTTTTATCTTTTTAGGTAAAGCCAGAGTGGCTCAACATGAACATTTGCAACGCTTACAAGATGCAAGCCTCTAGCCTTGTTTTGCTCCTCAAGATATGTGCAAACTGCTGAAAGGAATTGCGTCCAAGCTGCTATCTTCTGTAGCGACATTTGGGATAGAGTAGTCTGAAATTCTCAGAGATAACAAGGTCGTAGCCTTTATCTTTTTAGCTTGCTTACAAATTCTAAAATTTTCAGCGTGTGGCACTGGTGAAACGCCAACTACGATAGTGTGTGTCTTTGTCGGCTGCGTGAAGGCTTAGAGCAACCAAAGATGCGGTTAAAAAGTTTGATACCTGTCATTGTTTTTCCTTTTTGATTTGATTTGGGCGACGCTAAAAAGGTAAAAGCTTTTACGTCGCTTTTTATACTTTAATTAAAACGCTGGGATGATAGCGCCGTTATACTTTGTCTCGATACCTGCTTAACTTCTGGGTGAGTTGATAGCTTTATCAAGGGCTTTAGTTTTAGGGCTGTTCTCGTTGCCAGCTTTAACAACTACGTAATTTACGTATGGGCTATCTTTACCCCTCGATCACAAAGGCGCGTCTTTTGTTGATTTAATTTGCTGTAGCGCGTGAGTTTGATAGTTGATAGTAACGTCATCAAGCGTTCCTGGTAATTTGAGCAGCCTCGATCTCTTCAAACTTAAACTTTTAGGGTTATCAACTATATCAAGCGGAGTAGCGGGTTATCATGGTTGATAAGTCCAGCGCTAGCTACGATGTCAAGTGCGCGGCTCTCGTTTGTTGGGTCATTTGGATAGAGACCACTGCGCCATCTTTTAGCTCTTTTTATGTCTTTGATCTTTTTAGAATAAACGCCCGATTGGCTCCCAGGTGCACGCCAACTGTTTTTACAAGGTGAGTACCTTTGTTTTGTTACAATCTTTCAAGATATGGGATGCTGAAAGAAGTTTGCATCAAGGTCGCCGTCCTCTGGTCGCAAGGTTTGGCGTGGTGTAGTCGGTCATCTTGACCTCAGGCGTGATTATCTTTTGCCAAAATAGGCTTTTACAACCCTAAAATTTCAGCATGTGGGATAGGTGTAGCACCAACGATTATTGTTTTTGACTTGTCAGCATGACGGCGCTAACGCTGAGGCCTAGGGCAACCTAAAGAGGTAAGAAGTAGTTTTTCATTTGTTATCCTTTTAATTTGCTAAGCACCGAAAAAGGATAAACTAGCTAGAAGGTTACCTTTTTATGCTTAGCTTTTCTGAGCGCTGAGAAGTTTAGAGATTAGTCTTTCGACGACGCGTTTTTAGTAGGCGGCACATTGGGCACATCTGATTTCATCTTTTGTCCTTTCAGCTAAAATTAATTTGGCAATTCTTAAGGAAAAAGCTTAAAAATCAGATATGTAGCCTTATGAGATTTCTATAGAGATAGTTGCCTAGTAATTTGCGTAATGGAACCATTATGATAAGAATAACCACGGTGTAGAGCATGATATCTGGGCGAAAATCTTTGATAACCATAGTTTGTAGCGATAGATCCTGGTCCGCCACCGCCAACTGCAATCGTTTATCGCTGAAAAGCCGATGTTTGCTGATAAGCGTTAGTGTAAATGCCGAGATAATGCCAGGAAGCGCCTCTACAAACATCACTCTAAAAGATGATCCGTACCTTTCGAGCTCCAAAGCTTTGGGCAGCTTTCATTATGCCCTTTATCAACCTCTTTTGAGCGCATTTTCAATAAGCCTTAGCCACATGGAGCCGCTCCGATGGTTAGCGGGACGATCGCAGCTGTGGTGCCAATACTAGCCCACGATCATTTTGTGACTGGAAAGAGTCACGATGATTAAAATGATAAATCGGAAAGCTTTCGCCACGTTTATAACGATATCTAGGACAAAAATAAAAGTTGTTTGTTTGGCATTTTAGTCCGTCTTTGTCTGAAAGTATGAGCAAAACCGCAGGTATGAGGCCTATGGCAAAGGCGAGTAGGGTAGAGACGATGCTCATATATAGCGTCCTCGCTGATAGCTGGCAACAGCAGTATCCTCGAAAACACATCCGGTAGGGTTTTCAGAAAAATCAATACCAAACATCAAGCAACCTCCCATAAAACGCCACTTTGCTTGATGTAGTTAAGCACGTTTTCTTTATCTTTTTCATCTATGTTTGCGACAAGCGAGCCGAGGACGTTGTCGCTTTAGCTTTTCAAGCTTGCCCCAAACTATGTTAAAGTCGATATTTAGACTTCTAGCCATATGCGTGATCACGCTATTTTGAGCCACTTCTTTTGGGGAAAAATAGCTCAATATTTCGTGCCAGTGCTTGCAGACTCAACTTCACCTAAAAACTCTTCATCTTCTCATCTGGCTTTTAAAAATAACTCTTCAATGCTTCCAGAGCCGCATGATCCGCCACCTCTCTAGCAGTATCGCGCGTTTATGCGATCGATTTTAACACTCTATCTCGTGCGTAGACGATGACGACGCTGATATCAGCTCTTTAGTTTATCTTTTCAAGCAGCCTGTGTAATCGGATTTGTAGTGTTTGATCAAGAGCCGAAGTCGCCTCGTCGCTTAGTAGAAAATCTTAGGATTTAAAGCAAGCGCTCAGCGATCGCCACACGCTGTTTTTGCCCGCCACTTAGCTCACTTGGATAGCTTTTGCCTTGCTTTCAAGACCGACTACATTTAAAAAGCTCTCTCACTCTTTTTTCGGTTTCATCGCTTTTATAGCCCCTAGTAAATCTAAGGAGTAGCGACGTTTTTCAAAGACATTTCTTTCAGGCCATCAAGGCAAATGCTGAAATATCATCCCAACATCCCGCCTTAAATGTCTCTCTGCGTCTCATCTCACCTTATCTCTTTATCAAAGACTTTTAAGCTCCCGCCTTGATAACTCTTTCAGTGCTGTTGTGCACCTGTGAAGTGTTGACTTGCCAGCGCCGCTGTGTCCTACACATAGTGGCGACTCGCCCTTTTTAACCTCCCATTATATCAAAAAGGATTTGCGTATCACCATAAAATTTGCTTAAATTTTTCTATCTTTATCACTCATTTTTCTCCAAGAGCTTCTAATTCTTCACATACTCCATTTAGCCTCACTTTGCAAAGCCTCTTTGTTTATCTCTATAACTTCTTTTTGGCGCACTGCCACGCAAATGTTTGCATTTAGCATGCCTGAGATTTACTGACCATCTCTTTTTCAAGCTTTGTCTTTTGAGACCTTAGCCTTATAGATGATACTCGCCTCTATCAAGCCCTTCAGTGGACAACGCCTCTAATTTTCACTCACATCTCTTATTGAGTTTTTCGATCTTTTTCATTTACAAAGCCTATCTCTTCGCACTGCAAGAGTTTCGATGATACTCTTGGACTCCGTCAAGATCTCATTTTTCATGTCAAAAGCTTTTGCTATCTTTTGAGTTGCCAAGATCGATGGTGGCTTTGCACGACGAACTAGCCACGATCGCCTGATAACTAGCCTGCCTTTTCTCAACATCTACATTTCCCGCTCTTTACCTCTGGATAGCTCATCACCATTATTGATTTTGCGTTTTCGTTGTGTGCGCCGCTAAGCTCTTGAAATAGATACTCCGAGAGAAACGGCATGAAAGGATTTAGTAGTTTGCATCGCCTCTTTAAATATGCTTCCAGCTCTTTTTACGCTCGCTTTCATCGACTGCTAAGCTCGATACCCCAGTCACAAAACCTCATCCCACGAATATAGCGTGTTTGCTGTGTCATTGAAGCGGTAAGCGTCGATGTTTTCGCGCACCTCTCTCACGCACTCGTTAAAGCGGCTATTCATATAAATTCCAAGCTTTGTTTTAAGTTTGATATCCCGTCTCTGACCACCCATTTATAGCATGAGGTATTTACTCGCGTTATAAAAGCTTGTTAGTGAAATTTCTTACCTGCTTCATCTTGGCGTCACTTCAGCTTGATGTCGCGTCCTTGAACGGCTAGAAGCGTTAGCGTAAAGCGCAAGATATCGGCGCTATACTCATTTTATGCTATCAAGTGGGTCGATGACGTTGCCAAGGGCTTTTACCCATCTTTCTGCCAAACCCATCCTTTACAAGCGCGTGCAGGTAAATGTCGTCAAATGGCAACTTACTAGGGCATTTTCAACCTCTGAAACATCATCCTAGCAACCCAGAAAAACAAGATATCAAAGCCAGTTAAGTGAGAAGGTTGTTTGATAAAACCTGATGAGGTCTCCCTCAAACCATTTTTCATTTTTAGCTCATTGTCATTGCCCCAGCTGCTGCGTACTGAATGGCCAAAGACCAGAGCTAAACCATGTATCTAGCACGTCTGGGTCTTGGTGATGTTTTTGCTTTTTACATTTTTGCACTGCCACGGCTCGCCCTCGTCAGCCCACATATAACCGCAATCATCGCAGTAAAATACTGAATTTGATGTCCCCACCAAAGCTGGCGTGAGATACACCAATCTTCTTAGCTCTCTCATCCATGCGTTAAAGCTGTTTATCCAGTGCGGTGGTAGATTTAGCAAGACCCTCTGAGACCTTTTGTCGCCTCATCTGCGATCTCTTTTTGACAAACCACTGCTTTGAGATGTATGGCTCGACGACGTTTTTGCAGCGATAGCAGTATCCCACTTGGTTTTCATAGTCCTCGATCTTTTCGACACTGCCAAGTTTTTCGTCGGCCACGACGATATCTCTAGCCTCAAGCCTCCCAAGTCCTGCAAAATTTATCGCACTTGTCGTTTAAGATGCCTTTTTCGTCAAATACAGTAATAAACCTCAAGGTCGTGCCTTTTTGCCAACTTCATAGTCGTTTTGATCATGCGCAGGTGTGACCTTAACAAGGCCTGTTCCAAACTCCATATCAACGTGCTCGTCTGCGATGATCTCGATCTCTCTATTGCGATGAGGTAGCACCACTTTTGCTGATTAAATTTTTATAGCGCTCGTCGTGATTTACCATTACTGCCGTATCACCGAAATATGTTTCAGGTCGTGGTCGCAACAACAACAAATCTGCTTGGCTTGTCTGCAAAGTAGTATCTCAAAATGATAAAGCTTGCCTTTGTTTTTCATGTGCCTCGACCCTCGATGTCGAGAGGCCATCATGTATACACCAGTTTATCATGTAGTTTTTCTGGACCATGGCCTCTGTCATATAATCTTACGATAGGCTCACAGCTTTTCTTAAGCCCTCATCCATAGTAAATCTCTGACGTGACCAAGCCGGAGTGATACCAAGCTTTTCGCATCTGATGTACGATCTGCCACCGCTTTTTCTTTCCACCCCACACTTTTTCTACAATTCTCGCGTCCAAGCTCTTCTTTTTGATGCCTTGAGCTAAAAAGCCGCTTTTTCAACGACATTTTGAGTGGCGATGCCAGCGTGGTCAAGTCCTGGCTGCCAAAAGTGTCTTATAGCCGTCCATTCTCTTGTAACGAGTCATGATATCTTGGCGTGGAAGGGTTAGGCGTGTCCGATGTGAAGCGAGCCAGTCACTGCTTTGGAGGTGGCATCATAATGCGATGTACGACGTCCATCTTTTTGGATATCTTTGTTCGCGTCTATCCTCGAAGCATCCGCGTTCTTCCGAAATTTATGTAAATTTATCTTCTATCTCTTTTTGCACTGTAAATCCTGCCACTTTTTGTGTCCTCTTTCGTTTAAAAATGCTTAATGTTATCTCAAAATTTGTTTTATCTTTGCAAAAAGTGTGGAATATGGGCTTGGGGCGGTTAAACGTCTCACTATATCTAGCTTATTTAACAGTGCAGCTTCGCTGAGCTAGGGTCAGTAGTCGTTTTGTCTTTCGTTATACATATTTTCAGTTGTGACCGCGCCACTGAGCATTTGCCGCCAAGTCTCACACGATAAGGTGTGTTAGCACAGCCTCTCTTTTGTCGCTACTCTAATGCATAAAAACTTAAAACTCGATCATCTCTTATGCTCTGATATTCAAGCTCAATGCTATCTTTAAGACTCTATTAAAGCCACTTAGATTTTGGCATTTATTGGCTCAAAGCAGCTCACTTACTCATCTTGCTTAGTTTACACCATTTTTAACCATAGCTTTAGACTTATCACTATTTTTGAATAGACACTCATTTAATCTTAGGCTGTCAAGACTCTAGCTCTTGGCTCTTTTTCATCGACAAACGTTCTATAAACATCAAGCTCTTTTGGCTCTATTTTGCGCTTTAATCCTCGCGGCACATAAGCGTAGCTTAAAAATAGTGGCATATAGTTTGTTTTCACCAAGCGGTGTAATGGTAAAGTACCTATCTTTTGCTGTAAATGATACGCTTAAAAAGGTCACACTCTTTTACTTTCGCCGCTTGTAGCTGCTTAATCGGTATTATTTTTCCTCGCCAACATCTTGCCAAAGTAGGCATTTTAGCGCTCTAAGAGTAAAAGCACGCTCCTGCGTTGAGCTTAGCTCATTTAAATTTGTGATCAAGAATTTGCAAGATCATCTGAGTAGTCGTTTTTTCTCAAAACATTTTGCGCAGATATAGGATAAACGCATTATCTCTCATTTTTGAGCCAAAAGCTAGAATAATCCTTGCCAATCATCCGCTTGAGCTTTTTAATATCTTTTTAGCGCCACACCTTTTGATCTCGTCATTTAAGCCGTTTTAGCTTTAGAGCCGCTGCCATTAGATATTTATTAAAAGTGCGGTCGTATTGTAAGCTTTGTGGTCATCAATTTTATTTAGCACCGATTTATCAGCAACATTTTGCGCGGAGCTACATAAACAGCATATAGAGCTTCAATATCTGTGTCGTATTTTAAGAGCGAATTTAATGCTCTTTGCTTTACATTTTATTTTAGCTCATATCCAGCCTCTTCAAGATCTAAGCAGCAGCATCAGTTGCATAGATCGAAGACAATGATTGTACTCACCTAGATCGTCCCAGCAGCCAAAGCCACCATCCGGTTTTTGCATCTTAATTAGCTCACTCCATACTCGCTTGCAATAAACCTCTTTGATCATCAAGCTCATCTTTTGGCTTTTAAATTTAAAAGCGCAAGCAGTCTTGAGCTCCTTTGTCTCGGCACATCCGTAAGGGTACTCGACTAACTCCTTAGAAGCTGCTAATAGTACGTTTGAGACCGAGCTTGACGCATCCTATACTCACATATCGTGAAAGCCTTTTTGGAAGCGAGATCATATCTCTTTGTCAAAGACGCTACTTTTTGCATAGGTGCTTATCGTATAAGGATTAACTACATCACGTAAAATTTTGAGCAGTTTTGAGCTATTTTTGTCGCTTATTGTTATATTATATTCGCCAGCTCCAGCTTCAAGAGCTGAATGTAAACGTAAAGGCTTTATTTTCAAGCGGCTTTAATCCGCATTTTCTTTTTGCTTTTGATGCTTCACTCTACCTAGCTACTTTTATGGTTAATTTATCCCTCATTTGTTGTATTGAGGGTTTTAAGTTCGCATTTAGCTCATCGCCTTTTAGCAGATAAACCAACGCGCTTGGCTTAATAATCACATCATCTTTACGTACCTTTCTTTATTTACCCTCATTCATGCTATTTTCATTATTTGCACTTCGACATCTACTCTGAATGGCAGAGTTAAAGCTTTATCGGCGTTTTAAACCTCGTATGAAATTTCACCATTATCGTCAGCTTGAAGACTTACTACCAATGATATGTTTTTATCTCTTGCTATCGACTGGCTAGCATGTTTTGGCTATCTCTGCTCCATAGCAAGTGCTGCCATATCGCCACCAAAGCTTAAAGTTTTGCCCTCAACTTTTATAGTCTGTGAGTATATTAAATGTCATAGTCAAAGACACCTATCTGGTGTACTTTTGTCGCACTGCGGATCGGCTGGCTTTTGTGACGTTATATCAAGCACGCCAACATCTGTGATAAATCATCCGCACAAGCTTTTTGGCTTTGTTTTTTAGTGAATTTTTATATTTTCATCGCTTTTTTGCTGTATTTGGTGCATCAAGACTTAGATCAAGTATCCTTGATGACTTATCGCCCAGTACAAACTCACCGTAAGTCCTAAATGGAGTTAATCCACCATCCGTCGCGGTAGATATTTGCACTCACGTAAAGTCCGCTAAAAATCAAAATCGTTTAATTTCACATTTGCTGAGTTGTTTTTATCTTAACAACTTTATAAGCTTTCACGCCAATTATCTTCAGTATCAAGAGCGATGCCTCTTTATAGCTGAGCTTATATCAGCACTAGTTCATCGCCTTTTTGGTAGATATTTTTATTTAGTTTGATTTGAGATTTACTAGCTCTTGTAGGTGCTAGAGTCGAGTAGTTGTAGCCACTTACGTCCATATCAAGGCTCGTGCTTGCTCCGCTTACTAGATTTGTCATGATGATCACATATGAGCCACTTTGTGTACATTGTAGCTAAACTCGCCATGTCTATAAAAATCATCCACATCTTCTAGCGTTGCTGAAAGCCACTTTTATATAGCCATTTTGCATCTCTTTGGTACGCTGACACGTTTTATATCAAATTCAAAATTGATTTTACGGCCTTTTGACCTGACATATCTACCACAACTGTTCTTATTTTTACATCTTCGTTTGGCTCAGCAAATGTCGTGCTTGCTGCGATACCGACCATATCTTTATATGATGAGCGTAAAGCTTTTGTATCGCTTACGTTTTTGCCATCATCATTTTACATTGTAATTTATCACGCCTGTTATGATAGAAGAGGCATTTTTGGTGCTGAAGCTAAGATCTATCATTTGGCTTGATTTACTCATCTTTTGAAAAGAATGAGATCATTCTCAAAAAGATGGATGCACTCGTTTTTAGCGTATTGTGACTGTATAATCTTTAAACTCACTATTTTTATATTCATCATCAAAAAGCTAACCTGCATGCTGCCATCAGCTCGCTAGCAGCGCCACCCAAAGAGATAGTTACTAGCTAGATTGGCTCTAACAAGCTCATTTGACTGAGCAATTTATCCCTCCGCGTTATCTCATTTTTTATCCTATTTCGGCATAAAACTCTCAACAAAAATGGCACATTTGAGATCACTTTGCTTGCGTAAAATTACTTGCATATTAAATCTACCGCTGAGATCACTTTAGCATCTCTTTTTCACTCTACCATGCCAACGTCATTTGTATTTTTGAAAATTCAGCACTACTTTTGCCTTGCAGGATCGAACATTTTTATCTTATAGGCATATTTTTAAAGATTAAAATCTCTATCCCTTAGATAGATTGCAACTTTTAAATCTCATTTCGGTCTTATGATATTTGAAGCAAAATGAACATACGCATCGATACTCTCACTGGCATTTTTGATTCATAAATTCCGCTTCATTTAGCGCTTCGTCTTCTTTTTAAAAATAAGAGTATCTGCTCTTTTCCAGAGAGACAACCACCGAAGAGTATATCTTTGTAAATATCTTTTTGTTAGAATTAAAAACGCCTATATCATTTGTCGCACCAACTGCGATTTCTTCGTTCTTTGCCATAATTTTCACATTTGCGTTTGGAAGCGTTGTATTTTCGCCAAGACGATTTGCAGAAATACAGTACTTTCATCCTTGCCAAGCTTTGCATTTACGGCGATATCACTCAGATAGACTACTTTTGAGACGCTCTTATCTCTTGCAGTTTAAGTTTATCTCATAAACTCCGTCTCCAGCTCCGGCAAAGTCAAGTTTGATTTTATTTAGAGAAATTTCATGCGCCATCAAGTTTTATCAGCTTTGCTGCTTGCCACTTTGTGCTGCAGTTGTTAACTCTTCGTTATTGTCATTAAAAAGTTTAAGAAATATCTAAGAATTTGATCGCTTAGCTTTTTCAATGCTTACATTTAGCTCAGGCAATGTGCACTTCTGATGCCCGATTTTCGCCAACACTCTGAGAGATATGGCTCATTATTTATGTAATTGCAAATGGAGTGAAATTAGCTAGCTACACTTCATAGCTACTTCTCTTACTATTTCTATCATCGCCAAAGCCTGGCTTAATGGTGATTTCATAACTATTGTGGCTTAAAATCGTCACTTGTAACATCAATGTAGTAATATACTCGCTAAGTTCTGAGTTTTCTTCATAGTTGTCACTATATTTAACGTCACTAATGCTAAAGTACACCTTTAATGTTTATAAAATTTTTCAGGGTTAATGTCGTCATCAAGCCCAATTTTTAGATGACTCTAAAGCCCAAGATACCATTATCAAGGCTCACTGGAGGAAACTTTCTGGTATCTCAAGACTCTTTTGCATTATCATTTATATTTACGCTTTTCTTCGCTTATTTCATCGGCAAAAGTACTATCGTTTCACCTGAAAGCGTTGCGCCACTTTGTTCTCGATGCTCACCAAAAATCAAAAACTGATTGCTTAAATTTTATCAAGATTAAGCCTCAAAGCTATTGTTAGAAAAGCTCAATCACTTTAAATGCATCTTTTACGGCAATATTTTTGATAGCTTCAATATTTACTTCATCATTAAATGACTATGTATTTGCTATCGCTTATTTTTCTATCTTTGTTAGCTCAAATTCTTTTCGTGGCAAAACTAGCAGTAAGCTTCCATTTTCAAGCTTGCAGCTTAATCCAAACCAACATGCATATCTTTTGTAAAAACGCAAGCTTTGACTATTAAATCTAACTCGTACCATCGAATGCTGGTTGGCACAAAAAGTAGCTTTTTATCACTAGCATACCAACAAAGTACCTTATCGACTTTATCTTCTAGTCCAAACTCTACGCTTAGGGGCGATTTTCATCTGCACGTGCCATTGGCTCAAAGCATATAATTGTCATCTCCCAAAAGTGCTAGAAGAGCGCACTTTTGCCACATTTATCTCCTTATTTTTATTGTTATTTCACTTGACTTTGAGTTTCTGATCAGGCATTTTTACGCTGTGCTCACCAGAGTTAGATCAAACTCACTTGCATTTTCTATCTTAGAAAAGTTCAAAACTCATCTATTTTAGGTAAACTCATCGCCCTAAAAACGCGTAGCATTTTACCATAACTTGTGTAATATTTTCATCTGTCACTATCTCTTCACCGTCATACGGATAGGCACTGGCTTTTATCTTTACACGCCAACAAGGACTTTTTGTATCTCTTCTTTATCCAAAAAGCTCATTTTAACCAAAAATCAAGCTCTTCGCCTCTTAAACTTTCGCATTTATCTTTTTAAATCTCACCCTTTATCCTATCATCAAGCGCCATTTACACTTTTCACAGTTAAAGGCATCAAGGCGGGTTGGCAGCTTTTTCTATGCTATCCGGCTCACTCATAAATCTTAACTTCTCTTTTTGAGCGATTATCTTAAACATATCAAAAAGACTCTTTGATACGTCATTTAGTCCTGTTAATTTATCAGTTTTGCTGGCATTAAAATTTTCCAATCCAAATAGCAATTGTGTAATTTTCATCAACGCCTATGGCATAAAGATCACGTGAGTTTGCGCTTGTTCCTGTTTTTAAAAAGCGATCTTTGGCGTATTTTTGGGCGTACTGCCAAGCATTTTTAGATATGATCTTGAGGCTTCGCTTAGCATTTTAGCGGTCAAATAGGCACTTTGAGGTGAAAATGAGGTTATATTTTTCTCTTCATTTTTGTAGTTTTTGCCAGCAAACTCAAACGGTCTATAAACTACGTCATTTGCATAAATAGTATAAAGATGAGCAAGATCAAGCAGGCTCATTTCAGTACTTCAAGCGTTATAGAAGCTCCATAATACTCTTTTATCTTCATCTACTAAATCTACCTTTTCCAGTAGTTCGTAAAAAGCGAATTGTCTTTTTAGTTTTAAGTTTAAATTATAACCGGAATATTTAGGCTGGGATAGAGCATCTTTCGCGCTTACGATACCTAAAAATCATTACTAAAAATTCTTTGGGGCATACTCTTTTATATAAACTTTGCGTATCAATTAACTGCGACTTTGGCGTGATAAGCCCGCTATCAAGCGCAAAGCGAGTAGATAAAAAGGCTTTAGCGTGCTGCCGGTATTTCGCTTCATATTTAGGGCTGAGTTTTTACCGTCACGCGCATGCTCATCATGCGAGCCGATGAAGGCAACAACACTCATTTTTATTATCAATGACCACGGCTGCTGCGTTGTTTGCATTTTTAGCCTTTAGCGAAAACATCGTATCTTTAAAATTTTAAGCATATCTTTTGTAAATTTAGATCCAAACTCGCCTTTTGAAATGGTTTTTAAAAGCGACATTTGCATAATCTTCCGCGGTTACGATAGCTTTTGCTCTTACATTTTTAAATGGCTCAGCCTGCGCTCTTTTTAAAGGCGCTAAGATCTGTAGCTTTTGCTTTGTAAAGCATCTTTGATGACCCTGTTTTTAGGGCGTTTATGTTTGAAACGCGGTCTAGTCTATTTTTATTTGGATTTTTAGGTATCGTGCTTAAAAGAAAGTGCAGCCTCGAGCGTAGCTAAGCTCGTTTAGCTCTTTGCCAAAGTAAAAAGCTTGCCGCCTTTGCACCCTCGATATTGCCGCCATATGGGGCGAGACCTAGGTATAACATTTGAATCTCATCCTTACTAAAGTGAAGCTCGAGCTGAAATGCTCTCAAAAATTTCTTTTTATCTTATTTTTATAGCTCCCTATCTCCAGGTCAAACATCCTAGCTACTTTGCATCGTGATAGTGCTGGCGCCTATGCGGTTGTCACTTCTTAGGTTGTGGAAAAATGTCTCTAAAAATGGAGGCGTAATTACTCCAAAAATGGTAGTAAAAAGTATCTCATCTTCAAAAAGCTACAACGCATTGTTTTAGCGAGTTTGGGAAGCTTTGCTCGTGAAATCTCAATCCCGTCGCTGCTAAGCTTCATATTTATAATGTTTCCATTTTTATCAAGCAGAGTTCGCTTCTGTCTTTTTAGTGCGTCTAAATTTAGTGATAAATTTGATCTAAGAGCAAAAACACCGACCATTAAAGCCAAAAATAGGGCAAGGAATAGAAATTTAAACTTTTTCATCGGCGTGATTATAGCTGTTAAAGTTTAAGTAGCTATAGTTAGGCCTTTTTAAAAGAGGAAACAATGCCCTTATCTAGGTTAAACAAAAAGAACAATACACCGCAGCAACTGCGCCTTTTTGGACACAATCTAATCATCGCTTCAGCTGGCACTGGCAAAACCAGTACCATAGTCGCGCGCATCGCTCATCTACTAAATTGAGGCGTTGCACCAGAGAAAATACTGCTTCTAACTTTCACCAACAAAGCAGCCAGCGAGATGATAGAGCGTTTAAATAGATATTTTGACAAATCAATTACCTCAAAAATCACCGCGGGTACTCTTCCACTCGGTCTCATTTTCGCTTTTTAAAAAGCCTTGATAAAGGCGTCACGCTAAAAGCAGCCAAGCGAGCTAAAGACGCTTTTAAAAAGTCTTGTTGAGAGGCGTAGACTACACCATTTTCAGCGATGTCAAGCCTTCATGGCGGGGCTTTATCTATATGACCTTTACTCGCTCTTTCCAAAATAGCGAGCAAGGCACTACTTTTGGCAAGTGGATAAGTCGATAAGAGCGAAGAGCAGGGCGTTTATGCTTTGAGGGATCTATGAAGATATTTTTAGAAGAGTTTGAGGCTGAAAAGGCTAAGTTTCTTACGCTGATTTTAACGACCTTCTCAGTAAAAATGCGCGACGAGCTAAAAAGAGGCAAATTTGAGCTTTATGATGAGGGTACTTTGATCGATGAGTATCAAGACACAAACACGCTTCAAGGCAGCCTAATAGACGCGTTTAGGACAAAGAGCCTATTTTTGTGTGGGCGATTTTGATCAGAGCATCTATGCATTTAACGGTGCAAATATCGAGATCATTGGCTCATTTAAAGACCGCTTTCCAAACGCAAAATATCTACGCTTTAAATGTAAATTACCGCTCAAAGCTCAAAGCATACTTGCCCTTGCAAACAAGGTGATAAACAACAATCCAAGGCTTTTATGAAAAGCACCTCACAGTTAGCCGTGAGGGGAAATTTCAAGTCTCCAAGACTGCTAGTATATAACGAGCTTTTTGATCAGTATCAAAAATATCGCCGATATCATCTCACTTTCGCCATTTAATAGAGAAAATATCGCCATAATTTTTAGAAATAACTCATCAGCTGATGGCATCGAGGTCGCGCTAAAAGAGCGAGGCATCGGCTCAAAGCGAAAGGGCGAGGGTGAGCTTCTTTGAGAGCCGTGAGATCAAGGCGCTCATCGACATCATGGGAATTTATGTCAATCCAAAAGATATAATGGCATTTATCCACATCTGCGAATACGCAAAGGGCGTTGGCAGCGCAGTTAGCAGAGTACTGACGCGCTGCTTAAGCTTGGCATGGAAATTTGATAAAAAGGGATAGTTGAGCCAGATGAGGCGTAAATATCTCATCAAACAAAAGGCGAAACTACCAGCTTGGTCTTTTTGACGATCTTGATGAATTTGCCGAAGTTTCAAGGTTTTCTAAACTTGGCTTTAGCGATAAAATTCTAGGTCATCCTGTGCTAAAACTACAAAAGCTAAGCGAGAGTGGGGCGCAGTTTTTTATATGAAAATTTACAACTTTTTAAGAGGCATGAGAAACGTCTCAAAAGCCAGCCACGATGATAAATGAGATAAAAACCTAGCAAAATTTACTCGTTAATCGCTGAAAATCTCAGCACAAAAAGAGCAACTCTAAAAACGGCAATGTTGATCTCAGCACTCAAAGAAGAGGTCAAAGAGCGCATAATGGCAAAGAGCGTGGTACTAAGCGAGCTAGCTAAAAAGTATCAAGATATCAGTAAAGTCTTTACAACTTCTAGCCCTTGGTAGCAACGAGATGAGCGAAGGGCAGGGCGTTAGCTTGCTTAGTGTGCATGCGAGCAAGGGGCTTGAGTTTGACCAAGTCTTTATCGTCGATCTTGCGCAAAACCGCTTTCCCAAATTTAAAGCTAATGAGCATGGGCGGCAGCCTAGAAGAAGAGAGGCGCCTCTTTTTACGTAGCAGTAACAAGGGCTAAAGACGAGCTATATCTTAGCTATGCAAAATACGACAAGATAAAGAAGGTGACCTACCAACCAAGTAGGTTTTTGATAGAGGCTGGCATGGCAAAAGAGGAAGCTTAAAGAGTGTTTACTCTTGTGAAGTAAGATTACCAATTTTTACAAAGAGAAGTGATGAAAAAGTCTGAAATACTTTAATAATACTGCTTATTTTGGGCGTCGGTGGATATTTTATCTATGATAATTTTTAAGATAAAAAGATGAAAAAGGTGAATTATCACCAAAAAGGCAAAAGAAAGGTTCATTTAGCAAAAAGGTCGATGCGACCGGAGAAAACTTTGCCACCGAGCTAGTTGATGTGGGTGCTCAGGTGAGCGGCCAGATAAAAACTCTACGTTGCTTGAGATCAGGTCAAAAAGGCGATATGATCGCAAGCATCGATAGCTCGACCCAGCAAAATAACATCGATAATAAAGAGGCACAACCAGCCATCTACAAAGCTCAGCTTGAAAGCGCAAAAGTGGCTCTAGACATTGCAAAAACGCAGTTTGATAGAGAAAATGCACTTTTTGCCAAAAATGCCACTTCAAAAACAAGGGCTGAAAGTGCAAAAATACTTATAGCACAAATAGCGCAAAGATAAAGGAGCTTGAAGCTCAGATCAAGCAGACAAATATCGAGCTAAGTACTGCTAAGATAAATTTGAGGCTACACAAAGATCACCGCCCCAAGAGATGGCATAATAGTAAGCGTGCAGGTCGAAGAGGGACAGACCGTAAATGCCAATCAAACTACGCCAACTATCGTAAAGATCGCAGATCTTAGCTATGTCAAGATGAAGATGCAAATAGCTGAGGGCGACATCACAAAGATAAAAAGTCGGCACGCCAGTTGAGTACTCGATCCTCTGGAGCCAACATTTTCAAACGACGGTTAGCTCAATCGACCCTGGCTTAACGACATTAGCTGATGGTAACTACGGCTCTAGCAGTGTAGCAAATCCACAAGCTCAAAGCACTTCAAGTAATTCAGCTGTTTATTATTACGCGCAAAGCATAGTTGAAAATAAAGATGGAAAATTAAGAATAGGCATGACCACGCAAAATGAGCTTTTAATAGCAAACGTAAAGGATGCTATCATCGTACCAAGCATCGGCATTAAAAGAGATGAAAACGGCACGTTTGTCTATGTTTTAAAAAGATGGCAAAAGCGGTAAAAACAGTGGTAAAACTGGCATAAAAAGACAACCTCGATACGCAAATAATTAGTGGCGTAAATGAGGGGTGATGAGATCATCACATCACAAGGCTCAGCAAGCGAAATAGCCAAGATGATCGAAAAAGAAAATAAGAAGTTTTTAAGTGATAAGTCTAAAAACATCACAAAAAGCTTTAAGCTAGGCGATAATGAGATAGAAAATTCTTCATGGCATAAATTTAGAGATAAAAAGGGCGATCTATAGCCATTATCGGTCAGTCTGGCTCTGGCAAATCAACACTTATGAATATCCTTGGCTGCCTTGATAGCCCAGTGGCGGGCAGTACCCTGCTGGATGGCAAAGATATATCTACTTTGATAGCGACTCGCTTGCCAAGCTTTAGACGAGGATAATTGGCTTTATATTTCAAAGATACAACCTACTTAGCACGATGAATGCCCTTGAAAATGTAGCGCTGCCAAAGCATCTACGCAGGGGCAAAATAAGAGCGACCGAGAAAAAGAGGGATGGAGATTTTTAGACTCTCTTGGCCTTAGCGAAAAGGCTAAGTACCTACCAAATAAACTCTCAGGCGGACAACAGCAAAAGGGTCTCCATAGCAAGGGCACTTATGAATGGTGGTGAGATCATCTTGGCTGATGAGCCAACAGGAGCGCTTGATAGTAAAAAGTGGGCTAAGAGTGATGGAAAATTTTAGTGGATCTTTATAAAAAGGTCACACCATCATCATCGTTACGCACGATCCAAAAGATCGCCGAGTACGCGAGTCGTGTGATCGAGATAAAAGATGGCAACATCGTAAATGATAACGTAAAAATAGTGAAATCTCGAGGGCCAAAAAGCAAAACCAGCCAGAAAAGAGCAATTTACCTACTATAAAGATCAGCTAATTGAAAGCTTTAAAATGTCGGTAAATGCGATGCTGGCTCATAAACCAAGATCGCTCTAACCATGCTTGGCATTATTATTGGCATCACGGCGGTCATTAGCGTCGTAGCTCTTGGTAAAGGCTCACAGGAGCAAAATTTCTAGCTGGCATCAGAAAGATCGGCACAAATACGATCGATATCATGCCAGGAAAAGGCTTTTCAGCGATATGCTCTCAGGTAGGGTAAAAACGCTCTCTATAAGTGATGCAAATATGCTCTCAAAGCAGTCATTTCTTGACTCAGTCACCCAAACACAAGTACTTCAGGCGTACTAACATATGAAAATATCTCCTTAACAGCGACACTAAAAGGTGGTGGAGTAGGGAGCTTTGACGTAAATGGACTAAAGCTAGAAAAAGGAAGAATTTACGATGACGACAAGGTTTTAAACTCAGATTCTGTCACATTAATAGATCAAAAACACCAAAAATAGCATATTTAAAAACGAAGATCCGATCGGTAAGATCATACTTTTTTAATAAAAAGCCACTTCGCATTATAGGCGTTTTTGCAAAAAGATGAGTTTAAAATCGGCGATGCTAGCTCACTTAGTATTTATGCTCCATATACGACCGTGATAAACAAGATAACGGGCGATAATTTATTAGCTCAATAACCGTAAAAGTAAATGAAAGCGTAAATGCTCAAATCGCAGAAAAGAGCCTGACTGATCTTTTAACAATAAAACACGGGAAAAAAAGACTTCTTTACTAGAAAATTCTGATAGCATCAAGCAGACTATCGAAGAGACGATCTCAACCATGCGCCTTCTCATCTCAAAAGCATAGCCGTAGTTTCACTAGTAGTTGGTGGCATAGGCGTGATGAATATCATGCTTGTCTCAGTCACCGAGCGCACCAAAGAGATAGGCATCAAAATGGCGATCGGAGCCAGACAGAGCAACATCTTGCAGCAGTTTTTTTGATAGAGGCGGTGCTACTTTTGCCTAATAGGCGGTACTATCGGCATAGCCTTTTTCCTACGCTATGGGCTACATCTTTAACAACTTTTAGACGGTTTTAGCACGATCTTTTCAAATGGCTCGATCGTGCTCGCGCTTTGTTACATCGATGGCTATTGGTATCATCTTTGGCTACATGCCCGCCAAAAATGCCTCAAAAATTAAATCCAATAGATGCGCTTTTCAAGGGAGTAATATGAAATTTCTCAAGCCTAGCTTTAGTGCTCGTTTTTAAGCGGTTGCGCTATTAAAAATATAGATGAAAAACTATAAGCAGTTCTTATTTGAAGATAACGCTAGCCAGGAGCTACTTTAAACACTCTTGGTGGAAAGAGTATCACCAAAACTATCTTAATGAACTCATTGATCTAGCACTTAAAAACAACACCGACCTTACAAAAAGCTGCGATAAATGTAAATAAAGCACTCGCCTCAAAGCTGGAATTTTTGGAGGCACTTAATCCCAAGCTTTAACGCTGGCGTTGAGGCATCAAGCAACAAAAATATAAAAGAGGGCGGCGCTTCTAGTAGGAATTTTGGCTCAAAGCATTGGGCTTTAGCTACGAGATTGATCTTTGGCAAAAGCTAGCAAATAGCAAAGACGTAGCGATGTTTGAGGCAGAGGCTACCATGTGATCTGGAAGCTAGCAAGCTAAGCGTGATAAACTCCCGTAACAGACGCGTATTTTTCAGATCTTATATCTAAATGAGAGCATTAAAACTTATGAGCAAGTATCTAGAAATTTATAATGAACTAAATGAGATAGTTGAGCTTAAGTTTGAGCTTGGCAAAGAGGAGGCGCTAAGCTTAAAAACAGATAAACTCACAGCTTTTTAAGCGCTCAAAATAAGATAGAAAATGCCAAAAAGAGCTAGTCGTAGCCAAGAAAATGCTTAGGATTTTGCTAAATGAGAGGCCGGATTTTGAGCTAATGTTGAGGCCTCACGCTAAGTCCTGTAAAAAAAGTGGGTGTTGATCTCGAAGTGCCAACAAGCGCCATAGCAAACCGTCCGGACCTCAAGAGCAGCTATTTACCGTATAGAAGAGGGCATCCTAAACTATAAAGCTAGTCAAAAGCATTCTATCCAAGCATCACGCTAGGAGCTAGCATCAAAAAGTAGTTCAAGCACAAAGAGGGCGCATTTAGCCTAGTTTCTAAATGGCAACATCGCTTTACATTTACCATTTTAAACTACCACAAACTAAAAGTCAAATTTAAAAAGTAAGCGAGGCAAATTTCGAGCTTACAAAGCTAAACTACATAAGCACTCTAAATAGCGCATTAAACGAGGTAGACGCATTTTATAAAAGGCTACCTAAACGATGAAGTGCTGCTTGCTAACTACCAAGAACAGATAAAAACTACGAAGAAGTTTTCAAAATTTACGAGCTAAAAATACTCTTATGGCAAGGTTGAGTTAAAGCAGTTTTTAGAGGCAAAAATAGTGAGCTAGAGGCTAAAAATAGGGCTATTAAAAGCAAACACACGCTTTTACAAGACGAGCTAAATATCTACAAAGCCATGGCAGGCATTCAATAGGTAAACTCAGGAGCTCGGCTTGGGACTATGAGGCAATGCGTGTAGCAGTGATGGCGAAATTTAGCGCCAATTGAAGGCTGTGATGTCGCTATGGGCGCTCCAACCCTTGACGAGCTACGACTTTTTATAAATAGCAAGCACCGTCTAAAATTAAAAATGAGCCTTCAAGCCACGAAAAAGACTCATCAAACTTTTCGATCGTATTAGTTAAAGATGACGATGCGCTTCAAATTTTACTTTAGCGAAAGGGCGACTGCTTGCTTTTTTGTTTTCAGAGGACTCTAGATTTCTAGCTTTTTTTCTGAATGGATGGCAGATAAAATGCAGATCGTAAAGGTAGTGCACCCTAGCCGATATGAGCATAAAACTGATAATAGGCGCAAAAGAGTAGTGGAATTTTCTCTCATTTGATGATAGCTTGTTTGAAATTTCAGACTCGCCGATCTTTATGCTTAAAAACTACACACTGGATATCCGCACACTTTTGACGATAGAAATGAATTCTTGAGCGAGCGCTTTATGTACATTTATCGCAGTTTTTGCAAGGTTAGTGCTCTGCGCTTAAAAAGCAAGAACCACAAACCCAAAGATAGCTCTTGCTCACTTTTTCAAAATAGGGTAGATCAAATTTCTAAGTTATATATAAGATAAATACAAATTTCACATTTTTGAAAAAGTGTAGAAATTTAACTAATTTTTCTTACAAATATTTTTTTATGTCAATTTAATGGATAAATTATAATCATACAAAAGATAAAATCCAAAAATAAGCCTATAAATCAATATTTAATTCATCTAAAAAGAAAAATAAGAAAAATTAAAATAATAATTTGAAAATTATAGTTTTCAATACAAATATATAAAAAGCTTGTATTTTACCCTCAAACATATTCATATAAGTATTATGCTTTTTAAAATTATCTTTTTAAAATGAAAGTCGTATTTTTTGTTTTTGAAAACTTACAAGTAAGTTTTCAAAAATTAAAAGTTTTATAAGATTATAGATTTTAAGCCAAAAAGCTCTTTTGCGATCATGCTTATGCGCTTTGCCTCAGCACTCGCTCCGATTTCATCTTTTGCCATTTTCATCACAGCACCAAGGGTTTTTTACCAGTTTTTGGATGATAGTCTTGATCTTTGCCTTTAGCTCTTCATCACTTAGTTGTACTGGCAAATATGCCTTAATAAGCTCGATCTCGCCCCTGCTCTTTTTAGCCAAATCCTCTCTGGTACCTTTTATATAAAGCTCAACCGAGTCAGCCCTCTTTTGATCTCCTTTTGAAGTAGCGGAAGTACCACTTCATCAGTCATTTCAACCCTTTGATCGACTTCGACCTGCTTAAGTGCTGCATTTAGCGTTCTTAAAGTATCTCTTTTAAACTCATCTTTTGCCTTCATAGCCTCTTTTATATCAGCTAAATTGCTCTCTTATACTCATTTCCTCTCCTTTAAATTTTTGAAATATTAACTAGGGGAAATTTGTGATAATTTCTTGAAATTTTTCCTTGCAGATAGGCCACCCCTAATACCCTCTCTAAGACCATCGTCAATAACTAAAGAAATCTGCTTCTTGCTCGCCTAGAAGCTCCTCTAAAAGTAAGGTTCCAGCGATGAGGGGATATTTTCTACTTATTCCCAACCGCCGGATCAGCGCTCTTATCATTCATCTTTGAAAGTTCACCCTACAAACCAAGCAAGATCGTCGTTTTTAAGCTCAAATCCGCTTACTGGATCATAGTTCTCGTAGTTAAGTCCAAGTCGTAGTGCTGCGATAGTAGTTGGTACACCGGAAGTCAGTACGATAAAATTTATTTTTTAAAGCTATTTAGAAAATTACTCTTGCATCTTTTGTATGAAAATTTGCATTTTCTTGCATTAAATCAAGTGTTTTAAATTTTTCCAAAAATGTAATAATGCCAAACTGAAAACTCATAGAAATTTCCATCTTCGCCGATCTCTGAGCTTGCTCCACCGATATCAATGACGCTATAAATTTTCATTTATTCCAAGCTTTTTAAAAGCATTTTGAACACCCAAAAATGTAAGCTTTGCTTCTGCTTTACCGCTGATGATATGGATTTATGCTGCCATTCTCTCTTATCTCGCTAGTACCTTTCCTTGCTATTTGACGCCACTCTAAAAGCCCTCAGTCGCGACTGCATACGCATGTAAATTTATCAAAATCAAATTTATTTTTAGCCTCTGCTATCGCTTCAAAGAGCCTATTTTTTTGGACTCATCTGCTATCTTGCCACTTTCATTTAGCCCTCTAGCAGCTCCTACTATCTTTTTCATAAATTTGCTCATTACTAAAAGCCATTTTGCTCTTTTTGACAAGCGCTACGCGAAATGTGTTTTGAGCCAAGATCGATCGCTATAACCGAAAATTTATCCTTAAAATTTTTTGTAGATTCTAACATATGATAATTTAGTATCATTTAAAGTTGAAAAATTCTAAAAACTTTAATATTTTTTCAAGATATAATCCCTATCAAAAACCTTATAAGGGGGCTTTGATTGCTTCGAGATAACTTATTGGCATTTGTTATTTTTGCAATTTGTAGCGTTGGATTTTTCGTTTGGGGCTATCAGTACATCCCGACAAATAACTACTTTTTATTCTTGATCGCTGGCATGTTTGGTCTTTTTATGGCCTTTAATATCGGTGGAAATGACGTTGCAAATAGCTTTGGCACAAGCGTTGGCGCTAAGACTCTTACGCTTAAGCAAGCTCTCATCATCGCAGCCATTTTTTTGAGCTTAGCGGTGCGATATTTGCAGTGATCTGAGGTTACTAATACCATTAGAAACGAGATCGTGAAATTTCCAAGCGATCTCAAATCCGATGAAATTGTCATCATCGCGATCTCAGCCCTTCTTAGCTCTGGGCTTTGGCTCTTTTACGCGTCTAAAAAGGTCTACCAGTCTCGACCACTCACTCGATCGTTGGCGGCATCGTTGGCGCAGGACTTGCTATGGGGGTTGTGATAAAAGATCCTGAGCCACTTAACATGGTCTCTTTGGGGCGAGATCGGTAGATCGCCGTTAGTTGGGTCATCTCACCACTGCTTGGCGGCGTGATGTCTTACATTATATTTGGCTACGTAAAAAGTAAGATTATTGAGCCAACACATGAACTTAAAATGAATCTAAAAGCTCTAAAAGCTGAGCGAAAAGCTTATAAAGAAAGCTTTATAAAGGCACTAAAAACGAAGCCGGCTGAGGAGCAAATAGCTACTCTTTCAAAGATCGCAGTTATCGATGAGGACGAGATCGAAACCACTGAATACAGCGAGTACCGTTCTGCAAATTCGCATTATGAAAGATGGTGAAAAAGAGATAGACACTTTTAAAGCAATGAAAAACATATCCCAATCATCGCTGGATTTGCCGCAATGGTGATCTCATCGATGATGCTTTTTAAAGGGCTTGGGCATATAAATTTAGCCTTTAGCATCATCCAAACTATCTGGATTATCTTTGTTATCGGAGCTCTAGCATATCTTGCAAGCCTTGCTATCATAAACGTCATGAGCAAAAACGATAGCGAAAAAGAGCATCAATAGAATTTTTCATGGTTTCAAATTTACAGCTTCATCTTTTGCATTTTCACACGGCGCAAAACGACATCGCAAATGCAGTTGACCATGTGCAGCTGTACTTGACGTGCTAAAAACTGGCTCTATAAACGAAAGCTCACCGATACCCTAGCATCGCAATGGTAACCTTTGGTATCTCACTTGTCGTTGGACTTTGGTTTTTAGGTAAAGAGGTTATCACAACCATTGGCTCAAAACTAGCTGAATTTTGCCTACAACTGGCTTTAGCGCGGAGCTTGCCTCAAGTATCGTCATACTTCTAGCCACAAAGCTTGCGCATACCAGTTAGCTCAACTCATATCCCTAATAGGCGCAGTTTTAGGCATCGGTATCGTAAATAAAAATGCAAACTGAAAATGGTAAGACCAATCATTCTTGCTTGGCTCATCACGCTTCCAGCAGCTGCTATCTCATCAGCTATATTTTTATTTTGCCCTGCTAAATTTTTAGGCGTTTAGTCATATTTTTTAAGTAGCAAAAACCGCCCTATTTTTTAGATATTTTTTGTATCAATTTTGAGATGAGAGCTTGGCAAGTTGATCCAACCCTGCCAAGCAAAGTGAAGTTATTTTTTCTTAATGATGATCTTCTCGCCATCGCTATCAATGGTGATCTCATCGCCAGTTTTCAAGCTCATCTTTTAATATCATGTCAGCTATCTTGTCTTCAACTAGCTCATAAAGCGCCCTTCTTAGTGGTCTTGCACCATAAACTATGTCAAATCCGGCTTTTTGCAATAAACTTCTTGGCTTCTCACTCAAAACCGCTTTGATACCACGGTTATGAAGGGTTTTCAAGCTCTTTAAAACATGATTTCAACGATAGAGATTAGGCCTCTTCATTTTAAAGGATTAAAGATGATGGTATCATCAAGACGGTTTTAAAAAAACTCTGGTTTAAAGTAGTTCTTAAGCTCATTTTTAACAGCAACGTCACGCTCTTCACCCTTTAGCTCCATTATGAAACTTGAAGCGATGTTTGAAGTTAAAATGATGATCGTGTTTTTAAAATCAACCGTTACACCCTTATTATCAGTCGCACGTCCATCATCAAGTATGCCAGAAGTATGTTAAATACGTCCTTGTGAGCCTTTTTTCAACCTCGTCAAAAAAGTATGACTGAGTATGGTCTTCTGCGAACTGCCTCTGTTAGCTGACCACCCTCATCGTAGCCCACATATCCTGGAGGCGCACCAGAAGCCTGCTCACGCTGTGTTTTTCCATATACTCGCTCATATCAAAGCGGATAAGTGCCTTATCATCGTCAAATAAAAACTTAGCCAAAGCCTTAGCAGACTGAGTTTTTGCCAACGCCTGTTGATTCAAGAAATAAAAACGAACCAATCGGCCTTTGACCCTCATTTAGCCCTGCTTTGTTTCTCTTAACAGCACGTGCAAGTGCGTGTAGTGCGTCATCTTGACCGACAACACTCTCTCTTAGATGCTCTTCGATGCGCAGATATTTCTCTTTTTCGCTTGTTAGCATTTTTCTTAACTGAAAATCTCAGTCCATTTGCTCGAAATTTCCAGCTACAAGCTCTTCATCGACTTGATTTTTAAGAAGCACGCCCTCTTTTTTTCATGCTCTCCCATTTTTCTTCAAGCTCGTGTTTGTGCTTTTTAGCGTCAGCTATCTTGCCGTATTCTATCTCGGCAGCCTTTTGAAGATCGCCATTTCTTTTTTTGCTATCTCAGCTTGTGATTTTTAAGCTATCGATCTCTTTTTGTAGCTTTTGAAAATTCCGCCAAAAAAACAGCTTTTTCGTTTTCAAATTTAGTATCAAGTGCTAGCTTTTTTTCTCATTTAGGTCAGCTATCTCTTTTTCGATCTCGCTAAGTCTTTCTTTATTTTTTCTCCGCATCCTCCATCTTTTAGAGCTTCTTTTTCTACTTGAAGCGTTACGATCTCACGTTTTATCTTTGAAAGCTCGTATGGCTCGCTTTCTATTTGCATTTTTAGCTCAGCTGCGGCTTCATCAATAAGGTCGATCGCTTTATCTGGCAAGAAGCGGTTTGCTATGTAACGATCACTAAGCCTTGCTGCAGCAACTAGCGCACTATCTGTTATCGTGATGCCATGATGAACTTCAAGACGCTCTTTTTATACCACGTAAATTGCAAAGCCTCATTTACGCTTGGCTCTTTGACGTCTATTGGTTGGAAGCGTCTTTGAAGTGCTGCATCTTTTTCAAAGTATTTTCTATACTCTTTTTAGTGTTGTCGCACCAACAGCGTGTAGCTCACCACGTGCAAGGGCTGGTTTTAGAATATTTGCAGCATCCATTCCGCCCTCGCTCGCACCTGCTCCAACTATTGTATGAATTTCATCTATAAAAAGTATGATATTGCCAGCCTTTTTAACCTCGTCTATGATAGCTTTTAATCTATCTTCAAACTCACCTCTATACTTTTGCTCCAGCTACAACTGCGCTCATATCAAGCGCAATGACACGCTTGTTTGCAAGGCTTGTTGGCACGTCACGAGCCACTATCTTTTGAGCTAGACCCTCAACGATGGCTGTTTTTACCAACGCCTGGCTCACCAAGTAAGATAGGGTTGTTTTTGCTCTTTCTTATTAAAATTTGCATCATTCTAGTGATCTCTCATCACGACCGATAACTGGGTCAAGCTCTTTATTTAGTGCTTTTGCGTGAGATCTATGCCAAATTTTTTTCTAGACTATCAAGCGTATCATCGCCAGTTTGGCTATCTATTTTTGCCGCCTCTTATGCTCTCAAGATTCTTTTTAACCTCTAAAATATCGCATAGTTACTCAAAATTTGGCTTGATCTCACTAAGCTCAAGAGATGAGATGATCCATGTATCAACAGCTATGTAGCTATCGCCCATGCTTACCATCAAAGCTTTTGCGTTTTTCAAGCGAATTTATAAGCTCTCTTGAAACTGAAACGTTATCTTTTGTAACGTTTGAGCTACTTGAAGTGAAGAAAATTTTACTTTTTACTTCAAGCTCGACAGCATCTTTTACTTACATTCATTTTTATTAAATACTTGATTTAAGATAGAGTTACTATCTGCAATTAAAGCCCAAAAAAATATGGAGTGGTACAACTTGTGGATTTTTAGAAAATATCGCTAAGCTAATACCTTTTTCAAGAGTTTCTTGCATCTGAGCTGTTAAATTTTTCTGTTATGTCAGCCATTAAATCTCCTTGGATTATTTTTATATGGTCGCCATTATATAACTTTAGTCTTATATTGTCAAGTATTTTTTTATAATGCTTGTCACTCTTTTTTATTTAATTGCTAGAAATTGCTGTTATAAATTTGTATCAAAAACTATCTAAAAGCAAAAATATAAGCTTAAATTTATACTTTTTTTAGCTAAAAGCTAATAGAATTGAGCCAAAAATTATAGGAGAAAATTTTGAATAAATTTAGTAGATTTTTTTGCACTAAAAATTACAGGTGCTTTGCTTATCTCAAAGCGTAGCAGTGAATGCACTTTTTGCAAAGAGTGAAGACGAAGCAAGTGCGAAGCTTGAAGCACTTTCAAAGCTTACAAAAACAATTTCAACTGTTGAAAAAAATACTATGTTGATGACATTCAAATTTAAAGAGATCATTGATAAAAGCCATAGCAGGGTTAATGCAAAATGTAGATGCCCACTCAAGTTTTTTTAAATGAAAAAAAGCTTACAAAGATATGCAGGTGCAAACAAGTGGAGAATCGGTGGCCTTTGGCATAACAGTTGGCATAAAAAGATAGCGCACTAACCGTTATTTCACCGATAGAAGATACCCCAGCTGATAAAGCAGGGTATAAAAATCAGGCGACATTATTTTTAAGAATAGATGGCAACTCAACTATCGGCACAACAATAGATGAAGCTGTAAATAAAAATGCGCGGCAAGCCAAAAAAACTCCAATAACTATCACAATTTTACGAAAAGGTGAGCAAAAAAACCATTTTGATGTAAAGATTATAAGAGATCTTATAAAGGTTGAGTCTGTCTATGCAAAAATGATAGAAAATGACAACATTCTTTACGTACGTGTTACAAATTTTTGATAAAAATGTTGTTACAAAGGTAAAAGATGCGATCAAAAGAATATCCAAAAAGCAAGTGGCATCATACTTGATCTTAGAAACAATCCTGGCGGACTTTTTAAATCAAGCTGTCGATCTAGTTGATCTTTTTGTAGATAACGGCGTCATAGTCTCTCAAAAAGGTCGTGACGCATCTGAAAATGTAGAGTATAAAGCAAGTGCTAGTAAAACTCTTTCAAAACTACCACTTGTTGCACTAGTAAATGGCGGAAGTGCTAGTGCTAGCGAGATCGTAAGTGGCTCACTTCAAGATCATAAACGTGCTGTAATAATCGGTGAAAATACCTTTGGAAAAAGGAAGCGTTCAAGTAATCCTACCAATAGACGACACCGAAGCACTAAGACTAACTATCGCAAGATACTACTTGCCAAGTGGCAGAACTATCCAAGCAGTTGGCGTAACACCTGATGTAGTCGTGCATCCTGGTAAAGTGCCACAAAGCGACGATAGTGCGTTTAGCATCAAAGAAAGTGAGCTAAAAGCGCACCTAAAAAGCGAGCTAAACAAGATAAATCCTACAAGCGAGGGCAATAAAACTGAAGCAAAAGATGATAAAAAGATAATTACGCAAAAAGTTGATGAAGATATTCAATTAAAAACGGCAATTGACACGATCAAAATTTTAAAAAAATAAAAACAATAAATTAGAAGGAGATCTCCATGCAAAAAGAGAACTTATTTACGAGGGAAAAAGGTAAAAAAATGTATGCCACAGATGATGCAAATTTGCTTTGTGGCTGAATTTCAAAGACGATCTAACAGCATTTGATGCTCAAAAAGAGGCAACGAAGCTGGTAAAGGCGCATTAAATAATAAAAATTTCAACACAGCTTTTTAAGCTTTTTGAGAGTAAAGGCATCGTGACTGACCCTAGTTGAGACTATCAGCGACACTGAGCAAGTAGTCAAAAAAATGTGAAATCATACCTCTTGAAGTCGTTGTTAGAAATATTGCAACTGGTTCACTAAGCAAAAGACTTGGCATAAAAAGAAGGCACAGTTTTACCTTTTTACGCTTGTTGAGTTTTTACTATAAAAAAACGACGATTTGCACGATCCATTAGTAACAGATGAGCACTGTATTATCATGGGATTAGTAAAGAGTGAAAAAGATCTTCAAACTCTAAGACATACAGCAAGAGAGATTAACTCTATATTATTTAAATTTTTGCCGAAAGAGATCTAAAGCTAGTCGATTTTTAAAATAGAGTGGTATCGACAAAGACGGCAATATCATTTTAGCTGATGAAATAAGCCCTGATAGTTGTAGATTCTGGGATGCTAAAACTAATGAAAAAAACTTGACAAAGATAGATTTAGACAAGACCTTGGTAGCGTAAAAGTCGCTTATGAAGAAGTTTTAAAAAGAATTTTATCGTAAGGACGAAGATGAAAGCTGTTGTAAATATAGCATTAAGAAGTGGGATTCTTGACCCTGCTGGTAAAAGCAGTGGAGCATGCTCTAAATCTCTCGGATTTAGTGGTGTGTCAAATGTCAGAATAGGCAAACAAATCGTTTTTAGACATAGACGAGAGCGATAAAAACAAAGCAAAAAGAGCAGCTAAGAGTTATGTGTGAAGAGCTTCTGGCTAACACTGTCATCGAAGACTACGAGATCGTGCTATGAAAGTAGCGATAATACTTTTTCCTGGCACAAACTGCGAAGAAGACACAGCTCACGCATTTAAATTACTTGGATGCCAAACACAAATAATCTGGCACAAAGAAGATAAAATAGAAGCTGATTTGGTCGTACTTCCAGGTGGTTTTAGCTATGGAGATTATCTAAGAACAGCTGCGATAGCTAAAGTTTAGCCCAGCTATGCAAGCTGTAAAAAGAGCATGCAAAAAGGCGGCTATATCTTAGGGAATTTGCAATGGTTTTCAGATGCTGCTTGAGCTTGGACTCTTAAAGGGTGCGATGAGAAGAAATGAAAAATTTCAAATTTTGTTTCAAAAATATCACCACCTAAAGGTAATCTCAAATAACAATAAATTCTAGCAAATTGAGCCAAAAATGAAGTGGTTAATATCCCTATTGCTCATGGCGAGGGCAACTATTATACTGACGAAACCACTCTAAAAGGCCTTTACGACAACGATCAAGTGTTACTAAAATACTGTGATGCTAAAGGCAACGAAATAAATCCTAATGGTTCAGTCGACAATATAGCTGGAATCTGCGATGAAAGTAAAAGAATATTTGGCCTTATGCCCCATCCCGAGCGTGCTTGTGAGAAAAATTTCTAGGTACAGATGATGGTATGAAGATGCTAAAAGGTCTAGTTTGGTAAAAACATTTTTCTTTTTATCTCCCTACTCGTACTAAATTTATTTGCTGTAAATACCGACGAGGTAAGCGTTTTTTTGACATGATGGATGAAGCTAGGGAGGATAAATTTGTAAATAGCCCTACTTCAAATCAAAAACTCAAAAACCGCCAAAAGAACAAGATTTTTCAAGAAAATTGTATCACCACAGCCAGAGCGTATCACTCCAGAGCAGATGCGAAACATCGTGCCAACAAACGAGCCAGATATTAGCGTCCCAGACAATCAAGTATATGACAAGATCAAAGTAAAAGAGCTTCTTTTTAAAAAGCCACAAATATACCAAAAAAATGTTGTTATAGGAGAAAGTTTTTAGTGTTGAGATAGTGGCTGATACACAAAAATGACTTTGAGTTTGAGTTTGAGACACAGCTTGATGAAACAAATATCAAATGGCTAAATAAGAAAAATTTTCAATGGGTAAAAAGCGAAGACAACAAATATGTAGGTACTTTTTTTATCTTGAGGCAACAAGCATTGATGCAAAAGACTTTAAAAAGTTAACTTGGATCTAAAAAGAAATGGCGAAAACTATCAAAACTCAAGTATAAATATCTTCTTGCCAAAGCTAAAAAGAGCTTAGAAGCGATGAGAATTACAACCATATCGTGGCTGATAATCTTGAGGTAAAAGAAATTTAAAAACGACTCAAATTTGATGATATAAACAATATCATGGTTGTAGAAATTTATGGTAACAACGTGAGATCTAAGTGCTTTTTAATATAGAAAAATAAGACAATCTTAAAAGCAAGGCGTAGATACGATAAATGGCGACTTTAACTCACAAAGTGCATATTATTTTTGCAGTATTTAAGCCAAATAAAAAAATCGCTTGACTTTAATTATTACAACCCTAAAAAGGCTAAATTTGAAAGCTTTTTCTTTGCCAGTGAGTGTCGAAGATGACGATGTCAGCACACAAATCGGACTAAACCCAAAAACAAAGCGAGTTTAGCACCTATAAAGATATCACGATATACTCTTGTGTCGTAATTTTTATATTATTAGCTATTTGGCGCAGAAGGCTTAGCTACTTTTTTTGTGGCAGCTGTTTTTATTGCACTTGGGATTTATACCTACAACCCTTTTTGGTAAGGCTATTCTAAAAACCAGATATTAGCGTTTCGATCTTACCTACAAAAACTCAACCATCTTTTACACATCTCGTAAAAATGAAAATGTAGAAATTTTTAGACACAAAAAGGCGACTACTCAAAAATTTTTGTTGCTGATGGTAAAATCGGTTGGGTAAAAAGGATGATCTTGTCAAAAAAATTAGAGCTTTATTTTTTTGCTATTGAGTTTGTTATCAGTGTTGTTCTAGTCGTCTTTTTTTATGTGGCTATTTAATGATAAAAAAATAGAGCCATAAGAAAAATTTTAGGGGAAGATCGTAAAGGTTTTTTTGGTGGATATAAACTTGAAGTGATAGGTAATTTTAGTGATGAAGCAAATATCTTGCTCATAAACCACCAAAGTATGCTTGATATCATAGTCATAGAAGAGCTACACCCAGAAAAATGTCTGCTGGATCGCAAAGGCACAGATCGGTAAAATTCCCTATAATTGGTAAAATTTGAGCCTGCCAAAGATGATAGCAGTTGAGCGTGAAAATAAGCACTCTTTTAATAAAACTTTTTAAAAAGAGGCTAAAGATAGAGTTGAAAATGGTCGTGTTTTAGCTATTTTTTTCCAGAAGGAACAAGATCACAAACTAACAAGCTTTTTACCATTTAAAAGGTGGAGCTAAAATGCTTGTAGAAAAGCTAAATTTAAAGGTTCAGCCTATCGTAATCATTGGAAGTGACGCTTTGAAAGTAAAAGAATTTAGCTTTTAAAAAAAGCAGATATCAAGCTCTTTTGTCTTGATTTAGTCGATACTTCAAAAGACAACTGGCTAGAGGCAACTAGAGAGAATATGCAAAAAGTCCTAGACGAAAATAGAAAATAAATTTGGCTTTTGCACATTTACAAAGCCCCCTGCTTCTATATCATTATCTATAAAAATTTGATTTTATATACTAGAAATTTTTATCAATAAATTTAAAAAGGTCTAGCTCCCGCTAGACCTAAAAAAATATTAGCTTGTAGATAAGTTCTTAAGTTCTAAAGACACTAAGTTTTTGAATTTAATGCATCTGTCATCTTGTTTAGATGTTCTGCTGCTGAAGCTATCTCTTCGACACTTCTAGCATTTTTCAGATGAAGTGGTTGATATTTGAGATACCTTCCATGATTTCATTTACATTTTTGCCGGTTGCGATGTAGTCTTGCATAGTCTTATCAGACATTGCTATAGCGTTATTCATCGTCTCACTCATAACATTTATAGTTTTTTTCAACATCACTTGCCACGTGAGTTAGCTCTTGGATCTGTTTAGAGTTGATACCCATTTGCTCACTGCTATCATTGATCGCTTGAACGATGACATTGATAGTTGCATTTATCTCAGTTAAACTCTTTTTGAGTCCTCTCAGCTAGCTGTCTAACTTCATCAGCAACAACGGCAAAGCCACGTCCATGCTCGCCAGCTCTTGCGGCCTCGATAGCTGCGTTAAGTGCAAGTAAATTTGTCTGATCAGCTATATCATTGATAACAACAAGGACTGATTTTTACCTGCTCGGCATCACGACTAAGCTGATCGATCTTATCAGCCATTTGATTTTTCTACATTAGCAGAGTCAATAATCTGTGCTGATAGCGATCTTATAGCTTCAGTTGCCGTTTTTATATGCGTGCTTGCCTTTTTGAAGATCATCTTTGCCAGCTTTGAGCTACTGCTAAAGATTCTTTCATATTTTTCTTGCATTACTTTACATCTTTGATTTGTCTCTTCTACTATTTCAGTTGATTTTTTTCTACACGTTTGCCTGTCTGAAGAGATGTGGAACTAAGCTCATTTTGCAACGGAGCTATTTTTCGCTTGAAAGGTGCTTTGTATCACTTATTAATACCCTTATCCTTTCAATAAAAATCATTTATATCTTTACTTATTTTTAGCTATCTCGTCTTTACCATAAATAGGAATTTTTAATTGTAAAAATCAGATGTTATCGCATTTCAAATTTGTTCCTAGTCTATCGATAGGACTTGCAACCATCTTCTTAAGCAAGAACATCGAAACAGCTATCAAAAAGTAAAGGTAACTATGACGCTTGCTATGATGAGATTTACTACTAACTACTTTTTAATGGTGTTAAAAAAATCATCAGTCACAGCTGAACCTAAAAACCATCCAGTCTAGCTTATCAAATGACTCAAAAGCAACTATGCAGTCAACCCCATCAATTATAATAGGCTCAATACCCTTTCCTTTTTTTAACAATATTATCCATAGTAGTTTTTAATTCACTACTTAGCTCTTGATTTGCCTTGGTTGGATGAAAGTCAAATTACCAGTTTTAGTATTGTAAAGAGAAAAAAATATCCATGCTTACCAAGTTTCATCTCAGAAAAAAAGTCTTTTTCATATTGTTTAATCCCTCGGTAGGATCATAACCAACAAATAAAATTCCTATTACCTCGTTATTTTTCAATAATAGGATCATAAATACTCATATAGTTGCGTCCAAATAAATTTACAACACCTACATACCTCTCTTTATTCATGATATTTTTTTATAGGCTTGACCGTTTTTGTCAATCATCGTACCAACAGCTCTACTACCATCAGCCTTCGTCACCGATGTACTAACTCTTAAAAAAATTATCACCCGATTTTGCAAAAAAATCGTTGAAATTCCACCTTTTGTAGCTTTTATTAAAGTTTATCCAGAATATCGTAGTTGTTGTTTAAAATACCATTTTGAGATATTAGATCTATCGCTTCGTATTTGTCAGTCTTGCTCATCTGGTGATTAGTTGAAAGTTCTTTCCGATCATCTCTTTAAAAAAACACTCATTATTAGCTCTGCACTACTTACATTATCTTTCTCAAATAATTTAACCGTATTCATAGCAAGCTGGACGTTTTTGTTCTACTGTCGTAAGCACACCATCTTTTTATCTCGCGCTCTAAAATATTTGATGTATATATGACAAAACATGTCATAGATACTGCCAAAAACCGTAGCAATCGTTGCTGAAACTTTTTACCAAAATGCTTCGTAAATTCATTTTGTTTCCTTTTTTTCAAAATTTTTCGCCTTGATTATAGCACTATTTTTAAATAAACTTTTATACAAGAATGCATAATTAATAATAATTAATAAATTATCATTATTATTTTTATTCATAAACTATAACTTTTTTTGAAATCATTTTAAAAAAATTATTTTAAAAAAACCTTGATAGTATTACTATCAAGGTTAAGTATATTTTTATCACTTTATGTTATAATCTGCCAGAAATTTTACAAAAAGGAAATCAAAAATGGCAGATAAATTTGAATTTTCAAACCGAGGTTAATGACCTTCTAAAATTTAATGATTCACTCTCTTTACTCAAACAAAGAGATATTTTTTTAAGAGAGCTTATCTCAAACTCAAACGATGCACTAGATAAGCTAAACTATCTTTGTTTAACTGATGAAAAAAATATAAAAATCTAAACTATACCCCAGGATCGATATCAAAATCGATGAAAAAGTCAAAACACTAACTATCAGTGATAACGGCATTGGTATGGATAAAGATGAGCTTATCGCAAATTGGGCACAATAGCAAGAAGCGGCACAAAAGGCTTTATGAAAAATTTGAAAGTGGCGATGCAAAAAAAGATAGTTCACTAATAGGCCAGTTTGGTGTTGGCTTTTTACTCAGCCTTTATGGTAGCAAACAAGATCGAAGTCATCAGTCAAAGAGCACTTGGCGATAAGGCCTACAAATGGACATCTGATGCAAAAAAAAGCTACGAGATAGAAGAGGCCAGCAAAGAGGCTTTGGCACTGATATCACTTTGTATCTAAACGATGATGAGTTTGCAAATTCTTGGCGTATTGAAGAGATAGTCAAGAAGTATTCAAACCACATTCCTTATCCTATATTTATGGATAAACAAAGCTATGTCGCTCCAAAAGAAGGCGAAAAAGAAGGCACATATGAGATCAAAAACGAGCAAATAAACAAGGCAAATGCGCTTTGGAGACTAAATAAAAGCTAGCCTTAAAGAGCAAGATTATAACGACTTTTTATAAGCCAAATTCTCACGACAGTAGCGATCCTCTCCTTTATATTCATACAAAGGCTGAAGGCAAGATCGAGTACTCAACTCTATTTTTATGTGCCAAGCACCGAGCCATTTGATCTATTTAGGGTTGATTATCAAAGTGGCGTAAAGCTTTTATGTAAAAAGAGTTTTTTTATCACAGATGATGCAAAAGAACTCTTGCCGCCATATTTAAGATTTATCAAGGGTATCATTGATGTCGAGGATCTGCCATTAAATGTGAGCCGTGAAATTTTACAAGAAAAATGCGATCATGAGAAGTGTCAAAGAGCAAAGCGTGAAGAAAAGAAATTACAAGCGAGCTTGCAAAGGTAAAAAGATAACGATCGTGAAAAAAATACATAGATTTCTACAAACTATTTGGTAAGGTTTTAAAAAGAAGGTCTTTATGGATTTAGTGCTGAAAAAGAGCAAATTTCTAGATCTTTGCCTATTTAAAAAGCTCAAGAAGAGACGGACTTATCAGCCTAAAAGAGTACAAAGAAGCGATGAAAGAGGATCAAAAGTCGATCTACTACATCAGTGGTAACAATGAAAATATGCTAAGAAATTCTCCACTTCTAGAAAGCTTTAAGAAAAACGACATAGAAGTGCTTATTATGGACGAAGAGATCGATACGATCGTAATGCCAATGGTCAATGAGTTGACAAAACACCTCTAAAAATCAGTCTCACACGCTGATATAAATGACGAGATCAAAAGTGATGAGAAGGTTGATGAGAGCAAGGTTGCAAATACGCTTGTTAAAATGAAAGAAATTTTTAAAAGACGAGGTAAAGGATGTAAGACTAAGCTCAAGACTATCAAGCTCGGCTGCGGTGCTAATTTATGACAAAAACGATCCTGATTACGCTATGCAAGAGATGCTAAAACAGATGGGGCAAGGCGCAAATGCTCCAAAAGTTAAGCCTATCTTGGAGATCAATGCTGATCATGAGATACTTTGCCAAACTTGAGAAAAAAATGAGGCGATGATTTATGACATAGCGCCTTTACTTCTTGATATGGCAAGGCTAAATGAGGGCATGAGCCTAGAAAAATCCTGCCAAATTTACTCAGAGCTATTAACGAAAGTTATGCTAAAAAGCTATCTAAATTATAAAGCCCAAGAGAAAGTACGGGCTTTAATCTACTTCTATAAATTTAATTTCCTATATTTATTATCTTTATTACGGTAAAGAAATTGGTGTGTAGCTAAATTTCCCACGCCAAAAGACGTGGGATAGATTTTACGCTATCTTGGTAGCGTCGATGATGTTTGAGATCAAGTCCAAGATCTTCAACAGATAGTCCAAGTGCAAGACCTACAAGCTGAGATAGGTGAATGATTGGTTTTCTCACGTTTGAGTGGTTCTCATCTTGGTATCTCTCTTGGTAGATGTCAAGTTGCATTTTGACAAAGTGGGCATGGTGTAACAACTACATCAGCACCGTTTTCATCGGCATTATTTACGATCTGGCTTGACATTTTTTTCTTACAGATGTGCCAGCTGGGTAGCTAGCGTGGAATCCGCAGCAGTCAAGTCTTTTCTCAAATGGCACAATAGTAGCACCAAGTGCGCCTACAACGGTTTCAAAAGCTCTTTGGATTGACTGAGCTTTCCCTGTTATGAAGATCTTTTTCAGGTCTTAGGCTATGACAGCCGTAAAAATAGCGCTACTTTTTAGCCCACTAAGTGGCTTAACAACCTTTGCTCTTAGCGTTTCTACGTTTTGATAAAGCACCCAAAGAAGGCTTGTGATCTCGGTTGAGCCATTATATTTCATATTGCCCCTCAGCCAAGAAAGTATTTATGCGGTCGCTTTGCACCCTTATCAAGTGTAGTTTTTGCTCTTGTTAGAGTTAGCATACAAGTTGAGCATGTCGTAAGCATCGGCATATTCATCTGCTCTGCAAGCGCTATGTTTCTAGCATTTGCCACAAGCGTAGCGATAGGATCGACGTCTTGTGCTTGTTGGGCACCACAGCAACTCCAGCCCTCTATCTCGTGAAGCTTCCAGCCAAGTATCGGACGATAGCCTCAAACGACATCTTAGCCTCTTTAGCTGCTTGAGAAAGTACGCATCCTGGGAAAAAAAGCGAATTCGTTTTGCATAGTTACTCCTTACTAGCAGCTTTTCGAGCCGCATTTATCATTTTTACTGAGATCATCATGTCCTTCAATGTCCTCTTCGCCGAAAAATATGAAGCGGATTCATCTTGCCTGCAAGCATTAAAATTTGCAGCGATATCCATTTTGCCCATATTTCTAAACACTCCCTCAGAGCGAAGTGCAAGCTTGATCTCATTTAGCCTGCCTGAGCCATCAACTGAGATCGGTTAAAAACGCCTCAGCGTGATCTGGTCCCATACCATCATCAAAAGCCTTTTTTGTATAGCCATAATGCGAAGATCAGTTATATCTTTGCATGCGCTTATGCCTTTTGGACGGCGATCAGCGCACTCTTGGCACTTTACACACATCCAAAGGCCATTATCTATAGCTGGCTTTTAAGTGCGGCATAGGATCTTTGTTGCGTGAGTCAAACGCCGCTCTATAAGCATGCACAAATACAAATGGCTGCATATAGTCGCTTGCATCAGCTTCTAGTTTATTACACTCGCTAGCGCACGCTCCGCAAAGTATACAGTCCCATTCAAGAGCTACTTTGTCATACTCTTTTTGACTTTGCTTACAGCCTTTTTCTGCGCTAAATTCTGACTTAGCAGTGATACTAGGCTTAATCTTGCGTAAATTTACCAATACTTGGTTCCCAGTCCACCATGAGGGTCTGAGATCACTTTAAACATTTCCAAGTGGAGAAAATTCTTATGCTCTCTGGATTGTCATACTCAGCCAAAAAGCTCATTCATCTTCGTATCGCAAGCTAGATATGAGTGGCCATTTACTCTAACAGCACACGCTCCACATATCGCTGAGCGGCAAGATGCTGTGAAAATTAACGTCGCATCCTTTTTTTGTTTGATATCAAGAAGCACTGTTAAAAAGAGTTTTTGCCTTTGATCTCTTCATTTGTTAGCTCATAAGTTGATTCATATTTTTTTAGTTCCGTCAAAGCGGTCGATAATAATTTTTCATCCCTAGCTCCTTACTCTGGTTTCTTGCCATCAAGTGAAAATATGCCTGTCACAACGTCTTTGTAGCCAAGTTCGAGCTTGCCGTCATTTAATGTAACGATGCTGTGTTTTTAAGAAATTCGCATCATCTCTTTTTTGGATAGTCTTCTCTTGTGTGAGCGCCACGGCTCTCTAGGCGTTTTTGCGCTGCAAGACAGGCTGCACGAGAAAGGAGAATAAGGTTGCCAAGCTCGACATAGTCTGTAAAGGCAGTGTTCATTACTGGATTTTTTTATTTGGCACTTTTTATGGTGTCGTATTTTGCTTGGATAGCTTCAAGGTTTTTAGAGAGCTGATCTAGCTTGTCGCCTGTTCTAAAAATTCCCATTAAATCCCAGTTATTTTTTACCAAGCTCCTCGCGAAGCTCATACATATCGTTTACACCACCCTCACCTGTTGCTATGGCTTTTAAATTTATCATGCCACATTTTAGCTAGCTCTGAAGTTTTTTTACCACTTGCAAATTAGCATCTTTTTGCGTATGCACCAGCACCTTTTCCAGCTAGATCGCCGGTGACCACTGCGTCAGTTAGGGCTGTTGCCACCAAGGCGGTTTGCACCGTGGATAGATACGCATGAGGCCTCGCCGCCTACATAAATTCAGGGAATTTTTGTGCTCATATCATCAAAAGTTAGCCACTTCGATACCGCCCATTGAGTAGTGAGCTGTCGGACGGATAGGCACTGGCTGCTCGACTAGGTCGATGTTTTGAAAGAGCATCGCTGTATGGCGAATTTTTGGAAGCTTTTTTCATGATATTTTTCTTTACCAAGGTGGCGAACGTCGCAAAGCACGTAAGAGCTCATGCCCTCACCAAAGCCCCTGCCCTCGCGAATTTCTGTCTCGATAGCACGAGCGACGACGTCACGAGGAGCAAGCTCCATCTTTTCGTGATAGTTTTTCATAAAGCGCTCGCCCTTGTTATTTAGCAAGTATCCGCCCTCGCCGCGAGCGGCTTCTGTGATAAGTGTGCCGCCGTTTTGAACACCGGTTGGGTGAAACTGGATCATCTCAGGGTCTTCAAAGCCAAGACCAGCACGAAGAGCTACTGCAATGCCGTCGCCTGTTGCTATAAATGGAACTGAAGTGCGGTTATAGAAAAATCTAGTATATCCGCCAGTTGCGATGACAAGTGACTTGCAAAGGACTGGGTAAATTGACCATCTTGGATATTACGAAGTACGACACCTTCGACCTTGCCATCTTCAAGGCCTATCTCAAGTAGCTCGCGATCCATTAGAAAATTTAACACCAGCTGTGATCGCATCGTCCAGCACGCATGCATCAAAACGTAGCCAGTTTTATCAGCTGCGTAGTTACAGCGTTTTTTTGCTAGCGCCACCCATAAAGCGAAATGCAACATCGCCATTATCTTTACGAGATATGTCGCCATTATCTATACGAGAAAAGAGCATACCGTTGTGATCTAGCTCATGGATGACCGCGCCTGCTGCCTCGCAAAATTCACTACAGCATCTTGGTCAGCAAGATAGGGCCGCACCTTTTTACAGTATCGTAGGCGTGAAGCTTGAAGCTATCGCCATTACTAAAGTCAGTAACTCCGTTTATGCCGCCCTCTGCCATACAGGTTGCATTGCGAGATGGCATCATTTTTTTGTAGCAACTACGACTGTTAAACTGGATTTTGTTTACGAACAGCTGTTGCTGCACGAAGTCCTGCGCCGCCAGAGCCAATTATCAGCACATCCACAGATAGCGAAGCCATTTTCATTGCCTTTTGGCAGCTCACCAGCAAAAACATTGGTCGCGCCAGCCGTTGTAGCTAGCGCACCTACGCTGATACAGGCACTTTGTAGAAATTCTCTTCTAGTGAAATTTTTTTCACTCATTGATAACTTCCTATTTTTGATAAATTTCTAGCGTATAAAACGCACCGCAAGTTCATTTTCTTAATTTTTTAAAATAAGTATATTAATTAAAAATTAATGATATAACTTTACATCAAAATTACTTAAATTTTTACATAAAAATTTATTTTTAGATTTTTATATGTGAAATAAATTTGCTAAAACTACCAGTAAATGGCTATTTTTTTGTAAGGTTTAATTATTTTATAAAAATAAAATTGTATTTTTTTATGTTAAAAAGATAAAAAAATAAATAAAAAGACCTATTCAGCGTATTTTTTTAACAAAAAAATATTAAATATTTATAAATAAAATGAACTAATATGTAAAAATAGGATAAAAATTGTTTTTATTATCAAAAAGCTAAATTTATAACTTTACGTAGTATATTCGACCGTAGTGTCTGACTGAGATGATCCAGTTTAAATTTGAGATCAAATATCTCAACATCATCTAGTGACGGATACCAAATATCGCTAAAAAAATTTAGATGAATCATCAAAATGTAAAAATATCAATACTCTCAAATTTATTAAAAGTATGCAAATTTCATTCGGTGTGGCAATGTCAAGATCGCTGAAAAGCAGCAGTTAGGGTCAAAATTTACTTCGTCCGCACTAAAAGCCATCAAGCTTGCTAAATTTTTCCATTTTAAAAACTGATCTATATCATCAAGGCTAAATTTATGAAGTAAAGTCTCTTTTTATCTTTAAGCACTCACTAGGGAGGCAAGCTCCTAATGATAGGCATATCAAAGCTATGCTCTTTGCGGAAATTTCTCTAGTTTTATCTGATCCATGTTGTAGGTTTTGGCTAAATCCAAATTTAGCCAAATTTCTATTTTTAAAAAGCTCTTTTGCGTATTTTTAGGCCTAGCTCATAGCTTTTTGCGTTTGCCTCTTTGACCTTTTTCAGGCACGCTTGCTAGCATCTCTTCACGCACTAAATTTTCATCCATGCACCCACTCATCGCCACAGCCACACCAAGAGCCACGACGCTTTGAGTGATGACGTTACCAACCTCATCTTTTGCGATAGAAATGATAGGAATTTCATAGATTTTCCAGTGCTTTTTTTATCTTCGTCACTTACTTTTTACCAAATTTGGCTCGACAACGATCGCACCGCCCTCTTTCACACCGCTTTTAAAGGCATCGTAGCTTATCTGTGCAGTTGCTAGCATGAAGTCTATCTCGCCCTCGTTTGCATAAGGGTATAAAATCTCTTTCTCATCAAGGATGATATCGACCTTCGTTGAATGCCACGCACCTGAGATGTGTAGGTAGATGCCTTGACGCCGTATCCGCCTGCTTTTATCTTGGCAGCTGAGAGGATCTCGCCTGCTAGTATGACGCCCCTGTCCGCCAACACCGACAAATCTTAATTGTGACTTCATACTAGCTCCTCAAAATTTATCGCTTCACCACTCATAGCAGCTTTTCTTACCTTGTCGTAAGCCTTGGTATACTCTATCTTCTCTTCGTCTTTGTGCAATACGCCAAGTGGGAAAATACCCTTTTTTTCTTCGTCACTTAGCATATCAAATTTGACCTTGCTCGTCGTACGGCCCTTTATCCACTCTAAATTTTTGACCGCCTCGCCCATTTTGTTCTTGCGACCCTAAAGTTTATGTGGCAGTTTGAAAATACATCAAAAAGCTGTATCCATCGTGGCTAAAGCCCTCTACAAAAGAGCTTTGTAAGCTTCTCTGGCTCGATGACGCTACCACGCGCGACAAAGCTAGCACCTGCGGCGGTTGCGAGCTTACAGGCGTCAAAGCTAGGATCGATGTTGCCGTATTGCGCTGTGACCGTCCACATGCCCTTTGGCGTGGTTGGGCTGGTTTGAGAGTTTGTTAGTGCGTAGATGAAGTTGTTAATTAGGATGTGATTTAGCCCGATATTTCGGCGGCATCCGTGTATCGTGTGGTTGCCTCCGATCGCTAGTCCGTCGCCATCGCCAGTTACTACGATTACGTGCTTGTCTGGATTTGCCATCTTTACGCCAGTGGCGTAGGCTACGGCTCTACCGTGAGTTGTGTGAATGGTGTTGCAGTCGAGGTATCCGCTAAAGCGACCAGAGCAGCCTATACCTGAGACCACGCAAACGTCGTTCATATCCCAGCCCATGGTGTCGATAGCTCGGATGAGCGCCTTTAGTATGACGCCATCGCCACAGCCCCAGCACCAAAGAGTAGGCATTTTATCTGTTCGTAAATATTTATCGTAATTAAAAAGCCATAAATTTCTCCTATCTTCGCCTCGATCTCGCTTGGGCTTATCGGTCTGCCGTTTGCTTTTTAGCAGTTTTGCAAAAGTCATCTCTTAATATGATTTTTGAAAATTTCGCCACTATACTGACCCTAAATTGGCTCGCAGACTAAGAAATTTTATTCAAATTTATTTGATATCTCTTTTAGCTTTTTAGCTGGAGCTGGAAAAAAAGTGTGAGTGGCTTAAAACAGCCCTACTTTTTAGCCCTCTTTCACGTAAATTTAAGATCGCTTGCTTGGCTGAAAGCGCCACGCTACCAAAGGCGATGATGCAAATTTCAGCGTCGTTAAGCATAAACTCTTCAAATTTCTCGCACTCATCAGTGTGTGAAATTTATCTTATCAAATAGCCTGTTCATTGAGTATTCAACGATCTTGCCATCTTCTGTTGGAAAGCCAGTAGCGCCGTGATGAAGCCCAGTGATATGGTAGTGGTAGCCTTTAAAGAAAGGATTTAGCGTAGCTGGCTCATCGGGTGCTGCCTCGTAGGGTTTATACTCTTTTGGCTTGCCACCAGATTCTCTTCTTTTATAAATTTCTAGCTCGCTAATCTCAGGCAAACGCACCCTTGCTTGCATGTGTCCTATCGTCTCATCAAGTAGCAGCATAACTGGCGTCATAAACCCTAGCTGCGAGGTTAAATGCTCGAACTGTCTGCGTATAGCACTCCTCGAGGCTGCTGAGGGGCTAGCACTATCATATTTATATCGCCATGAGTTGGGTTTTTAGCCTGCAAGATATCGCCTTGTGCGACGCGGGTTGGCAAGCCAGTTGAAGGGCCGCCGCGCATGACATTTACGATGACAAGTGGTATCTCAGCGATAAAGCCAAGGCCTATTTGCTCAGCCTTTAGTGAAATTCAGGGCGCTGAGCTAGCAGTCATCGCCTTAGCTCCGCTCGCACTTGCACCAAGAGAAACTGAAATTCAGCTATCTCATCTTCCATTTTGTATAAATGTACCGCCATGTTTTGGCAAAAGCACGCTTAGCTCATGGGCGATCTCGCTACTTGGAGTGATCGGATATCCGCCAAAGAAGTTACAGCCGCACTCGACCGCAGCCCTTGCTACTAGGGCATTTTCCAGTTGATACTAGCTCTCTCATGCGCTCTCTCCAAGCTTTGCAAATTTATTTGCCTTTTACGGCAGCAGCTCGCTCTTTGCTCTCAGCGGTTAGCTTTTGCCATTAAAGCCTTTATCAGCCACATAAATGGCAAAAATCAGGGCAGTGAAGCTCGCAGTCGCGACAGCCTATGCATGAGTCAGCATAGACGACCTCTATCATCTTGCCAAGCACCGCCTTTGGCTCAAAGCCTCATCGCTAGCACGCCTGCTGGGCAGTAGCTCACACAGACATCACAGGCTTTTACACCTGCTCTCATCGACCCAAACAGGTACGTTTTTCTTTTTACTATCATCTATATTCCTAATCCAAATTTTTCTTTTTAAAAATTTAATGTTTTTTTCTAATATCAGCTTCGCTTTTACTTAGCTGCTCTTGCTCGCTTTCATTTATATTTAGCTCTAAAATTTCTTTTTAAGCCCTCACGTCCAAGCCTTACTAGCCTGCCGCAACTTAGCTCATCATCAAGAAGCACGCTAGCACTTAAAATTTCATCACTCTTGCCCATGATCGCTTCACACATTTTTCACAACTGCAGCCGCTGGTGCGTAGTAAGCTGAAGTGCCAAGAAGCTTAACGATCTTTGCGCCACCTGTGCTTGTCTCTTTTTAAGAATTGCTAGCTCATTTTTCATTTTAAATTTACTCGCTGATATTACTAGCAGATACGATCATCTCGTCGTTGTGAGCGCCAATTATCTTTGTCTTTAGCTCTTTTTGCGTCCTTGTCTTTTTAGAAGCGCTAGCTCATATCTGCATCTTGCCCCATCAAGCTCACCAGCCATGCCGATCACTTTATTTTTTTGCTAAAACCACTAAATTATGAGCCGTCCAGACCATCATATCAAGCGGATTTGTCACGACGATTATCACCGCATTTGGTGCAGATTTACGCGATATTTTTGAGCCGTTTGTTTTACGACTACGGCGTTTTTTTAAAGATAAGTCCTCTCTTGTTTGACCCTCTTTCCTTGGGCTTCCAGCAGTTACCACTACGATATCACTGCCCCTCTATTAGCATAAAGTCATCGCCACCGCAAACGGTAGTTTTAGCATTAAAAACGCAGCTTGACTGCGCTGGATCGATAGCCTTTGCGCGTGCCACGTCACCAAATATATCCACAAGCGCAATCTCATCGCAAACTTCTCTCATGCAAAGCGCATAAGCTATGCTTGCACCGACGTTTCCAGCTCCAACTATACTTATTTTTCATTTTTCTCATCCTATTATTTGATTTAAAATTTTGCTTGGTCTCATGACCTCATTTGCCCTCACTTCATCTGGCAAATAATATCCGCCAAATCCACGCTTGCACCATCATTTTGTCTTATCTCTTTTTAAAATTCGCTCTCATTTTTTCTCTAGCTCGTCTGCTAAATTTCTCAAAAATTTACTACTTAAAAATCCCGCCACTTTTTTTACCATCTCTCTTGCCCAAAAAAAGTGCCAAATAAAAGTGCGACTCTCTAGTATCAAGTGTGGCATTTGGCGTTTTTATTTTTTTATCTAGATAGCTAGCAACCGCTCTATTTAGCGCATCACTTAGCTCTTTTGCCTCTTTTTTGCTTAACAAATGCCAAATGCTCGAGCGAAGCACTAAGCGCTAAAAAAACTCGCCAAGACTATCCCAAAGTAGGTGATTTTTCTCTTTTAGCTCTTTTACAAGCGTTGAGGGTAGTTCCGCCAGCACCTGTTTCAAACATCGCTCCACCAGCAAGTAGCGGCACAACTGAGAGCATTTTTGAGCTGCCACCCTAGCTCAAATATCGGGGAAAAAGATCGGTTAGATAGTCTCTTAAAACGTTGCCAGTTACGCCTATGACGTCTTTGCCAGCTCTTATTGCTTCAAGCGATCTTAGCATCGCTTGCTCGTAGTTAAAATTCACATTTCACACCAGCACTAGTAAAGTTTATCTCTAAATTTTTCAAATTGGCTATCAAATTTCTATCATGCGCCCTGCTACTATCTAGCCAAAATATAAGCTCATCTTTTTGAAATTTCGCCTCTTTTTTTAAAAGCAAGCTCAAACCACGCATTTATCGCATCATCCTTTGCCTGCGTCATCCTAAAAATGTCGCCACTTTTTGACGCTCAAATTTAAAGACGCTCTTGCCCGCCCTCATCAAAAAAACTACAAATTCTCCGTCCTCTTTTTGCGATGAAGGTCTTATCGTGGCTGCCATACTCTTCGGCCTTTTTTTAGCCATGAGACCCACATTTGCTACGCTGCCTATACTGCTTACATCAAGCGCGCCATGCTCCTTAAAGTCCGCCACGCAGGCCTCATAAAACCCCTAGCGTAGATCCCTATCTGGGATCATGCAAAGTGAGAAATTTAGCTCGCCGCTTCTATCTTTTACCTTGCCAGAGTTTCTAATGAGCGCTGGCACGGAGGCATCGATGATAACATCATTTGGCACGTCAAAGTTGCTGGCATTTTTCATTTAGTGCCCAGATTTTGCCTTTTTGCTCAGAAATTTCATCAAATTTAGCCAAAATTTCATCTTTATTTTTTTAAGAGTTGAAAGTAGCAAACATATCTTTTAAGTCGTTTTTTGCCTCAACGCCATGAGCCTTCAAATTCCTCACCAAATAGCTCAAAAACCTCTTTAAAGTAGCTCTTTATCGCGTGGGCAAAGATGACTGGGTCACTAACCTTCATCATCGTGCATTTTTAGATGAAGGCTAAGGGTCAAGTCTCTTTTAGCGCCGTCTCAAAGCAGCTTTCATAAAATTTATCTAGCTCATCTACGCTTATAAAGGTAGCATCTACGATCTCGCCACTTTGGACAGCAAGCTCTTTTTAAAAGCTCTTTTTACCCTCTAAAGCTTATGAAATGTATATAAAATTTCTCATCTTTACTAGCGATTATTGAGCGCTCATTTTTCATAAAAATCGCCATTTTGCATGTAGCAAATTTTAGTTTTATTTGCCTTGTCCCAGTTACCGTTGCTATATGGGTGCTTTTTTTGGCAGGTCTTTAACCGGTGGCAAGACTCTTCTGTCTGAGTTTCCTTGCCTAAGCACTGGATTTACCGCGCTTCCTAGCACTTTTTGGTATTTTTTTAGCGATCTCTTCGTCGTAGTCTGTGATGATCTCGTCTGGATAAAACGGCACGTTTATGCCCTTGCTTCTAAGTTCCTCGATCGCCGCTTTTTAGCTGAACGAGCGTGGCTGAGATGTTTGGCAGTTTTATTATATTTGCCTCTTTGTGCGCGGTTAGCTCACCCTAAAAAGCTCTAGCTCATCGGCCTTGTTTAGCCCAAGCTCTTTGTTAAAAAGAGATAAAATCGTCCAGCCAAGCTTATATCAGCCTTTGTTATGCTAATGCCAGCGCGGGATAAAAAGCTCTTAACGATAGGAAAGAGAGTAGCTTGCAAAAAGCGGTGCTTCGTCGGTTTTTAGTCCAGATAATATCACTCATTTTAGCCCTTTTTATTTTTTTAAAATTTATCACTTTCTTTATTAAATCTCGTTGTATTTTTAGGCATTTGCCGCAAATTCTAGCTCTATTTTTCCTATATTTTTGGTTGTGCTCGCTTAAGGTTTTTGAAAAAAATATGCTTTTTCGCCTTTTTATCAAGCACAAAGTATAAATAATCGCTCTTTGCAGGATTTATCGCCGCTTTGATCGCGCTTATCGAGACGCAGCAGACCGGACTTGGCGGAATGCCGTCGTTTAGATAGGTATTAAACTCACTCATATCACTTCTTATGCGCTCAGCCGTGATCACATCGTGTGAATAAATTCCCATAGTTTAGTGTGCCGTCCATTTGCAGCCTCATGCCTTTATTTAGGCGGTTATAAATGACTGAGGCGACAAGTGGCATTTCAGCATCATTTGCAGCTTCCTTTTTGAATGATCGAAGCGATCGTTAGAAATTTTCAAACCATTTTTTTCTCGTTGTATTCGCCAAAAATTTCTATTGCTGATCTCGCTTTGAGCCTTTTTTTGATGAATTTACAAGATAAAAAGCAAGGTGCCTTTCGCTGATACCTATTGGAATTTTATATGTATTTGGCATCAAAAAGCCATCACTCACTGGAGCAAGGGCATTATATTCGCTATTTAGCTTAACTGGATCAAGTCCCTAGCTGGGCGGCGATCTGGTTTAAAAAAAACGATAGTCGTTTCGCCTGGTATTAGCGTTATCTCGGTTAAAGCTGCTTTTGATTTTTGCAAGTTTTTTTAAAAAAAATCAACCCTTGAAATTTTATCTTGACCGATCTCTATCCAGCCAGATTGCGGAGAGCCGATAAAAAGTATGGCGTATTTGTCTATCACGCTTAAGTTAAAGTTGCGATTAGCTAAATAAGATATAATCTCGCCCACACTTCCCTTTGGTATAAAAAAACGACCTTACTTGTGTTTATAGGGCGTGCCAAATAGACAAAAAAATACTTAGGAAAATGATGGTTTACGATATCAAAAATGTCTAAATATGGCTTTTTCATAAAAATTTTTTTATCATCTTGATTCTTTCATTTATCTTGCTTTTTAAAAATACGGCATAAAAAAATTAACGATTTCGAGTTTTTACGGCGTAAAATTGGAGCAATTATATATAAAATTAGATAAAAAAATAATTGCAAGAGCAAAGCAGATAAGGCTTCCAAAATTTAAGAAAGAGAGCAAGCAAAAAAAGTAGCGATGAACGCCTTTTTAAATCTTAGTAAAAGCGTAGATTTTATAGATACGATTTTTTTCAAGAAATTTCACTTGAAAAATGTGCAAATAGGCGATGATTTTTAAACTAAAAATTCTATTTTTAGATGATATTTTTTTGTTGATAGCCCTTATTTAAATGTGGATATTAAATTCCAAAACGAACAGCAAGACGGAATAGATCTTTTTAGCGTTAGAAATTTAAGCTTTTAAGGATTTTTAATGTAAGCATTAGCGGCGAAGGAGTGCAGATTTTGATAAAAATGACTATAATTTGAGGGAAATTTCACCTCTCATGAGCTGCGTGGTAAGCTAAATTACTGCCCTAAAAAGATACATTTTTAACCTACAAAGCTTATGATGTCGAGGCTGGAAGCATTAAAAACTTCATCGATGAGCTTGATAGACGCATAGAGCTAAATAGTGAAGTTAAAAACTGGATATATGGATACATCGTTGCTGATGATTACGAGCTAAAAAGAGATAAATGGCAAGGCTGATCTAGCTAAAAATAACTTTTTATCTAAATGATCTAAATGCCACCGCAAATACTAAAAATTTGCTCGTTAGATTGAAAAAGGCTTACCAGCCGTAAATGTAGGTGAGACAAATATCACGCTTAAAAACTCAAAGCTTCAAATTTGATCTTATTTCGCCTATTTACAAGGGTAAAAAGCTTTGATGGCTCAAGCGTTGTGATAAATAATATCTTTGATGAAAAAAAGCGCAAATTTAGAGCTTTTTATAAAGACAAAATCAATTTATGATGAAGCTATAAATGAGATATTAAAAGCCCTATAAGATCGTCGTGCCAGTAAAACAGCTTAGCGGAAAAATGGATGCTAGCTTAAAAATTTTGATAAAACTAGACGAGAAAAAGCTTAGAGAAATTTTTGATGAAAAAAAGCGTCATTGCAAATGGAGAATTTAAGCTAAGTGATGCGGTTTTTAGAAATAGCTGGAAGTAAATTTAATACCAAAAAAATGCTCTCGTAAAGCTCATAAATACGACGAATTTAAACATCGATGCTACTGGCTTTGGGCTTGAGTTTTTTTAAAGCAAATGCTAAGGCCGATATAAATTTACAAAAAGTACTGGCGAGATAAAAGGCGTGATAGAAAGCTTTTGATCTAAAAAGAAAAAATGATGAATTTACAGCCTTTTAAAAATGAGCCATTTAACGCATTTTTGGACTTTAGCAAGGCTGATGAAACTTTGCTTAAGATAGAGCCATTTGGGCTTGATATGAGCTTTGGCAGTGAAAGTAAAATATCAACAAAAAAATAGTAAATTTTTCTCATGAAAGCTCGCCTGTTTTAAAGGAAAAATGGAGTGCGTGGTTTTGATGAGCTTAGCATAAAAAGCAAGGATTTTTACTGATCTTGGAAATTTTTTTGCCAAAGAGGCAAACTTTGATTTGCCGTTTTTAGATAAAAATGGCTCAAAGTACGAAAAATGACGATCTTAAAATTTTTAGTCTCAAAAAAACTGGTGTGAAGGTAGATAGCGCAAGTAAAAAAGTTAAGCCTGAGACATAAAAGAAAAAAAGCCATAAACGTAAAAACTAAAGATCTCAGTTTGCTAGTGCTTGACGATAACAAAACCAGCGAGCAAATCACGCCGCTTGAGCTTTTAGCAAAAATGGCAATATCATTTTAAGGGATCTAAACAAGACCTTGCCATTTTGCTAGCTTTAGTGCCGAGAAAAAGGGCAAAAGCACCTCGCTAAATGGGCTAGCAAAACAAGGAAGAGTTGGCTATTTTAACGATGAAAAAAAGTATAAATTTAGACGCAACCGACATAAGCGGAGAATTTATCAACGACCTTTTTGGCATCAAGAGCTTTGAGGGCGGTAAATTTCGCCTAAAACTTCTTGGAGAAAGCACAAAAGATTTTAAGGCAGAGGTGAGATTTTTTGGAACATATCTCAAAGACTACATCTTTTATCAAAAGCTGCTTAGCTTCCTAAACTCCGTTCCATCGTTCTTAGCTTTAAAACACCTGACTTTAACGACAAGGGCTTTACTGTTAAAAAAATGGTAGAAATTTTGCTCACTAGAAATGGCGATATGATCGAGTTTTTGGCGATTGAAATGATAGGCACAAGTGCTGATATCGGCGGGCGTGGCACGATCGATCTAAAGAGTAAAAAGATAAACATCGACCTTGAGCTAAAGCTACTAAAAGACGCTAGCAGTATCATTGATAAAATTCCACTGGTAAATCAAATAATCCTTGGCAAGGACCGCTCGCTCTCAACTGTCATCGCCATACGAGGCACTACCGACAAGCCTGAGTACTCGACGCAGATCCTGCAAGACGCCCTGCTTTCGCCACTAAAGATAATAAGAAACGTGATTCAGGCTCCGTTTTTTTGATATTTGAGTAGTTTAAATCTACAACACACAGAAATTATAGAAAAATTATTGGCTGCTTCTAAAGCCAAGACTGGTGCTCATTTTTGATTATATATATTATCCTCGGCTCGCAAAGCGCGTAAAAAGGATATCAAAAGCTAAAGATCAAGGCTTTGATAGCTATTTTTTTGATACTATAACCATTAAAATATTTTTGATAAAAACATAGTACTTTTACATATAAAAAAATATGTAAAATTTACTTCATCTCAAGGCGCATCAGATACATATCCTCGCCGTCAGTCACCTTTAAATTTTGGCTTTTTGCACTTTGGGCAAGTAAAGTCATTTTCATTAAGCTCCCCGCCAAATCCACAATCCAAACACTCAATAACAATGCCTTGTAAATTTATCACAAGTTCGGCGTTTTTCGCAGATCGTACCAGCCTTATAAACATCAAAAAGCGCTCTGCAAATAATGAGGCTCCACTCCACTTAAACGGCCGACCTTTATCTCGATCTTGCTTATCTCTTTGGCGTTTTTCTTTGGCGGCATTTTTTTCTCGCAAAAGGCTAACTCAAATTTTCGAACGATACTAAGCTCGTGCATTAGCAGATCCTTGGTAGTAGCTCGCCCTTTGGCGGCTCGAGAAATCTTCTTGATTTATAGGCGTTTTCAATGATGACACGCTCGTTTTTAGCCTCCATTACCTCGCCTATTATCATCGCGTTTTGATCAAATTCTCTTAAATTTTTAAGCGCAGCCTCGGCCTCGTTCTCATCAACAGCCATCACAAAAGTGCCCTCATTTGCAAGCTCATAAGGCTCAAAACCAAATAGCTCGCAAACGCCCATAACTTCGTTTGACACTTTGATATTTTCTTCAAAAACTAAGATGTCAAATTTACTAAATTTAGCCCACTCATTTTAGCACCGCACTTAGTCCGCCCCTTGTCGCATCACGCATGCACTGCGGCTTTATGCCAGCGCTAAATAGCTTTAAAGCAACCTCTTTTAGACTCTTACAGTCACTTTTTTAGATCAAGTCCGAGCTCAAATTCCTCTCTTGCTGCTAGCACCACGCCGCCGTGTCTGCCAACATCTCCAGAGATTAAAATTTTAGCCCCTGCTTTTAAATTTCTTTAAGCTCCACACCTTCGCAAACTATTTCGCCAATGCCTGCTGTGTTTATAAAAATTTACATCGCATTTGCCCTTTGGTACGACCTTTGTATCGCCACAAACTACGCTTACACCGCTCTCTTTTGCAAGTTTTTAGCAAGCGAGGCCAAGCACACGCTCGAGCTCTTCTATACTAAGCCCCTCTTCGATTATGAGCGAACAGCTTTAGGGTATTTTGCGCTTGCACCAACCATCGCAAGATCGTTTATCGTGCCATGAGCTGCGATCTTGCCGATATCGCCGCAACTAAAAAATGGGAGTTACCACAAAGCTATCAGAGCTAAAATGCGATCTTGCCGCTTTCAATTTAATATCGCAGAGTCGTTGCTTTGCCTTAAAATTTCGTTATCAAAAACTTTTAAATATTGTCTCGTTTATAAGCGAGTTCATCTCCTCGCCACCGCCGCCGTGGCTTAGCATTATCTTTTTTTCATTAAATTCCCTTAACCAACTCTTGCGTATTTAAAATATGCCGCACAAGCACCCTCGCTTGAGACCATGCACGATCCTATCGGATTTTGCGGATTGCAAACTTTGCCAAAGACTTTGCACTCTGTCGGTTTTGCTAACCCTCTTAAAATTTGCCCACAAATGCAAGCCTTGCTATCTCCCGCACTCTCTACGTTGCAGTCAAACTGCACTCTGGCATCAAGATAGGCAAACTCGTCTCTTAGCTTCATACCGCTTTGTGCTATCTCACCAAGGCCTCTCCAGACAAAAGTCGCATGGCTCAAAGTATTTAGCTATGAGCTCTTTTGCCCTTAACATTACCTTCTTCTTTGACAGCCCTTGCGTACTCGTTGTAGACTTCATGTGTGCCTGCATTTTTGCTGACGGACTAAATTGAAGACACTTGCCATGATGTCAAGCGGCTCAAAACCGCTAATGGCAATCGGTCTTTTTAAACTCATCTGCTAGCTCTTTGTAAATTTTACTACCGGTGATGACGCTCACGTGACTTGAGGCCTAAAAATGCGTCTATCTTCACGTTTTCATCGCTCATTATCGCTCTAACTGGAGCTGGGACGGTTACGTGATTTATGTGAAAATATAAATTTCTTTAATGCCCTGCTGAAGCACTTTTTTTCAACCAAATTTGCACTCATTGGCGTCGTCGTCTCAAAGCCTATGGCAAAAAAACATGACCTTTTTATCTGGATTTTTGCTTAGCGATATTTAGCGCATCAAGTGGCGTGTAAAGCGCTCTTATGTCGTGTCCTTCGCCACGAAGCTTTTTGCAAGCTTGTCTTTGAGCCAGGCACTCTTAGCATATCAGCTAGCGTGCAAAAGATCACATTATCCATGCTAGCAAGCTTACAGGCCTCATCTATGCGGCTCTTTGGCATCACGCAAACTGGACAGCCTGGGCTGTGGATAAAATTATATGCTCTCCTACCAAGCTTGGTAGTGCAAATTCATAATGCTATGCGTGTGGCCGCCACAAATTTCCATGATATTTAAGGGCTTTGTGCTCTTTTTTTATAAGTTTTGAAAGGGCTAGGATTAAAATTTTTATCGCGAAAGTCATTGATAAGATCCATCAAATTTTTCCCCCGCGTTCATATCATCAGCGATCTTTTGATAGACCTCTAAACTCTCAAGCGCAAACTGCGTATCAATCTTTTTGCATAGCGTATCCAACGTGGATTAGCACATATTCGCCAACTTTTACCTCTTCAGAGATGAGATCAAGGCTTACCTTTCTAGTAACACCTAGAGTCTCAACGGTAGCAACGTTATTTTTCATCTATTTCTATTACTTTTGAAGGGATTGAGAGGCACATTATCTTAGCTCTTTTTTTAAATTCCAAATAACTTATCCATTTATCGATGCCCTCACCTGTTTTGCTGTCTATCACAAAGATATCAACCTTTGGATTTAGCTTTCTAGCGTCGTTTTTCACTCGCTCGATGTCAAAGTCAAAGTGTGGCACAAGCGAAGCTTTTGTAATGAGAAGCACATCAGCAGCTCTAAACATCACTGGATATTTACTCACCTTATCATCGCCCTCTGGCACCGAAAGAAGCACAGCGTTAAAATGCGAGCCAACGTCGTAGCTTGCAGGGCAAACTCAAATTTCCAACATTTTCTATAAAGACTAGATCAAGCTCGTTTAGTGGCAAGTAATGAAGGCCTTCGTGAACCATAAAAGCATCCAAGTGACAGGTCTGACCTGTGCTTATCTGATGAGCCTTTGCGCCAGCCTTTACGATGCGGTCGGCGTCTTGATTTGTCTCCAAATCGCCCTCAACAACGCCTATTTTAAACTTACCAGCCTTTATCGTAGCCTCTAAAAGCGTCGTCTTACCAGCACCAGGACTACTCATCAAATTTACACAAAGTATCTTTTTCTCATCAAGATGAGCTCTATTGTGGGCGGCCTCTTTATCGTTTTCAGAGAGAATTTTCTCTATCACGTCTATGGTTTTACTCTCGTTTAGCACAGTGTGTGCGTGAGCCTCGTGGCTATGTTCGTGCGCGTCATGAGCGTGATCTGTATATCCATCATGAGTGTGTGGGTGCGAGTGAGTGGTGCCATCAGCGTGAGTGTGAACGTGGGCGTGATTACCCATTGAACAACCGCAATCTTTACACATTTTTTTCATCCTTTTTTATTAATTTATGGAGATTTTTAACTCTTAAATTTAAAAATAAAATTAAATTTTTAGGATTTTTTTACAAATGCTTTTGACTAAATTTACTCTTACTCTTTTTGCCTAATCTCATCCAACTTATCAGAAATTTTTTTATCACCGAGTAGTTTTTGCTATTTTTGGGCATTCTTTTTGGATTATTAGATTCTTTAGTCTAGCTTTGCCATTATCCATCACCATCAAAACAGCATATGCATCAACGTCTTCTTCTCTCATTTCATTTTCAGTATTAGCCGCACTATCAGGTGACATATAAAACTGCTCTATGCCGTATTTTTACTAGTGAGTAGCCGTCATATCTACCAGCTAAAAACACTCCATTATCTGGCTTGCTTTATACTCAAATTTAGCAAAGTTGTAAGTGCCATTAGTATCTGGCTTTTAAAACAGCATAAACTCTAGCCCCTATCTCTTACTCTCTCATCGTATTGGTCGATATGGCGGTCATCTTTATCATTTTCGTCAGAAATTTCTTAAATGAGTAATTTGAGAAATCCATAGTTTAAATCAACATAGTTTCCACGAAAAAGATCTCTTGGATCGTAAAGACTTACCCTTACTCTTACCTCTTGCCCAAAAATAAAGTGGCATAAGTGCGTAGCCAAGCATAATGCCAATAAGTGAAATTTGAAAAACTATAGCTACTATTAATACTTTTATCTTCATTTTTTTACGTCCTTTTCTAGCGACAACTAGCACTATGAAAGCAAACACCATAAATAGCGCCGTAGCACCAATATAATCACCCATTAGCTGGAAGTACCTCACGGCTGCAACCAAAAAAATATCATACAAAGACCAAGTTTTTAACTCACCTTTTTATAAGGACTGCAGCTGTTATGATATTTGCGAGCGAGAAAAATATATTTGCATAGCTAGACTGTAGCTAAAGACAAATGGCAACGACACGAGAAGTGCCCCAAGTAGCAAACCACTCTTATTTTTCTTTAAAAAAATAGTGCAAAAATAAGCAACGCTAAATAAGATAAAGACAAAGCCAAAGTTGCTTTTTAAAAAAATGACTTCACAAACCAAAGCTTTTCATCTCCAATCTCAAATAAAATTTCTTTCTTCAAATAAAAAGCAGACAAAGCAACAACACAAAAACGCTAAAAGTACTTTACCAGATCTTTTCGTAAATGCGCCAAGCCCTACTCTAAATTTATCTAGTAGCGGTGAAATGCTAATAAGTAAAAAGTGCATAAGATAGCGATATGATCGCAAACCATCGGAAGTCCAAACAAAAAGCCATAATCAAATATCGCCCTAAAACCACTAATGTAGCCACAAAATGAAATGATGTATATAAAAATATCCATAAAAAGGACAAAAAGCAAGCCATTTTGAGTCGTCTTTGTAAAGCGTATATGCGCCAAGTACTATAAAAATGATAAAGCCAAAACCAAAGTCGCCCTGATAAGCTATCATAAAAAAACCAAACTGTCGCAAAGATAAGGCTTTGGGCTACCAACACACCTTTTTACTAGCAAAAGAAACCGCAAACGCTCCGATACTCCAAAGCAAGATACCGCCACTTGGCTCATCGCTAATGTTATAAATTTGAGCAATAAGAGCAATCGCCGCACCAAAGCAGAAATTTCCAAGAAAAAAACATCGCCGTTGATAGATTTTCCTTTCCCTTTGCAAGATAGTAAATTCCCACCAAAATTTACAAGCCCAAGTATAAATAACACAAGTGCCAAACGTCCCTAGTTTTTGGTATCTCTTCCCAGTTTGCACCAACGAGCGTAAAAAAAGGCTAGCGCAAAAAGATATGCTACGAGCTTTTAGGACAAAAACTTATCTTGTCACTATGGGCATCAGGGTCGATGTCATATAAACTTTGCTATTTTTATAGCGGTCTCTTTATCGACTATTCCATCACTTTGCCACCGATCCAGCTCTTTTTATTAAAAATTCTATTTAAAAAGTTCATTATTCACACTTTCTTTTTATAAGATATACAAAACACCAAATTTCTAGCCAGTACCTTAAATACCGTATTTATGTCCATTGATACTGCCTTAGTCTTTCAACAAAAAAATATAATTGTGATTTAAAAATATAAAAATACAGAAGCTAAAATGCTACCGATAATAAAAATTTTTAGCAAGGTAGCTTGGCTAGACTCCTAAACTTTGCTTTTAAAAATTTCTCGCTTAAGTCTAAACCCAAGTAAAAAGAAAAAAACGGCCATCAAACTATCATTTACAAAAAAATAATAAGGGGCTTTTGTATCGGCGATTTGCCAAAATTTAGCCTTGTATCGATTTGTAAAAATGAGTTATAAAAACTGCTTAAAAAAATATTTTCAAAGATAAATGCCACTAAAGCAGCAGCGATAAGAAAGATACCACCGCTAGCTTCACCCTATAAAAATCCCAGAAAATTCCCTAAACTCCATAAAGACCCTTAAAAAACTAAAACCTAGGAATAGCTGCCCTTGTGAGTTTAGAAAATTTTACACCCTTTAAGCCGGCGATCCTTTCAGCAAAGCGTTCAATTTTGCCAGCCTCGCCTCTTATTGAAATCGTTTCTAAGCAGTTATGGTGATCGACATGAACATGGTTTGTACAGATGATTTTCACATCAGAGCTATGCTCTATATCCATCTTTTTATTCACCAAATCGTTGTGATGATGCATATAAATGAGCGTCAAAACCCCGATCAACTCCTCACTAGCGTCCTTCCAGCTATCACTTACGATCTTTTTCGCGTATCAAATCCCTCGTAAATCTCGCTCCTAGAAGCGTAGCCTTGTTCGCTAACCTTTTTATCTAGTTCGTCTAGTAACTGACTAGGCAAAGAAACACTAAAACGTATAACACTATCCATTTTTGCTCCTTTCTCGTTTTGATTACCGTTTACAATCATTATACATCAGTTATTTTTAAAATGTGGATAAATAATAATAAACTTTGCCCTAAATTTACGTTAGAATCGTTGCTACAAAGATTTTTATTGATATGAAATTTCAAAATTTACTTTAGTAAATTTTTGTAAATGATATCAAGTAAAGTCTTATTTTGAAAAACTCCGCCACTTAATAAAATCTCCTTTTTCTCATTTTTAGAAATTTCAAAAATAATATCAGCTATACCATTTATAAATGCCGTTGCAGCCACTCTTGGCTCATCTTTTTAAAGCATTTTTAAAGGCTTCTTTAAAAGCCGATAACTCCATCATTTAGACTAAATTATAACACACATCCAAATTTTTTATCATAAAGTGCTTCAAGTCTCATACCACTCTCACCCCTCAAAGCTTGAGTGAAAAACCACAGATAATAGCACCAAATGCGTCAAATATCCTACCAAGCGAGCTGGTGCAGACCAAATGTAGCCCCTTTTTGCTCCATTTTTAAAATTATGAAGTATTTTTTTCATCAAAATTTACTAAGAAATTACCAGCTTCGTCCTCAAGAGAGTATTTTTAAAAATAATAGAATATGCGATTAGATAAATATTTTTTTGATGCTGTTTTTCGTCCCCCAAATAGTGCAATTCATCAAAATGATAAACTCGCTCGTAATTCTTTTTATCTAGCCTAAAGACCTCGCCACCTCCCACACTTTGCCATCTTCCCCGTATCCAGTGCCGTCAAAACAAAAGCCAATGTACTTTTTATCTGCTAGATCGTTTTCAAATATTACGCTTAGTAGATGTGCGTAGTGGTGCTGCAAATAAACTAGCTCAAAGCCCTGATCCTTTGCCCATTTTGTATTTAAAAATTTGGATGCAGATCGGCTATGACCTTGTCGATTTTTTTAGATCATAAGTCGTTTCAAAGAGTCTAAAAATGTCTTTAAACCTATCAAAAGTCGCCACATTTTTAAGATCTCCTATATATGGGCTAACCATTAAAAGGCCGTCTTTGTAGATACAAAATGAGCTTTTTAGCTCCGCTCCAAGGGCTAAAAATGTCCCTTTTTGCTTGAAAATTTGTATGGATAAAGTGGATTTAAGCCACGGCTCGTTCTTGTGAAAATTGTCTCATCATCAACGCAAAATGCGATACTATCGTCACTCGGTGAGTAAACTTCTCGGTCGTGATCAAGGTAAAAGTCTATGACATCACCTAGCTTTTTCTCTTAGTTCGCTCTCATCTTTTATCACAACTTCGCCTGAGATATTTGCGCTAGTTGCGATGATGTCGTGCTTTGAGATACTCAAAAAAAGCAAAAGATGTATGCCGCTAAATGCAAGCATGACGCCAAGCTTGTTTTAAATTTTGGAGCGACACTTTTTGCGATATTTGAGCCACTTTTGCTTCAAGTAAGACGATTGGCTTTTGAAATTTGAGCTAAAAGCTCGGCCTCTGCCTCTGAAATTTTGCTATTTTTTTCTAGCGTTTTCTAAATTTTCTTTACTCATCAGTGCAAAAGGCTTGCTTGGGCGGTGTTTTCTAGCTCTTAGCTCGCAAACTGCGGCTTCATTTGTCGCGTCACAAACCAAATGAAAGCCACCAAGCCCTTTAATGGCTAAAATTTTACCCTCGTTTATGAGCTTAGCCGCCTCTTTGGCTGCTTCGTTCCCACTAGCCAAGACTTTTGCCAATTTATCTTTTTAGATATAGCTTTGGCCCGCAGTTTGGGCAAGAGATAGGCTCTGCGTGGTAGCGACGATTAAGCGGGTCTTTATACTCGCCACCGCAAAATTCACACATTTGAAACTCGTTCATTGTCGTATTTACCCCTGTCGTATGGCAAGGCTTTGATGATGGAAAATCTCGATCCCGCAGTTGGTGCAGTTTATAAACGGATACTTGTAGCGTGGATTTGCTGGGTCATAAAACTCGCGCAAACAGTCATCGCAAAGTGCGTAATCAGGCAAGATAGGCGCTTGTTTGGTCGCTGATTTTGAGGCGATGATCTCAAGTTTTTTTCACATGTGATCTATCTTAAATTTACTAAGCTCATCGATCCTAGCAAGGGCTGGTAGCTTCTCATAGAGCTCCTTTTCAAAAGCCAAAAACTAGCCTCATCGCCACTAAAGTATCTAGCTTTACGCCCTCGTCGTCGTTGTACTCGCCAACAAGCTTAAGTTTATCCGCTAAAGTATAGACAAAAGGTCTAAAGCCCACACCTTGAACTAAAGCCTTTGATCTCATATCTAAAAGCTTGATCTCAATGCCAAATCCGGGATCAAAAATCTGTTTTTATATTTGGGTTTAGGTGCTTTTTATCAAGTTGCTAACTACTTTATTATAAAATAAATCCCCGCTTAAAGTAACATTTTTTTAATGTTAAAGTATCTCGTTTTTTCATAACTAAAATCGCTCAAAAAGTGCGCCAAAGACTCAGTGCAACCAAAGCTGATATTCTTCTCTCCAGCGCCAGCAAGGATAAATGAAATAATACTTTTTACAAACTTAACCCCGTCTAAAACCAAAGTCATCTTTCATCTTATAATCAATCCTAACGCCCTTTTTACCGCTAAAATCAGCTGCCATTAATAGCAATTTCTCCCCTGCTTTTTTTAAAGTCATCGCTTAAGCCAAGTAAGCGTCCAGCTATGCAAAATAGCGAGAAAAAGCTAGCATTTGAGCCAAATTACCGCTCGGTAAAAGTATGTTCTTTGCTGAAAGTCTCAAGTAGCCTTTCACCACCTTCCTGGGCTCTTATAAACTCATCAAATTTCTTCAAAGCTACTAAATTTAGGTAAAAAGAGAAGCTGGGTTTTGCTCGTCTTTGAAAAGCAGGCACATTTCATCATCCTACATTCTACAATTTCAGGCTCAAAGCTATATCGCTAAAATTACTAAGCTCAAATTCCTCGTTTTTGCATAGAAAATGGGCTTAAAAGTGCGCTATTTTTCGAGTAACACTAGCCTTGAAAGAGCATTTTTGCTCTTTTACACTAACGCTTAAAAAGCCAAAATTTTTCTTTATTTAGCTGTTCGCAAACGGCGTAAAGAAAAAGATCGTTTGGTGCCATCACGTCAAAAAAATAGTGGCGTGTCCTCGTGATTTTGTCTATAAATGGTTGTCGTCTTTAGTGCTAAAAGTGGCTTTTTCAAAACTAGCCAGAAATGTCAAAACTCTATCATCAGCGATAAAAGTACTGGTAGCTGCTTTTAAATTTACAGGCATCAAAAATTTGTGTCAGAATCTGCCCCAAGAGAAATTTTCATATAAATTTCTCGTCCTGCTCTATGCAAACGCTCTTGCCATTTTGCAGTAAATTTAGGCAGGTTTTTAGCTTTTTCATTAAAATTATCAAGCGTTATCTCGCCTTCAAATTACTCTCACATAGCACGCCACTTTCATTTAAGATAGCCTTTTTCGCTAGCCAAAAATGTGCTCGCTTGAGTCGGAGTTAGACCACCAATTTCTATCTTATTTATCTTGCTATCTTCATCAAGCTCACTTGCAGCCAAGACCTCACTGTGCTTTATAAAAAGACTAAATGGCAAGAGCACACTTGCTTTTTTTGCCACGCTCTCAAGCTCGCTGGTATTGCCACTTACCTTTAGACACATTCATCATCTTTGCACTTTAGACTATGAAAATGAATCACCAGCAAGCAAGCGTAAAAATGGCACCAGAAACGAAGCGTCCTTGTGGCAAGTAAAGTTAAAAAGCAAGTATCATTTTAAACCTTTTTAGCGTATTCATCAACGATATCATTTAGGGTAGAAATTTCGCCCTACCTTTTTCACACTTAAAATCAAGCTCTTTTTAAGTGATAAAGCAGCGTTTTTCTAAAATATTAGAAGCGTTTATAACCTCATCTGAGAGGCTAAAATTGATGATTCTATGCGGCTAGGCACGATGCCTAAAATTACTGGTCGTAGGGTCTATCGCCCGCAAAGCTCCATTAGATGAAGGGTCTGGAGCATCTCTATCTCGTGAGCCGAGCCGTCCCAGCTGATAGAAGTGGTACATTTAGAAAGTCGAAAAAAATAAACATCGCCCACGCTTGCGCCATTTGCGCTAATGCAATCAACGACGATAAGATAGTCAACTCGCTGATTATGTGAGTTAGGGCGAGGGCTAAAGTGCCCCCGTCCATTAGAGTAAGCTCGTTTTAGAACTTGTAAATTTGTAGTTTTTTTGGCCATCAAATCTACAAAATGAGCACCTATGCCCTCATCGGCAAAACATCACGTTGCCGATACCAAGAACTAGCGCTCTCATCAGTGTTCTTTTACAAATTTATAGCCACTAACGATAGCGTCCATCGCTCCATTTTTTGCCTTTAACAGCGTTAAATACTGCCATATAAACATGAATAGGTACAAAAATCATAATGACCCACATACAAATTCTATGTATCGTTCTGACATTTGCTAGTCCGCCCATAAGCTCTTCAAAAACCTAGCTGGCTCATAAAGCGCTCCGCCAAGTCCCTCATGATAAACATGAACATAAAGCACAAGACCGCTTAGGCAAATAAGAGTCAAAAACAAGATAAAAGAAAAAGTATGAGGCAAACTGCAAAGGATTATAAACGCCCCTTAAATGCGGATGTGACCTATAAAAAGATAGTATTTGATCTGTGCGATCCAAATTTTTGGATTTAGAAAATCAACCACACTCATCCACTCTTTTTTTGCTATGTTTATCAAAGACAAATAGATAAAAATGAAGATAAACGCCGCTATTAGCACAAAACCAGCGATCTGGTGAGCCATACGCCACTTTGCTTGCATAAAATTTGTAGGCTCGCTCGTGATCTCTGGACTCACAAAAACGTATGAGATATAGTAGCCACTCACAACTAAAAGTGTGATCGCTGCAAATCTAATCCAGTGTGTCAGCCTAACGCCGATGGAGATCTGTATTCGCTGATCCCTGTCAGCATTTTTATGTGACATATTCTCTCCTTACAAATTTGGATTTATCTTATAAGTACTCAAATCATTTCCTTTGTATCCATAACATGCACAGCGCATGCGATGCAAGGATCATAAGAGTGAATTTTTTCGTATTATCTCAAGTGGCTTTTGAAAGATCAGCGATCTTTAAACCAACTAAGCACGCTTCGTAGCTTCCCATTTGATTTTGTGAGTCTTTTTGAGAGGCGTTCCATGTGCTTGGCACGACTGCTTTCGCCAGTTTGTGATAACACCATCTTTTATGCGGCACCAGTGGCTAAGCGCACCTCTTGGAGCATTGCCTTGAAAATTTCCCTTTGTACTCTTTTTTTGTTATCGATTACATATTTTGCGCAAGTCTCTTGATCTGATTTTTCAATACTACCAAGGCATTAAATGCGTCCATTGTGTGCTCTGCTACTACTTTTTGCCTCAAAGCATACGAGTAGCGGTTCTGCCTAGAGTTGAGAAAACTGCGCTTAGCGGTAAGCCGCTCTTTGCTAAAGAAATTCATCAACTACTTTTTAACTCTCTCGTTGCCTCTAGCGTAGTTTTATAACGATACTTGCTATTGGACCCACTTGCATAGGCAAGCCATCATATCTTGGTGCTTTGATCCAGCTATATTTACCCTTTGTGTCAAAAAGCTTGCTGTGAGCTAGTTTGCCCTCGGCGTCTATGCTCTCGCCGTCAATAAGACCTGTGTAGTTTGCCTCTGTCTCGCCGTCGTATGGGTGGAGCGCTTTGTCGTTTTTTTATACCAAGACCTAGTAGCCTCTTCAGTGATTTTTATTTTCATCGATATCATAAACCTTGTTAAGATCGCCATTTAAGATATAGCCACCTTTAAATAGATGATCATTTTTACCAATCAAAAAAACTCATCGTAGCAGAGTAAATTTGCCACACCAACGTCGTTTAGAACGCTTGGCTCATTACCATAAGCTTTTAGCTGCCATCAAGATATCTGGATAGTAAGCTCTATCAACAAATTCTTTTGATCTCGGCAAAGTTTGCTCATATATTCGCCCATTCTAGCTGGATCCATAGATTGCATTACGCAGGGTCACGCCACCAACTGTTAAGCTTTTGTGGATGTGGGTTTTTCGCGCCAAAGATAGCCATCATCTGAGCTGCAGTTCTTTGGATTCTTAAACACTCTAAGTAGTGAGAGAGAACGATCAAATTTTTGCTCTGGCGTAAACTATATGTGCTATGTCCCCAGTATGCGTTGAGCAAATGGTCAGGTTGCCTCTTTTTAACAAATGCTTCAACCCTCCTTTTTACATCTTTTTAGCTTGTCAGCTCCCGTGGCAAATGGCAGATCAGTATATTTAAACGCCTCTTCGCTAGCTTTTATGCACATCTGCACTTAGTGCAGAGACGACGTCCGCCCAATCCATGCCATGAAGCTGATAAAAATGCACGATGTGATCGTGAAGATATAAAGCTGCGTTCATCAGCGTTCTAGTTAGCTCAGCATTTAATGGAGGCTTGATGCCGAGGGCATTTTCAACTGCAATAATGCCTGCTCGGTAGTGTGAGTATGTACAAACGCCACAAATTCTTTTGCATAAAAAGCCAGCATCTCTTGGATCTCTGCCTTTACGATCTGCTCTAAGCCACGCCAAAGAGTTGAGCCAGAATACGCCTCTTTTACGACATTATTTTCATCTACGACAACTTCTATTCTTAAGTGTCCCTCGATACGTGTTATAGGGTCTATTACTATTCTTTTTTCACTCATTTTTCGCCTTATTCTTTTATCTTTACTCATAGAAGCTATAACAGCGTGAGCTGCTATGCCAATGCCTGTAAGAGCTAAAATTCCCAATGCCAACTTTATCGCTTACATTATCAGCTCCAAGACCTAAAACAGTATCAAAGAGTCTGTCTGCCATAGGCTCTTCAAATGGTCCCATCGTATCCCAGAAGTCTGGCTCTGAGCAGCCTATACAGCCGTGTCCCGCTTGAACTGGCCATGATGTGTGCTGGTTAAATCTCTCGCGTGAGCAGTTATTAAATGTATATGGACCTTGCAACCCTACTTTATATAAGCAGTAGCCATTTTTGCGCCTTCATCACCGAAGTTTTGGACAAACTCGCCAGCGTCAAAGTGACCACGTCTTTCGCAAAGATCGTGAATTCTTAAGCCATAAGCCCATTTTGGTCTATTGTAAACATCAAGTGCTGGAAGTGTGCCAAAAAGCAAGAAATGAAGCACGTTGCCAACGATATTTTTCTCACTTGGTGGACAGCCCGCAACATTAATAACTGGCTTATCAGTGACCTTTGAAAGTCCCACTGAATTTGATGGATTTGGCCTTGCAGCTTGAATGCCACCAAAGCTAGAACAGGTACCGATCGCAAAGATAGCAGCTGCGTCTTTTGAAGCATTTACGGCATGAGTTTTACCTGTTGTGCCATGAGGTCCAACTGTTAAGAAATTTTCAGTCGCACCAGTTGGGATACCGCCCTCAACTAGCAGGATGTATCTACCTTTGTATTTTTCGATCGCGCTCTCTAAATTTTCTTCAGCCTGCCAACCAGAAGCTGCCATGATAGTTTCGTGATATTCAAGGCTTATGTAGTCAAATATAAGACTATCTATGCTTGGAGCATCGGTTCTTAGTAAGCTCGCTACAGCCTGTGCATTCTGCCATATGAAGCCATATCACAGGAAGCCTATCGCTAAGCTCAGCAGCACGAGCAAACCATCGGTGTCATAGCACTTGGTAGAGCCATAAAAGCTGTCATCGCACCAGCCCACTTCATAAAAATCACGCCTCGTAAAGCCCTTTTTCTTTTAAAAAGCTGCGCAATACTCGAGTCGCTTTTTATCTTAGGCAACGCACTAGCTCACTTAGCTGTCTATCTATCTTTTGACGCAAGTCATTATTCATATAAGCTCCTTTGCTTGAAAAATTTACTTTTGTTAATAATATCTTTGTTTAAAGAAGTAAAAATTATTTTTATAAAATTAATATTTGTAATTAAATAAATTTTAACTAAAAATTTAAAAATCCCTTTTTCACGATATATTTTTCAAAATATAAAAAATAATATTTTTGAGAATTTTATTTTTATTTTTGATGAATCTTCAATATTTTAAGCATATTATTCTGAAAGTAAATATCAACTATAATTTTTAATGATTTTTAAAAATTGCATATTTAAGGCGAGAGAAGATTTACTGAGATAAAAATTTTTAAAAGCCCAAATGGATGAAATTTAGGCTTTTAAAGTTGCATTAAAATGGCCAGATAGCTTCCATAAGCCTTGTGCCCCAAGGTTTTTTGGTAGATTTGTCTAGCTCACCCTCTGTTTTATATAAAATTTTAGCGTCAGCTAGATATTTTGAGTCGATTTCGTTGTTTTGTGAGATGTCGTAAGGTCTGATAACGCCGCTTACTTGCATGATCTGTTTTTCGCCGTTTATAAGTAGCTCGCGGCTACCCTCGATAAAAGTAATTGCCGTTATTTTAGTATTTTTATGATCCTAGCTGAAATGGTTGCGGTGATTTCTCGCTTCTGTTGCTCGTGCCACTTCCTGTAAATTTATTGCCACCGCCTGCTTTAAAGCCGATGTCGCCATATTTGTTTAGATTATCAGCTATATTTGAAAGTGGAGCGGCTCCAGCCGTAAATACACCTCCGCCAAGCGAAACGGTGCTATCTTTGTTGGTACTTTTTGCTACCAGTTGAAGTTTGGCTTTGCATTTTCTGAGATAACGATAGTCACGATATCATTTACATTCATCGCTTTTCTATCTGAAAAAGAGGATTTTCGCCCTTTCAAAGAGGCTGCCAGCGTTGCTTTGTCCGGTTCCACTATCTTTTGAAGGAGTTGCTCGACATAAACTGGGGGTTTTCATATTGATATGAGGATCAGCGCTTGGTGTGCAGCCAGTGCAAATAATGCCCGCAGATAAGACGAGCCAAATCGTTTTATGGTTCATAAAAATGCCTTAAAAATAAGTATCTTTGTGCTAGAATTAAGCAATTTAAGTTCCTAAAAAGGTCGCAAATGAAAAGTTGTTACGTTTTTTTACAGACAGAAATTTAGCACATCTGCAAGAAATTATAGCTACGTATCCAAAAAGTTGAGATTTTTTAAAAATAATCCCAGATGAAAACGATAAAAATAACTTAATAAGCTCAAATGAAAAAGAGTTTTTTTCTTAGAGTATAGACAAATTTGAAGAGCTAAAGGCCAAAAAGCGACTTTGTTATAGTTCTTGGCTGTGAGAGCTTTAGTGTCTTTGGTAAAAGTGAGCTAAATTTAAAGCTAGCAAGAAATTTAAATACGCCAATTTTTGACGAAAATGCAACCGAGCTAAGGGCGCTAAATCCAAACTCAAAGCTTCTAATCACCGATAAGATAGATGAAATTTTAAACTATCAAGCCCAGATCGTCACTCCTTTTAAATTTCAAAGTTTGCTTCTAAAAAGAGCTAAAATGGCAAATAAGACCGTTATTTTGCCAGAAAGCGATGATGAGAGGATATTAAAAGCAGCTCACATCGTACTAGAAAAAGATGCGGCAAATATCATCTTACTAGGACTTGAGAGCGAATTTCAAAAAGGCAGCTGCTTTTTGGGCTAAATGTGAGCAAAGCCAAAGTGATCAATCCAGCGCAAAAACGAGCTGACAGATGAATTTACAAAGAAAAGTTCTATGAGCTTAGAAAGCATAAAGGCGTTGATGAAGCCAAGGCAAATGTGCTTGCAAAAGATAAAAATTTACTTTTGCCACAATGCTAATTCATGAAGGCTTGGCAGACGCACTAGTAAGTGGCGCTACTATGAGCACGGCCGATACGATCCGTCCAGCTTTACAGATCATAAAGACAAAGCCAAATGTAAGTGTGGTAAGCGGGGCATTTTTCATGGCACTTGAAGAAGAAAGTTTTACTCTTTGCAGACTGTGCTGTCACGCCAAATCCAAACGCAGATGAGCTTGCTAGCATCACGCTAGGGCAGCGCTCAAACGGCAAGTGCATTTGGCCTTAGCCCAAAGATCGCTATGCTGAGCTACTCTACAGCTGAGAGTGGAAGTGGGGCTGATGTGGAGTTTGTAAAAGAAGCTGCCAAAAAGGCGAGCGAGCTTGATGCAAATTTAAAGATCGCAGCGCCCATTCAGTTTGATGCAGCAGTTGATCTAAGCGTGGCTAGTAAAAAGATGCCAAACTCAGAGGTTGCTGGGCATGCAAATGTCTTTATCTTTCCAAATTTAAACTGCGGAAATATCTGTTATAAAGCAGTTCAGCGAAGCGCAAACGCTCTAGCTGTGGGTCCAATACTTCAAGGATTAAAAAAGCCAGTTAATGACCTAAGCCGCGGTTGCCTCGTTGAAGACGTGGTAAATACTATCTTAATCAGCGCTATACAAGCAGGAGAATAATATGAAAGTACTTGGTTTTAAACTCAGGTAGTAGTTCGATAAAAATTTCAACTTTTTGCAATGGATACCAAAACGAGCCTAGCAAGCGGTCTGGTCGAGCAAATCGGTAGCTCCAGCTCAAGAGCGGTACTAAAAAGCAAATGGCAAAACCTACGAGATAAAACGCTTCATAAAAAGACCACCATGACGGACTTGAGGCGATGAACGAGCTCTTGTTACTTCACACACTCTGCACGATCTAAGCGAGCTTGATGGTATCGGACACAGGATAGTACACGGCGGAGAGAGTTTTTAGCTCGATGATCGTTGATGAGAGCGTTATTAAAAAGATCGAGGAGATAAGCCCACTTGCCCCTCTTCACAAACCCAGGGCACCTTGCTGGCATCAAAAATGCGATGAAAGAGAGCAAAATGGCCCTCACGTGGTCGTTTTTGACACGGTATTTCATCAAAAGCATGCCAGAGCACGCTTACCGCTACGCTCTACCTTATGACGTTTGCAAGACTCATCACATCAGAAAAATATGGCTTTCACGGCACATCACATAGATATGTTTGCAAGCAAGCGGCCAAAATGCTTGGCATAGAATTTGATAAATTTAACGCTATCTCACTTCATCTAGGTAACGGCGCCTCAGCCTGTGCAGTACAAAATGGCAAAAGTATCGATACCTCGATGGGGCTGAGCCCACCTTGAAGGGCTCATAATGGGTACAAGAAGTGGCGATATGGACCCAGCTGTGGTCATTTACTTGCTAAATATCGGTGTTTTAAAGTGGAACGAGATCGATAACTTTTTAAACAAAAAAAGCGGACTTTTTGGAATTTGTGGCTCAAGTGACATGAGAGAGGTCGTAGCTAGGATGCAAGACGACGAGCGCGCAAAAGCTTGCATTTGAGATGTTTTGCTACCGAGTAAAAAGAGTATATCGGCTCATACTACGCCATTTTAGGGCATGTTGATGCACTCATATTTACTGGCGGCATCGGCGAAAATGCACCAAATACAAGGACAAAAATTGTCAGATGATCTCAAAGCATCTTGGCATCCACATCAACCACGAGCTACATTTCTCAAACGAGCGAGGCGAGAGGTGTATAGATGAAGAAGGCGCTAAGATAAAAACGCTCATCATCCCAACAAATGAAGAGCTAGAAATCGCGATAGAAACGGCTAGAGTAATAAAAGAGAACAAAGCCAAATAAATAGAAGCTAAAAATAAAATAGTTAATTTGTATTTTGCCAAACTTAACATATAAATTTTAAGTCTAACCTCGTTTTAAAATAAAAATTAGCATTATTTTTATACTGCTAGATAAAAAGCTTTTGCGATTTTTAAGCTCGCAAAAGCTTGTAATCAATTTTTCTTAAAAATCTCAAAACTTTGCTTGAAGTTTAAACTGATCTGAAAGCTCCATTATCGGATAAGCTCCAGCGTATTTTTGCCACCAAGTAGGTCTTTGCTAACGCCTCACGTGCAGCGATCTGCGCGAAGTCACCCACTTTTTACATGACCAGCTGAGCCGCTTTGCCCGCCCATTACGACGTTCCTGCTCAGCACTGTTGAGCCAGCAAGGCCAGTTTGTGAGACTATTAGGCAGCCATTTCCAAGCTCACAGTTGTGACCTATTTGAACGAGATTGTTCTATCTTTGTGTGGTTGCGATCATCGTGCTCTCAAAAACACCACGATCTCATCGTCGTGCAAGCACCAATCTCGACATAATCACCCAAAACTACGCTGCCATTGTGATCAAATTTTTACATGCTCACCAGTTTTTGTATGCGCATAGCCAAAAACCATCACTTCCAATCACACAGTTTGCTAGTAGGTGGCACTCGTTACCGATGACGCAGTCGTTATAAATGACTGCGTTTGGGTGGATGATGCAGTTTTTGCCGATAGTCACATTATCGCTCAAAAATGCTCCAGCCATAACTATCGTATTTTTCACCAACACTAACATTTGAGCCTATGTAGACATTTGGCATTATCTTTGCACTCTTGGCGATATTTGATGGCTTTGGCTCGCAAAAAGTGGCTTAGCATAATCTTTACTAAGCAAAGGCAAATGCAAGGGTGGGTTATCACACTGCAAGTGCGACCATGCCAGCTGGCACCAAGTCTAAAAGCGATTTTTGTCACCAAGATAGCTCCAGCGTTTGACGTACTTTATAATTTTGCATTTTTCTCGCCGTCACAATATGTTAGCTCAGCTTTATTTGCATTTTTAAAGATTTTAGAGCAAAAATTTTCTATATCTTCTCCGCTAAAAGTAGCATTTGCTTTTTGAGGCTATTTCACTTAGTTTCATCATATATCCATTATCACAGATCCGCCGCGTACGACGTCAACTGCGTAGTTCTTTATTGATTTTTAAAAAGCTCTCAATCCTACTCGCATCGTCAGCCACCATGACAACGATGTAGTTTTTCATTTGTATTTGTAACGATGCCATTGTACGACTTTAGTATCGCCCTCAAGACCAGCAAAAGTTTTCACCAAGCGGGAATTTTCTCACAAGAGCCATCTCTTTTTCGGACACATTCGCCACTTTCTATGACTTTATATGTTGGTATGAGCTTATGAAGCTGCTTTTACGATCTGCTCTAAGACCCTCTCGTCGCCACTAGTTACGATGTTAGCCTTGAGAAGTTGCTCTCAGGTATTGGAGCAACTGTAAGCGATGTCGATATTGTAGCCCCTGCCCGCAAAAAGCCCAGAAATCTCTAGCCAAAAACGCCATGTTCATTTAAAACTATAACTGATATCGTTCTTCTTATACTGCTCATTTTTCTTCCTTGCTCTTTTAATATCATATTATAAATCGCAGCCCCTGCTGGAACCATAGGAAGCACGTCCTCAAAGCGGTCGATCCTCAACGTCAATCATCGCTGATTTTTGCTATCGATCGCTTCTTTTAAAAGCCTTTTTAAACTCATCCTTGCTCTTTGCAAACAAAGCCAACTCCGCTAAATCCTTCAGCGATTTTTACAAAATCAGGCTGCAAGCTAAGATCAGTCGATGAGTAGCGTTTTTCATAGAAAAATGTTTGCCACTGGCGCACCCATACCTAGGGAAGTTGTTGTTTAAAAATGATGTTTTATAATAGGCATATTTATCTCATGAGCTGTCATCAACTCTGGATATTCATGAAGCATTGAGCCATCGCCTGTAAAAATTTATAACAAGATTATCTGGTTTTGCACATTTTGCGCCGATCGCTGCAGGAGGCCGAAACTCCCATTGTGCCAAGTCCACCACTTGTCACAAGCTGTCTTGCTCGGTTAAACGGATAAAACTGCGCCACCCACATTTGATGCTGTCCAACGTCTGTTGAGATTATCGCATCAGCTCCTACTATCTTCGCCGTCTCTTCGATGACCCATTGTGGCTTTAAGACCTTGTCACTATCTGTGTAGCCAAGTGGATTTAACTTAGAATATCTATCTAAAATTTCTCTCCAAGGTGCGTAGTTTTTCAGGCTTTGCATTGACTTCTTCGTAAAGCTCAGTTAGCACGTTTGTAAGATCGCCAACGATTGGATAGTGAGCATTTATGATCTTTGAGATAGAGCTTGGATCGATATCGATGTGGATTATCTTTGGCATGTTTGGCAAACTCATCCGTCCTGCCGGTGATCCCTGTCACAAAATCTAGCTCCAAGCGAGATGAGAAGGTCGCACTCGCTAGGTGCCATATTTGAAGCATAGCTGCCGTGCATACCAGCCATGCCTAAATTTAGCTTATCTTTGTGTCAAGCACACCAAGAGCCATCAGTGTCTCAACCGCTGGAATGCCTGTTTTTTTGCATAATTTGCGGATGATATCGCTAGCTCCAGATGCTATCGCACCACCACCGATGTATAGAAGTGGTCTTTTAGCTTCGTTTATCGCAACTGCTGCCTTTTTTATCTGTTTTGAGTTGCCTTTATAGGTCGGCTTGTAACTTGGAATAGAAATTTCTTTTGGATATACAAAATCGCCAAGCTTTGATGTGATATGGAATGTCGATATGAACTGGTCCTGGGCGGCCTGATCTCTGCGATATAAAAGGCCTCTTTTATGATACGAGGTAGCTCTTCAACGCTATTAACTAAAAAGTTATGCTTAACGCATGGGCGTGAAATTCAACCGCGTCGATCTCCTGAATGCGTCCGTACCGATCATAAAATGTCGGCACCTGACCGCTTATAAGCACGATCGGTATGTTATCGCTGTAAGCTGTGGCAAGGCCAGTGACTCGCATTTGTAAAGCCAGGCCACTTGTCACAAAAAGCAACGCCAACTTTACCACTAACCCTAGCGTATCCATCGGCCGCATGAACGGCTGCTTGCTCGTGGCGAACCAAAACGTGCTTAAAATAAGTTTGTTTATATGTCTCGTCGTAGATATTTAAAGCTGCACCGCCAGGATAGCCAAAAACTATCTCAACGCCCCTCTTCGTGCAAGGCCTCGCTTATCATCTATGAACCAGAAATCTGTTTTTATCATCACTTTAGCCTTTTGATAAATTTATCGCAGATTATATCCCAAAGCATTTTAAATCCATTTTAACTTTCTAGCGAATTTTAGGTATCGTTTTTGATTTTCTTGAAAGTATTTTTATCTAGTTTAGAAGAATAATACAAAATATTTTTACATAAAATTAAACATATTATTTTTAGTAAATAGGTATCGTTTTGATTTTTCTTGAAAAATTACTATCTAGTTTAGAAGAATAATACAAAATATTTTACATAAAATTAAACATATTATTTTTTTAGTAAAATTGATAAATTTAAGTGAGCAAAGACTATAAAATTTTTAAGAGCTAAAAACTCATTTGTATAAATTTCTAGGCTTTAATTTTTAATTAAAATAAGCCCTAGAAATTAGCTTCATTTTTATATCATTTAGCTTTTTAACGGCCTCTTCAAAGTCATCAGAATTGTATGAAAACATTAATATTTTTCATTTTTCTTATAGACTTTATCGTAGTATTTTTGTGAGTAAAATTTCAGCTACTTTGGTAATGTCATTTTTATTAAATTTAGCCACAGCTTCATCTCTAGCTTTTTATCGATAAATGGTGAAATTTCTTCTTCATACACTCGTCAAAAAGGCCTTATCCACACTTTTTATAGTCATCTACTATACAAGAAATTCTTTTTTCTAAACTTGCGCTCACTTCGACATTTATGCTCACTACGCATTGCCTCATAAAGACTTTTTGGCAAGTTTAATGAGCCTATCCTTCTGCTCTCACCCTCAATAAAGCAAATTTCATCTTTTTAGCGTGATGAGCTTTTTCAAATAACGCATCTTCAAAGCTTTTTGACTTGGCTGCGCGCCATTTATCGCCCCAAAGACAGATCCCTAAATGATTTGCTATAGCTTCAAGGTCTATTGACGGACTTAGAGCCCTTATGAGCTTACTTTTATAGCAGCCAGTATTTCCAAAAAGAGTGATAAATTTCGTGCTTAAAGGTCGATTTAGAAATTCTAAAACGTGATTTCTATAAGCTTTTATAGCCACCACTAAGCCTAAAAACTCTATATCCTATCATGCTTAGAACATAGCCAACAGAATTTGATCTAAGCCCACCTTTAGCGCAGTAGATGCCAATAGCTGAACCAACCTTGGCTCTTTTATAAACCTCATCAATGATATTTTGTAAATTTCTTGCAGATATATTTTTGCGCCAAGGCTCTTTGCTAGGGATCTATCGCTTTTTATAGAGCGTGCCTACCTCTTTATGTTCTGCATCATTTAAAGCGTATAAACTTATAGCATCTTTTATGTGTGAATATAAAAATTCATGCGGCGATCTTACGTCTATTAGAAATTTCAAAAGAGCTTCTTTTTCTCAGCCACTGCTCTGCATCAAGCTCAAATAACGGCACTAAATGCCTTTTTAGTTTCTCAAAAAGTGGATGAAATGGCGTGCCATTTACTCTCACATCAGAGATAGTGGTTATAAAATTGTATCTCCGCTCCACCTTGGCACAAGGTGATAATGCACGTGCTCAGCTATGCCAGCTCCTGCTGCCTTGCCTAAATCCATACCTATATTTACGCCATTAGCATAAAAGCTCTTTTTAAAATCTCAACTCCAAGCCTTACAAATTTACTCATCTCAAACCAAGTTCTGCTCATCAAGCTCTTCGATCTTGTCGGTATGCTGATTTGGTATTATCATAAAATGCCCTGGAGAATACGGATATAAATTCATAATCCCAAAACAATGTTTAGCTCGAAAAAGCACACCATTTTTATCATCATCATCTGAGTTTATAACATCACAAAAAAACACAGCTATCTTTTTAGCGCTAAAGTATTCGCTTTCTCCAAGGGGCACAAAGGTGCTGCATTACTCGCCCTCCTTTATCTTTTTGACGGCATTTTTTATATCATCTTGTCTCATAAAATGCTCTCCTATCAAGAAAGCATCAACGCCTATTTTGCTTAGCTGCCTAAGCTGTTCATGCTCATAAAGACCACTTTCAGCGACTATTATCTTGCCATTTGGTAAAAGCGGTATGAGCTTCTCGCAAAGACTCATATCCATCGTAAAATCATCTAAATTTTCTGTGATTTATACCTATTATATTTGCTCCTGCAAAGATCGCTTTTTCACATCACTCGCGTCATGAGTTTCAACCAAAACTTCAAGCCCTAAATGATGAGCGTAGTCTAAAAAGTTCTTTTAGCTCGCCTTGTGTTAGCACCTTGGCTATAAGCAGGATAAAGTCTGCCCCATAAACAAGAGCTTCAAGAATTTGATACTTATCAACGATAAAATCTTTTCTAAGGATCGGCCTTGAGGCGTAGCGGCGGACTTGAGTGATATACTCGATGTTGCCTTTTAAACCAATGTGGTTCAGTCAAGATACTAAAGGCATTTGCGTATGGCTCGTATTCCTGAGCGATTTTTTATTGGCTCAAAATCTTCTCTTATCACGCCCTTACTTTGGGCTTGCTTTTTGATCTCAGCTATGATTTTATCGGCTCATTTTTGACTTGCTCTAAGTGCATTTTAAAAACATCTCTTGGCACGTATGGATTATACGCGAGCGAGCGACCAAACCACTCCTCAGGGAAGTCTGCTTTTTCTTTTTTTCAAGATCATCTTTAGTCTTTTTATTATCTCATCAAGTATCATTTTTAAGCCTTTTGTTTAGATTTATTATACAGCGCTCTATTAGGTGCAAATGCTCTTTTGCCTCTTTTTGAAGTCCCTAAAATCAATATCTTTCATTGCGTGCTGCATAATGCTTTTTGCCTTTTTGCACTCACCAAGCTTGAAATATCCCCACGCTAGCGAATCCTCATAATAAGGCGACTCAGGCGAGATAACAAGCGCCTTTTTGCACAAGCTCTATACCCTTTCTAGGGTCAATATCATGATCTCATCAGCAAGTAGCCATAGTAGTTAAAAACATATCATTTTTCTAGTTTTGGCACGCTAGCTTCAAATTTATCTGTAAAATTTTCAGCCATTTTTTTGTTCGTTCAAGTTATCTTTATTCATCTCGTATTCGTAAATCGCGGCTTTTGCTAAGAAATTTAAATCCCTGCTATCGTTATAAATTTTTAACAGTAAGTATGTATGCGTCACCGAAATTACTAGTCGCCGCATAAAGATCCATAAGTGCCACATCGTTGTAGCTATATTTTTAAAATTTCAATTGTTGCTTTGTAATTTTTATCATAGATAAAAACTGCACGATCTTATCAAGATAAGAAGTATCGTGATTTAGCTCATAAAGCTCTTCAAAGAGTTCGATCACTTTTGGGAAAATTTTCTGCTGGGAGTACTTTCAGCCAAAAGCTCGCAAGTCTTTAGCGTGCAACCTTGTTCATCTTTTAAAATTTTTCAAGATATTTTGTAGCGTCTTTTATCTTATCCATGCGATTTATCAAAAATATCAACGATACGGAGCAAATTTTCTTCTTCTTGCTTTAGCGAGTATGCCTCTTCAAAGTATTTTAGCGCAGTCGTTGTTTCATTTTGCATCATACAAATAGTGCCAAGCATGAGTAAATTCTTGGGCATTTGGCTCTTTTTGTAGCAAGCTCTTGCATTAAGCTTTTAGCTTCATTTAGCTTTTGAAAGATTTACTAAATTGCCACCTTTATACGGATAAAATCGTTGTCGTCTTTAGCTTTTTCGCCTTCACTTATCAAAGCATCTAAATTTTTCATTTTTGTAGCAAAGGCGAGTTTGATCGCCTCTTTTAAATAAGCTTTTTGATTTGTATCTTTAAAAATGTTTGAGTAAGCTTTGAATGCTAGCATTCACATCTCCACTATCTTGAAATAATAAAGCCTGCATTAGACGTAAATTTATACTTTTATTATCGTCAGCCAAAAGTAGCTGCGAGTTAAAAAAATACGCTCATAAAAATACTAGTAATTTACGCCAATACATTCTGCTTTTAGCTCTTTTAAATTAAAAATAATTCCAAAATGGAAAAGTCCTACACTGCTGTGGCCTTAGCTCATAGACTGAGCAGTTTTTTATTTTTTTCATCAAAAAAATACACAAGCAAAGCTTTATCTTCATAGGGCTTCTCTTTTTATGCTACACCTTAGCCCAACTCTTATTAAAAACTGCTTTTTCAAACTCATCTTTACTCATATGAAATGCGGTGCAAAATTTGAAATTTCTTCTTCGTTTATCCAGATGTAGCCACTCTCCCGTGCAACACTTGCCGCCACAGCTCTCGCAAAAACTCGCATCAAACTCATAGTTAAAGCCTTGCACTCTCACGCTAGCTCCTGATAATCAACGCTGTTTGTATCAGCTTTTTGAAAAATTTCAATCGCCTCTTTTGTATGCGAACCATTTTCGCTCATCACTAAAGGTGGCAGAATTTCTAACTTTGAGTTTGAATTATTTCTTACCTCAAATAGAGCCAATTTGCTGGTTTATCAGCCTTTGTGTGGATAATTTTATACTTACTAAATTTGAGCTTAAACTCTTTTAGACACGTTGCGATCTCACCAATATCATCAGGAGCATAGCAAAAACGCCATTTTGTGAGGGCTTTTAAATGTATGCTTTATACCTCTTATAAAGTCTTTTATACCCAAAGAGCTTGTGTATCTACTAGCCTTTATATGCTCATCTTCGCTTTGTTTCTGTACCCTCGTGATAAAATGGCGGATTTGATACGATGAGGTCAATTTCTCACTATCTTTAAAAATCTGCAAAATTAGCATTTATAATTTCTGCCTCCAAGCCGTTCTTACTGGCATTCAAATTTAGAAATTTCACCATTTATTTGCAAGATATCAAGCAAGCTTTAGGCTGGAATTTTCTAAAGTCGCGTTTAAGCAAAAGTCCCAATATCCCGCACCCCTGCGCCAACGTCTAAAAATCCTGCCTGGAAAAATTTTTCAAACTTGAGCTTATAAAATCATAAAGTACCAGCGTATCGCTGTTGTAGCGATAGCCACTTTTTAGCTGAGCCAAGATCATCTATAAACCTTGATGATAAAGCCACGCGTGACATCTTTTACGATCACTTCAGAGCTAAAGCTGATCCTTGCAAAATCGCCAATTCTTCTTTTATAAGCTCGGCTGCTGCCTTTGCGCGCTCTTTACCAACGCCATAATTTACATAGTTATTTAGCCTGCCAAGATCGTCTTTTTGATGCTTTGAGCCACATTTGACGGAATCACGAAAATTTTTCTTATCAACGATCGGAATTATCTCATAAAGGTAGTTTGAGTTAAATCTTTGCAGAAATCTGCTCACTCTATTCTTACACATCACGCTAACCTTATCTTTTACATCCATGTCATCACACTCAAGGCTGAGATCAAAACTAGCTTTGTTGGCGTCTCTGGCTTAGTTGTCGCTTGCAAGATATTTTTAAATTCACATTTTCATTTTCAAGTTCATCTTGCCTATTTAAATTTTTGCTCGATATCTTTTTGAAGTTCGATGATCTTGGCATTTACTGGACTTCCTTTTACGCTAGATGAGCTAAGTTCATTTATTTTTAGAATTTAACCTCTCAATCGTCTTATTACTCTCGTTTAACTTATGTTTTTGCACTTTCAAGCTCATTTTTGTAAACTTAGTAATTTTTCACCACCACTTTTATTGCTATCAGCAAAAAGAGCCGACGTATCAGCTATCTTTTTTTGTAAAATATTTATTTGCTGACGCGAAAATTTCATGTTTTGCATATCGATCTTTAGCGTCCTTTTTTTGAGCTTCTAGCTCACTTTGCTTTGCTGCTAGCATTTGGCTTGTTTGAGTGAGATTATTTTTCTAGCTCTTTTATCTTTTTCATCTTTTTAAGTTTATCTTTGCACTCAAATTTTTAACTCGCTGTCATTTAAACCAAGCTTTTTGAGTCTGCAAAGAGATAGTTTGATTTTGCTCAAATAAAGTTTTTAGAAATTTATTTGTCTTTGTATCAAGCGTCTTTAGCTCATCTCGTGCATTTTTAAGACTCTCTTCACTTAAATTTAGTTTTTTTATTTAGCTCACCCTAAACTTGCATTTGCATCTAAATTTGCTTCTCTAGCTTTTTGTTTATCAAATTTACCTGTTCAAGCTCTTTTTAAGCTGAATTTGATATTTTTCATTTGCGAGTTTATTTTTCCTGCTCACTTTTAAGATCTTTTAAATCATTAAAACTTTTTATGAAGTGCCGCAAGAGAGGCATTTAGCTCTAAATTTCTTTACCATTGTAGTTTTCAACTGCCAAATCTTTTGAGTTTAAATTTTTCTTTATCTCATCAAGCTCATAAATCCCTATCTTTTAAGGCAGTCTTGCTTGACCTCAAGAGCCTCCTCAAGATCAATTATCTTATTTGCCTTTTTTTGAAAGCTCATCCTCCATAACACTCTTTTGCGTTTCAAAGCCATCAGTTAGTGCATTTATCTCTTTTTCATAGCTAAATTTCTTTGTGTCTTAGCGTCATTTTTACTCGCTCGATCTCCTCTTTTTAAAAAGCAAAATTTTCTTTTCATTTTTTTATCTTTTTTCATTTTGAGTATTTTTCATACTCTTTTTATTAGTGCATCTTTTTTGAGCCAGTGTCGTATTTAGCTCTATATTTTTGCTCTTTTTAAAGCCGTGTAATTTGCCTCAGCTGCCTCTTTAAATTTAGCGTAAATTTGCTTCGATATCTTTTACCTTACTTTCATCGCCATTTTTTTGCCCTCATTTATCGCATTTTTCAAGGTCTATTATCTTTTTCATAGGCTTTTTGAGCTCTCAATCATATCAGTTTGAGCTTCATTTAACCGTTTTTGTGAGAGTTTGTATATTTTTCAAAGTGTTGTGCTTCAAGCTCGCCTAGCGTCTTTTGGTTTTTTCTCAACTATCTCATTTTTTTCATTTTTCGATATTTTTCATCTCTGAAATTTTGCTTATAAAGTCTAAATTCTTCTCGCTGATATCGACATTATCAGTAGCTAAAGTATTTATTTTTTTACTTAGCTCACGAACTTGTTCTTGAAGTTCGTTTACATCATTTGATAAATTTCTGATCATTCGTTTCAGTAGAAATTTCTGGATATAGCTTTTTTTGGAGTTATATATCCGCCATATTCGTAAAGATCGTCTTTACTGATGTATTTTTGTCTCTCTTCTTCTGGCAAATTATCGAAATTTATGGAATAAATCGTTTGATTAGTATCTTTTGGTATCTCATCTTCTTTTGGAGATTTAAAAACGATAGACAAAAAGCCAGCTATCAAAACAAAAAAATAGCTAGTAAAATTTCTATTTATCAAGCTTTATGCCTTGCCCTTTAAAAATATCTTTTATGACGTGATGAGCGTGATTTAGCGCAACGACTATTGAGCCGCCATTTTTTTAGCACGATGTCACCGCCCACATAAAGTCCTGGTACGCTACTTTGGTAGTTACTATCAACTATTGGAGTGCCTTTTTCATCGATTTTTTATCTGACATTTTTGTAAAAATCAACCGGACTTGAGCCGCCTATTGCATAGACAACTCTGTCATAAACGCGGATCTTGCCATTTTCGTAATGCACTCTAACTTTGCCTGATTCGTTATCTATCTCTTTTTATATCGTGATTTAGCCTAACTTTTTATCTTACCGTGCTTTTCTAGCTCCCAAAGTGCACCTAATTTGTCTCATTTACGCGACTAAAATTATCTTTTTCTATAAGCGATTGTGGTTTTATTGTATTGGCAAAGCTCGATCGCATACTCAACTGCTGAGTTTCCGCCACCTACGACAAGCACCTTTTCGCCGTTTGTACAGCTATCAAGGTTAAAATTTACAACCGCGTTTAGTGAAGGTGGGATTTTTATAATCAGGCTTATTTGGTCGTCCCATTTTGCCAATTGATATCATCACATTTTTTTAGCTTCATATACGGCTTTTGAGGTAGTTACTTTAAGACTTTTCTCCATCTTTTTCACACTCTACTTCAGAGTTAAAAAGCTTCAATCTTTTTCAGTATCAAGCAGCTTGTCAAAATAATCAAGCGTGCTCTCTTTCGTGCCATCCTCAAATGAAACTACACCATGTATCGTGCTATCTTGCCCCTTTATACTCTTTTATCTACGCGTTTATTATCTTTATAAAAATTTTCTTATCGTTTGGCTGTGATTATCACCTTTTTCAAGAAGCAAAACGTTGTTTAAGCCATTTCTTTTTGCCTCAACTACGCTAGCAATTCCACAAAGTCTGCCACCAACAACAATTAGATCATAAACATTTTACCATCTTTTTTCTCCAAATTTTTATAAATTTCTAAGCTTTTTTTAACCAGATCAGCCATCAAAAATGCAAGTTCAAGTGCCTGATCGGCATTTAGCCTTGGATCACATTGTGTTTCATATCTTTGCTCAAACGAGCTTTCAGTGATATTTAATGCCCCACCCGTGCACTCAGTCACGTCTTGCCCTGTCATCTCAAGATGCACACCGCCAGCTCTTGTGCCCTCAGCTTTGTGAATTTCAAAAAGCTTCTAACTTCGCTTATTATATTGTCAATTCTCTGGTTTTATAGTTATTTGATGTTTTTACAGTGTTGCCATGCATCGGATCGATGCTATAAACGATATTTAGCCCTTCTCGCTTTAGCTCTCTTAGAAAATTTCTTTGGTAAGTACTCGCCTATCTTGTCAGCGCCCATTCTGATTATCACATTTAGTCTGCCAGCTTCATTTTCTGGATTTAGTTTATTTGCAAGTGCGACGACATCTTCAGCCTTTGCACTTTGGTCGAATCTTTACACCGATAGGATTTTTTCACACCACTTAAAAAAATGTACGTGAGCATCATTTATACCACGCGTTCTTTCACCTATCCAAAAGCATATGAGCCGAGCAGTCGTACCACTCACCACTAAGACTATCAACTCTAGTTAAAGCCTCCTCATAAGGCAGTAAAAGTGCCTCGTGAGATGTATAAACCGCGGTTTGATTTATGACTGGCGTATTTGCTGAAGTGATGCCACAAGCTGCCATAAATGAAAGCGTCTTTGTTAGCTCATCAGCTAGTTTTGCGTATTTCTCGCCGATCTCTGGCTTTTTAACAAAGCCCTAAATTCACTTATGTACTTGATGTAGGTCGGCCAAACCGCCTCTTGAAAAGGCTCTAAGTAAGTTCATCGTAGATGCACTTTGATAATACGCCTCGATCATGCGTTTTTGGATCAGGCACTCTTGCCTTTTCGTCAAATCAAAGCCATTTATGATGTCACCTCTATAGCTTGGAAGCTTAACGCCATTTACCTCTTCAAAATCGCTACTTCTAGGCTTTGCAAACTGCCCTGCCACGCGGCCCACTTTGACCACCGGATAGCCACCTGCAAAGGTTAAAACTATCGCCATTTGAGTAAAACCTTAAACATATCTCTGATGTTGTTTGCATTAGAAATTTGTAAAGCTCTCAGCGCAGTCGCCACCTTGAAGCAAAAACGCCTCACCATTGCAAACTTTTTGCAAGCTCTTCTTTTAAACTTCTAGCCTCGCCAGCAAAAGACCAAAGGAGGAAGCGATTTTAATTTTTCTTCGACCTCTTTAAGCTCTTTTTAAATCTGGGTATTTTTGGTTGTTGCAAGATATTAATTCTCTCCAGCTATCGCGGTTCCAAGTCATTTATTTTCCTATCTTTTTGCCTTTAAATTAGACGCTGATTATATCACGGCAAACTTAAAAAAATAAAAAGCCATTAATAGGCTATTAAAGATATTTTTGCCTACAATCGCTACTTCTAAATTTACCCAAAAAGGAGCAGAATTTTTTCATGATAAAAGGCATATTTTATTCGCTTTTGGCATCTGTTTTTGTTTAACTGCATCTACTACATGTCAGTGCTCATGAACCCCATCAGCACGCAAGCTCTTGTTGGATACCGCATGATCTTTGCCATGCCTTTTTGTCATCGCAGCCATTTTTTGTTAAAACAGCAGCGAAAGTTTCAAACTTACTTCTAAAAATAAAGCTAAAACCTAGAACTTTTACTAGTTTTTACTAGCTACCTCGCTCATTGTCTCATTTCAGATGTGGCTCTATCTCTGGGCTCCAAGCAACGGATCAGCACTAAAGTCTCTATCGGCTACCCTCATCATGCCAATAGTCATGGTCATTTTTGGACGGATATTTTTTAAAAGAGCACCTCTCTAAAACAAAGCTAGCCTCGATATTTTTTTGCAGCCCTTGGCGTCTTTAGCATCAGCTATACTAAGCGGCGGCATCTCGTGGGAGAGCGCTGTAGTTTTTGCCTTTATCCAGTCTATTTTGCCATTAGAAAGTACTACAACCTTGCAAATTTTCTCAAAGCTTTGTTATAGAGATAATTTTTATGTTTTTATTCTCATTTTATTTTGCGCTCACAGCCGATATGAACTACGTGATGAGCCAAAATCCAAACATCTACTATCTGCTCATCTTGCTTGGTGCTATCAGCGGCATAGCCCTCATCGCCCAGATCCTCTCAAGCACGCTCGTGCCGATAAATGTACTAGGTTTGCTTACATATTTTGAGCCTATAATGATGCTTTTTGTCTCTTTTGCTATCGGCGAAAGGCTGGAGAAAAAGCTCTTACTTTTTTTGATGATATGCCTTGCTATTTCGGTTACGCTCTTGATGATTGATAGCATAAATTCCCATAAAAAGCGATAAAAAAATGCAAAAACTAAACGAAGCTCAAAAAGTGACGTTGCTTTCGCACTTAGTGCGTTTTTATGTGGGGATTTTTAGCAGTTTATTTTAACCTCTTTAGCAAAGATGTCGATGCTTATGAAATTTTCAGCTCATAGGGTCATTTGGTCGTTTTTCTTGATGGCTGGCGTGCTTTATTTTAGTGGCAAAATGGGTGAAATTTTTACTTTTACTTAAAGATATTCGTTCGCTAAAAATCCCTATTTTTTGAGTGGCATATTTATCACCACAAACTGGGGCGTTTATGTCTATGCGGTTAGCAATGGAAAAATTTTAGATACAAGCCTGGGCTATTTTTATAAATCCCTAATAAGCATGCTCCTTGGTGTTATCATCTTTAAAGAAAGGCTAAATAAAAGCGAGATTTTAGCCATTTGCATAGTCGTTTTAGCCATTAGCGTACAATGTATGCCCAAGGCGGATTGCCATTAGTTTCCATTATCTTGCCGCTTTCATTTTGGATTTTACGCAGCAGTTAGAAAGATGGCAAAGATTAGCGCATTTAACGGGCTTTTTATAGAAACATTTTTTTATGTTCCCATTTGCACTTGCTTACATACTTTACATAGCATTTTTAGACAAAAGCCACTTTTGGACTAAACGAAGACTCGATTTTAATGATTGCTTCAAGCATCGTAACTATCGTGCCGCTTGTCGCTTTTAACGCAGCGGCAACAAGGATAAATTAACAACGATTGGCTACTTGCAATACATCTCGCCGACCATCGCGATCCCTTTTGTGCGGTCTTCATTTACGGCGTAATCTAGACGGCTACAAAGGTCATCTCGTTTTGTATGATCTGGCTGGCACTTGCGATAATTAGCATAGATAATTTAGAAAAAGGAGTAAAATGAATAGCGTAACGATTTATTTGCTGCTTGCGTTTTTTTGCGGCGCTTATTTTATATTTTTCAGATACAAAAACTAACCAAAAAAAGCTCGACGAAGAGGGAGCGGTGCCAGCTTATCAAAAGGCTGCGCAAGAGGTTTTGAAGTACTCAAGCAATGCTGAGAAATATCCAAAATATGCAACGTAATATTTAAAAAGATAAACACCTTAAGGCAAGATATTTTTATTTGAAGATGCACTAAATAGTGAGTCTGATAAAGATAAAAGCATTAGATGCCTTAGAGCAAATAAGAGAAAAACTGGAAACTTTTATCAAAAGCAAGAGAATTTAAGCTGGGAGAGTGAGCTCTTTGCGATCTTGGACGAGCTTGATGGCTTTGTAAGGGCCATTCAAAGACGGCGAAAATAGAGCCGAAAGCTTAAGAGACGAACTCAAAAGAGATTTGATGAGTTGTAAAAGATACTTAAAAAGTGTAAGCTATAGAATAATGGGAGTAATCAAAAACCACAGGAGAGAAATATGATAAACGATGATTTAAAAATAAAATTTTAGATGGGTTTAAGTATTTTACAAATAGATACGCTCAAGATATAACTTATCGCAAAAACGACGAAACAACACGCCGCAAATTAAGTAATTTTTGTGAAAAACTTAGTAAATTTTTTCTAATAATATATTTAATGGCTTTGAAACCGTAGATCATGGGAAGTGGCAAAATAGCGGAAATATTTCAAAATATATATGGAATAGATATAAGCCCTTTAAAAACGAATCTCATTTAGTTATTTATTTTTGCCGTTTTAGCAAAACCAAGTAATTTTTATATCCATAGGACTAATTGATACAAAACTAAGCGATACAGAAGAAAAACTGAAAGATGAAAATATATAACTTTCTAGAGTCAGAATGCAAAAAGATACATGTTGATGGTTTTTAAGCTTGATAAATTGAATTTGAATTTGAAAAATATATTTTTTTGCTATAGAGAGTGTAGATACTTTTACAACTCTTGACTACACAAGCTTACTTAATGCACTAACAAACGTATATCAGCTGACATATGACAAATTTTATAAAAACATAGAACACAACAGACAAAATAATAGTGATAGCAAAGGATATGAAATGACCGATGATGACAAAAAATCAACTTATCCACTTAATCAAATATTATATATTCTCCAGGAACTGGAAAGACATACAGTACAGTGACAAAAGCTATCGAGATAATAGAAGAAAGAAAAGTTGATATAAGCGAAAACAGAAATGATCTAAAAAGAGAAATTTGATGGATATATACGAAGTGGGCAAACAAAATTTATAACATTTCACCAAAGCTATGGATATGAGGATTTGGTTGAGGGCATAAAGCCTGTATTTGATAGCGAAAACGAAGATGGCGATATAACTTATGAGATATCAAAAGGGAATTTTTATCAGTGCTGCGAAAAATGCCCTGCTTCTTAGTGGATACAAAGGCAAGCTTAGTGATTTTTGCGATTTACCAAAAGATGAGCGACAAAATTTTTAATGACAGCACACCAAAAATATGCCATCTTTATCGACGGATCAACCGCGGAAATATATCCAGAAATTTCTGGTGAGCTTATAACTCTAATAGAGCCGTCAAAAAGGCTCGGTGCAGATGACGAGATAATGGTGAAGCTGCCATATTCAAAAGAGAAATTGGAGTGCCGTCAAATTTATACATAATAGGCACGATGAATACGTCAGATCGCAGCATAGCCCCTTATGGATACGGCACTTAGAAGAAGGTTTGAGTTTGTAGAGATGATGCCACAACCGGAACTTCTAAAAAGATATTAAGATCATTAAAAACGGAGATGACACCGACATAAAGCTCAATGAAATGCTTAAAACGATAAACGAGCGTATAGAATATCTTTATGACAGAGACCACACGATAGGGCATGCTTATTTTTATGTCGCTAAAAAGATAGTGCGGATATATCAGAATTAGCTTCGATCTTTAAAAATATAATTTACCGTTACTGCAAGAGTATTTTTACGACGATTGGGAAAAGATAAGGCTAGTACTAGGAGATAATGGGTTTATAAAAGAAAAAGGGAAAGATAGAAAAATTGCTTGTGCTGGATGGCAAAAGAATACGAAACTGATAAAATTTTATATGAGATAGAAATTGAAGCCTTTAAAGAACCAGAAAACTATATAGTAATTCTACGAATAAAAACGAAACGCATAAAGCAATGACCAAATACTTAATAGAGTTTGAAGCATTCGCCCGGAAGATAAATCCAAGACCTATTTAAAGCCGTAGATGCATTTACTAGAGAGAAATTTCTGCCCGCAGTAGAATTTTTAAGGCCAGGTAGAGACAAAAGGGCGATTTTTACAAGCTCAAAAACTACGTCGGTATTATCCAGACAAAAAGCGGCGATAGCCTTGAAATACTTCCAAAGATCCACGATAACGACAATGGCAACAATAAAGAAGCGGTAGAAAAATTCTAAAAGAATTTTTACTAAGAATGTTAAAAACTTTAAAAATCATCCATTTAAAAATATAAACATTGCAGATTTTAAAAAGTTTGAATCTACCACTTCTTGAAAATTTTATATTGATGTTCCTAGATGAAGTATCAAAACTCATAAAAATAGGCATAAAAAGTGACTATGTGGAACTGGAAGATAATCTAGTATTTTTAAAAAGGAAAGCTAAAAATATCGGAGCAAATACGTAAAAATATCGTCCATAAAGAGAGGTTTTACATTTTGCTATCAAGAGTTTTCCATAGATATGGCCGAAAAATCGTCTCATAAAAAGCGCACTCGAGTTTTATACAAGCGCTCAAAATCAAGCAAAAATCAACGACTTATTAGGGAATACTTATTTATTTTTGATGAAATTTCATCTAGTCCGATATAAACGCGGACTTTAACCGCTTAAAACTAAATCGCCAAACAAAACACTATGAGCAAGCGCTTTTATGGAGTAAGATATTTTTACAAAATAAGTCGTTTAGTCCATATAGAGGTAACGATGTGGCTTTTTGCTTTGCTGTTTGATATAAATACGCTTTTTGAAAGCTATGTCGAAATTTTATAAAGAAAAAGCTTTCGAGTGCTATATTGCAGCATAAAAGGAAAATATCTTATTGAAGAACCAAGAAGAGACTTCGGGTTAAAACCAGATATATTTTTAAAATATAAAAACCAAAAAATTATATAGCCGACACAAAATGGAAGATCGTCAAATCAAAAGACGATATTTCACAAGCTGACCCTATATCAGCTATATGTTTATGGTAAAAAAATATAATTGTGGCGAGCTTTTATCTCATTTACCCAAAGATAGACGGCATAGAACAAGATTCTATGAAATGTGAATATGAAAAAGATATGCAACTTGAGAATTTTATACTTTGATCTTGAAAAAGACGAAAAATAACGCAAAGTTTACTGGCCTAATTTATAAAAGCCAAATTTAAAAGCTTCGCTTTTAGAGCCATTATCCTCTTGTATGAAGCGTCGATTCGCTCTTTGCTGATCTTTTTCTCATTTACAGCATCGATTATGATCTGAGTGACTGAGATCGGCTGTTCTTTGGTTATTTATCTTAAACTCGCTAAAAAGTAAGATGTCGCCACCAGCGTTTTATACATTCACCACTTTTTGCGCTAAAGCTTCGTCGCCAACGCCTTTCATCAGTATATCATCGCTGATAACCACGCCATTAAATTAAGCTCATTTCGCAAGAGATCGGTTATTATTTTTAGAAAGTGTGGCTGGATTGTCCTCGTCGATGCCCTTTACAAAAAGGTGTCCAATCATGATGATCTGCGCTCTACCTGTGCTTATCGCGTCTTTGTATGGCAGTAGCGCATCTTTGCTTAACGTGACCTCGCTCTTATTTTTTTATGTGAGTCCTCTTTTGAGCTGCCGTGCCCTGGGAAGTGTTTAAGCGTCGTTAGGATGCTCTGCTCTTTAAATGCGTCCATAAAAGCATCAGCATAGATCACCACCTTGCTTGCATACTCGCTAAACGCCCTTTGCTTTGCAGCGATAATCGGAGAGCTTTCATCGTGCAGATCGACCACTGGGGCGAAATTTACATTTATGCCGCACTCCTTTAAATTTATAGCCATTTTTAAGTAGAGATCGTATGCACTTTTGATATCAAGCGTACTTGCGACCTCGTATGCGCTAGGATATAGCTGTCAAAGCTCTTATCCTTCATGCGGCTTACATTGCCGCCCTCTTCGTCAATAGCGATAAAAATTTTAGGACTTTTTCTTTGATTGCTTTTATGCTAGATTTTAGCTGGACTTTGTTGGTGATGTTTCTGCCAAGTAGCATCACACCGCCAAATCTCTCATATCCAGCGTCACTTAACATCGCGCGAAACGCAGCGTCTTTTGTACTAGCTCTGTTAAAGCCAACCATTATCATTTATGAGACTTTGGCTCTTTAGGGTCTCACTTCTGCGCCATTAAGCCCCCAAAAGCAAAAATGGCCACAAAAAGTATGAAATTTCAATGCTTTCATCTTCTTCCCAAAAGTGATTTTTACACTCTCAAAAACGTCTTTGCCATTTAGCATATTTTTCAACCTCGCTAGCGATAGGCACATATATACCCTTTTTCTTTGGCGATCTTGCTAATAGCCCTTGCAGTATCGACGCCCTCAGCCACTTCGCCAAGCTCATTTGAAAATTTTTTCTAATCTCTCGTGCCTTGCGATACCAAGACCCTACGCGGTAGTTGCGCGAAAGTATCGATGAGGCAGTCAAAAAGATCACCTGCACCGCTTAGCCCCATAAATGTATCATCTTTTGCACCAGTAATTTGCCAAATCTAGCTTATCCTCAACAAGCCCTCGTGAAATAAGGCTTGCTCTTGCATTGTTACCAAGACCAAGTCCGTCACAGATACCCCCAGCTATGGCGATCATGTTTTTATACGCCCCACACACTTCAGCTCCAATCACATCATCTGAGGTATAGGCTTTCATATAGCTTGGAAAAATGAGGCAATGTAAAGCTAAACTTTTACCATTTTTAGAATTTACCACCAAAAGCACAAGGAAGCTTCTGCATGATCTCTTTTGCTAAAGGTTTCACTCTGAGAGAAAGGCCAATTTTCTCTATCAACAAAGTCTTCATACTTTCACTTTTAGAAATTTCAAGATTTGCTGTGTCTATGCCCCTTGCTAGCGACTCAAGATCTTTTTGGCCTTTGTTTTTGTAGTTTTGCTTTAGCCATAATTTCGTAGTTTGAGTTGGGATCGTGCAGACTAGATATTCGCATTCCAAAGCTTCATCCAAGCTTTACAAAACTTGAAATCTCTCTTGGCGTTCTTGAGCTGATGACGCACTCGTTATTTTCACTAAATGCGTGAAATAGCGCACTGCCCCACTTGCCAGCTCCAATAACTGCTATGCCTCATTTTAGCCCTTTTTTTAGCCTATTTTTGGCCTTTTAAAAGCTCATTGACCTTTGGCCTGGATTAAAGGCACCCTTTGCCCTCTTTTCATCACCTGACCGACAAAGAAGCCAAACATCTTATCTTTGCTGTTTTTATACCTTCGACTTTGTCAGTATTTGCAGCCAAAATTTGATCCATGATCGCACAATCGCTGAGTCGTCGCTCACTTGTTTTAAGCCAAGCTTTTTCGATGACACCATCGACGTCCGCGTCATTTTCCATAAGGTAGTCAAGCACCTCTTTGCAGCCTTGCCACTTATCGTTCCATCTTCTATGCGTTTTAGTAAATTTATCATCTTGGTGCTGCCAACTGCGCTTGTCTCGATCGTTACGCCGTTATTTAAGCGACCAAGAAGCTCGACTATGAGCCACGTAGTAGCGAGCTTTGGTTGAATTCCAGCAGCGATCAGCTCTTCAAAAATATCTAGCCTATCTCAACGCTTTGAGTTACGGTAGTGCATCACTCTCTTTTACGCCTAGCTCACTAACATATCTTGCGACCTTTTGCTCGGCAAGCTCTGGAATTTTTATCGCTTCGTTATACATATCTTCTGGGATCTCAACTGGCAGCAAGTCAGGATCAGGGAAGTATCTATACTCCGCACTATCCTCTTTGCCACGCATAGATCTTGTCACTCAATTTGTCGTGTCAAACAGCCTTGTCTCTTGATAGACTTCTTGGTCGTATTTGCTATCTTCCCAAGCTGCACTTTGGCGCTCCACCTCGTAATCGATCGCTTTTTGATAAATTTAAATGAGTTTAGATTTTTTTATCTCAACTCTTGTATAAAGCTTTGGTATCGCCTTTTTGGACGGATAGAGACGTTTGCGTCGCAGCGGAAGCTACCTTCCTGCATATTTGCGTCGCTGATATTTAAAAAGCGAAGGATTGAGTGTAGTTTTTAAGATAAGCCACCGCCTCGTCGCTACTTTCTAAGGTCTGGCTCGCTAACTATCTCAAGAAGCGGCGTGCCAGCTCTATTTAGATCAACCAGACTCGATTTCTTCGTGGATGTTCTTGCCAGCGTCCTCTTCAAGGTGTGCTCTTGTTACGCCGATGCGTTTTTTAGTACCATTTACGTCGATTATTAGCTCGCCACCTTCTACGATAGGAATCTCAAACTGTGAAATGTGATAGGCCTTTTGGGAGATCCGGATAGAAGTAGTTTTTCTATTAAAGACTGATTTTTATTTATCTTAGCGTTTATCGCCGTACCAAAGCTGATCGCTTTTTGACAGCTTCTTTGTTTAGCACAGGTAGCGCTCCAGGAAGTGCTAGGCAGGTTGGGCAAACGTGAGTATTTGCCTCGTCACCGAAGCTAGTTGAGCAAGAGCAGATAAATTTTAGTTTTTGTATTAAGCTGAGTATGAACTTCTAAACCGATAACGACTTCAAACATATTTTTACCTTTAAATTTATGCAATCTTAAGGCATATTTTTAGTGATACTTTCTTTTTAAAAATATCTAAAAATGAGCGTTTTGACTGGAAAATAAAGAAGGTGATTTAGAAAAGTTTAAAGCATTTTAAAAAGTAAAAGCCATATAAAAATATGGCTTTTACTCTAATGCTCGTGCTCACTAATAGCAACGGCACCAGCTAGATAAACGTAGTTAGCATCATAAAGATAAATGTTTGCAAAACAGCCATAAGCGTTAGAAGCGCAAAAAGCTGGAAGTGGAGCAAACCAAGGCGCAAGTGTAAGCATCGCAAGTAAGAACAAATCATCGCCTTTGATGTTACCAAAAGACGAAATGATAGCGAAACTACACGTGAAAGATGCGAGATGACTTCAACTGGAAACATAATAGGAGCTAGAATTTATTCTACCTACAAAGTGCCCAAAAGTATTTGAAAAATCCATTTTTCTCTAATGCCCTCAAAGTTGTAATAAACAAATACAACTAAAGCCAAAAACTAGAGTTAATCTAGACTTGATGTTGGTGACTCAAATCCAGGAATAATACCTACAACATTTGAAAAATACGATAAAACCGATAGTTGCAAACAAGTGGGAGATATTTCTGCTAGTTTTTCACTACCTAAAGTATCTCTCTCCCATAGATATAACACCCTCTAAATAAGCTTCAACTATATTTTGAAGACCTCTTGGTACAAGCTGCATCTTACTCCTTGCTATATAAGCAACTATGATAACAATCAAAGCTACAAGCAGAAAGTGAAACGCATAGATAAAGGCGTGGGAGCTATTTAGGAATTTGAAAAATAGAAACAAATCTTTCATTAATTTACCTTTGGATTTAGAATTTTGCGTGATTGTAACAAAATTATTGTTAAAACATTTTTAATTTTTAAGCCTTTGAAGTAGTCAAAAAGCAGTTTGCAAATGGTCACTGCAACTACCATTAGAAACATTGTTCTAATACACTTTTCTTTTAATGACAAGATTTGATCCAAAATATGCGCCTGTAATTTGACCAACTGCCATCAAAAGTCCAACAGCCCAAAGCATCTGCCCACCAGCTATAAAAATGCTAAGGGCAACGATATTGCTAGTAAAAATTTAAGAGTTTTTGTATGAGCGACAGCCTTTTTTAATTTAGCCCAATTAATACTACTATCGCAAATGTCCAAAAAAAGAGCCTGTTCCCCACCCAAAAACCATCATAAAAGCCAAGCATTAGTCCAAAAACTACATAAAATAGCTTTTCATTCATCTTTGCAACTCTATCATTTTCACCGACTTTTTGGCATAAAAAGTGTATAGATAAAAAAATAGCAATCAGTAAAATGGGATAATTATCTTTAAAAATTTGTATTTAAAAATAGGATAACCACCGCTCCGATGATAGCTCCAATGAAAGTAAAAACGATACCTACAAAGCACTCTTTATAATTAATTAATCCCCTGTTTTGTAGATGTAGAGTCGCTGTAAAGCTACCAAAAACTCCTTGAAGCTTATTTGTGCTAAGTGCAAGGTGTGGTGGCACACCCATCGCCATAATAGCTGGAAGCGTTATAAGCCCACCTCCACCAGCGATAGAATCGATAAAACCGCCTAAAAATGCAGCTACAAAAACGACATAGCTAAGTAGATCAAATCCCCATTTTTTTGTTCTTTTTGATAATTGAAATAAAAAGCAGATTGTAATTTATTTGTACTTATCTTTTGTGTAAATTTTATATTTAAAATGAGAGATTTTTGTAAAGATTTATAAATTTAAACGAGCCTTTTAGATCTAGCTCAAAGACTCGTTTATTAAAGTGACTACTTAATAACGCCACAAAGCATTCTAGCACCGCCACCGCCAAGTGCTTTTTGGGTTGTCGCTATGATTATCACCACCAACATGAACCATTAGTGAGTGACCTTTTAGCTCGTCAAGACTCTTTATCTTTGGAGCTAGCACTGGATAGTTCGCATTGCCCCTCAGTATCTACGTAAAGTGCTGGCAAATCGCCTTTGTGACCCTTTGTCGTCCCATGCAAAAAGAGTGCATCTTTGTGCCAGCTGGATCCCAGTGACCGCCTGCTTTCATACCAAGGCCTTTTTCAGTCGCACCACAGTCAGCATTTTTCATGGATGTGAAATCCGTGTAGTCCTGCAGTAAGTCCTTTTAATTTGGAAAAATGCAACGCCGTAGTTTGTCTTAACAGCTACTACTTCGCCGACACTCTTATCGCCCTTCTCGCTTAGTTCATTAACAGGTATAACTAGATGCTCCTCCAGCTTTTTGCATCAAAGTGATGACCTTCGTGAGCAAAAAGCAAAGTTCCTAGAACTGCACTTTAGTAAAACGATTTTCATACAAGCTCCTTATGGATAAAATTGTATGGGCAAGTCTACCCTAAATTTGAGTAATTTAGCAATAATTTTTTTATTTTTTTGAGATTTTTATGATAGTTTCTAACTCTTTACTCTGCCCTATTCTATAAAGCGCGAAGTCGTATTTTATCGGGTCTAGCTCGTCAAATTCTCTAAGTTTTTTGTAAGATCCATGACTGCTTTTGAAATCGTAGCTCTTTTCCTGTTTATAAGTCCCAAATCTAAAGAAACCTATGCGTATGAACATCAAGCGGCATCAAAAGCCTCATCTTTTGGTACTTAAATAATCCAAGGTCGATGTCGCTATCCCTCACCATCCAGCGAAGATACATGTTATAGCGTTTATATGGGCTTTGTGGCTCTTTATCAAAACTCTTACCAAAGAAAAACTCATATCCGTCCGAGCGGTGAGTTTAGCTTATATATACTTGATAAGCTCATTTACGCCCTCTATCATCTCGCCATTTTTGCAAGGCCTTGACGTGAAAATTTCCTCTATCTCGCCCTCTTTTTAAGGCGTGAGAGAGTGATAAAACTTTTTTTACGTCGTTTTCATTTTTGAAAGCGGTATTTGAAATTTGATAAATTTTTCTTGATATTTTTTTCTCACTCTCATAAAGCAAGCTAAAATCAAGCGACTTGAGAATTTTACTATCATTTTTTGCGTTGCCATATGCAAATAACGCACAAATGAGCGCTATATTTGGCTCTTTAAATTTAGAGGCGACTTGAGTGGGTCTGGGGCGTCAAATAGCCCCGAGTTTGTATTTTTTTACTAAGTACGTGCGAGTCTAAAAGGCTCTTTAGTTCGCTCATTGTTTTAGTGAAAGAAGTGTGTCAAGCATCTGATCAACGGTCGTGATGATCTTTGCCGCTGCGCCGTAACTTGCTTTGAAAGCGGATCAAACTTGTAAGCTCTTCGTTCGTATCTACGCCACTTGTTGATTGAAATTCCTCTTCAGCTGTCTTTTGCAAAGACGTATTTGTATCGTGGATCGTATTATTCGCCTCTGTATCACTCGCCATGTCAGTCGTAAGATAGCGGTAATATCCCTCGATCGTCTCATCTCTATCAAGCGCTATGCCACTTGAGTAAAAGGTCTGCTTTTTGATACTGAAGCTGGATCATTTTATTTTGCAACTTCATTATTTCCGATAACTGGCTTTGAGTAGGCACGAAGCTTTGTGTGGTCTTGGGTAAAATTTGATTTATGCCGATACTATTTGAGTCAGTACCTGAAAAATCTATTTATGCCAACAGCGCCTGGAAAATTTGGTGCCGTGATCGACTATCGATATGCTATAAAGCCCTTGAGCTTGTTTTTGGAATGAGAGAAAATGTGCCTTTTTTTAGTATTTTTATCATAAAAATATGACGCCTCAAAAAAAGTCATCAACGTCATTTAGCATATTATTGTCTTTATTGTCATCTGAGTTTGAGTTAAAGTCTTTGACGATAGAGTTGCCATATCTTGTATCATTCATCGTCGTCGTACCATTTACATTTATAGTTTTTCTGGCCACGACATTGCCTTTGTTATCATAAACAATAGCTTCAAAACTTCCGTTTCTTATACTATTATCATGATTCATCAACGTCTTATCGCCTTCTAAATAACTTATCGGATCTGAGTTAGAAATTTCAACTGCGGATTCGGCATAGATATTATTTGTACTTGTTATCAAGGTTTTTACTAAATGTATTTAAATTATCAATGTATTTTTTGGATCGTTCCATCGCTATCGTTATCATTATCTGGCCTCGTAGTTTCTACCCCTAAGATCAAGTGCAGCTCCGATTTTTACCGCCTGTAATCTTTTCTTCCATTGGGATTCTTCTGCCATCTTCTCTTTCATAATAAATTTTCTTGTATATCGTCCACTTTCAGTTGAACTCATAGAAATTTTCATGGTACTTACACCATCAACGATACTTACACCGCCAATATTTAGATTGTAGTATTTTTCCTTGATCTGTTATTCCTGTATCTACCCTAGAATTGCTCTTTAGATCACTTTTTATAAACTGCTGTATTTACCAGCTTTGACATCGCAAGCTCAAGCTCATCACGTTTATCACGAAGATCATTTGCATTTATTTTTTTATACCAGCGTCCGCGCCTGATTCTATTCTTTTGGATTTGCTTATTAATATTTTGCTATTTGCCTGCCTAGCGAATTTATCTCATTTATATTTATTTTTTTATCGTTTCATCAATCTTTTTCATGCATATCATAAAGCATCTTTGACGAGCGGTTAATACTTGCAGTCAATACACTTGCTTTATTTATCAAATTTACTTTTTGAGCACCTGCATTAGGGTTTGAAGCAAAGTTATTCCATGCGGAAAAAAATACTCCTGAATATCTTTCACCATTCCATTATCTTTTAGGTCAGGAAAATATTTTGTAGCTTCTTGTAAAATTCTTTGTTTATAGGCTGTATTTTTCAAATTTGACGATGAGTATTTTTAGTCTTGAGTAGGCAAACTCATCATGAAGCCTTGTTATAGTATCTACTTGTGTGCCTGTGCCAACTCCGCCAGGGACTGTATTCATCGCTGGAGATGCAGATTGGACAACACGCTGCCTTGTATAGTAGTTGCTATCGGCATTTGCGATATTATTTCCGGTTGTACTTATTTGAAGCTGGGCTGCATTTTAGTCCCTGAAACACCCGTGCCTAATGACATAAAAATATTAGCCATTTTTTTAAACCCTTGATTTATAAAAAAATTATTATCTATGCTATTTCCATCTTGGCCGTATTCACTTGCTTTAGTACCAAAAATTTTTTTCATTAAGTGAGTCAGAATCTTTAACAGCAACAACATGTCTTGCATATTCTTTATTTACTTTATGTAAATTTTTCAAGCTTTGAACGCATAAGAACAAGCTTTGACTTCACTTCATCGTCTAAAAACGCTAGCAAGTGTAGTCGTACCGCTCTCTTTTGATACCTTTAAAAGCTCTTTTATCTAGTGCTCTTTTGGTATCTTCAAATGCACGAACTAAGGCATTTTTTCTTTACACTCTCATCAACGCTTGAGTGCTTTGCCTCTTTTATATTTGCGATATCTTGTATAGTTAAACTTATAAGCTCATCAAGCTCGCCTATAGCCTCGTCCAAAAGCTTTTTATCATTTAAAGTCCTTAATTACAGTAATGCATCAGCCACAGCCCTAGCCGTTTTTTTGAGATATCAACCTGATAAGTGCCATTTGCTATGGCATCAGCTATCTCTTTTAGCTTTGCGTTTTCGTTTGTTCTTACTTCTTTATTCTGAGTTTCGACCTTGGCATCGCTATTTTTTTATTTAGCGCATTTGCCTGAAAATTTGGTCTTTGGTTCAAAGGCCTTATCATATTCATACCTCTTAAAATAAAAATGTTTATATCACTACATCGGCAGAATATAAATTTACTTAAGAGTCTCTCTTTAAAAATCGTACAAAAAGTTCTGAAAAACCAAGATTTCCGCTCAATGCTTTACTCATTGCATCGTTATACATCGACCTATAAATATCACTACCAGCAGCCTTTTGGATATAGCGAGTTGTGCTCGTCTTCTTTTTAAAGCAATATCAAGTACAGCCTTTACCATATATGCCTCAAATGCATCAGTTTGCTCTTTTTAAAAAGTGCATCTTGTTTAGCATTTGTATTTTTTTATCTTATTTGCCGAAATTTTCATTGTATGAATTTAACGCTAAGGTGTTATCTATTTGCATTATATTATCTCCAAATCAACCTGTATCGCACCAACTCGTTTTTAAATTTTCAAGTATCGAGATGATGTCACTTGGTGTTGCTCCGAGCTTGTTTAAAGCTCTTGTTACATCTGCAACAGTTGTTTTTTTCGCCTGAAATTTTAAGTAATTTTCGGCTAGGTGCGACAGATGTATCACTTCCTATATTTACATCATTTTGCGCTGCTTCATCGTAGCTATTCGGCTCTATTTTTTTATTGTGATTGCACCATGCGTTAAGACAACTGGACTAACTACGGCATTTATGCCACTTACTATCGTGCCAGTTCTTTCATCAACCACTATCTTTTCATCTGGCTTATACTCCACATCAAGATCTCAGCACAGCACTTGCAAGCTCGATAATGCTAACATCATCTGGCTTTTTTTAACGATAACCGTTCTTGGATCGATCGCCTTTGCGGCATCATCAGAGATATTTGCATTTATAGTATTTTTGGATATCAAGAGCGGTTTTTAGAAATTTGTATCTTTTTAGGCTTAGTCTTATACTATCTTGATTGTAAATGTCATAAGTTACTTCTCGCTCAACCAAAGCTCCATTTAGGATAGAGCCAACGGTTGGGTGGTTGCCACCTGATCTCACCCATGCTTTTTCCGCCGATGCTTAAAGCACCCTGAGCCAAAGCATAAATATCACCATCAACGCCTTTTAGTGGCGTCATGAGAAGGGTGCCACCTTGCAAGCTTTTTTTGCATCACCAATAGATGAGATCACGACATCAAGCTTGTCGCCATGCCTAGCAAATGCAGGAAGCTTAGCTGTTACCATAACAGCAGCTGCATTTTTTTGACTTGATATCATCTGGATTTATCTTTACGTTTACACCTTGAAGCATGTTTGATAGAGACTGTATCGTACTGGACGTTGAGCCATCACCTGTGCCGTTTAGTCCTACAACCAGGGCCGTAGCCTATTAGCTGATTATCTCTTACGCCAACTATGCTTGCAAGCTCTTTTTATCTGCGTAGCAAAGGCTGAAGTAGCTATCACTGAAGCTGCTACAAAAGATAAAGAAATTTTCATATTTTTTTCCTAAATTTAGCTATTTTTAGGTTTTTTTAAAGCAAAAGATGTTCCAAATTTTATAAATTATTGGAAGTAAGAGAGTGAAGTAGCTCCAAATTCTTTCACTCTACAAGTTTATATGTGAATATTTCATTGCTAAACTTTAAAGTCGCTGTTGTGTTCAAAAACTATCATATAAATTTTTCTCTTTTTTAGCTGCGAAATCAAATTTACAAGCTTGACGTAAATATCATCAAAGCCAGCTCTTATGTCAAATGGCGGATCCAGATAGAGCAAGACCTTGCCACTTTGAGAATTTACAAGATCAGGTAAGATAGCAAAAGGTGTCGCCATTTATCGCTTTTTAAATTAGCACTCTCTAGACTTTTAAGATTGCTTTGCGTGATCTTAAAAAGCGGCTCTATCTTTTTCGATAGCGATAGCCTCACGTGCTCCGTTACTAACGGCCTCACATGCCATCACGCCACTTCCACCAAAGCCCTCTATAAATGTAAGAGTATAAATTTCATCTCTAATGACATTAAAAAGACTCTTTTACGATACTTTTTAGTGCTTCTAGTCGTGCTTAAGCTTGGCAACTCAAGCCTTTTTGCCTTTTAAATTTGCCACTTGAGATTTTGGTGTATAGCTTCACTGATTTGCCCTTGAAAATCTCAAGAAGATCAGCTTTCATTTATCTATTAAAAGTGAAATTTTTCTCTTCTAAGCTATTTTCATTTTTTAGTTTCATTAAGCTCATTTGCTTTTTGAAATTGTATAGCTGAGTAAAATTCTTCAAGCGTATCAAGAAGTGTTGTCTTGGTAAAAGGATGAGAAAGATGAGCATTTTTTTCCTATTATAAATAGCGGTTTTTTTGTCACGATCTCGCGGTCACTCACTACAAAATCACAATCCTTATGATGAGCAGCTAAATTTCCACAAAAAAAGTAGCAGTGTCTTTTTGAAGTAAAATACACTCGCACTCAAAATGAAAATTTTCATATCTCTTCCTATAAATTTCTTGCTCGATTTTTAGCCTAAATAATCAAAAATTTGTATAAACACTAAAAGGATTTTTAAAATTTTACCGATGTAGAAGCTAACGTAAGTTTTAAGGAGTAAAACTATGGAAATCTTTAAGGCAGCAGCAAATCAGGTACTAGATACGAGCATGAGCACATCCGCTCAGCGTCAAATAGATAGCAGACCTATCGAGCATTCTGATGTTAAATTAAGTGCTGATAAAAAAATAACGAAACAAAAAGACATTAACGAGCTAGACGGACTTAGCAACGAAGAGCTTGCCAAAAGAACAAGAGAGGTCACTGACAGACTAAACTATCAAATGCAGCAGCTTGATACTAATGTAAGATTTGCTTACAATGAGAAGCTAAATTTAATGGTTGTGCAAGTAAAAGATGCTAAAACTGGCGAAGAGATAACACAACTTCCAAGTAAAGAAGCTATAAGAATAAGTGAGTATTTCAAAGAAAGCATAGGAATACTTTTTGACAAGGAGAGTTAAAAATGGCAGTAGGTAACGTAACAAATTTAGGCATCGGTACAAAAAATAGCGGGCTAAATGATGATCTTATCAAGAAATTAAAAGAAGCAGATGAGGCAGGACAGATCAAGCCTTTTAACAAAAAAAGGCTAGAAAGAAATGATCTAAAAGCAAAAAGACCTTTGCAGCGCTAAAAACTCTAGTTAGCAACGTAAACGTAAGTGGCAAAACACTTGGCGGAGAGGCACTTTATCTAAAAAGAACTACAAATAACGCTGGTAAAAGCGTAACAGCCTCAGCAGCAAATGGCGTTAGCGTGCAAAATTTTAGTATCGATGTGCAAAAACTTGCTCAAAAAGATACATTTCAAAGCTCAAATTTCAAAAACGCTTCAAGCTTGATAGGTGCGACAAATAACGGCTCTTTTGATGTTGAGATCGATGGACAAGTATTTTCTATTAGCGTAACTAGATCAACCACATATCAAGATATTGTAGACAAGATAAATGATATCAGTGGTGGTAAATTACAAGCTAGAATTTTAAATGTTGGCGGAGATAAGCCAAATCAAATCATGCTTCAATCAGGCAACACTGGCGCAACACAGACTATTAAATTCTTTCAAATGATACAGCTGGTGTTTTTAGATAAACTTGGCTGGGATAGTACGCAGTTTCAAGATAAAGATGCAAATGGCACTCTACTAACAAATCCTGATGGCACACCAAAGATGACATCAAATTTCTGAAAAGAATAGAATTTTAAAGGCACAAGATGCGGAATTTACATATAACGGAGTAAATGTAAAAAGAAGCAAAAATACCTTCAACGACTTAAGGCCGAATTTCTATTACATTAAATGAAACTGGTAAAAACAAACGTAAGCGTTTCTCAGGATACAAAAGAGGTAATAAAAAGCGGTTGAAGATTTATCAAAGACTACAACCTAATGACCATGAACCTTGGTATAGCCACAAAAATATGACGAGGAAAAGGGAGCTGGCACTTTCCAAGGCGTTAGCGAAATTTCAAGCTTAAGATCAAACATTGGTCGTCTTGTAAATGGACAAGACAGCGAAGGTAAAAGCATTAAGTAAATATGGCATAGTGCCTGATAAAGACGGTCAGCTTCAGCTGATCTAAATAAACTTTAACGCAGCTCTTAGCAAAGATCCTGAAGAGATTCAGAAAATTTTTTCATGGGATCAAGTAAGATCGAGCCAATAAGCTATATGGGAGCATCGACTGTTAGTGCTGGAGCATTGAGACATAAAAAGCTGGTGATCTTACAATAAACGGTAAGTCAGTTACATTTTCAACTACAGCCACAGCCACAGCCGAAGAAAATGCACTAAAACTTCAACAAGCCATAAATGACGCTGGCATAACTGGAGTTACAGCCAGTCTTGATAACAGTGGCAAAAAGAATCGTCTTAAAAAGAAGCGATGGTGAAAAATATCGAAGTAAAAGGTAAAGCTCCTGCTCTAACGACTCTAGGCATGAGCGAAGCAACTGTAAATTCAGTAACTAAAAACAGATGGGCTATTTACAAAAGCTAGCTAAAATGCTTGATGGTGTCGTTGGTAAAAAAAGGCACAATGATCGCTATGCAAAAATCAGCTAAAAGACGAAAACGAGTCGATCACAAAAACAAAGAGAGCACACAAAAAGCTCTTAGATGAGAAATATACAACAATGCAAGAGCGTTTTTATCAAGTATAACGCTATCATCGCGAGTTTAGAAAAATCAGTTCTCAACACTAAAAATCAATGATCGATGCAGAGATAAATAGCAGAAAATAAGAGAGAAAGATGAATCAAAGTGCATATAGTGCATACGCACAGTCTAGTTTTTGGGGGCATTGAGTCTCCCAACTAAATTAATAGAAAATGCTTTATGACGGAATTTTAAAATTTATATTTCGTACCAAAAAAAGGCGATAGAAGCTGGAGATATAGAGAAAAAGTTTATTATATAAATAGAACAAATGCTATTTTTTTGTTGAGCTTTTTAAATTCGCTTGATTATTCTCAAGGCGATGTAGCTCACTATCTTAGCGGCCTCTATACAAGACAGATGCAGCTTCTTGCTATGGCAAATATACAAAAACGATATCGCAGCTTTGAATGAAGTAACTAATGTCGTAAAGCAACTATCTGAAGCATGGAGAGAGGTAACATCAGGTGAATAGCTGGATCAATGAATTTAAATTAGCATTGATAAACGAAGACACGAGCAAGATAGCTGCTTTATCACAGTAATCTAGTGAAGATATGTTTACGAGCCTAGCTTCAGCGCAAGAAGCACAAGCATTAATCGGCGGTGCAATAGAGCTTTTTAAAAAGCAAGTCTTCACATATTCAAAATGAGCTTATAAAACTACAAAAAGCTCAAAAATACGTAACAAACTAATCAATTTTTATAAATTTAAAGGCACGGCGTTAAGCCGAGTTCTGTCTTGAGCGATCATTTATCTACGCTTGCTTTTTACAAACAAACTCTAGCGAAGGGTTTTAATATAAGACCAAAACCATCCCTTCTTGCTGCAGGTTGGGTTTATATGGCCACGCAAGTTACCAAGCGTGCCGGTGGGCTCTTACTCCGCCGTTTCACCTTTACCGCCGAAGCGGAAGTCTACTTTCTGTTACACTATCCCTTAGGGTTTCCCTAGCCATCCGTTAGATGGAACCTTGTCTTATCGCAGCTCGGACTTTCCTCTTTTGCAAAAAAACAAAAGCGATCGCTTACCGTGCCAGAGCGAAATTATAGCGCCTTTGGCTTACATTTCTAGCTTTAAAAAGCTTTAGACTTTTAACTTTATGTTTTTTTATTTAAAAGGCAGATTTGCAAACAGATAGAGTGCTTTGAGTAAATATTTAGCATATGTTTTTGTTGAAATTTATCTCAAAGTGCAATCAATTCAACATTATTTATAGGTCGTAAATCGTACAAGTTCCCAAATTTCTCCATTATCTCGTGCGTGGCCTCTACAAAAGGCTCACAGCCAAAGTGCGGTACGACGTAAAAATCAACCAATTTAACCCTGTAAAATCGCTCATATTTGGGCTATTTTTCATCCATTAGCGTAGCATATCTCGTATCTGGTGCCGCCACGATCGCTCCTGCTGACTCACCGATATAAATTTTGCCTGCTTGAACTGCATCTTTGATGGTTTGTGCAACATGCGACTTTCGTAACTCACTAAGAAGATAAAATGTATTTCCGCCGCTAACGTAAATGATATCGCACTGACTAATGGTAGATAAAATTTTATCTTCACAAGATGGCTCATCTTGGCTAGATACTAGCGCTGCCGAATCATTGGCGCAAGAGACGTCAAGGTGTCTTAGCTTAGCACCAAATTTCTCCGAAAATTTCCACCGCTTCATATACGTGAAAATTTTACCTCTTCAAATTTTGCTGCCGTATCGATAAAAGCAACTTTCTTGCCACTACATTTCACCAATTCATTGATCTTGCTCGCAATCTCCGTAAAATAAGAACAAAGAAAAAAATATTCGCCATTTTTAATCCTTTTTAAAAATATAAATTTGCAAACCCATTATATCTAAACGAGCCTAGAAACGCTTGTATTTCACGTCGCTCGCGTCTTGCTCCACGGGTAAAATTTAGTGATGTTAAGATATGGGTCTTAGTGCATAAAATTGCGATAAATTTAGCCTCAAATTTGAGCTTAAAACGACAAGGCAAAGTTTTACCCCGTTTTGCTCACAGCTTTTTAAAAAGCGTTAGGCAAGGCAGATTTTGATTTGTGAAATGTAAACTTGAAAGTTAAGGCGAAGTTTTGCGAGATGGTTTTAAGTGTTTTCTGTGTCGCTATGCTCGTAGCTAAACAAAAGAAGTAAATTTCGTCCAAAAATAAGGCATACAGCCCTATCGCAGAGCAAAATTATGCTCTGCTTGCACTTGCGAGCATAGATGCAAAAAAATCATTTAAAAGCGCTCGCAAGACAAGCCGCCGCCCTACTCAAAGATATTTTTTTATGCAAGATTTCTTCTAGCACGACCGTCGCGTAGCTGCCTTTTTGCAGCGTAAAATTTATCGTAAAGTGCGCTTTTTTTCCTCGTTGTATTTATAGCTTGCATCCTCCAAGTAGCACCACGCAAAACGCCTTGAGCCAGTCATTTTAGCCTTAAATTCATTTGCCTGAGCAAAAATTTCATCCTCTACTGTTTTTTTGCTGCACCCTGCGCCTCATACGCCTTTGCGCCCACGATCAGCCCGCAGCTAGTGATATCTCTAGCGTCAAAGCGCGCGCCCTCCGCGTCCAAATCCTCGCACAAAAAGCACTTACCGTGCGGATAGTGGCCCAAAACTTCGCCCTCCATCAGCTTTAAAAATCTCTTTTGCGATTTTTAAATTTTTTTCAAAATCGCGTTATCAAGATATGGATAAACTTGAGCTAGCTCGCCTAGGCTAAAAATCCTGCGCAAACTTCGAAATCTCCACGCGTTTGCTAAGCCAACGGTTGAAAAGATCGCTTTGATAGGCTGAGATCAAAAAGTCATTTAGCTTTACATTTTTTTGCTCTTTTTGCCATTTATCGTGCCGTTTTTAAGTAGCTCCTGCCCAGTTTCAGCATTATCACCAGATTTACCAAAGCGCTGGTAGCCAAAGTAGTTTGCATAGCCCATTTTTATCGATATTTATAAAGGCTTGCTCGAGCTTTTTAGCGCTACTTGGTAGCACCTTTTTAAGCGGATAAAAAAAGCTATTGCCCTTTAGATGTCCGATGCGAAGCTTGTTTTTTTATGCACGTTTAAATTTAAAATTTTCATCTTTTCATGGCTAAAGTTTGCAAGCGCGTTCTCAAATTTACGAGGCATCGAGATAAACTGCGTCGTCATGCCCTGCTTGTCCTTTAGTCCAGCATAGCCAAAGTCACGCATTTTTGCCCCTGTAACCTCGCTTAAGGCGTGCAAAGCGTCGCTTGTCGTCATATCTTTTTTTAGAAAATTTCAACGATCAAGTGCTCGCCGTCACCACTAAACTCATAAAGTGGTATCTCGCGCACGACAAAATCATCTGAATTTCTTTAGAAAAAAATATGCCTCGATGGGCGCATGAGTTAGCGCATAGAGCGGCTTAAAAGTGGTGGCTTCTTGCATTTTGTCTTAACCTTTTATTTGAAAATTTACTGCAAAGACGCTAATCCTTGTCCGTGTTTTTTTGCGGCGATCCTTTTGATGGCATTTAAATTTTTTTAGGACAAAAAAAGTAAATAAAATTTCATACTCTTCGCCGCTACTAAGCTCAAATTTACTTAGTTTTTTGTAAATTTAGCACCCTTTTTGCTAGTCTTTAAAAAGCTTAGCAAGATCGGTATTTAGCCCATCTGAGATATCCATAGCTGAGTTTACAAGATGAGCTGCTTTGTAGAAAAAGTTATCTCTTAAAAATAGGCTTTTTAAAACGTGAATTTTTGAAATTTTAGCTAGCCTTAGAAGTGAATTTAGCCCTTTTTGGCTGCCTCCAAGCTCGCCAGTAAAAGCTACCAGATCGCCGTATTTTTGCATTTTTTTCCTAAGCACAGCCCTGCCCTTTAGCTCGCCGATTACACTAACACTTATATTTAAAATTTTACTACTTATCGTGTCGCCACCGATTATCTTTACACCAAACTCCTCGCATCGCTCTATTTATGCCGCTACTTAGCTCTTTGATTTGTTGCGGTGTGAAATTTCACTGGCAAGCTAAGTCCAAGAAGGACAAATTACGGCCTAGCATTCATCACGATTGTATCTGAAAAATTTACGATCATCGCCTTATAGCCGATCTCTTCAAGGCTTAGCCAGCCATGCTTAAAGTGCGAGTTTTGGGCAAAAATATCCTTGCTAAAGACATGCTTGCCAATCACAGCTGCGTCATCGCCAATATAAGCGTTACCAAAGCATTCAATCGTGAAAATTTTTCTTTATCCATCAGGTCATTATAATGAAACTCCTTTTAATTTTTAGGATAAAAATAAGCCAAAAAAAGGAGCCAAATGCAAAAAAATAGAAATTTTTTTAGATTTAATGCAAAAAGGATATTTTGTCGTATTTTTAAACCATATTTTTTTAGAAAATTTTAGATTACGCAAACCTTGACGAGCTATTTTTTTGTATATTAAAAAAAGATTGATCCGTATTTTCAGCCAACAACTGGCTTTGTGAAAGTAAATGATGTCGTAGTGAGTACTGCTGAACCATTAGAGAGTTATATGAAAAATTTGCGGGCGAGCTTGTGATTTCGCCACTTGATGAAAAAAACGAGCGGTTTTTAGATCTTGAGATAAATGATGACGACTTTTGGGAGAAAGGTTTAAGCCATTTGAGAAATTTTATGCGATCAAGCAGACAAAGAATTTTATGCAAACTTAAAGCCATATTTTTTTATGCTGATTTTGTGAGAGAATACGAGCCAAATTTATATAGGTGCAGCTGCTATCATACTGGCTCATCATCTTTATAAAAAAAGAAAAAAATGATGAGATCATAAGACTTATCAACAATGAAAAATGGTATTTTAATAGCTTGCAAGATTGATGATTTTATCTTTGGCGGAAGCGAAAATTTATACCGAAGCGATTAGGTTTTTTTAAAGAAATTTTAGGGATAAAAGAGGATGAAACCTCAAAAAAATGAGCTTGAAAAAAATAAAGAGCTTGGATAAATTTAAAGAGTTTAAAATAGCCGTAAGCGATAAAATCCCTGTAAATTTAGATAAATTTGAGACCAATTTTATAAATCCAAACAATAAATTTCCTTGTGGATTTGAGCTTTTTAAAAGTAAACGAAAAAGCTTGCATTTGCATTTGCTAGTAAGACCATCTTTAATGCGTTTGATAGCGGGGCTGATTTTTTTACTAGCTAGCAATGATGCTGAGTTTTATATGTTTGACACGCTTTCAAAAAGCTTGAGAAATTGCAAACAGAAGTTTGCAGGATTTTTTTATATTTTAAGAGTTAGCGAACTGATAGAGCTTGAAAATGGCAAAAATCCAGTAAGCCTAAAAGAGCATACGCTAAAAGTAAATCTAGTCTAACCCTAAAAATTTATTTTTTTGCAAAGTTGCATTTTGCTCGCTTAAGGCTTCTTCTTTTTTCGTCTTCTTGTCTTATCTCATCGTACCTTGCTTTGGCGTTTTCATAAACACCAACTGGTAGGCTTATGTTTAAATCGTCCCTTAAGCCCATCACATCATCACAAGCATTTTTGGTAGCCAAGGTCGCAACTTTTTCATATAATAACTCACGCCAAGCTCGATATTTGAGTGTTTTTTTAGATCACTATCCATTTGCTCATTTATCTCTTCATTTACAAACATATCACCCAAAGCCTCGCACGAAAGCACATCTTTTTTTGCTCACAGCCATCATAGAAAAATTTCATACGCAGTTGCGTAATCTCCGGCATTTAGCGCCTCAATGCCTCTGTCATAATCATCGATGTCAAAGCCAAATGCTAAATTAAAGCTAGGATTAAAAAAACTATCTTTTTTTCATATAAAAGCTCGGTGCGTCGTTTGAAAAATAGTATGAGATCGCCAGCACGCGTATTTTTGAGCTAGAAATTTCTTGCATTTTATTTTTTTATCCTTTAAGATGATGATCTTTGGCTTTTATGATGTGTTTTAGCAAAACTTCGGCATTTAGCGAGCTTGTGATGATAACAAGGTCAAAAATTTCATTTATCACCTTAGCTAAATTTGCATTTTTGCTCTGCATCGCTCTCGACGATACCAGGTGTTAGCAGCACTTTTCTGCCAGCGTAGGTGCTTACAAGCTCGTAGCTTGCACTCATGCCTGAGAAATTTCCATTAAAGCTATCATCAATTATCAGCTTGCCACCAGCCTCGATCTTGCTTAGGCGGTGCTCTACGTTTTTCATCTTAGATAGTGCTCTATCTACCGCCCTCATCGCCCATTTTTAGGGTATTTTTGCCACCTTGATGCAAACGGCTAAATTTCGTAGCGTTAAATTGCCAAGTAGCGGCGAGGCGTAACTCTTGTCACCAAGCGTAAACGAAATTCCATCTAAATTTGCATTGATATCTTTTAGACTTTCATCATAAAATTTCTATATTTTTGGCTTGGCTCTTTTTTTGTCGAACTATGTAAAAATGCCATCTGCAAACGAGTGCTTTGAAGTGCTTCTAGCTTGGTGGCTCGGATATTATCAAGCGTTTTAAAATACTCAATGTGTTGCGCGCCGATCTCGCCTACGATGACGATTTGCGGATTTAGAAAATTTCTGTGATCTCTAGGATGTCGCCCCTTTAGCCTAGCGCCTGCTTCAGCGATGTAAATTTGCGTTTGCTCGCTTAAGTTTTCATTGATATCTTTGATGATGCCAGCCATTGTATTTACGCTGCGAGGCGTTTTTGTAGCAGTCAAAGCTATCTTTTAAAAATTTCAAAAAAAGAGTATTTTCGATGCTAGTTTTTGCCGTAGCTTGCTGTGATCAAGATGATTTTTTAGATCTTTATTTGTACCCAGTTTTTTTAAGTGCCTTATTTTTTTAAAAGCCTTGAAAGTATCTTTTCTAAAATTTCACTAAAAAAATAGGCTCACGACCAAGACAAAAAAAGTGGCATAGGAGCCAAAAAAACGCCTTGTGGATGATGAAATTTAAAGCGTAGTTTAAGATGATAGCACAAGCAAGGATCACAAAAAAATGCTTGATCCTAGCAGTAAAAACTAACTTTTTATCAAGTTTTTTATGCCACATATAAAGTGCTGGCAAAAGTGCAAAGTAAAAATAGATAAAAAACCACTTGCCAGTCGTGTAAAATAGCACCAAAGGCACGATGAAGAAAAAGACGTGCCAAGCGGGCTTTGTGAAGTGAAAGAGTACGCGCTCAGGCTTATATGAAAACCACTGAAAGCAAGTAATCACATAAAAAAAGCGAGCGCAAAGATAAATAAAACTGTGCTTATGCTTAAAAATATATTCATCTTATCTCCTCGATCCCGCTCTCATCGTCATCTATCACGACATTTTTAGCCTCATTTAGCTCAAAATGTATCCCTTTTTCTATCTCTTCGCTTATAAATTTAGCGTGAAGCAAAAAGAAAAAATGATCACCACTAAGCGGAAAAAATGAACTATTTTTTTATGAGCTTATGTATACTCTCCCGCTTGTTATAGGCGTTGCCTTGTCATTTTCGCCCCAGAATATCAAAAGCCTTGCCACTAAAGTCAGCAAAATGCTTCGTAAAATCCTCATCAACTACGTTTTTTTAGGGTCTCATACATCACTCTACTCATACCGCTCACATCTTTTGTGGCAAAGAGTTTATAAAATTTTCCAAATCCAAAAAGCTTAAAAATTTTAAAAATAGAGATCTTTGTGCGCACGATAAATGGCTTTTTGACAACTATGCCAGCTGAGCTCAAAAAGCACAAGATATGGCGGCTTTAGAAGCGTTGCGACCTTGCCACCAAAGCTATGACCTACTATAATATCTGGCTTTATGCCAAGCTCAGCGCAAAAATTTTCAACGATTTTTGCATAATCACTTGTTTTTAAAGGATCAGTAATTGAGCTTTTACCAAAACCTGGCATATCGATATAAACGTGGCAAAACTCGTTTAGATAGTGCCCAAAAGCCTTTTTCATTATCTCTTTGTTTGCACCCCAGCCGTGCAAGAAAAAGCACTATTTTTTTGCATTTCGGATTTACTACTTCGTAGCTGATCTCATACTCGTCTGAGCCGTACTTTACCGCCCTACTCGCCATCGTTCTCTCTTTTTTTGCAGTATAAATGCTCTCAAACACACTCACTGCTTCGCAAAGGCGCTCATACTCTTCCATATTTAAAAAGCACTGCTTCAAATTTATTATTTTTTTACAATAACCGCTCTTTTTTTAATTCATTAGCTCCCACACGAGAGTACCGAACTAAAATTTCTAACCACTTCAGTTGCTGTATAAATTTCATCTTTGGTAAAAAGTTACCATTGTCGCTCTTTGTGTAAATTTCACGTAAAATATCACAAACTACTTTATAATCTACTAAATGGTCTAAATTTTACCCGCGACCTTTTACTGAAGTGATTGAGTTTATAAAGCTATAATCGATCTTTATATTACGCTCTCTTGGAAGTGAGTTTGCAAGAGCATTTAAAGTACTCTCAAAATCCTCAAATAGATAGTTTGCAAGGCTTCCTGGATTTGGATTTATCTCATTTAGATAGACCTCATCATCTATCACAAAAAGTCGCATCTAATAATCGCTCCGTCAAATCCACAATCATCAAATTACGAAAAGTTAAATTGAGCTTTTTGTTTTTAGCTCCTCAGAAAATTTTCAGCCTCTTTTACCTTGTTTTTCATTTTGAAAAGCTAAGATATTTTTGCTCGTAGTCAAGAAAAGTTCTTTTCTTTTTGGCTCTTCTATGATAGAAAATTTTATCTTTCCATCTATCTTACAGCCTGCAAGGTTGTACTCTTTTACCCCTTTATAAAAGGCTCGACAAGCACATCTTTATCGAACTCAAATGCTACGTCTTTTTGCATAAGCTAGCTCACTGGCGTCATGCACTATATTTACGCCGATGCTACTTCCAAGTCTTGCTGGCTTTAAAATAATAGGATAGTGAGTACTGGCTCACTTTGACGAGTTAGCATCTCATAGTCAAGCGCCTTTACGCCAGCTTTTTGCGCTAGAAATTTGGTTAATTCTTTATTGTAGCTAAGCGCACTTACTTCAAGCCTTGGACCTATATATTTTTATGCCGTAAAAAGTCAAAAAAAGTGCCGCTATCTTGCCATCTTCGCCGTCCATGCCGTGGATCAAATTTATAATGACATCGCACTCTACTTTTTTTATCGCCAAAAAGAGTGTATGAAAAAAATCCACCTTTAGATAAAAATGAGCTTTTTTTGAATTTTTTTGTATTTGCCAGAGCTAAAGAAATTTGCTCTCATATCTTTCTCTTCGATAAAATAAAAATTTCTATTTGCGTCACAAAATATAAATTTTAGCTCTTGTTTTTAGGACATTTTTTTAAAACTATCGCACTAACTATGCTTATCTCATGTTCATAGCTCTTTGCTCCAAATATCACACCTAAATTCATCTTTTTAATCCTTATCCTAATTTTTTTAATGCTTCTTTTATAAGATCACTCGTATTTTTCACTCTTACAATCAGGCAAAAATTTACTCACTATCTTCTCACGTTTTAAAAGCCAAGTGCCTCAAGTGCCAAAAAGTGCCTCATTTTGGTAGCTTGGCACGCTCTCATCACTTATAAGTTTTGCATCACTTAGCTCAGCTATGATGCGTCTAGCGAGTCTTTTGATTCGATACCTGGCACGCTTTTTAAAAAGTATCCGCATCTCCGCTTATTATGGCATTTGTAAATGCTTGCGAGCTAAGACTTGAGCAAACTGCCATAGCCGTGCTAGCTCCGATGCCATTTAGCTTTATAAGCATCTCAAATATCTTTTGCTCGTTTGCGTCTAAAAAAAGCCGTAGAGTAAATTGCATCCTCTCTTATGATCTGTGTTATGGCAAGCTCGACTTTTTCGCCCTTGCTAAGCTTGGCTGAGCAAAAAAAGTGAGATAAAAATTCCATAGCTTACGCCGCTATTTGTTTTTAAGTATCACAAATGCGGGATCTTTTTGCTGACAATACCTTCGATCGCTTTTTATCATCATTTAACCTTTTATTCTTAAAAAAATTTGTATCTGTGTAGTCTTCTAATTTATTTGACTTTTTTTGATCTTATACTCAGCCTCATCGCCATCGCCGATCTTCTCCAAAGTAATAGCATGAGCGGTTTCATTTTTGCTTTGATATATAAGTGACATTTTGTGGAGGATCAACGATAACGAATCTAATCTCATTTAATTCAACCCAGTTGCCTCTATTTATCACTTTTGCAGAAAATATTCCATTTTGCATGATCTCAAGCTCATCTTTTAGAGTAGCTAACAAATCTTTTTTTATCTTTAAAAATTTTTAGCAAAGTGTTGTATTCATTGACTAAACCTTGATACTCTTTTTAGCTTTTTCATAAAAGGTAACTGGCGGTATCACTTTAGCTTTTTGAGAGCTCTTCTACCTTTGCTTTTATGGTATAAATCGAGTCTTTATTTTTCATTTATGACATTTTTTTCTTTGTTTCAATATTTTTTTAGAAGCGAAGCAAGCTCTGCTTTTGTATATTCGATCTTATTTAATTGCTCTTGCGTAGCCTCAGCACTCTCAGGCATTTTGCTAGTATCGATTATAAATTTATTATCAGTGCCTCTTAGATATCTTACGTCTATTAAGTGTGAAGCTGTGATAGTGCAGTTTGAGCCAAGCGTATTTATTTGGATATTTTTGAGCGGTTATAGAGCCACCAACGACGCTATTTATCTTAACTCTTTTTTTGCTACGACATTTCCGCCTTCTAGCCTATCTATCTCGACATTTTCAGCTTCAACCTTACCGATGTGGATAGAAATTTTTGCATTCTTTGCATACATTTCTAGCCTTTTTGGTGTGTTTGACCGCCGATTATTACTTCATTTGCTTTTAACCATCGCATTTGCGCCGACATTTCCTTTAACCTCGATCTCGTCAGCTTCCACGATGATGCCAGTGCCGATGGCGTCTTTTTATAGTGTCAGTTTCCCTAACCACTAAAGTCACATTTGTATCAGTGCCTGCTTGAATAGAGCCAGTTGTTTTAGAAATTTGCCTCATTTTATCTCTATGCGCTCTTCAATGTCAAATGAGCCATTTTTCTCAACTACATATCCTGATTTTTTTAGCGATGTATATTATGCTATCGTCATTTTCTACTCTCTCTATATTTTCGCTTATACTTATCTCTTTGCCAGTATCTTCTTTTTGGCTTTTCTACTGCTAATAATTTACCCCTCGCATCACGGCCATTTTGCCCTTCGTGAGACTTTTTCTCTTCCATTATCACTTCATCTTGTGCCACGCCAAAAAAACAAAACCTCTATCAGCGTAATCAACCTTATCTTCCTCTTTTTATCGCATCAAGTTTATCTTTGTAGTAGTAAAGTATCTTTGCATCGGTAGCTTTTTTTGGATTTATACCTTGTGTTATGTTTAGTATGTAGTCTTTATCAAGTTCGCCCTTTACATGCACAACTGAGGGCGATTTGTTTTAGCTCGTCTTTTAGTTTGCCGATCCTTATACCTATTAAAATGTGAGCTTTCATAAGCTGTTTGGCGATATATTCAAAAAGTTTATCTTCGTAATGCTGTTCGTATTCACAATCTTTTGTAGCTTTTACCTTTGCGACTACTTTTGTAACTGTTGAATTACACCGATTTCTATCTTTGGAAGCTTTGGCACAGCATTTAGCCTAACATCAAAAATTCCACGTCATAGATCTGCTCGATCTCTAGTGTCTCGTCAAGATAAAATGCATTATCATCAAAAAAAGTTTAAATTTCTCTTCAGGGATAAAAACTGGCTCTTCATTATCTTTATTTTTTTATAATAAGTCAAAATGCCTAAATACTTTAAAATCTATAAATTCTACCGGTACGCTGTGTTGCTTGCTTAATTCTTTTAAGCGATATATAAGGTGTTGAAGTTTGAATTTGCGTTGGCGGTAAAAATCTCTCGTTTTCTTGCACGTTCTCGCTCAAAAATTGATCCATTTCACATAAATTGGCTCTTATTATCGCCAAAATTTTATTAAATTTGGGTTATGTAAGCTTTTAAAAGCATCTTTTTGTTACTATTGCGTTTTCACATTTAATTTAGGTGAGCGATGTTTATAAAAGGTTTTTCAAACTCAGTTGGCATTATGGTTTCAAAGATTCTTGGACTTATAAGAGACCTTTTTAACAGCTTCCATCCTTGGAGCTGGCATATTTAGCGATCTTTTTATCGCTTTTTAAAATACCAAATTTATTTCGGCGTATCTTTGGAGAAGGTGCCTTTACGCAGGCATTTTTTTGCCAAATCTTTGCAAATAGCAAGAAAAAAAGCGATCTTTCAGGCTGAAAATTTTCATCAAATTTCTACTTTTTTTATAGGCGCATTAACGCTTCTTGTAAATTTATTTACGCCCTACTTTATAAAGATCATCGCAAGCGGTTTAAGTGAACAAAATATCACCGATGCAGTGCCGCTTGTGTGTATAAATTTCTACTATCTAGCTCTTGTTTATATCGTTACTTTCATGGGTGCGCTGCTTCAGTATAAAGGGCACTTTGCCACGACTGCGTTTTTCTACTGCACTGCTAAAGTTTAGCCATGATCGCATCGCTACTTTTGGCTCGTGGCAAGAGTGAAAGCGTGGTCGCATTTTATCTTAGTTTTGGTGTCGTTGCAGGGTGGCATCTTGCAGGTTTTGGTGCATCTAATCGCTATGAAAGTTAACGCCTTAAATAAAATTTCTCTGGGGCGGAATAAGCGGATATTTTTAAAGGCAAAAAAAGCTAGTAGCAAAGGCTTTTTTTATAAAATTTTTATCACGGCCTACTTGGCTCAAGTGCGATGCAAATAAGCGCATTTATGGACACTTGGCTAGCTAGCTTTTTTTGGTAAGTGGCTCGATAAGCTATCTTTTTTTATGCAAATAGAATTTCTTTCAGCTTCCGCTTGCTATCTTTGCGATCGCGCTCTCTCAAAGCACTCTTTCCAAAGATCACCAGACTTTTTAAAGCAAAAAGACGAGGCAAACGCCCTAGTTTGGACAAAAAGAGCTTTTATCTACTCCTTTGCGCCCTGCTAGCAGCTACGATCACAGGCGTAGTGCTAAGCGAGTTTATCATCTGGCTCTTGTTTGAAAGAGGGATTTTTGTAAGGGCAAATACCATTGAATGCGCCAAGGTGCTAAGTGCCTATTTGGTAGGGCTTACGCCATTTGGGCTGGCTAAAATTTTCTCTCACTTTGGCTCTATGCAAATATGAAGCAAAAAGAGGCAGCCAAAATTTCCATCATCTGCCTTGTGATAAAGTGATCCTAGCTGTCATTTTGATGCAGAAAATTTGGAGCAGCTGGTCTTGCATTTGCAAGCTCGCTTGGGGATTTTTACAGCTTATTTTTATACATAAGAGCCTTTGGAGCTAAGCGATTTTTTTAGCTATAATCGAGCCCTAAATTATAGCTGCTATCGCTGTTTTTAGCGGTTTTGCTCTATTTTTGGCTTAACATTTTTTTAAAGGATATATTTAATGCGAATTTTTCGATACTTCTAAAAGAGAAAAGGTTGAGTTTAGCCCGATAAGAGAAGGTGAAGTTAGCATCTATCTGTGTGATCCAACGGTCTATGATGATGCGCATTTGGGACATGCAAAAATCAGCCGTTAGCTTTGATCTTTTAAGAAGGGTATTAAAAGCGCTTGGCTACAAGGTCAAATTTGCAAGAAACTACACCGACATCGACGATAGAAATTTCTAAATAAAATGGCGCAAACTGGCCAAAGCTTAGAAGAGATCACAAACAAGTATATAGCACATTATGAGAGCGACATGAACGCTTTAAACGTGCTTGACCCAGACTTTAAACCAAAGGCTACGCAGTGCTTGGAGGCGATCATCAGCTACATCAAGGTGCTTATGGATAGAGGTGTGGCGTATAAAACCAGCGATGGGAATTTGACTTTGATACGAGCAAGGATAGTGGTTATTTTTAGCATTAGCGGCAAGGACAATAACACCGATCTAATCGCACGAGTGGCAAGTTTTGGTGAGAAAAGAGATGAAAAAGACTTCGTGCTTTGGAAATTTGACGAGAAATGGTACGAGAGCCCATTTGGCAAGGGTCGCCCTGGCTGGCACACCGAGTGCGTGGCGATGATAAGGGAGTTTTTTTAAGCGACAAAGAAAATGATAAAGTGAGATCGATATCCACGCTGGAGGCATCGACCTATTCTTTCCGCACCACGAAAATGAAGCTAGCCAGTGCAGATGTGCCTATCATAGTAAATTTAAGCAAATACTGGATGCACAACGGCTTTTATAAAAGTAAATAACGAAAAAGATGAGCAAGAGCCTAAATAACAGCTTTTTTTGTAAAGGACGCCCTAAAAAAACGTTCATGGTGAAGTGCTTAGATATTATTTGCTTACGAGCCATTACAGAGCGCATTTTAACTATTCAGACGAAGATCTAGTGGCTTCAAAAAGAGGCTGATAAAAAGTTACCGCCTCAAAAAAAGGGTTGATGGCGTACAAGCCGGCATGGCAAATGAGAGCTTTAAAAAGCGAGCTACTTGAGGCACTTAGTGATGATCTAAACGCTTCAAAGGCGCTTGCAAGCGTCGATGAGTTTGTAAAAACGGCAAATGAAAGACTTGATAACAACCCAAAAAGATAAAGCATATAAGGCCGAAGTGGTGGCAAATTTAGAGCTCATAGGCGAAAGTCAGGCATTGCTATCACAAACTATGTGGAGTATTTTTCAGTTTGGCGTAAGTGACGAGCAAAAAGAGCATATCCAAAAACTTCTTGACGAACGCGCGGTAGCTAAAAAAAGAGAAAATTTTGCAAGGGCTGATGAGATAAGAGATGAGCTTTCCAGTCTAAATATCTCTATCATGGATACACCAAACGGCGCAGTTTGGGAGAAAAAAACAATGACTAACTTTGGCTTAAAAAGATGTACTAAAACGCTTTGGTTATATTTTTAAAGACTACATTCCGCACTTCATCCTAGCCTTCATTGGCATGGGGCTTGCAAGTGGCGGAACAGCGGTCAGTGCATATCTAGTAGAGCCAGTACTTAATAAAAATTTTTGTTGAAAAAAACGAAACATTGCTTTATATGCTGCCATGTGCGATCATTGCTATTTATCTGTTAAAAAAATGTTGGAACTTTTATGCAGGCCTATTTTTACCGCGTATATTGGTCAAGATACGATTAGAAGATTTCGTGAAAAGATGGTCGAAAAATTACTACATTGGACATGAAATGTCTAATGATTTTTAGAACAGGCGAGCTAATAAGCAGAACCACGAACGACATAGAGCGCATAAGATCTATTGTTTCAAGCATCATACCTGAGCTTATTAGGGAGCTTGTAACTATCATAGGTCTGCTTTGTGTAGTCATCTATCAAAGCCCCTAAATTAGCCTTTTTTTGCACTTGTTGTTATGCCATTAGCGATTTATCCGATCTCGCGCCTTGCTAAAAAGATGAAAAAAATCTCAAAAATCGCAAGAAAAAGACATCTGATATCACCTCAGCCTTGAGTGAGAAATTTTTACAAATATCGAGATCATCAAGGCAAATAATGCCCAAAAAAATACGAGCACTCACGTTTCGTTGAAGAAAATAACAAATTTTTTAAGTTAAACCTTAAAACCGTAAAAATCGAGCAACTAGTAAGCCCACTAATGGAAACAATTGGCTCAATCGGCGTGGCAGCTGTCATCATAATAGGCGGCAAAGACGTCATCGATGGAAATATAAATATGGGTGCATTTTTCTCGTTTTTAACTGCGCTTTTCATGCTCTACACCCCGCTAAAACGTATCGTAAATATATACAATAAAATGCAAGATGCCATCGCAGCGAGCGAGAGGGACCTTTTTCCTGATGGATAAGGTAAGCCAGATAAAAGATAGCCAAAAAGAGCTAAACGAAGAGATAAAGTTGATCAGATTTAACGACGTCCGCCTAAGCTACGGCGACAAAGAGGTCTTAAAAGGGATAAAGTTTAGAGGCAAATAAGTCAGAATTTATAGCCCTTGTTGGCTCAAGTGGTGGCGGAAAAAGCTCGCTTATGAATTTGCTTATGAGATTTTACGACGTAAATGGCGGAGAAAAGTACAATAAACGACATAAATTTAAAAGATATCAAAGATTCACTCACTTCGCCAAAATATCGGACTTGTCACCCAGCGCGTCTATATCTTTAATGACACGATCGCTAAAAACGTAGCTTACGGCAGAGATTGACGAAGATGCCGTTATAAACGCTTTAAAAATGGCAAATGCTTATGAGTTTGTGAGCAAACTAGAAGGCGGCATAAACACTACTTTAAACAAATTTGGCACAAACCTTTCAGGCGGTCAAAGACAACGTATCGCAATAGCTAGAGCGCTTTATCAAAACCCACAAATTCTCATCTTTGACGAGGCTACCTCAGCACTTGATAATGAGAGTGAAAAAGAGATCACAAAGGCTATAAACAATCTCAGAAGCAAAAAGATCATCTTTGTCATCGCTCACCGTCTAAGTACGGTTGAAAGTGCTGATAAGATCGCAGTTTTAAGCAACGGAAGGATAGTTGATACTGGAAGTGATGAAGAGCTTAGTAAGAGAAATGAAATTTATGCAAAACTTAAAGGCAAAGCCTTAGTTTAAGGCGATTTTTGCTAAGATTTGCACAAATTTTCAGGCATTTTAAAGAGGTTAAAATGAGCTTAAACTACGAAACTTTAAAAATCTATATTTTTTAAATTTGATCCTGAAACTGCCCACAAGATCGCAGAACTTGCAATGATCGGAGCAAATAAAATTTTTCCAGGATCATTAAGCTTTGTAGCAAATAAAGTGCGTGGTCGATGACAATGCGCTAAAAACAAAAGTATTCTCAAGCACTTACCACAATCCAGTTGGCATAGCAGGTGGCTTTTGATAAAAACGCCACGATGTTTGAAGCACTCACGGCTCTTGGCTTTGGGTATTTAGATTTGGCACATTTACTCCAAAAACCTCAACCTGGCAACGATAAACCAAGACTTTTTAGGCTCATAGATGAAGAGAGTATTCAAAATGCGATGGGCTTTAACAACGACGGTTGTGAGGCTATCAAAAATAGAGTAAAAAAAGATCTATCCTTTCACCATACCTATCTGGGCAAATATCGGTAAAAACAAGGTTACACCAAACGAAGATGCAATAAAAGACTATGAAATTTTAGTAAGAGAATTGGTGGAAATTGCGACACCTTTGTCATAAACGTCTCATCGCCAAACACGCCAAATTTAAGAGCTTTTGCAAGATGAGAGCTTCATAAAAGAGCTTTTTAGCGTCATTTTACCACTTACCAAAAACCAATCATCTTTAAAATCGCTCCTGATATGAGCCACGAAGATGCGATCAGGGCTTTGTAGTTGCGCGGTAGAAAACGGCGCTAGCGGCATGCTTGTCTCAAATACAAGTGTTGATTACTCGCTCTCTCACTCGTCAAATTTAAAGGATTTTTGGCGGACTAAGTGGCAAAGTGATAGCTCAAAAGTCAAAAGAGATCTTTAAAGCCGTAGCAGACGAGCTTTATGGCAAGACGACGCTTATCGCATGTGGTGGCATAGATAGCGGTGCAGAGGCGTATGAACGCATAAAAATGGGAGCAAATTGGTTCAAATTTTCTTTACAAGCTTTTATCTTTAAAAGGTGATGATCGCAAAGAGATATAAATTTAGAAATTTTAGAACTTTTTAAAAGAGATAAAGCTTTGCCTCTATTAGCGAAGCAGTCGGCATAGATGTTAAAAATAAAAAGGCAAAAAGATTGATAGAAATTTAATAAAACAAAACTAGAAAACGGACTTGAAAGTATCACGTACCAGTAAATCCAGGCTCAAAAGTGATAAGCGTCGATGTCTTTTATAAAGTTGGATCAAGAAACGAAGTGATGGGCAAAAAGCAGCATCGCTCACATGTTAGAGCATCTAAATTTTAAATCAACCAAAAATTTACGAGCTGGCAGTTTGACGAAATTGTAAAAGGCTTTGGCGGCGTAAATAACGCAAGTACAGGCTTTGACTGCACACACTACTTTATAAAAAGCTTCAAATGAAAAATTTAGACAAAACGCTTGGTCTTTTTGCTGAGCTTATGAAAAGAATTTAAGCCTAAAAGACAAAAGATTTCAACCAGAGCGAGACGTGGTGCATGAAGGCGTAGGGTGGCGAACAGACAACAACCCTATGGGATACCTCTACTTTAGACTCTACAATCACGCATTTATCTACCATCCATACCACTGGACTCCGATAGGGTTTTATAAAAAGATATAGAAAACTGGAATATTAACGACATAAAAAGAATTTCACGCTACATATTATCAGCCAAAAAAACGCCATTTTAATGATAAGTGGCGACATTGACAAGGATGAGACATTTAAGCTAGCTAAGAAAAAAATTTTGGTGGCATAAAAAAACAAAAAGAGCCATCCCAAAATCTCACTGTAAAGAACCTGAGCAAGATGGAGCTAGAAGAGCCATTATCTACAAAGATAGCCAAACACAAATGCTAGCTATCGCTTACAAAATCCCAAATTTCAAACACTCTGATCAAGTAGGTCTAAATGCGATCAGTGAATATCTGGCTACTGGCAAAAAGCTCGGTTTTACAGCAAAAATTAGTCGATGAACTCATGCTTGTAAATCAAATTTACGCTTACAATATGAGTTGTGTTGATGAAAAACTTATTTATATTTTTTAGCAGTTTGCAACCCAGATGTCGAGGCAACTGCGGTTGAGGCTGAGATACTAAAGATTATAGAGGATATTAAAAGCAAACCTATCGACAAAAAAACGATGTTTTTGCGAGTTAAAGAGTAATCAAAAGCGACTTTATCTATTCGTTTGAAAGTGCAAAGTAAGGGTTGCAAAGTTATACAGCTCGTACCTTGCTAGAGGGTGACATAAAAGCCACTTTATGAACTTGAAAAAAATATCGATAAAATCGATGCAAAACTTTTAAAAAGATATAGCAAATAGATATTTTAATGAAAAAAACTAGCACGACAATAATTTTAAAAAGGAATAAATGTGGAAAGAAATTCGCTTCAAGGTGCGATGACAGCACTCATTACGCCATTTAAAAATCAAAAATTAGACGAAAGCTGGCTTTGAGAAACTGATAAAAAGACAGATAAAACATGGCATCGATGTAGTCGTACCAGTAGGAACCACTGGCGAAAGCGCAACTCTAACTCATGATGAGCATAGAATTTGTATCGAAATAGCTGTTAATGCATGCAAAAGGCACAGACGTTAAAGTGCTTGCTGGTGCTGGTAGCAACGCCACTCACGAGGCTATTGGTATCGCTACATTTGCCCAAGCTCATGGTGCTGATGGCATCCTTTCAGTTGCGCCTTATTACAACAAACCAACGCAAGAAGGGCTTTATGGGCATTACAAAGCCATTGCAAATAGCATTGAAAATTCCTGTAGCTTCTTTATAATGTTCCAGGTAGAGTTGGCGTGGATATCTTGCCAGCGACCGTTTTTGAGACTTTTTTAAAGAGTGCAAAAAAATATCTATGGCATCAAAGAGGCTACAGGCAGCATAGATAGATGCGTCGATCTACTAGCTCACGAGCCAGTTGAGTAGTCATCAGCGGCGAAGATGCGATCAACTATCCTATCATATCAAATGGAGGCAAAGGCGTTATCTCAGTTACTGCAAACCTCTTGCCAGATCAAATTTCTCAGCTAACGCACCTTGCGATGAACGAAAGAGTACAAGAAAGCAAAACTAATAAACGACAATCTATACACGATAAATAAAACACTCTTTTGTGAAAGCAATCCGATACCGATCAAAGCAGCGATGTATCTAGCTGGACTCATCGACTCTTTAGAGTATCGCTTGCCACTTTGCAAACCAAGTAAAGAAAAATTACTAAAAATCGAAGAAGTAATAAAAATTATGAAATAAAGGGTTTTTAATGAAGGACACACTAAACGAATTTAAAGGTAAAACGCTAGTTATCAGTGGTGGCACTAGAGGTATCGGTAGAGCCATAGTTGAAGAGTTTGCAAAAAGCTGGCGTAAACATAGCATTTACCTATAACTCAAACGAAGAACTTGCAAATGAGCAAGCAAGAGAGCGAGGGCTATTTACAAGATAAAAGCCAGAGCGTATGCGCTAAATATCCTCGAGCCAGAAACATACAAAAGAGCTATTTTTTTAAAAGATAGACGAGGACTTTGACAGGATTGATTTTTTTATATCAAATGCAATTATTTCAGGTCGCGCAGTAGCTGGTGGATACACTAAAGTTATGAAGCTAAAACCAAGAGGCATAAACAATATCTTTACGGCAACAGTAAATGCCTTTGTCGTGAGGCACTCAAGAAGCTGCAAAACGCATGGAAAAAAAGTGGGTGGTGGTAGCATCATCAGCCTATCATCGACTGGAAATGTAGTATATATCGAAAACTACGCAGGTCACGGCACAGCAAAAAGCAGCAGTTGAAGCCATGGCAAGATATGCTGCGACCGAGCTGGCGAGAAAAAAATATCCGTGTAAACGTCGTAAGCGGCGGCCTATCGAGACAGACGCGCTAAGAGCCTTTACCAACTACGAAGAGGTGCGCGATATGACGGCAAAGCAGCCCGCTAAACCGCATGGGACAGCCAACTGATCTAGCTGGAGCATGTCTATTTTTTTGTGTTCACCAAAAAGCTAGCTGGGTGACTGGACATACATTTATAATAGATGGTGGCACGACTTTTTAAATGAGAGTGAAAGTTTTCCTAAGCATAAAGGCATATTTGTGAGTTCAGTTACCGATTCTTTAGCGTTTTTAGGATACTGTTGGCTCCGCTTATGTTTTTTTATGCTCGTAAATGCGCCAGGGAATTTTTACGCAAATTCACATAAGTTGGATAAACTACTTCGCAGCTCTTATCTTTGTGATCGCCTCAGTGACTGACTTTTTGACGGCTACATCGCAGAAGCTGGGATCAAAAAAACTAAACTTGGAGCGATCCTCGATCCACTGGCAGACAAGATGCTGATACTTGCGGCATTTTTGAGGCCTTATGATGCTTGGAAGGGCTGGCGCTTGGGCTGTTTATCTCATCTTGGTGAGATTTTTCATAACTGGCTTTCGTGTCGTTATGGCGAAGTGATGGCGTAGAGGTCGCGGCCTCGATGGCGAGGCAAAGTAAAAACAGTCTCACAGATGTTTGCGGTTGGATTTTTTTACTGATGAGCTGGCCTGGTGGCGAACTTTTTGCTCTGGATAGCTGTTGCGCTCACGCTTTATTCTGGGTTTGAGTACATTTTTGCCTACGTAAAAGCGATAAAAAGAGCTAAAGTGAGCTACGAATTAAAAGAGATCATTTTAAAACGCACTGCAAATTTAGAGCCAGCACTGCAAAAACAAGCCAAAAACTAAATCAAGATCATCAACACAAATTTTTATCACGATGCTAAAGAAATTTAGAAAAAAATTGGCGCTGTGATCAGCCCTGAGCTAAATGAATTTTTATTAAGTTGCGCTTTAGAATACGACAAAACCCATGCAGATAAATTTGATACGTTTGATAACGACGTAGAGACCTTGCGTGGTATTTGGAGTGCGATGAGCTTTACAAAAAGCCTTGACATTTTAGACTATCTAAACATGCAAGCTACTCGCTCGGTATCACACCGCTCGTTTGCGCATAGATATATTTTTGAGATTTTTCACGCTTGCAAAGAAAGCCGGCCGCACACATCCGTTACTTGCCAAGCTTTATGACTATTATGGTGGCTTACAAGCAAAACTGCCCATATATGAGCTTTTACAACGTATCGGCGTAAACCCTACTGATCCTTATGATTTTTGATATCTCGCTAAAAAGCTGTAAATTTACGGCTACTGGTTTAGCAATCAAAGGCTAGCGATGATGAGCTAGCCGGTAAATTTCACTTAGAAAGTCTCCTTTTTGCCCCTTTTATAAATGACCATACATTTGAGATAGAGCTTAGAAACGACGCTGTGCCAAGGGCTAGAATAAATTTTAATGATGACGGCATAAGCTTTTTGCAAGAGCTACCGAAAGAGATTTTGCCCTATCCTGATATATTAAACTTAAAACCATTTATGAGATCAAGTAAAATCACATTTTTGATCTAAATTTGACCCTAGACGATAAAGACAAAAACTTATTTTAGTGTCAGCAAAGGGTTAAATAGAGCCAAAACACTCTCTTGGCTAAAAGGAAATTTTTCGCCTAAATGGCAAAGGTAAATTTGAGAGTAAATTATAAACTTTAGCTAAAAATCTCATCAATTTTTTTCAAAAAGGTAAGTTTTGAAAGGTATTCTCTTCACGCTAGTCCTACTTTGTCTTGGGCTTTATGCATATTCGTTTTTATTTTTTTAGTGACTGTTTTTAGCCATTAGTTTTTCTTATATTTTTTTCACGAGCTTGGCCACTTTTTGGCAGCAAGAACGCTTGGCGTAAAGATAAACACCTTTAGCATCGGCTTTGGCGAGAAAAGTACACCAAAAAGCGTTGGCGGCACCGACTACTGCCTAAGCGCGATCCCACTTGGTGGATACGTGCAGCTAAAAGGTCAAGACGACACCGACCCAAAGGCCAAAAACTACGACCGTGATAGCTACAACGTGCTAAGCCCACTAAAAGCGAAATTATATCCTTTTTGCAGAATGTTTTTAACTTTATCTTGGCCTTTTTATCTACATTTTGCTTGGATTTATCGGTGTTGAGAGACTTGCGCCAAGCGTTGGACACATAGCTGACGGCTCGGCGGCTGCCAGCGCTGGACTTATGAAAAACGATAGAAATACAGCCATAAACGGCGTAAAGATAAACGAGTGGGATGAGATCGGTAAAAATGTAAAAATTAGAGCCAAAGCACCATTTTGATGAATCGCAACGGCTCGCAAATGACTATCAGTTAACACCAAAGATAGGCGAGACGATAAATCTATTTAATGAAAAGGTACAGCGCCCACTGATCAGAATTTTCTCCAAATGGAGAGTGATAAAGAATTACCACACTGGTCTTGCAGGCACATTTACGCCTTTGGTGAGACGATCGAGGGCATCAAAACTAATCTTTAAAAGCTTTACCAAACTAGTAAGTGGAACTGTACCACTAAAAGAGGTCGGTGGTATCGTGCGGATCGCTGATGTCACTTCAAAAGCTGCAAAAATAAGTCTTGGCGTACTTTTGACGATCGTCGCTTTAATCTCCAGTAAATTTGAGGCGTTTCAGTTATTCCCCATCCCAGCGCTTGACGGCGGACACATACTTTTTAACTTATATGAGCTAATTTTTTTAGACGCGAGGGTAAATGAGCGAGTGCTCACGACGCTTACCTACTGCGGCTGGGCATTACTGCTTGGTATAATGGTACTTGCAACCTTTAATGATATTATGAGATTAAGTGGAGGTTTATGATGATAGTTTTAAAAGAGCTGCTTGAAAAGATAGAAAAATTTAAGCAAAGATGTGACGCTCATCGCCGTTAGCAAAAATGTGACATGCACTGAAGTAAGAGAGCTTTACGCGCAAAGGGCAAAGAAATTTTGGCGAAAATAGAGGTCAAGAGCTAGCCAAAAAGAGCTAGAACTACAAAATTTTACTGATATAAAATGGCATATGATCGGCCGCTTGCAAAATAACAAAATAAATCAAATGATAAGCCTAAAGCCCACACTTTGGCAAAGCTGTGATAGCTTTGAAAGAGTAGTGAGGTCGATAAAAAGGCTAGCTATAAAGCTAGACACCTTGCTTCAAAATAAACTCGGCTGATGAAGATACAAAAGCAAGGCGTAAGCGTAGTAAATGCGGCGAAAAGTTATGAGCGCATCCAAAGCGAGTGTAAAAAAATATCAATCTAAAAAGGCGTGATGAGTATCGGAGCGCATGTGGATGAGCCAAAAAGAGATTCAAAAAGCTTTGAGCTAACATATAAAAGTACTGATAGCCTAAAGCCAAAAAGGCGCAACTATCTGCTCGATGGGCATGAGTAGTGACTTCGAGCTAGCGATAAAAATGTGGCTCAAATATGATCCGCCTTGGCACTATGCTTTATCTGTAATTTTATCGCTTTTTGTCTGATTTGCCTCTGCTGCTGGAGCTTGATAAATTTTTACTAAAAAGGCTGGGCGAAAAAAATTAAAAATCTAATATTTAGCGTCAGCTAAAAACTAGAACAAAAAGTACTTTTACGCCAGCTTTTTCTAGAGTATTTCTAGCTTCAAGTATCGTAGTGCCAGTGGTTACAATGTCATCTACTAAAAATAACTGGCGCAGTGATCTTTTTTTAGGATTTTTAAAATTTCTTGGGTTATTTTTGTCTAAATTGTAAATCCTTACCACTATAGCTGATCTTACTGGTTGCATGCAGTGCATGAAATATGGAGCTTTAGATTTTTTTAGCCCTTAGTGCATTTGCCAAAATAGCCGTGTGTGAGTAGCCAAAATGAACTCTATCATCTATAGGCAGAGCATAGACTTTTCTCCGGAAAGCTAAAAGCTTTTAGCAAATTATTAAATGCAAATTTGGCTAAGTTTTTATATATAAGATATCCGTGCATTTGGTGCTTGGAGTGGATGAGTTCTTTTTATTTCAGAGTAGCCGTAAAAGCTATAAATTTTTAAAAGCCCTCAGTTCTCTTACTATCGGGCTTGGCTCGCTTAAAATCTGTGAGCAAATTTTACAAAATGTATTTAGCGTAAAAGCTCTTGCAAAACGCACAAAACATTAGCTATTTAAGATAGCAATTGCAGTGCGTTTGATAGCGTCATTTATTATTTCAGTCAAAAATGATTTAAATGCCCCACCTGTGGGAATTAACTCAAAGTTGGTTTGATTATTTGAAATATTTTTAACGATACTTTGATCGCCTTTTTTTGGATCTTAAGTGTAATCTTAATATTACCTTTTTGTATTATCAGTACCGTATCCACTCATATTTGCTTCAAACTCGTTGATAAAAATTTCAACCACGACTCCACCCATGCCATTTACATTTTGCACCGCGCGCCATAAGCTCTTTTTTTGAGCGAATCGCTAAAATAAGTAGCAAGATCGTTTTTGAAGCACTAAACATATTCTTTTACAGTACCTTTGCCATCAGTGATCGTAGCAATGGTACTTTTTGTTTTTGCGGTTGTCATGCACTGCGCTTATAAAGCTTCAAAGCCGCTATTTTTGCTGGCTCGCAGCAGTCTTATACGGATCAAATGCGACAACACTTTGACTTGGTGCACAACCGGTTAAAAAGCAAAACAAAAAGTCCAAAAAAATAGTCAAAAATTGAGTATTCATCGTTTTTCCTTTTTAAAGTTTAGTGATCTCATCGGCTACTTTTTATCGCAGCTTGTTTAACTAAAAAGTGCGATAAAAAGTCAAACTGCTCAGATTTTGAAGCCTCAAAGCTTCTCTACATGAGTGCCCTAGTCGAGATAGGTAAAGTTTTTTGAGTATATTTGAAAGCACAAGAAGGCCATTTAGATGACCATTTAAAATTTCTGAAGCTCCTGAGTAACTTCCTCTAAGCTCGTCAAATCTAAAATCAAGCCTATATGTATATGGCGATGTTTGAGTATCGACAACAACGATACCACGAGATTTAACTCGCGCTGCAAAAAAACATGTAAAAAGCACTTCAAGGCGTGGGTTTGAGTTAAAAACTGCACTATTTCCTTCAACGCCTGTGTAGTAAATCGATCTTGCACTACTTCTAGCATCGACGATCCTGTGAAATAAACTTTTTTTAATCCAACGTTAGCATCGATCATATTTTTCTAAGCAGCAGTTTATCGCTACATCACTTTTGTATTTGACGCCATTTATGAAAAGGGCATCGCCCCTACCTTCTAAACACTGCAATCAGCCGGTATCCTCATAACCTCTTCAAAATACATCTTATCTTCGCTGTTTATGCTCGCACTTTGCATGCCGTCTATACCCTCACATGAGAGGCAAAGGCTGGCTTTAGCCATACAGCCCGTCATAAAAATAGCCATAAGTGCCGTTAGTAGTGTTGTTCTTAGCATTTCACTTCCTTTTTGCTCGTTTTTGTTTTTTTACGAAGATTTTTTTCACACTCTCTCCTGCTATGCCGTAATTATTAGTGTCTATCTCATCAATGATAACAACAGTATTTTTGAGCATTTCTTCCTAAAATTTCGCTTATTAGCTTTGTAACTCCACTTATCATCTTCTCTTTTTGCTCTACACTCGGACTATCGCCCTCTTTTGTCACACAAATTTTCACAAACGGCATAGTACTCCTTTTTTACAAAGTTAGCATTTTAAATTTTAATCAAAAACCTATTTGCCAAAATAAGATCCTTGCTGCGGCAGTATCGCTCGAGTTCACAATAAGGCGAAATATTTTTGAGATGATTTTGAAAGTTGTGACGTGAAAGTCTGGCGCAGATAGAACAGATAGTTCATCAAGCCAAAGTACTTTACTAACTCTTTCAAAAGGACACAAAAAGATAAGCCGTTAGTCTATTTTTAATACCGATAGGAATGCCTCCTGTAGCAGATCACCTTACCTATCGCCTTCATCCGTTTTCTTACCCTCTTTTTGCTTCTCAAACAACTTCCTCTTACAGTGATGTCGCCACCATAGCACTTGGCTGTGACATTTTTACCCATTGATTTCACGGTCTCACGAGCGATTATTTTATTACCGATGCTAGCTTGTATCGCCACTTCAAAGAGCTGACGCGGCACGATCTCTTTCATCGCCTTTACAAAGTCCCTGCCCTTTGTCTGCGCCTTGCTCTCGGGTACAATGATGAGAGTGCATCGACCGTCTCGCCAGCCACTTTGACATCAAGCTTTACTGAGATCGCCCACGCGGTAGTCGCTCGGCTCATAGTCAAAGCTCGCGTAGCCTTTTGTGCTTGATTTTAGTTTGTCGTAAAAGTCCATCACGATCTCGTTCATCGGTATGTCATACTCAAAGCAAAAACGCGGTCAGTCGTGATGTAGTCCATCTTTGTTTGTATACCACGGCGGTTGTTTTAAAAGCGTGATGATGTTGCCCAAAATTCGCTTGGCGTGATGATAGTCGCTTTCACATATGGCTCAAGGATAGAGTCTATTTTATTTACAGGCGGCAACTGGCTTGGGTTTTGGATTTTACCGGTGAGCCCATCAGTTTGGATGACTTCACCAGTCACAGTTGGCGCTGTGGCGATGGGATCAAGGTCAAACTCACGCTCCAGCCTCTCTTTGACGACCTCCATGTGAAGAAGACCTAAAAAGCCAACCCTAAAGCCAAACCCAAGCGCGACCGAGGGTCTCTGGCTCGTAGCTTATGGAGCTGTCATTTAGCTTTAGCTTATCCAGCGCGTCACGCAGATCTTCCATTATCAGTTTCAATAGGATAAAGCCCCGCAAAAACAAATGAGCTTAGCCCTCTCAAAGCCACCTACTGGCTCTTTTTAATGGATTTCTAGCCTGCGTAATCGTATCGCCCACCTGGACGTCACTAACATTTTTTTAAGTCCGAGTACAACGATGCCTACTTCGCCAGCAGAAAGACTCTTTGTCTTTATAGGAGCGATAGGATTTGGATACATGAGATCTAGCACGATGTGTTTTTGCCTGTGCCCATAACTAAAATTTCATCATTTTTGAAAATTTCACCATCATAAACACGCACAAGTGCAAGCGCGCCAAGATAGTTGTCAAACCAGCTATCATAAATAAGCGCCTTTGTTGGCTTGCTTGCGTCGCCATTTGGTGCTGAGATTCTCGTGATGATTGCTTCAAGCAGTTCTTTTTATGCCGATACCGCTTTTTGCACTCACTTCAATCGCCCCTGAGCAGTCAAGTCCTATGATGTGCTCGATCTCGTCTTTTACTCTGCAGGGATCAGCCGCTGGTAGGTCGATTTTGTTTATCACTGGAATGATCTCTAAGTTGTTTTCTAGCGCGATATAGACGTTTGCGATGGTTTGCGCCTCCACGCCCTGAGAAGCGTCCACGACTAGCAGTGCGCCCTCACAGCTGGCTAAAGATCGGCTCACCTCGTAGCTAAAGTCTACGTGGCCCGGAGTGTCTATCAAATTTAGAACAAAATTACTCACCATTTAACATGTAGTTTAGGCGAACAGACTGAGCTTTTATCGTGATGCCGCGCTCTTTTTCGATATCCATCGTGTCCGCGATCTGTGAGGCTCATCTCGCGGTCGCTCACGGCGCCGCACTCCTGGATCAGGCGGTCTGCGGGCGTACTTTTGCCGTGATCGATATGAGCGATGATGCTATAAATTCTGATGTTTTTTTCATTTAAATTTTTACTTCTTGATTAAATTTTCTGGCTTTTTATTTTTGCCTAAAATTGATTTAGAAATTGCATAAGAAAAGCAATGTTAATGCTTGTGACCAAAGTGTCCGTGCTCTTCTTTTGCCCTTTTTATCTCGCAGATGAGCTCATCTTTATGCCCAATGGCCTTGCTCTCAAACTGAAGCGTAACATGGCCGATGCTAACATGAGATAGCTCGTGTTCGATCTGCTTTATCATCTTTGAGATCTCGTCCACGCTAGCGCGTCATCCACCACCACATGGGCTGTGGGTGCATTTGAACCGGCACTTATCGCCCAAATATGTAGATCATGCACCTGTCTAACGCCATCCACGCCTTTTTGATGATAGCTAAATTTCATCAGTATTAAGATCGACTGGCACGGCTTCGATAAGGATATTAAAGCTATCTTTTTAGTAAGCCAAAAGCCACTTTTTTTATGATAAGTATCGAAACAAATATACTTGCAATACTATCAGCTTGCGTAAGGCCATTCATTATGACTAGTGCTGCAATAATCGCTCCAACGGAACCAAGCGTATCACCAAGGACATGAAGATAAGCTCCTTTTATATTTAAATTCTCTTTTTATATCGCTACTTTTATGCATATAAATAGCTACGATCAAATTATAATAAGTCCCAAAATGCTAATAGCAAGCATTGTTTTTTGGCTTCGATCTGCGGCTCGCTAAAAGTCTCACAACCGCTTCAATTATCACAAAAAAATACCTAGGGCAATAAGAGCCGAGGGCATTCACAAAAGCAGCGATGATCTCAACTCTTTTATAGCCAAAGGTCTTTTTTACAGTGCTCTTTTTCTGAAATTACAAACGCCATGAGCGAAAAATAGTGCGGCTGCGTCTGAGAGCATGTGAAAGGCGTCGCCGATGAGCGCAAAGCGAGTTTGAGAGAAAAGCCAAAGATAGCCTCGACCACCATAAACGCAAAAATAAAGTAAAAAAACGAATTTCTAAGAACGCTCTTGTTGTGCATTATTGTCCTTTTTTGGGCATCGATCCTCTTACCGATATCTTTTTAAATTGAAAACTCCTCGATGAGCTTTGGCGAGTCGTCAAGACTGATGACAAAATTCCCAAATGTAAGTCATCACGGAGTAGATGTGGCCCGGCATTTGTCTGCTGTGAGCTTAGCACTATTATCGCCACTAAAAAAGAGTACTGAAGCACTAATACCGATGATAAAATAGCTCACCGCTTCCCTGTTTGAGATCGCTATGCGAGATTATAAACGACGTCGTAGTGCCTATCTAGCGTGCTTTTGTTAAAAAAACACCTATAACTTTCGCCTCTTTTTTCTAATCGGTCATTTAAACGAAGATAAGGATCATCATTTTTCTTAACATATCTTGGCAAAAATATAAGAAAAACGATCATCACAGCAAAGCACGCCACAGCGACCTTTGGCTCGACGAAGATGAGCATAAACGCTGAGCCGATGATAGAAATAACCGAGGTAAAAAACATCGGAAAGTGCGTCTCAAAGAAAATTACAAACTCACGTGAAAGTGCCACTCTAGCGATGATAGCGGAGTCGTCTTTGGCGTTTTGTTTTTCATTCATGATGACGTTTACGGCGAGCTTTGCGTAGATGCCTGCAAAGACTTGCGTATCCACGCGGCGTCTGATAGCTCCAACAAGCCACGCTATAAGCACAAAAAGTGCGTAAACAAGGGCATTTAACGTGTTTCCTTGCATGATTGCGTTGATCGCAAAGCCCGCAAATATCGGGTAGGCTAGAAAAAGTCCGTTCTCAGCTAGCACCAAAAGCGAAGGTCAGTATAAGCTTTTTTTATTGTGCTCGGTCGCTATGCTCTTTAGCGTTTTTAAAGGCGTTATTTTGCAAATTACTCCTAAAAATTTTATGCGAATTCTAGCCGATTATAAAGATTTGAAAAATTAGTTGTAACTATTGACATTACAACTAAAAAAATATTATACTTCGCTCATCAGTTGTAAATAAAAATATTACAACAAAAAGGAGAAAAATGAAAAAAATTATCAAGTTACAAAGATCGCTAACGAGCCAAGAATCGAGCTAAAAGAAGCTTTTACATTTAGCGGCTGTGAAGTTTCTATAAACGAGCTTCCAGCAAATGTGAGCGTACCATTTGTCCACTCACACAAACAAAACGAGGGAGCTTTATATTATCTTAGAAGGTGATGGTGAGCTTTTTCATCGACGGTGAAGTGCTAAAAAGTAAGCAAAGGTGACGCACTACGCATAGACCCAGAAGGTAAAAGGTGTTTTAGAGCTGGCAAAAACGGCATAAAAATGATCTGCATACAGAGCAAAAAGGTAGCTTAGAGCAATACACTATGAGCGATGGTTGTGATAGTCACAGACATCAAAGCCAAGTTGGCTACTCGATTTAAAAAAATCCCAAAAGGATAAACAATATAAATAGCAATCATAGGCGCAAACGGCAAGAGCGGCGTCAGTTAGTAAATGAAGCCATAAAACAAGGTTACGACATTACAGCGATCGTTAGAAACAAAGAGTATAAAAAAATAGTAGTGTTAAGGTTTTTTTATAAAGATATATTTGAGCTTACAAAGGCGAATCTGGCGGGCCCTGACGCCGTTATTAGCGCACCCTAGCACTTTTACTGATGTGACCTTCCCTTTATATAAAAAGGTAGCAATCCATCTTACAAATTTACTAAGTGGTAGCAGTAAAAGGCTCATCATAGTTGGTGGCACCGGCACACTACTGGTGGATGACAAAGGTACGATGGCTATGGATACGCCTGACTTCCCACATGAATATATGGGAGTGGCAAGAGCAGCTGCGGAGTCGTTTTTCGAGCTAAAAAAACTAAATCGGACGTACTTTAGACGTATGTAAGTCCAGCAGGTGACTACGACGCAAATGGTGCTCGTACTGGTAAATACGTGCTTGGTGGAGACAATCTCATCTTAAACTCAAACAATGAGAGCTATATAAGCTATGCAGACCTTACGCTTGCGATCATAGACGAGCTAAAAAAACAAATTTTACACAAAAACGTTTTCACAGCAATTGGCGAGCGAGCATAAAATTATAGATTTGACATATCTGGCACAAAATATCCGCGCGCATTTAAAATGAGGTATTTTTACATTTTAAAATGAGAGCGGGATAAGGATAAAATTGCTTCACTATCAT